>Ga0080006_1145079_pt1 | contig 87593 bp, 64 predicted proteins | sample RS3BMetagenome_FD_69209 | JGI IMG/M metagenome (GOLD analysis project Ga0080006, IMG submission 69209) | Ferric oxide microbial mat and aquatic microbial communities from Rainbow Spring, Yellowstone National Park, USA - RS3B (SPADES... ... | reverse complement strand
TACGATCCCCGATCCAGAACGGAGGGTCCCACCGCGACGCCGTTGCGGACCACCCCGACGCTACGGTACAAGCCCGGTCTCACACTGTCAAGCCCTACTGCCTTGATCCCTGACAGTCCCTAACTGCATGCCGTCCCCCCCCCTTCCCACGTTCCATGATCCCCGTAACGGTTCAATCTGAAAAAGCTTTGAACCGGTTCCAGACCATCCGCAGTACTCCTATAGGACGAATGTATGCATCGCGTCGCCCTGAGCCCACCCCCCTCTCGGATCGGGGGCAGGGGGCACATCCGAACCGGACATCCGGTCGAGAAGTTGCTCCACCGCGTCTGTGAGGCCCGGTCGGTTCCCCCGATCGGGCGCCGCGCGAGGACCCGCGGAGAGACCCGGTGGGAAGCCCCACGGGTGCACGGCCGCGGCGGGACCAGGCGTCACGCCGCGGACGCAGCCTCGGGTCGAACGCCCCTCCGTGCCGTCCTGCCTGCCGCCACGAGGCGTCCGGCCAGGCGATGCCGCCGCAGGCCGTGCCGGCGGCCCTGCACCCCCCATCCGGGCGGATGACGTGATCCCTCGGGTCGGGGAGGCGGGAGGATGTGGACATGTGGCGCCCGAAGTGGGACCATCCGCAAGGTCAAATCGATTCACACGGGAGCGTGCAAACCGTACGCCCCGCGTTCCGGCGAAACCGCGTCGCCCCGCCGGATGGGGCCCCTCGGGCCGGTACCCTCGACGCCCGTCCCCGAAAGGAGCGATCCCCGTGTCCGTCGCCGCGGCCCCTCCCCAAGGTTCCGGCCGGTCCGCCGATGCGGCCGAGCCGTTCCGCCCGCCGGCCGTACCGCTTGTGACGTGCGATCCCTACTTCAGCATCTGGTCGTTTCATGACCGGATGGCGGACGGACCGACTCGGCACTGGACCGGCGCGCACCAGCCGCTGTCGGCGTTGGTGCGCATCGACGGCACGTGTCACCGGCTGATGGGGGGATCGCCGGAGGACGTGCCGGCGCTGCCGCAGACCGGCGTGCGGGTTCACCCCCTGCGGACCGTGTGCACCTTCGCCGGGGCCGGCGTCCGTCTGACCATGACCTTCACGAACCCGCTCCTGCCGGACGACCTGGACGTGCTGGCCCGCCCCCTGGCGTACCTGACGTGGGATGTCGCCGCCGCCGACGGCGACATCCATGAGGTGGCCCTCTGCTTCGACGCCCCCGGACTGTTGGCGGTGAATACCCCCGACCAACGGGTCTCCTGGAACCGGCTGCGCATCGGCGCGGGCCTCTTCGCGCTGCGCATCGGCACGCATGACCAGCCCGTGCTGGCCCGGTCGGGCGACGACCTGCGCATCGACTGGGGGCACCTGTACGTCGCGGCGCCGTCCCGGGAGGGGACATCGGATGCGGTGGCCGAGCGGCCCCGGATCCACGCCGCATTCCGACAGAGCGGCCGCCTGCCGGACGCCGACGCCATCTCGGGACCACGTCCAGCCGACGCCCTCGACACGCTCGCCGTGGCCTTCGCCCTGGGCGCGGTGGGCCCGGATCCGGTGCGGCGCCATCTGATGCTGGCCTACGACGACGTCTTCTCCATCGAGTACCTGCAGCGCAGGCTGCGCCCCTACTGGCGCCGGAACGGCTGGACCGCGGCGGACCTGCTCGCGGCCGGCGCCGCCGACTACGAGCGCCTGACCCGGCGGTGCGAGGCCTTCGACGCCGAGATCGAGGCGGACCTGGCCCGCGTCGGTGGGACCGAATACGCCGAGATCGGCTGCCTGGCCTATCGCCAGGGCCTGGCCGCCCAGAAACTCTGCGCCGACGTGGACGGACGGGCCGTGGCCTTCTCCAAGGAGAACTTCAGCAACGGCTGCATCGCCACCGTGGACGTCCTCTATCCGGCCTCACCGCAGATGCTGCTCTTCAACCCAGAGCTCCTGGCCGCCTCCCTCCGGCCCGTCCTCGACTACGCGCGCCTGCCGCGCTGGATCCATCCCTTTGCGCCGCACGACCTGGGCAGGTACCCGCTGGCCAACGGCCAGGTCTACGGGGGCGGGGAGACGGGGACGGAGAGGCAGATGCCCGTCGAAGAATGCGGCAACATGCTGCTTCTGGCGGCGGCGCTGGCCGAGGCGGCCGGTGCCGCCGGTCTGACCTTCCTGCAGCCGTACCTCCCCCTCCTGGACCGCTGGGCCGACTATCTGGCGGATCGGGGCTTCGACCCCGAGAACCAGCTCTGCACCGACGACTTCACGGGTCACCTCGCCCACAACGCCAACCTGTCTGTGAAGGCGATCCTGGGTCTGGCCGCCCATGGCCGGCTGTCCGCCCGATACGGGCGCGCGGCGGCCGCCGAACGGTACGGCGCCGCCGCCCGCGCGTTTGCCGCCCGCTGGGCGGAGGCGGCCCTTGACGGCGACCACTACCGGCTGGCGTTCGACCGCCCCGAGTCCTGGAGCCAGAAGTACAACCTGGTCTGGGACCGCATCCTGGGCCTGGGGCTCTTCCCCGCCGACGCGGCGCCCCGGGAAATCGCCTTCTACCGGACGAAGACGCAACGGTACGGGCTGCCGCTGGACGGCCGCCACGACTGGGCCAAGGTGGACTGGACCCTCTGGACGGCCACGCTGGCCGAAAAGCCGGAGGACTTCCGGGCACTCGTCGAACCGGTGCGCTCCTTCCTGCACGCCTCGGAGAGCCGCGTGCCCATGACGGATTGGTACAGCACGGTGGACGCCAAGCAGGTCGGGATGCAGGCGCGGTCGGTGGTGGGCGGCGTGTTCATGCCCATGCTGGCTCGGCCCGAGATCTGGGCGAAGTGGGCGGCGCGGGCGGGCGGCCGGGCGCCGACGACATGACCGCGCGGGCGCCGCGAGGTTCCCGTCGCCCCGGGCGGGCTGTGCTTGCGGCACGTGAGTGTGCTTGCCACACTCACCCGTTGACTCAGGGCAAGTCTGGTCGGCACCGGCGCGAAGCGAACGGTCGAATCTGCGCCACCGAGGCGGGGGTGGCCGCTGACTGTCCGCCCCCGCTTATGATGACAACCGCCACCCGCGTCCAGCGGGACAACCATCCCGGCTACGGGGCCAGCCCGCGCACCGCCTCTGGAGTGACCGTATGTTCATCCCTGGTGCCACGCTCCCGAGCCATCAGAGCCCCGGCTGAACCTGCGCCATCGGCGGACCGGCACTGGGAAACTTCGCCGCCGCCTTCTGCCCGGCGGCCTCCTCCGCCGCCGCAGTCGGGATATAGGTGTTCACCTGCTGGTCGGCCTGAGTGTATGCCTCCTCCACACTGTACTTACGGGACAGAAGCCGCGTCATCCACGCGTTATCGATGCTGCGGATGTGCGTGTCGCCGTGTCGGAAGTACTGCCCCGAAAGGCCGTAGCCCTTGAGGGCCGCGTCGCTGTACCATTCCAAACCCTTTCCTTTGAGTGTCGGAGCTGTGGCCTCCACCACCGCCTGCCACTCGGGCCAGAGCGCGACGATGGCGGGCGTTTGCAGCGCCGCGTGCATGAGCGCACGGGTAAACGTATGCTCATAGGTCACATACTTGAGTAACGCCCACGCCGCGTCCGGATGCTTGGTTTGGGCATTGATTCCGTAGAAGTCCTCGGTACCCTCGGTGACGCGACCCTGCGGGAAGATGGGGTACGGATAGATCTGCCACTTGAATCCCTTGGACTGCGCCAGCGTGATCAGGAATCCGTTGCCCCAAATCACCCGCATCGACTGTTGATCGCTTAGAAACCCGTCCATGCCCGTTTTGCCCCAGATTTGGTCGCGGCCAGAGCCCACCTTGGGCCAAAACAACTCCTCATACAGCCAATTGCCGGCCGCGACGGAGCCTGGGTCAGACAGGGTCTGCTTTGTGCCGGCGGCGTCCATGATATTCCCGCCAAACGCCTGAAAAACAAAGGTCTCGCCACCGATCGAGTTGTTCTGCAGGGGGGCGTCGGTACCGTACCGTGTCTTCTGACCAGACGTGACCGTCAGTTGGCGGGCGAGCGTCGTCAGTTCCTGATAGGTCCAGTCGGTGCCCGGGTACGCCAGACCGGCTTCGTCGAGGTCCGACAGCCGCACCACATACACCATCGGGCTGAAGTAGGCAGGCAGCATGTAGGTTCCAAACGGCTGCTGCATCACCTGCATCTGGCCCTTGGACCACACGGATGTGTCGATGTTGTCCTTGCGCATCAAGTCGTCAAGCTTGAGTAGTAGATTGTCCTGCCAATACGGAGAGGCCACCCAATCCGAGATGATGTCCGGACCGGCCCCGGCGATCATCGAGGGGATGATACTGTTGCCCACCATGTAGCCGGCCTTGAGGCGGACACCGGGGTTCTTGTCCAGAAAGGGCTTGGTGGCCTGAGCCAGGATTTCCTGGCTCGCCGCATTCTGCGGAAGCCCCGAGTCCACCAGATACCAAAGCACCGTGGTTGGTTGCGCGGTCGTCGGCCTCGCGCCTGTGGCAGCAGAACGCGCGCATCCCGCCGTAAGGATCAGGGCGGCGCCAGTCGTGGCCGTCGCGCGCAGCAGATGCCTGCGCGTCAGCACCCGCGCGTGAGGACCGGTTGCTGGTGCCGGTATCCTTGGAAGCGGCATCGACTGTTCATCCCCTGTTCCCTGGCGCCATGTGCGCCCGCTCATTCCACAACGGCCGTGACGTCTGCCGTCTTGCCTTCTCCACCGCCTGCATGTGGCGCACCGGCCGGGGGTCGCGTCCGCTGAGCGGAGGAGATGGACCCGGGACTAAGACTTTCATTCACACACAGGGGGGGGCGGTCCGCCTTGCAGAGGTCCTCGACGGGCGGCGTCCGCCCGGCAGCGAGGGCCGTCCCCTTCCGGCGCCACCGGAGAACGCCTCATGGTAGAACGCCTCATGGCGCCAAAAGCCCGGCACGGCGCTCGATGCATTCTACGCGCCATGCAGAGGGGATTGATGTCGACCCATGCGGGCGAGCACCAGCCCATGATCTATCGTCCAATTGTCCAAGTGGGCCCTGCGGACGCCAGTCTGCGTCAAGGGGGTGTGACCGTGGGCGGGGGTCTGGCGGCCGGGGCGAGGCGCTGCGGGGGTTCTTGGCCTACCGCGTGCGGCGGCGGGCCGCAGGGTGGGCGGGTGCAAGTGGCGCACGAGGTGCAGCCAATTAGCGCGCGGAGCTGGCCGCGACCATGTCGCGGCTTTGGCCATCCCCCACATGCGCGCGCAGGCGTTCGAGGTCCGTCGGCGTCACCCAGCCGTAGATCGGGCTGTTGTACTCCGAGAAGCTCCCACTCTCGTCGATGAAGGCCGCCAGCCGCCGCAGCCGCGCGCGGGCATAGGCCAGGTCGGCGTCCCGCAGCACCTCCGCCGCCAGCGCCACGAAGGTGCCCTTCACGGCGATGTCGGTGTAGTCCGCCGCAGCGACGCCGCCGCGCGGGCCACGGCCAGGGGCAGCGCGCGACGCAGGCCCGCCCCCAGCCGCGGTCTGTGCCGCCGCTCCACCCGCAGATACCCACGCCGACCGCAGGCCAGATATGCGAAGCGCGCAGCATGGGCGGAGACGGCGCCAGGTGGCCGGCCTCCGGTCGGCACCGAGCCGCTGGGCCCACACCGCCAACTCCCGCCACGAAGACGCAGTGGCGACCCCACTCCGTCTGGATGGCCGCCATTACAGATTCGCCGGCGTCCCTGACGCGCCCATCCCTGCCTGCGCATGGCCCTCGCTGCATCCCGCCAGGGTCGTGCAACACCAAAGTCCGCACCATCGCGAGCTCGTCTACATAGGCTGCTGCCAAAGGGGGACGACCTCATGCCAGACCAAACACAGCCCGATCTCGGCGGCAAAGGGCACGAGCGCGATCATTGCGGCTGCTGCTGCTGCCATAAGTCTGATAAGCACCAGCACCATCACCATCACCGTTCGCGTCATCATCACTGCTGCTGCTGTTGCTGTTGCTGTTGCTGTTGCTGCTGTCGTGAAGCCAAGCCGTGTCGCCACGTAGACAAGGGGGACGGCGAAGTGCCGGCGTGAGTTCGAGGACGCCATTCGCGCAGCGGTCTCACTCTTATATGTCGTCACAGCCTGGCCCCCGCCCCAACTGCACTGGCTGGGGCGAGGGCCTTGGCAGGCTGCAGCCTTTTTGGGGACCAAGCGGCCAGCAGCGAACGCCGAAGCCTACGTCCCTTCTCGGTGTCGGTCCCCGGAGCTGATCCATACGATGTCGTCCGACGTGGCGGGCCGAAAATCCCTCATGGAGACCCCGCTCATGCTCGCGGTGGGAGGCGAGGAAGTGAATCTCTATCGACAGACCGCGGGTGCCTCCACGATCCGTATAGGAGTCCCTCCCGTGCGGCGCGAGGCCGTTTCTCCCTGGCGCAGTTGCAGGGAGCGAGCCATCCAATCGCGCAACTCCAACATCGGGAGGCACAGCACCGCTTCAGCGATGATCGCCCCCGGCCGGCTGGGTGGCACGCCGTGGCGTACCGGCATGTCCTGTACGCCAGAGACGCTGGCCCGGATAGCAGCACGGCAGGTGTCGGAACGCGCCTGGTGGCGGGCCAACCTTCCAGGGCAGGCGGCCGGCACTCGGGATACTGTCGCCAGACATGCGGAAGTTCCACCACGCGCGGGGGGCGATGACGCCGGTGGGCCACCCCGTCCCGTATCCGACGATGTCGCAGAGGACTCAGGTGACCCTTCCACCGCGCTTGCCCTTCCAGCCTCTTTCTGGCCCGCCGCGCCACCGACCGCGAATTCCCCCGCGCCATTCCCCGTGCCTGCCGTTGCCTTGGCCACGGATCATGAAGACCTCCGCCACGTGACCGTCCATCCCCCGACCAGCGATCTGAATCCCCACTCGCCGGGGGCGGCCGCGTATTCCCTCCCCACCGTGCCGCCGGGTTTGCGGACGCTTCGCGACGCGGCACTGCGGGTAGCCGGGGCGCAGTGGGGACGGGTGGCGACCGATACCGCGACACCACAGGTCCACGCTGCTCTGGCCATGGCGTTTGCGTGGACTGAAGAACCGAGCCCGGCGACGGCGCCACCATCCTTCCGCCATGAATCAGAATCCGGAACATCCATGGCCACCCGACTCGAACCGGACCACCAGCCCTGGCCGGGGTGGGCCCGAGTGCCAGCGCCGGGCGGCAGTGTTGAACCGCCACCGACGGAAGCATGGCCCCTGTTCCCAGCACCTCCGGTGCCTGCGGCCGGGGCGGCGTCGGAGGGTGTCCCGTGGGCGCCGGTACCCCCGGCCCGCGCGGTCCTCCCCGCCACCACCAGACGGGAAGATGCCTTCCACCGGTTGCTGCGCGGGTTCGTACACAAGAGGGTGACGGTCCTGGTCCCCGGCGACCGCCACAGCGGCATCGTGCTCACCGTGGGCTCGGACTTCGTGACGCTGATAGAAGCGGGGCTGCGAGTGGCGTTCATCGCCACGGGGCAGATCATCGGCGTCGTCGACCGCTGACGGGGGCGACGCGCCCCAGGGACACTTGGCCGGGGGCTGCATAGTGTAGGACGTGCAGCGGGGTCGTCCACCCCCCAACGGAGGACACCCCGTAAGGAGGATGTCCGACATGGGTGCCAATGAAGGAAACCGTACGTCCACGGGGTTCCACCATGTAGTGCGTTCCTTGCTGAATGAGACCGTCTTGGTCGAACTGTCGGGAAACGACACGACCAAGATCGGCAAGTTGGTCGGCGTGCAGACGTCGTTCATCACGGTGGCGGTCACGGACACGACGGGTACAGGGGGTGCAGGAGCCCGCAACCACACCGCGATCCACCTCGCGTACATCCCTTTCCGCCACATCGTGTCTGTGGTCGAGAGCTGACTGGGACCCGTCGGAATCTGCGTCCATCAGGTGCCTCGCGAGTCCTGCAGTCACGGAGAGGGGGCGGCGCCGGCGCCCCCTCTCCGTGTGCCATGGAGCACGGAGCCCGTGGGGATGCCGTCGAGACGGCGAAGGTGATCAGGTGGGTTGTCTCGGTCTTCTCCAGGATGGCCCGCACGGCCGCCTCCACCGCCACTCCAGGGCCTGGCCCAAAACGCCTGCGGGCTTGCGCAGCCCTGGCGGATGAGTCGCGGCCACCAGGGCCCGCGGGCAGTCGGTTCTTCCCCTATGCCGCTTGCGATCCGGAGACCGTGACCCGCGGATGGGTGAGAAGAGACTAAAGCTCACCTGGAGCCGTTACATGTTCTGCCACACACAACCACGCATCATGCAGGCGTTGGCTTCAGTTCTTGACATCCCCCGACAACGGCAGGATGATGGCGTGGCGAGCGAACAGGTGCTCCCTTTTGGAGTCGACCAGGGATGTGCGTCGACTGCCGGATGGGCCCAAGTGCGTGCCCGTAACACGGACCATCCGCCTGCGCCTGCCCCCACCGGATGCCCCGGGCGCTACGACGGCGGACGCCAAGGGGGCTGATCGGGGCAAGGCGGAGGCGCTGGCCGCTGGCCGCGACCCGCGAGCCGTGGGTCCGGGCGACCGGTTTTTTTCTCGGCCTGTTCCTCGACCAGCCGGGACCGCCGGTCCTGCGGCAGGGGCGGCACAAACACGGCTGTCGCGCCTTGTTATGCAAAACGGGCAGCTGCTGACACCACTCAATCCCGGTATTCTGGTCTGTGGTGCTGACCAGGGAGGGACCTGCCTCTTGATCGATCGCTACGACGCTAGCTCTATCGAGATCCTCGAGGGCCTGGACCCCGTACGCAAACGCCCGGGCATGTACATCGGCAGCACCGGACCATCCGGACTGCATCACCTCGTCTACGAGATCGTCGATAACGCCGTGGACGAGGCCATGGCCGGTGCCTGCCGCGGCATCGACGTCACACTGTTGCGAGACGGCGGCGTGCGGGTCGCCGATGACGGTCGAGGCATCCCGGTGGCCATTCATCCCGCCAAGAAGATCCCCACCGTCCAGGTCGTCTTCACCGTCCTCCACGCCGGCGGCAAGTTCGGCGGCGAGCGCAGCGGCTATCGCGCCTCGGGCGGGTTGCACGGGGTCGGGGCCTCCGTCGTGACGGCCCTCTCCCGCCATGTCAAGGTCGAGATCGTCCGCGACGGCCATCGGTGGCGCCAGGAGTTCTCCGACGGCGGTCGCCAGATCGGCCATCTCGAGGACCTGGGCGTGGCGCGGGGACACGGCACGACCGTCTCCTTCTGGCCGGATGCGGCCACCTTCCACGAGGCTGCTTTTGATCGGCACACCATCGCCCAGCGCATGCGCCAGGTCGCATATCTCAACGCAGGCCTGCGCTTGACGCTGCACGACGAACGGGCGGCGGCGGAGCAGGACGAGACCTTCTCCTACGCGGGCGGCCTGCGGGAGTTCGTGGCCGACCTCACCGTCGGCGAGGGGATGGTCGGCGAAGTCCTAGCCTTTTCAGGTACCGCGGACGGCATCGAGGTGGACGTGGCCTTCGCCTTCCTGACCGAAGGCTACGCGGAGTCCGTCCTCTCCTTCTGCAACAGCGTCCCCACACCAGAAGGCGGCACCCACGAGATCGGGCTCCGCGCGGGCCTGACCCGGGCTGTGAACGACTACGCCAAGCGTCTCTCGCTCCTGAAGCGCCAAACGGCGCTCGCCGGCGAGGACATCCGCGAGGGACTCAAGGCCGTGCTTTCCGTTCGAGTGCTCGATCCCGAGTTCGAAGGGCAGACCAAGACCAAACTCGGCACCACCGCGGTCCGGCCCGCCGTGGAGTCCATCCTGGTGGAGCGATTCGGCGCCTGGCTGGAACAGCATCCCGAGCCCGCGGCCACCCTCATCGGCAAGGTCCTACGCGCGCAGGAAGCCCGCGAAGCGGCCAAGAAGGCCCGGGACCGTGTGCGTTCGGGGAAGAAGAAGGATGAGGCGCTGCTGCTCTCTGGCAAGCTCGCGCCTGCGCAGGCGCGGGACCCTTCCCGCAACGAGCTATTTCTGGTGGAGGGTGATTCGGCCGGCGGTTCCGCCAAGCAGGCCCGCGACCGCACGTTCCAGGCCGTGCTACCGCTGCGCGGCAAGCCCCTCAACACCCAGGGACTTCGTACCAGCGAGGCCCTGGAGAACGAGGAAATCTCCACCCTCGTGCATGCCATCGGAACCGGAATCGGCGAGTCCTTCGACCTATCCCGCTGTAACTACGCCAAAATCATCATCCTCTCCGATGCCGACGACGACGGCGCGCACATTCAGGCGCTCCTGCTGGCCTTCTGGCACAGACATCTCCGTGGACTGCTGACCGCGGGCCGCATCTTCATCGTGCAGCCGCCGCTCTACAGGGTCGCCACCGCCAAGGAGTCCGAGTACGTCTGGGACGACAAGCACCTGCGCACCGCCGTCAAGCGCCTCGGATCCAAGTCTGTCATCACCCGCTTCAAGGGCCTGGGCGAAATGCCGGCCCCTCAACTGCGCGAGTCCGCGATGAACCCTCAGACCCGCCGCCTCATCTCGGTCGCTCTTGAAGATGCCCTGGAAGCCGAGCGCTGCGTTGCCCTGTGGATGAACGATAAGTATGCAAGCGCCCGCAAGGACTGGATCACCAAGCACGTCCCGATGGGCATCTGATGCCGTACTCGAAGCCGGGGGGGCCTATCGTTGTCCGAGCCGCTCAACACCGTTCCGTTCGGGCAAATACTCAACGAACGCATGGAACGCTACTCACGGACCGCCATCCTGGAGCGTGCCCTGCCCGACGCCCGCGACGGCCTCAAGCCCAGCCAGCGCCGCATCCTGTACTCCATGTTGGAAGCAGGCAACACCCCCGACCAGCCCTACCGCAAGTGCGCCGGCATCGTCGGAGACACCATGGGCCGCTACCACCCCCATGGTGACCAATCCATTTATGACGCGCTCGTCCGCATGAGTCAGGACTGGGTGGCCCTGCCGCTCGTCGACTTCTCCGGCAACGGCGGCAGCCGCGACGACGACCCGCCCGCCGCCTTCCGCTACACGGAGGCCAGACTGTCTCCGCCTGCCATGGAGCTGCTGCGGGACATCGGCAAGGAATGTGTGGCCACGGTGCCTACCTTCGACGAAAAGCGTACCGAGCCGGAGGTGCTCCCCGGCTACTTTCCCGCCATGCTCGTCTGTGGCGCCAAGGGACTGGCCGTCGGCTTCGCCACCGACATTCCGCCGCACAACCCCTCCGAGGTCATCGCTGCGGCCATCGCCTTGACCGAGAAGCCGGACTTGGACGACCAAGCCCTCCTCGCCCTGCTGCCGGCTCCCGACTTCCCCACCGGCGGGCTCATCGTTGGTGGTTCGGCCGCCACCCAAACCGTTATGCTGACCGGCCACGGCTCCTTCGCCTTGCGTTCTCGCTGCGAGATCATCGAGGAACGCGGGCGCACACTGGTCGTCGTCTCCGAAATCCCATGTCGCGTCGTCAAGTCCACCTTGGTCAAGCAAATCGACACCATCCGCGCAAATCGCCAGGTCGAAGGAATCGTCTCCGTGACCGACGCGAGCGACCAGGACGGGTTGCGTGTCCTCATCGAACTGAAGAAGGACGCCGATGCGCAGGCCATCCTCGGCTACCTCTACCGCAAGACAGACCTGCAGGTGACCTACTCCGCGAACATGACCGCCATCGCCGGCCGCCGTCCCATCCAGACCGGCGTCCGTGGCTTCCTGGATGTCTATCTCCGCCACCTGCGCGACGTCATCCGGCGGCGCACCGCGCATGATCTGGACCACGCCGAAAAGCGATTGCACATCCTCGCGGGACTGATGAGGGCAGCGGGCCCCGATATCGTAGACCAGGTGATCGCCACCATCCGCGCCTCCAAGAACCGCGCCGACGCTCAACGGAACCTGATCGCCCGCTTTGGCTTCAGCGGGGCCCAGGCCGACGCCATCCTGATGCTCCGGCTCTATCAGATCACCAACCTGGAGATTGGAACCCTCGAAAAGGAGGCCCGGCAACTTGAGAAGAGCGCGGCCGGGTGGCGGGAGATCCTTTCGAACGCCAGTATGCTGACGCGCTCCCTCGTGGGCGAACTGCGGGGCATCGGGGAGCGATACGCTACGGCGCGACGCACGACCCTCCTGGCCGCGGACGCCGCCGGGACCCGCCGGATCTCGGAGGTCGTACTGGCACCGGCGGAAGACGTGATGGTGTCCGTCACCGCCGCTCTCTACGTCAAGCGGACGCCGGTGCGCTCCTTCGAACGAAGCGACGGACCCACCGGGGTTCGCGACGGCGACACCCCCTGGCTGACCATGCCCACCGACACCCGGCAGACCCTCGGCCTGCTCTTTTCTGGCCGACTGGCGGCTGCCCTGCGGGTGCGGGACCTACCCGACACCCGCTGGCGCGAGCCCGGGCTGCCCCTCGTCAACTTCGCACCCGTCGGCGATGCAGGCCGTATCGTCTACGCGGGCACGCTGCCGCCCGACGGCGACGGCCCGCGCCTGATGCTGCTGACATCCCGCGGGCTCGGCCGGCAGACCGACCTCGGCGCCGAGATCCCGAAGAAGCGAAAGGCGGCCCCGTTTCTGCCGGAGACGGTCGGTGAATTGGTGGCAGCCTTCCCCATAGGCGCGGACGACCAGGTGCTGATGGTCGCGGCTTCAGGTCAGGCGCTGCTGACGCGCGCCGACGCCTTTCCGCGAAAGCGATGCATGGCCGCCGGCGTGGTCGCCCTGAAGCTGGTCGACGAGGATCCCTTGGTGGCCGCCTGCTCCGTCCCCCCCGGCTCCGATCGCGTCCTGATCGTCGGGGAGGCCGGATCGTTGCAAAAAATGGCTCTGGCCGATTTCCCCACCCAGGGACGTGGCGGCAAGGGCGTCGTCGGTTGGGTTCCGGCGAAAGGACACCCGCAACGCCCGGCTCTGGTCTACGCCGGGACCGACGCGGACGAGGTGACCGTGGTGGCGACCAACGGCCCCGAAGCGGTGAAGCTCGGGGATCTGCCGCTCTGCCAACGGGATGCGGTGGCGCGGCGCTCGCTGCCGACGTCGGGCGGCCGCGTGCTGGCCTTAGTCCCCCCCGTGCGCGCTTGACCGCCCGCCGGATCCACCCCCTGGGCCTCATACCCGATCAAAAGGGCCCCCGCCTCGGCTTTGTCTGCCGGTGTGGGGGCCCGAGTCGACTTCCCACCCACCGGGCGTGTATAGCCCGGCGCTCCCAAGGAAGGCTCAGGCGTGCAGCGCGCGTGCCATCCGGTCGACCGCCGGTGCGCGGCGGCTTCATGAGCCGCCTGGCGTGCTCGCCACTGGGCGGCAAGGGTCCGGCTTCGCCCACATCCGCCTTCGTCTGATGGAACCCCGACAGCCATTGCGGGACGTGGTGCGTCATCTGAAGTGGCACGCTACACCTCCCCGAGCCCGGGAACTGTTCCGCCCTTTTAGACGTCTTTCTTCGAGGCATGCCCCGAACACGGTACGGCAGCAAGGATTCCAGATGGTGGAGGCGATCGGATCCGCCGCCACGCACCGGGATAACCGGCACCGGCGCCGGGTGCCGCCGGCCGGACCCCGTCTGCACTTGGCGCATATCCGCGGACATGCTGCCATGCCGGGATCGATTCATGGAAGGCAAGAAGGCAGGAGATATGCCTGTGGGGCGTCGTTACATCGGTCTCGCCCTGGCGGCAGCGTTGCTCAGCGCCGGATGCGGCCGTGGTCCGACTCCCGGCGCACCCTTGCCCTCGTCCATGGCCGCAGCAGTCAGCACTTCCGTAGCGACGTCGTCAAACACGTCAGCGCCGCGCCGTCCAGGCGAAGGCATCGCCCAGTCGATCGCCACCACCATCCTCGGTCCGCAGCCCACCAACGTGCTTCTGATCGGAAACAACGCACGGGACGCCTCGTCGCCGCTCACGCCTGGGCAGGCCGACCTCCTCTTCGTCGTGCATGTGGACCCCGCCAAACATCAGGTGGTGTTCATATCGATCCCCCGCAACGTCCTGGTCGCCATGCCCGGTTGGCGGGATCCCGTGCCGAAGATCAAGGGCGCCTTCTTCATGGGCGGCCCGCAATTGGCGATGCGCGAGGTGTCGCGCCTGATTGGCATGCCCGTGACCCACTACGTGGTGGCGGACTTTGCCGGATTCGTCCAGGCCATCGACGATGTCGGGGGATTGACCATTGATGTGCAACAGCGGATCTACGACCCCACGCACAGCCACGCCGTCTTCAACCCCGGCGTCCAGCACATGGACGGTGCCCAGGTGCTCGCCTACGTGCGGGTCCGCCAAAACGGAGTTTCCAACAACTACCGTGTCAACGACTTCCAGCGTATGTCCGCCGCCTACGGTGTGCTCTCGGCCCTGCGGCAACAGGCGCTGAGTCACCTGAGCCCGAGCGAGGTGCTCAAGCTGTTGGTCCTGTGGCATCAGGACGTCTCGACCAACCTGAGCCAGGCGGCCATCGCCGCCCTGGCGCTGGGGTCACTCCACGCCTCCTTCGTGCATGTCACAGTGGGCACGCTGGCCGACTCCATGGTCCTGCCACCGACGGCTCTACCCGGAGCGAATGCGGAAGGCTTCATCGACGGCGCCTACTACGACCTCCTGATCCCCGCCGAGATCCTGTCCGAACTGGCGCCGTACGGCAGCATCCATCCCTCCACCGGGATGCCCCCCCTGCCCGCACCGGGTACGGTCCGGGTGCTCGTGGGCGGTGGTTCGAAGGCGACGGTTTCCGCGCTGACCGCAGCCGGCATCCATGCCGCGCTCGGTTCGCTACCTGCATCCGGTGGCGCTACCCAGGTCCTGTATCCGGCGGGTGACCTGCCTGCCGCCGAGGTCGTGGGCCGCGCCCTCGGCCAAGGGAACGAGCAACTGGTGCCGGCGGACGTTGCGACCATCGAGTTGGAGCCTGGCAACTGACGCAGCGCCAAAAAGCGGGATCCGGTCGGAGGCCCGCGCCCGCCCAACCTAAGCGGCGCGACTCTAGCCTCTGCGGGATCCCGCCTTCGTAGTGGCCCCGCCACCCCCTGAAGGACAGGGTCGGCCTTCCTACCGAGCATCCCCCGCGCCCCAGCCAGGCGATGGAGGCGTGAGGGCGCGAGCGGTTCCCCATGGACTCAGGGTGAGCCTTGGGTGCGACCCGGCGCGTGCCCTGTGAGCGAGGCCCGGACCTGCGCCTCCGGTCGGTTCAGGAAAACGGAGATGGCGGCCGGGGACCACCCGCGCACCCTGGCCAGGCGCCGGACCATGGCATCATCGTCACTTCCCCACGGCCGCTGAATGTGCTGGGGGTGTCCAGCGCCCGTGACCCCGACGGCGGTCAGCGCCTGCACCTGCTCGTACGTCAAGCCGTGCCTCGCGCCTACGGCCTCCAGGGCGGCACTCTTCTCGGCTTCGGAGGATGTCCCGGCGGGCGAGCCAAGCTGGGCGGGCATGTCGCATCACCCCTCCAGTGTACGCCATCTCGGTGCCCGCCCCCTGCCCTGTGCCCGACTTTCCTCCGCCATTCCCCCGAAACGGCCTACGGAGTGCGCCTGACCGAAGAGACGCGGCGCAAGCCCGTGGCTTTGGCCATGGTGATAAGCCGCCATTTTCCATTTCCACCCACATTCGGTCCTGGTGGAATTATGGTAAGCCCTTGGCAACCGAACGTGGCGTGTAGTGTGGCACTTTATATGCCGCACCCCATCCCGCAGTCGCTGTCGCGATCGCACCAAGAGGAGGGCGGATGTGGGCGAAGCCGGCCCTTGCTGCCGAGTGACGGGCACGCCAGGCTGCGCATGCCTGGGCGGCCCATGGAGCCGCCGCGCCGCCGACACGCGTGCCCGCAGAGGCTCGCGGCAAGGGCACCTCCGCCCGCCGCGCAAAGTGCGACAACCCGCGCCAAACAGCGCGAGACGCCACCATCGTCCACGACCGGGACGGTAGGCGGCGAGGCCGCTGAAGAACGCAGGTAAACCAAAGCACCGCAAAAGTGGCTGTTTCGGTCCCGCCGCGGCAGTTCTGGGCACCCCCGTTCCCGCGGGTGCCGCTACTACTGTCCCAAGCACTTGCCCCCTGGACTACTGCGTCTTGCGGTGCGTCGCGCGTGCAAACACCACAGGCTGTGTACAGGTCGACAAGTGCGGCGGGCAGTACTACCTGTGGGCGGGAGATCATGACCAGTTCCGGGTGTCCGCTCCTGCGGGCTGGCACACGCACCCGTGATTCCCCCCGGGCACGGCCGCACCCAGGGTGGGGGTGCGCCGCCTTCTCCGCCGACGGGGGTACCAGCCCAGCCCAGCCCAGCCCCCAGTGGTCCGACACCAGTGCTGGGGCGCTGAGCAGTTGCTCCTGGAGAAGCCCCTGTGTCTCCCACGCGCCCACCGTCGTCGGACGGACAGCCAGGATGTCGGTCGCCTCACGGCGACTGATCCACTCGCCACGCACCAGCGCCACATCCGCGATGTTCACCGCGAGAGCAGGGAGTCAAGACGGGCTGACCCGCTCCTGGGTGCGCCGGGCCGTCGGCCGGCGAGACGCCCCCACCTCCCACCTGCTGGTCGAACGGGGCTTGTCTCGGCGCACAGCCCGTACCACCAACGCAGCGATCGCGGGATGACCGCCCTTGGCGGCTTCCCAGCCGAGGACGGCGCGAATGACGGTTCCCTCAAAGACTCAAAGACGATGTTGCGCGGGTTGTAGTCGCCGTGGGCCGAGTCGGGGGTCGCGGCATCGAGCAGGGCGCGATGGCGGCGGAGGGCCTATCGGCCGCCTCCCGCGCAGGGCCGAGGCCCGGGCGGACGACGCGCGCCATAGTCGAGGCGCACGCCTGCCCGGCGATCCGCGGCGATCACGTCGAGGTGCACCTCGGGGCGATCCCCTACAGCGCCATGACGCAACGGCGGGGCGCTCCGAGGTGGACGTGATCATGGCGGGCGGGGCGGCGGATCCGCGGCAGGAACCCGCCGGGGCGGCGCGACGTCCGTGATGGCGGAGGGACCCGGCATGCGCCTACCCCAAAGCATGAGCACCGGAAGGGGATGGACGCTATGGAGCACATCGCGCCTCGGCGCCGGCGCGGCACGCGTCTGGCGGGTGCGCTGAGCTTCTTGACTGCGATCGGGATGGCGGCGTGCGCGCACCAGGCGGTCCGGACGGAGGGCGGTGCGCAACCGGCGCGCACGAGCGGCGTCGATGCTCAAGCCCCGCCGCGTGCCGCGACGCCGCCGTTGTTCATGGGCCTTGCAGGGCACGGTGTCGCCACCGACGGCAAGGACATGTTCGTGACCGCCGACGGCGGGGAGACCTGGCAGTCCGTCGTTCCCAACCGCTCGCTGCAGGGCGTCACGCAGTTGGACTTCGTCTCCCCGAAGGTGGGCTTCGCGATCCTGCCCCGGTACCAGGAGGGCGACATCCTCCTCCGGACGACCGACGGCGGACACACGTGGTCGACGGTGCCATGAAACGAGTAATCCTCCGTTCGATGCCGGACTGCGGAGCAGCCCGGCATCAGACGCCCAGACGATCGCCCCACGTGCGCGGTCGGCCGCGGCCCGCCTCCCCCAGACGGCCGATAGGAGCACGCGTGCCGCCAGGCTACGATGCCGGCAGGGGGTGGGCTACGTGCCGCGACGAGCCGTGGCCGCGGTCGTGGCCGCCACGTTTACCGCATTCGCCGTCGCGGGGTGCACCCGCACCGTCCGCCCCGCATCCCAGGGGGTGTTACCGGCGGCGTGCGGGCCAAGACGCGCGGTGCAGCCCGCCACCGCCTCCCTCCCCTCGGCGCCGCTGTCCCCCACTCCGTTACCGCTCCAGGGTCCGTGGGTGGCGGCGTTAGCCGGCGGCCCAGGCGCGGTCTACGCCTCCGTGGGACCCGGCTTCGCCCTCGCCCACAGCCTGTATGCCACCACGGACGACGGGAAGGATTGGCGCGCCATCCCGGCGCCCGCGGGTCTCGCCAATCAACTCGAGCCGTTGGCGGCCACGCCGGACGGACTGCTCGCCGGCGCCGACGGTCAGAACCTCTGGGTGCGCGCCCCCGACGGCACATGGCGCTCCACCCCCCTGATCAACGTCCTGGCCATCGCCGCAGACCCGACCCGAGACCGCGTGTTCGCCATCGCGTACGACCCCCATCCGCCCAACCACGCCTTCCTCTACGAGGGGACGGCGAGCGCCCCCATACAGCGGGAGTCCTCGGCGTGGCCGCGCCGGATGGCGCCGCGATCGCCGTGGTCGGCCAGACCGCCGTGCTGGCCCTGGGCGGGCCGGGCGGGGGCGTGACGCTGGAGCGCGTCGCGCCGCGTCAGCCTTCCGCGCCCCTGACACCCGCGCCGCCGACCACCGCCGTCGCCCCCGTCCGGGACCTCGCGGCCGCCCCCGACGGCACCCTCTACCTGCTCGCCGGCAACGGGCTGTACTCCCTGGCCCCCGCCGCGTCGGGGTGGAAGCAGATACCCGAGCCGGTGCCGCCTGATCGCACCTGGCATCTGACGGTGGCCGGCACGGATCTGTACCTGACCAGCGGCGGGAACAAGGGCGCGGACGCGCTCTGGCGCGCGCCCGCCGGCGGCGGGTGGAGCCGGCTGCCGGTCCCGCCCGCGTACCTCGGCCCGCTCGCGACGGTCGGCGACGCGGTGTGGCTGGGCACGACCACCGGACCCGCCCTGGTGGGTGCCTCCGGCGCCCCGACCCCGCGAAACGGCGGCCTGCCCGCCCCGATCAGCGTCGTCGCCAGCGCGGCGTGGCGCCCCACCGACGTGGCGGCAGGGTGGTCCGGTGCACCCTTCACCAGCATGGACGGCGGCCGGCACTGGCGTCTGGCCACCCCGCCCGATGCGCCGGCGGGAGACGTCACCGCGCTGACCTGGAGCCCCGACGGGACCTGCCTGCTCATAGCCTTCGCGGGCGTCCAGCCGCCCGGCACCCCGGTCGTCTACGTCTCGGGTGACGCCGGCGCCACGTGGACGCGCTGGCCGGGTCTGCCCCGGGGCCTGCAGACCGCGCCCGTCGAGTCGCCGGTGGGCAGCGGGGTGTGGTGGATCGTCAGCCAGGGGCAGCACCCGACGCTCTATCGCTGGGGCCCCGGCGGGGTGGGGTGGCAAGCGGTGGCGGTCCCGGCGGCGGTCGGCACGGCACGTCAAGTGGCGCCCGGCCCCGGTGGCCTGTGGCTGGCGGACGGGCGAAGCCACCTCTGGCTGCTGACATTCCCCCGCCGGACCTTCTGGCAGCGCGTGAGAGGCAAACCCGCGCCGCCGCCGCGGGCCGCGCGGGAACTCGGCGCCGACGGGAACGCGACATGGGTCTCCTCCGACCCCTACGACCCGTCGGTGGTGTATGCGGGCACGCGCCGCAGCACCGACGGGGGCCGGACCTGGACCTCGGTGCCCTTGCCCTCCGACCAGATCCTCGGCTCCGCGCGCCTGGCCTTCGGACCGGATATCCCCGGTGTCGCCGCGCCATCCGGCGCGGGTCTGGCGCGCGACGCCGGCCAGGCCTGGCGCACGATCTGGGGCGTCCCCTCCCCCGTTTTCGGCGAAGCGGCCACCGCCGTCGCCCCGGCCGGGCCCGGCAGGTTCTACGTGGCCGTTCAACGCCTGGGGCTCGTCGTCGTTCCCGACGCCTCCCCGACCTGGCGCCCCCCGGCGGTCTTTTCCCCGGGGCGCTGGACGGTCGCGCCCGGCGCCACATCCGGCACCTCGGGCACCACCGGCGCCTCCGGCTACAACGTGGTGGAGGCCGCCGCCCCCTCCGACCCGGCGGTGGTCTACCAGGTCGACCTGTACGGAGACGTCTTCAGGTCGAGCGACGGCGGCCGCACCTTCACCCGCGTGGGCCAAGCCGCCGTAGACGGGCGAGGCTGCTGCACGCCGCGGGCGTGGGGCGCGGGCCCGCACGTCGCGCCGTCGGCCCTCGCCGTCTCGCCCACCGACCCCCAGGTGCTCTACCTGGGTATGGCCCTGCAGGGCGCCACGTCGCCGCCGCCCGCGCAGGGGCTCTGGGTCTCCCGGGACGCCGGCCGCACGTGGCACGCGACGGGCCTACCCGCCACCGCCACGGTCTTCGGGGCGGCCGCCGCCTCCGGCGACACCGTCTATGCGGTGGCTGCCGCCGACTACTTCGAAAACGGCGGCCGCCTGTACCGCAGCACCGACGGCGGCGCCACCTGGACGGCCATGCCCGCGCCGGCCGCGCCCGTCTTCTCGGTGGCGGTGCAGCGGACCGGGGAGATCCTGGCCGGCGGACCAGGGGTGGTGTGGCGGTCAACCGACGGTGGCGCCACCTTCGCCTCGCTGCCGGTCGCCCTGCCTGAGTGGGCACCGGCCCCCCCGGCGCTGCAGGGCGCGGCGGTAGAGGCGGTCGGGGCGACGCCTGCCGGGGCGATCTTCGCCGACGGCGCCCCCGGCTTGGCGGTGCGCACGGCCAAAGGCGCCTGGCACCTCGCCGCCGACGCGATCGGCGCCCCCCAGGTCCTGCCGGGCGGGCTGCAGCCCGGACCCGGCGGCACATTACTGGTGCGCACCGGCGATGGGACGTACCGCCTCGCGCCGGCCCCTGGGTGAATCACCCGTCCCGAGGCGTCCCGGGGATGTCCCGATTGGCTTTGGTGGCCCCCCAAGTTGCACTACCGCTTACTTTGGCGTTGCCGAGCGGCCGCCGCGAAAGGCGGCATTGGCGCCAGGGGGGGCTCGATGGGTTCAGCGGCAACGCCTTTGGGCCGGTGGTGGCGACCTTCCGCCGCGCCGCCGGAAGACCGCCGCAGCGCCCTATCTAAGCGGTATTGCCCCAAGTTGCCGTCACGCGCGTCGGACCACACCCGAACGCCCTGCCGGTTGCCGAGCAGGCCCAGGACCAACTGCTGCAACTCGGTGCGCCGCCCCACCGATCCCGACGGAGCATGTCCACCGCCTCTCCCCGGCGCTCCTGCGCCCGGACACCCGGCCCTCGCGGAAAGGCGGTATCATCCAAGCCATCGCCTCCGTACCCGGATACCCCCGGTGCCCGCTCTGCGGGCGCGGCTCCGCACCTTTTTTTTGCGGGAGGTTCGATGGTGCAGTGAAGGTGCTGTGGCAGATCAGCCGGGAGCAGGTGGAGATCCGGGAGATGCCCACCCCCTCCCCCGGCCCGGGTGAAGTCCTCGTCCGCATCGCCGCGTCCACGCTCTGCGGCAGCGAACTCGGCGCGTACCGCAGCGAGCGGGCGGGGGTGAACGGCGGGCACGAGGCGGCGGGGATGGTGGTCGAGGCCGGCCCGGGTTGCTCCCGTCTGCGTCCCGGCGACCGGGTCGGCATCAGCGCCGTGCAGGGCTGCGGCGCGTGCGAGCAGTGCCGCCAGGGCCGCTACACGTACTGCGGCCGTTATACAGTCGTGAGCGGCATGCACGCCGAGTACGTGGTCTCCCGGGAACTCGGCTGCCACCCCCTGCCCGCCGACGTGTCGTGGGCCGACGGCGTCCTGCTCACGGGGGACGGCCTCGGCACGCCGTACCACGTCTCGCGGCGCCTGGGGGCGCGCACGGGGCCGGGAAGCGTCGTCGCCGTCTTCGGCGTGGGCCCGGTGGGCCTCGGCAACGTGCTGGTGCAGGCGCACCTCGGCGCGCGGGTGGTCGCCGTCGACGTATCGGAGTACCGACTCGACCTGGCACGACGGCTGGGCGCCTCGGCCGCCGTCCTCGCGCCCCCCGACCCCGACGGACGGCCGGCCGCCCTGGCCGCCCTGGTCCGCGACACCTGCGGCGGCGCACCGGATGTCTGCCTGGAATGCGCCGGCCGGCAACCGACGCTGTTCGCCGCCCTAGCGGCCGTGCGCATCGAAGGCACCGTGGTCTGCGTCGGCGAGCAGGGCCCCGCGCCGATCAGCCCGAGCGATCACCTCATCCGGCGCGACATCACGTTGATGGGCTCGTGGTTCTACCACTTCTCGGAGTACGGCGAGATGCTGGAGTTGTACCGCCGCGGCCTGCCGGTAGCGGACCTGGTCACCCATGCCTTCGCGCTCGCCGACGGAGCGCAGGCGTTTCGCGCCTTCGCCGCGGGTCAAACCGGCAAGACAGTACTGTACCCGTGGCCGGAGGAGGCGGGAAGCCCCGCGCCCGGCGCGTAACGGAGCGGCCCCGGCCCGCGCGTCCGGGACCGCCCCGGATGCACGACCGGGGGATCGGGAGGGCGACCCTTGCGGTGACTTCGCTGCAGCGCGACACCCCGGCTTTTCGCGTATCCGGCCGCGCGGGCGGACCGAACCTGGAGGATGGCCGTCCGTCCCGTGCGCCGGTCGGAATGCGGCATGCCCCGTCTCCGCGCGCCTGCGTCCCGCGCGCAGCCGCCGCTGGGCCCACGTCACCTGGGCGCCAGGTCCCATATCTGCAACCGGGTGAGCGCGCCGCGGCCCCCGCGGACGAAGAAGCCCACCCAGCCCACTCCGCCCCCGTCGGCCCGGTAGGCGCGGCGGGTCGCCGTCTCCCTCCCGTCCACAAAGATCTCGACCACCGAACGGTCGACGAAGATCCGCAGCGAGCCGCCGCCCGGCGCGAAAGCCCCCGACGCGCGATCCCACGCCATCGCGCCCGCCCCGGGAACGACCAGGCCCACCGCGGTGCCGGCGTGAAGTGCGGCGAAGTCGGCCTGCAGTTCGAAGCAGCCGCTCGCGGGCACCTGCACCATGGCCGGCGCCGCCTCGCCGGTGTTCGCCAGGTCGGGGCAGCGGGGCTCCCATGCCTCACCGCGCAGCGCCGCGAGTTCCCGGGGCGGCTCCGCGCCCAGTGTGCCGTCCGGCTGTATCCGGAGCACGCGCGGCAGGGAGAGCACCCCGCTCCATCCCGCCCGCACCTGATCGGGGACAGACCTGCCTTCCCGCACCCACCCCCACGCGATCCGCCGGCCGAGCGGGTCCCGCAGGGTCTTGACGGCATACAGCGCCCCGTCGTCCAGCAGCCCGCCGGCCGCGGGGGTGAAGCGCAGGCCGGCGAAGTCGCCGATCGCCCATGCCGAGTGGTTGCGGGAGGATAGCAGCACGTGTCGCCCGTCCAGCGGGAAGAAGTCCGGACATTCGTCCCGTGCCGCCGGTCCCGTGTACAGCGGGTGCAGGTACTCCCAGCCGCGCAGGTCGCGCGAGCGATACAACAGGGGGCTGCCTCCGCCCCCCGGCAGGTCCGCGCCCAGAACCATGTACCAGAGGCCGTCCTGGCGCCAGACACAGGGGTCGCGGAAGGTGTCCCCGACTCCGGCGGGCCTCTGGCCGGCACGGAGGACGGGATTGGCCGCGTGCTTCACCCAGGCCAGCAGATCCGTGCTGCTCGCCAGACACTGCACCTGGGGCTCCACGCCGGTGTAGAGCGCATGGAAGGAGCCGTCGCCTTCCACCACGCAGCCCGTCCAGCACCCGCCCGCGTCGGGGCCCCCGGGGGTGGGCGCCAGCGCGACCGGCAGGTGCCGCCAGCGGACAAGGTCGGCACTGCAGGCGTGTCCCCAACGGATGTCGCCCCAGTAGGGGCGGTTGGGATTGTATTGGAAGAAGATATGGTACTGTCCCTGGGCGTACACGGGCACGGGATCGTTCATCCAGCCGGCCTCGGGCAGGAAGTGGTACCGCGGCCTGTCCGCATCCTCCGCCGGCGCGGCCTGCGGACCCGGACCTTCCCGCTGCAACTCGTCGTACGCGCGCCTGCCGAGAGCGTCCTCCATCGTGCTCCCCCTCTGCGCCGGTTGGAACCGGCGCGGCTCACCCCGGTGATCCCGTCCCCGCCCGCCGGCGGTCCAACGACCGCGTTCGCCGGGAGATGCGCCGGCACCGTCGCGTCACCTCCAGCCGCCCCTCCGCTCTATGCGGGGTTACGGGCAGGGGGTGGCGCGGCGGTGGCGGATGGCAGCGCAAGGGTGCCCGTGACGCGACCACCCGACGCCGACGATGGTTCGGACAGGGGTCGTCGGCAGGTCCTAAATGGCGATTCGCCGTCCGCAGCAGATCCCGCCTCCGCAGCGAGCCCACCCACTGCTGTGGGATTTCTCCCGTCATCAGACCGTCGTCGGGATACGGCAGGCCCCACCTCGAAGAGGGTCGAAGCGAGGGCCTTCGGACGCCGCCCCGACGGGCAACGCCCCGGGGTTCGGCGCGCCAAGCACGGGAGGGCGACGGTTTGGACAAACTGCGGTTTGGGATCATCGGGGCGGGCGGCATCACCCACGGTCATGCCCAGCGGATCGAACGGGACGGCGAGGGCGAGGTCGTCGCGATCGCCGAGCCGAGCGAGCGGAGCGTGGAGAATTTCGGCAAGGCCACGGGGTTGACCCCGCGGGTCTTCAGCGACCACAAGGCCATGCTCGCCGGCGAAAAGCTGGACTGCGTCCTGATCGGCAGTCCGCACACGGTGCATTACGAACAGAGCCGGGACTGCCTCGAGGCCGGCTGCCACGTCCTGTGCGAGAAGCCGATGGTGTGCAGGACCGCGGACGCCAAATCCCTTCAGGAGATCATCCAAAAGACCGGCAAGGTCTTCATGATTTCCTACCAGCGGCACACGGACCCGAAGTACATGTGGATCAAGCAGCAGATCGACTCCGGCGAGATCGGCAGGGTGACGTATATCTCCGCCATCTCGTGCCAGGAGTGGCTGTGGTTCACCAAGGGCAGTTGGCGTCAGGATCCGGCGCTTTCTGGCGGCGGCCAGATCAACGACACGGGCAGCCACTTCATCGACATGTTCATCTGGTTCGGCGGCCCCGTCGAACAGGTCTCCGCCATTCAAGACTTCCGCGGCACGCCGGTCGACATCAACTCGACGGTGGCCTTCCGCTACCGGAGCGGCGCACTCGGCAACTTCAGCGTGGTCGGCGACACGCATTGCTGGTGGGAGGATTGGACGATCTCCGGCGAAAAGGCCACGCTCTTGCTCCGAAACGGGCGCCTGTCGAAGGCCGTCATGGGACAGGGCGTCAGGGAGATACCGGACTCGGAAGTGCCGGCGGCGCCCGCCCACGTGGACAAGGCCTTCATCGACGCGGTGCACGGCAGGCGAGAGGTCATGGTCCCCGCGACGATCGGGTTGGGCGTCATCGAACTGACCGAGGCGGCCTGGCGGTCGGCAAACGAGGGCCGCACCATCCGCGTTTCCGATCTGTAAAGCCCCATCGGACCGGGCTTCCCGGAGGACGCGGTGTTTCCGCGACCGGGTCCGGTGGGAGAGGCATCACCCGCTCGCACAGCCAGGAGACGGGGGCACGCCCCCCGTCTCCTGTGCCCCTTCGCCGCATCGACGGGACTACGGCCGGCGCGGCCAGGCCCGTCCGAAGTCTCCCTCCCTCCGCCGTCGGCCCAGGGAGGGACACCGGGGGCCGGCGACGGTGGGCGTGCGCCGCAAGACCCCACGGCCCTCACGAACCGCGGGAAGCGGTGACGGACCAGCGGCAGCCCGCGTTCCGTGCCAGGCGAGGGTGGCAGGGCGGGAGGCGGCCCGTCCAATCGGGCGCCCGCCCCGCCTGCAGCGCGGGGAGAGGCCCGGCCCCCCACCCCGGGCCCCCGATACGACCTGCTCCCGCACGCCCCGGCCCCGGGGGCTCGCGGCCCACAGCGCACACAGGGGCCACAGGTCCAGCACCCCCCCCCGCGGGCGCAACACACGCCCGGACGGGTTCCGCAGGAGGTCCGGGCCCCCCCCCCCCGGGGCAGTGCGCATCGGGCCGCAGCGGCAAGAGGCCATGCCATTCCGGCCGCGACACCTGTCGCGGCTCTCTGCGGCGCCAGCACCTGCCACCCTCGCCTGCTGCCCCGACCGCGAGTTCCCCCTGGGTCCCTATCGCCCCGTAAGGACGCAGCCCCCTGAGCTGTGGGGATGGACGTCCTGAGCGGGCTTGGTCGGGAACGCCGCCGGCTGACGGATGCAGGTACGTACTGCGCCGATGAAGGCGGCCAAGTGCGCTGACGGGCGCCGCGACGGGCTCGGCCGCGCCGCCACACGCACGGCCGGGCCCCTTCCCAGCCTTGCGCCCACCGGTGGCCGAACGGCCGGAAGGGTTCCCGCGGGTGAGCCAGCAGTCACTGCCCAGCACCCCCAAGGCCGGGGCTGCACAGTAGTGCCATCCCCCCGGCCACGGCACGGCCCTGACCGGCGCCATCACCGAGCCCACGGGTCGGGGCGCGCAACGTGGGCGCACATGCCCCGAAGCCCCCAGGCCCGACCGGCGCACGTCCGCCACCCGGTTCGCTCGACGTGCCGAGCGTGCTCCCGTGCGCATGCCGCCCGCCACCCGGCGGGTGCGCCGCCTGGGATGTGGGGCGACGGGCGGCCCGCCGGCCCGGATCCCCGCCGGGTGCGGGGCCGGGACCGCGCGGGCCGCTCCCGCCAGGGCCACCCTCAAGACCCATCAGCGGCAGTGGTCCCCGGGATCCGTCGCGAGCGCGCCGGCGCCCCCTCGCGGCTTGGGGCGCCCCGGACGGTGTGCCTCACTGGACGAGCTTGACCTGCCCCCAGATGGACGGGTTCTGCTCGCTCGACCCGGGGTTACCCCATGCGAGGGCCTGGTTCTGCGTGGTCCCGTCGCTGTAGACGTCCTCCGCCGGGTCCATGCCGATCACCTGGCCCACGCCGGGATTGGTGCCGATGTCCGACCAGGGGATGGCCATCATCGCGTCATAGCCGCCACTGACCTTCTGCACGTAGCCCTGCACCCCGGCGGAGTTGCGCCCGGTGTAGACCCACACCGACGACGGCTGGCCGATCGGGATGTCGATCTGCGTCTCGTTGGCACCCATGGCGGTGTTGGTACTGTTGGTCGAGGACAGATAGACCTCCATGGCGTCGGAGGTCCAGGGCGTCGTGGTGTTGGCGTTGGACGCCGAGAAGCCCTGGGAGTCCTTCACCTGGTTGAGCACGTAAAGATTCTTGCTGTCCCAGACGGCCTGGAACGTCGCGGAGAAGCCGCTCGGCATGCTGCCCGCCATGACGTTGGACAGCGAGGTCGCGATCGCGTTCTTCCAGCAGGGATCCGCGGCGTTGGCGGCCGGCTTGGGCGTACAGAAGTGGATGCTGACGGCCGGTGCGCCCGATCGCGCGGCATTGGGGTTGGAGGCCTTCGGGGCGCTGCCGCCACTGTTGCCCGCGCCGCCCCCTCCCCCGCCGCACGCCGCCAGGATGCCCGCGGCCAGCGCCAGTGCCCCCACGGAAACAAGCCGGCTACGCCCGCCACCCCACCGCAACGCGGATCCCTGCGCCGATTCCCGGTCCACATGGCCACCCCCGTCTCTTGCCGCAGGGACCGGAAGGGGTCAGACCGGGCCCTGCGGCAACTGCTAGCCCCCACGGGCAGAGGTATGCGCGTCTCTCCCCATTGGGTGGCGCGTCCATTCGCATAGGGTAGTCCCGTTTCCTCTTCCAGTCCTCCGGTATTCTTGGCACTCCCCACAGGGGGCCTCAGCGCCCGCCGTCGGCGTACGCACTGACGGCAGGGTCCACTTCGAGGCCACGGCCGGCGCGGATGGTGAATCCGGCGTTCGGCCACCGGTCGGCGTCGGGCGCCGCAAGGCGCTCGGCCGCACCGTCACACGCATGCAGGGGCCCCTTCCCGGCCTGACCGCCAATCCGCCGCGGGATCTCGATCCCGACGCGTTCGACTACCTCGCGGAGGACGGGGCACTCCAAACCGCCCGTCCGGAATGAGCGAAAGCCGGCTCGGGAACGCGTGCGCCAAGCACCGCGAGGCGCAGGCCCACCCCCAGGCGCGGGCCGTGCCGCCGCTCCACCAGGAGGAGCTCGCTGCCGATGAAGTCGGCCCAGTTCCAATCCGGGGGCCGGCGTCCTCCGGCGCAGGCGGAGTCCGCGGCAGCGATGGCGTCCCGCCAGGCCAGCGCCGGGCAAGGAACCGAGAGCGGTCGCGGCGAAGCGTCGGCGCCGGGACGCGGCATGGCGGCCCGATCCACGGGACAGACCGTCTGGGGGTTGTCGCCATGGCGAGGCGCAAGGTGGTGGGTCGCAAGAAGGCACGTCCACAGGCATCCGCAGTTGCCCAGTTGCAGTCGGGCGAGGCGGCGCAGGTGCTCCGCCTACTGCTACAGGCGCACCCGGACCTGCGCGCCGAAGCGGAACGGCTCGCGAAGGACATCCTCGACGACGTCTCCTCCGGGGACCTGGCGGCGGGGATCGAGGACGACATGCGGGCCCTGGACATCGACGACCTGAACGAGCGCGCGGGGGTCCACCACGGCGAATATACCGACCCCGGCGAAGCCGCCTGGGCGTTGCTTGAAGGGGTTGTGGCCCCCCACCTGCAAGACCTGCGCCGGCTGCTGGCCTCCCGGCGGGACACGGCGGCACGGTCGACTCTGCGCGGAATTCTGCTCGCCCTCTACAACGTCCGAGACGACATCGAGCAGGGCTCGGTGCTCGATTGGGCACCCGATTGCGGCCTGGAGTTGGCTGTTCAGGCGGCAGACGCCTGGCGTGCCGCCGGAAGGGCGCTGCCACCGGACGTGCTGGACGACGTCCCTGAATGGGCCCGCGTGCTCGCCCGCGGCTGACCCGGCCCGCACCCGGGCCCGTCGCCCGTGCCCCTGCCGGTCGCCGGCCGCCCATTCACGCCCTGCCAGCGCCGGGCAAGGCAACCCCGACGCCGCGCGCCGCCGCGGGCCGTGCTCCGGTGCTGCGCCGCTTCCGTCTGGCGGTCACCGCCACACCCGCCGGGCGGTCGGGAGCACCACCCCGTGGAGCCATCCGCCCACGACCACCAGCAGGCCTGCACCGAGGAGCCCGCCCACGTGCCACACGCGGCAAACGCGGCCAGCGTGTATCCGCCGAGGCGCGCCGCGTGCGCCGCCGGCGTCGTGGACCGGCGCATGTATCGCCCCAGGCGTGAACGGCGGAGCCGGTCCAGGTCTGCGCGCGTCACCAGGACGGCGCTGACCGCCATCGACGGCAGCACGCCGACGGCCAAGGCAGGGGCCAGGCGGTATCCCCAGGGCCACTTCAGGGCCCAGATCCCTGTGGTGACGTCCACGACCAGGTTCAGGGGGTGGATCTGGTGGTACAGGGCCTTCTCCCTTTTGGTCCTGCGCACCGTTCCTCGGCACCCCCCAGGCCCATCGGCCCAAGCGCATGCGGCCCCGGAGGCCCCGGAGGTCAGCCCAGCACCGCCAGCGCTTCGGCCAGGCCAGCCACGGCTTCCGCGCCCCGCGGCCGGCCGCTCGCCGCCGTCCAGGCGAAGTGGCCCACGCGGATGCGCAGGCGGCAGAGGCGCCTCAGGAGGCCGAGCGGCTCCGGATCGATGGGGCGGACGCGGCGATAGGCGCTAAGGATGGCGTCCGTGGCGACGGGAGGGTCGGTCAGCCGGTCCCACCAACTGAGGTCGATCGCGGGAGGGCCGCTCTTGGCGGACTCCCAGTCGAGCACCCCGCGCAGGTCGGTCCCCTCGAAGAGCACGTTGCTCGGGCTGTAGTCGCCGTGGGCCAGTTGGGGCGTCACGGCATCGAGCAGCGCCCGGTGGCGCCCGAGGACCTCGGCGGCAGCCTAAGGAGGGCCGAGGCGCGCGGATCGCCGGCGGCCGCCGACAGCGCGTCCGCAAGCGGGAGACTGTCCACGAACCACTCACCGAACGTCGCGGTCGCGCCATGGAGGCGCTCCTCCAGATGGCCGTAGCCGGTGACCGCAATGCCGTGGATCGCGGCCAGGGTCTCCCCCAACGCGCCTGCGACGGCATCCGCCATTCTCGCCTCCCGCAGGGGGCCGACCCCCGGGGATCCCCCACAGGACCCCAGCGGCGGAGCGCCGCCACTCCAGCCCCCCCCCCCTACTGCCGTCGGTAGCGCCAGAGGTGTGCGCCGTGCCCGAAGTACAGACCGGAGTCCGTGAGCGCCATGCCGCAATGGATGCCCTCCGGGGCCCTCCCCATGGTCTCCAGGGATCCGTCGGCGGCACATACCCGCAGGACCCGGTCTCCGGCCAGGGCCCATACATACCCGTCGTCCCACACCTGCAGGGACTGGGCATGGGGGTGGCCCGGAAGCGGTCGGCGCCACCGCTCCTCCCCGGTCCCGGAGTCAATGGCCAACAGGAGATTCTGTGGGCTGACGGCGGCCAGCACCAGGCCGTCCGCAAGCGTCATGGCCACCACGTGGCGCGCCTGTGACAGGACCACATCACGCACCAGCCGCCGTTGCTCGGGATCCCATGTGAAGAGGTGGGCGTCCTCGTCCAGGGGGGCGGTGCCGCCCCCGCCGGACACGCTGGAGCCTCCCCAGAGCAGGCCGGTGGCCGGATCCAGACACAGCGCGTGGACCGTCTGTTGCGGGATCACATGGCGCCAGTTGCCGACCACGCGGCCGCGCGTACCGTCGCTGGCCTCCGCTGCCGGATCGAAGACGGCCAGCGCCCCGCCCCGCTCGCCGTAGGGTGGTGCACTGCCGATCCAGATGCGGCCGTCGATGCCGAGCACCAGGGCATGCGGACGCAGGTGCCCGTCGCCCACCGGGCCGATGACCCGCGGGTTGTCGGAAGCCCCTTTGCCCGGATGCCACGGACGGTCCGGGTCGTAGACGACCAGGATGCTCTGCGGGTAGGAGCACATGTAAAGGAGCGGGCCAAGGGTCAGGAAGGAGTAGATCTCGCCCCCGCCGACGGGGGTGCCCAGGTCCGCGAGTTCGCCGGTGTCGGCATCGTAGCGGAAGAGATCCAGGGGCAGGAAGCTGCTCCCATAGACCCTTCCGCCCGGACCGCGCCCGAGGACGAAGAGACGGCTGCCCGAGCCCCGATACCGGAACGGAACCTCGCGCGTCTCCGTGCCCCTCCGGAGGACGAGCGCCCCCTGTCCGGCGGGCTCGAGGCGGGCTTCGACCTGCCACCCGTCTCCCCAGACGGGCCCGGCAGGCAGCGCGGGGGACGCGGCCGGCAGGAGGCCGTCCGCCGTGCAGCGCCACCATTCGTCACCCAACTGCGCATAGACGTGGCCGTCCGCCCCCTGGCGCACCGTGGCCACGGTGTGCCGGCTGCGCTCCTCCTCGGTCAGCAGGGCGCGCCGCCGCCGGCCCGCGACGTCCCAGGCCACGACATCCGCGCGGCCGAACCCGATGCCCACGTAAAGCGTCCCGTCACCGTCCGCCGCCAGCGTGCGGGAGTACATCTGCTCGTCGTCGAGCCTGCCCAGGTCCTCCAGGGCGTCCGTGGCGGGGTCGATGCGCACCAGTTTGGCGTGGGGGTAGGTGCAGGCGTAGATGGCGCCATCCGGTGCCGCGGCGAACTGCCACAGGTATGTCTCGGTGGCGGAGGGACGGCCCAGGGGGACGATGCCGGCCTCCGGCTGCCGGGGGTCGAAGCGCAGCGCCAGGGCACCGGACTCCCAGGTGCCGAAGTACAGCCGGTCGTCGGGACCGCGCACGAAGGCCCAGGCCCCGGCGCCCTCCGGGGCGTCGTACTGCAGCGTTCGCCCGCTGGCGGGATCGATGGCCAGGAGGAACAGGGTGCCGGCCGACTGCTGGCAGTTCAGATACACCCACCGCTCCGAGCCGCCCTCGCCGGCGGGGCCGGGGGCCAACTGCAGGGGGCCGTTCAGCCCGTCGCCCAGGACCGGCCCCATGAGTGCGGGACGGACCACCGGCACCCCGATGTCTTCAAAGCTTCCCAATGTCCTCAGTGCTCCCAGCCGGACGCCGGATGCAAGCGTCGTTCCACGCGGGCCGGCGAGGGCCTGCCGCCAGACCGCCACGCCTGTGCCCCCCGGCAGACCCAGGACGCTCCGCGGGCGCCGGGATCGTCAGGTCGCCGCCCCTTGAGCGTGAGGCCGCCCCGCCCTCGGGGTGCGCCCCTTGAGCGTGAGGCCGCCGCCCCATCGCGCCCCGTTCCTCAGCCCGGGCCCCAGAGACCCTCGGCATTGCCCCGCGCCACCGCCCGCCGCTCGTCCTCCCCGACCCCCGCCGCCTCGACCTTGGCCAGGGCGACCGCGGGATAGAAGAAGGGCGCGTGCGTCCCGAGGAGTAGCCGGTTCCAGGACACGTGGGCCGCCGCACCGGCCAGCGTGTCCTCGGATTCGACGAAGGAGATCTCCACCCAGATGTTCTCGGACCGGCCCAGCGCGGCCAGTTCCGCGTGATAGGCACCGGAGACGACGAACCGGCAATCCGGATGGCGGGCGGCCAGTTCGGCCACCTCCGCGGCCGGCACCGGGGGCACGCGCATCAGCGGGTGCTGCGCCCGCTCGTCTTGCAGCCGGATCTGGACCGAGACCGGAACGCCCTCACCGGCGGCCAGGCGGCAGAGTTGGTCGAGCCCGTCGAGACCGCCGCGGGCCGCCTCCTTCACCCACGGAACGCCCAGCGCTTCGGCCCGGGAAAGCCCCCGCTCCACGACCGGATAGAGGTGGTAGTTCGGCAGCACCTTGAAGCAGCGGGCACCCAGGGCCAGACAACGCCGCGCCGCCTCCGCGAAGCCGCCGAGGGTCGGGTCCACCACGGCCGCCGGCAGCCAGCGGAACCCGCTCGCCCGCCGCCGCACCGCCGCCAGAAACGGTTCGTTATACAGCATGGGGTCGGGACAGAGCACGGCATCCAGCGGAGCGGCCACCGCCCCGGACAGCCCGTGCGCCGCGAGGAGGCGCTCCAGGGCCGGCACCGTCTGCGCGCCAGGGACGCGGAACGGCCAGCGGCCCACCCACGCGGAGGCGTCGCACCCTCCACCGCCGATCATCCGAAGAGCCTCCTCGCGTTCCCGCCCAGAACCAGGTCCCGCTCCCGTTCGGTCAGCCGCGCGCCCCGGATGCGCGCCGTCTGCGTCGCAAAGTCGCGCAGGGGCCAGTCCGAGCCGTACAGCACGCGCTCGGCGCCAAGCGCCCTCACGGCGTACTCCACCAGGTCCGCCTCCGGCTGCGCCCCGGAGGTGTCCACCATCACGTTGGGAAGCCCCACGATGGCGCGCACGCCCCTCCAGAGCCCGCCGCCCAGGTGGGCCATGAGGATGCGCGTCCGCGGGTGCCTCGCCGCGAGGGCCGCGATGTCGGCCGGATCGGATTCCTGGGCCACGTGCCCGACCGTCTTGTACCATGCGTGGTGCAGCACCGGTACGCCGAGCGCTCCCGCCCGGGCCAGGATGGGGTCCAACTCGGGCCGCCGCGCGTGCACGGCCACCCAGAGTTTGACGCCGATCATCCCCCCGCGCACGACGCAGCGGTCCATCTCCTCCAGGCAGAAGGCCGCACCGTGCGCGGGGTTGAGGTAGCAGAGTCCGGAGATGAAGTCGGGCGTGGCGGCCATGGCCGCCAGCGTGTTGTCGTTCACAGTGCGCACGTGCGCGGGCTGCGGCTCGTACCCCCCGACGGAGATGAGGTTCCCCAGCAGGTGCACCCGCTCGATGCCCTGCGCGGCCGCCAACCGGCGGCAGCGGGAGATCTCCTCGGCGGAGGGCACCGGGCCCGGGGTGCGCAGGTGGACGTGCACATCGATGCAGGCCAAGGGGATCACCAGCCTCTCTGCAGTGGAGTGCACCCGTGCATCGGACCGGTCGGCCGAGAGCCCGCCGGATCACCCTCGCGACAGACGGTACGGCGGCGGCGCCCCAGGGTGGGCCTGCCGCCGTATCCCCCTCCTCCCTTCGCTGGACCACGGAGCGAGTCCCGCCAGGGGTCGGGCCTGCCCCAGGCGTCCTGCCCCACCCCTCTCTCCGGCCCGCCGGCCGGGACCGGCAGGCGCACCCGGTCGCACCCCACCCCGGGCGCGGTATAATGGCAGCCCATGGACAGAGCGGCACAGGACGCGGCGGCGGAACGCTTCGTGCGAGACCGCTACGGCGAGCGCGCCTCGCCCCCCCGCCCCCTCTCGGCCGGGGAGTGGTCGCGCGCCTACGCCTTCCGGTTGGACGGCCAGGAGGCCGTCATCCGCTTCGGCGCCTACGGGGAGGACTTCGCCAAGGACGAGCGGATGGCCCGCCACAACGCCCCGGGCCTGCCCATCCCCAGGGTCCTGGAGGTCGGCCGCACGCCGGAAGGATACTTCGCGGTCTCCGAGCGCGCCTACGGGGGCGCGCTGGATGCGCTCGACGGGCCGGGCATGCGGACGGTGCTCCCCGACCTGCTCCGCACGCTCGACGCCATCGCTGAGCTTCCCGTGCCGGGCGGCGGGGGCTACGGGGGCTGGGGACCCGACGGGACGGCCGGGCACGCGAGTTGGGGAGACGCTCTCCTGGATCTGGTCCGGCCGCGACCGCGTCTCGCGGGCTGGCGGGAGACGCTGGAGCAGTCGCCGGAGGACGCCCGCGCCTTCGACCGGGGGGTGGACCGCCTCCGGGAACTGGTGGGCGACCTGCCGCAGGAGCGGCACATCATCCACAGCGACCTCCTGTACCACAACGTGCTCGTGGAGGATGGCCGCATCACGGCCGTCCTCGACTGGGGCAACTCCCTCTACGGCGACCAGCTCTACGACGCCGCCTGGTTGATCTACTGGTGGCCGTGGTACCCCGCGTGGGCCGATACCGACATCCGCGGCGAGTTGACCCGCCACTGGGCCAGGCGAGGCGCGCAACCGGCAGACGCCGACCGGCGCCTGCAGTGCTACCTGCTGCACATCGGCCTGGACTCCATCGCCTACAACGCCTTCACCGAGCGGTGGGACAACCTGAGGCGCAACGTCGCGCAGATCCAGGGCTACATGCGGGGGATGTGAGGCACCGGAGCAGTGGCGCACCGGGCGATGACGGAGTTGGCCAGCAGAGGGTTGCGCCGCGCGCCGGGCGCGCGGCGCAACCCTCTGCGGCGGAAAGAGCCCACCGTGCACGCGATAGCCTTGCAGGAGGCCGCTCTGCACGATCGTCGGATCGAAGTTGTGCGCCTGGAGGGCGCTGTCCAGGACTGTTGGGCTGAAGATGACCCCGCTCCAGCTGGACACGCCGGTGAGTGCAACGCTCGGTGCGGACGGGCCGGCCGGCGGGGCTTGAATGCCGCGACAATTGTCGCGCCAAATGCGATCGGTCCCAGCGGGCGTGTCACTCAGTACCGCGGGTGTGGGGTTTGGTGCACCCGCGCACGTTCGAAGCGCACACCGCTTCGCTTGCACTGCTTGCACTGCTTGCGTTAGGCGTTTTCATGGCGTATCGTCTGTTCATGCGCTTCCGTGTGAAGAGGGTGCGGGCATGGACGAAGAGTCCCAGGAGGCATCCCCCCGGGCGCTGCGCCTGAAGGAGGAGTTGCTGGGCGACTTTTCCCTGCGGGTGGACGACGTGGCGGTGATCCTCGAGGTCGACCGCAGCACGGTCAACCGCTACATCCAGGACGGGGGGCTGGTGGCGCTCAAGATCGGCCGGGAGTACCGCCTCTCCGAGGCCGACGTGCGCGACTTCGTGCAGGAATTGGTGGCGCGCGAGCGGCGGCGGGTCGGCGGCCTGCGCATGCGCGCGCTGTCGGGTGATGGCGAGGGGAGGGGCGCGACGGGGACGCACTTCGCGGCGCGCTTCAGCGAGGAGGCCCAGAAGGCGTTGGCCTCGGCGCAGGGGGCGGCCCGTGCCCGGCAGGCGGAAGAGGTCCTGCCGGAACACCTCCTCCTGGGGCTGCTCGCGGCGCAAGATCCCGCGGGCGGCGCCACCGCCGTGCTCCGGGCGGTGGTCGCTGACGTTGACGCACTCCGCGGCAGGGTGGAGGGGCTCCTGCCTCCGGCCGCCGCTGAGGGTGGGGGCGATGGGCAGGATCTGGGCCAGATCGGCTTCGGTACGGCCTGCCGCGACCTGGTGCTGGAGCGGGCGCCGGCGCTTGCACGGGCCGCGGGCCGGGAGAACGTCGGGCCTGAGGACCTGCTGATGGCGCTCTATGCGGTCCGGACCGTCGGGGACCTCCTGCGCGCGGCGGGGGCCCCGGAAGCGGCGGTACGCGTCGAACTCGGCCGGCTCGCCCCGGCGCCGCCCCTTTCCGTTATGGATCAGCCGCTGCGCGACGACGTCACGGCGCTGTCCGTCTGGGTCCAGGCCTGTGAGGAGGCCCGCCGGCGCGACGGGACGCTGGTGTCGCCGCCGCACCTGCTGTTGGCGATGCTCTCGGATGCGCCCGGCCTGCGCGAAGGGCCCGCGCGGCGTGTGCTGGAGGCGGTGGGGGCCGACATCGAGATCCTACGCGCGGGGGCTACGGCCGCCGTGCCCCCGGGCGTGCCGATCCGGCCGGGCGCCATCGTCCTTTCGCGGGGCGGCTACCTCCCCTCGTTCTGGGGGTCGGGCGGCCGCGCCAGGAGCGGCGGCGGGCGCACGCAGGCCCCGATCTCCCGCGCGCTGCGCGAGGCGGACTACCACGCGTTCCACCTGGCGGACGCCCTGGGCCACGCGCAGGTGGGCGCCGAGCACCTGCTCCTCGGGCTGCTCGCGCTACCGGATCTGGCGCAACTACTGGCCTCGGCCGGGGCGCGCGAGCCGGAACTGCGGGAGGCCGTGTGGCGCATGCGCGCGGACGTGCCCCCGCTTGGGCGGGAACTGTCCTGCGACTTCAACAACGTGGGCATCACCGACGACGACAACGCCGAGGTCGGCGATCTGGACGGGGGCGGCCGCAGCTATTCGCGCCAGGAGCTCGCCGCCGCCGGGCTGACGGCGGGGGCGGCGGTGGACGTGGACGGGATGCGCTTCGAATGGCCGGCGGCGGGCCCCGGGGTCCCCGACAACGTGCTGGTCATGGGGCAGGTGGTGCCCCTGGCGGTGCCGCCCGGGGCGCAGCGGCTGGGCTTCCTCGGCACGGCGAGCGAAAAGCCCGCCAGTGGGGCGGCTGCGCTGGTGTACGACGACGGCGGCACGCAGCGCTTCACGCTGACGTTCGGCGACTGGGTGCGGGGCGGGGAGGCGGGACGCGTGGTGGCCGGGACCACCTACTGGCACACGCGGGGCGGGCCGCGCCCGGAGACGACCCACGTGTACTTCACGTCGGTGCCGCTCCGGGTGGACCGGGTGCCTGTGGCGCTGCAACTGCCGGCGCAGGTCGAGGGCGGCCGCATGCACCTGTTCGCGCTGGCGGCGGGGTAGGGGGGATGGGGGCAGGCGGACAGGCCTGCCCCCATCCCCCCCGTTGCCGAGGGCGGACGGGGGGCGGACGGAGGGAGGGTCTGGTGTGGCCACCTTGCTGCTTCTAATAGAGTCGTGGCCGTCACGCTGGCAGACGGGGGCGGTCGGTGTGCAAGCGCGGCTTGGCGCTACTCGCTTCAATTGAGCCGCGGTAAAGGCCGCGGGATGCGCTCGCGGCTGGACAGCGCCACCTTGCGGTGCGCGGCGTTGCTTCAATAGAGCCGCGGCCGTTACGCCGCGGCCCGAGAGGTGCCTCCCCCCCCCGCCCTCCCCTGCGGCCCGCCCCACCCGCCGGGGCACGGAAGGCCCGCCGGTCTCCGCACAGAAGGGACCGGCGACGCGCAGCCACACGGGCCGCCCCCGGTCGGCCGTGGGACCGGGAAAGGGGAAAGGGGCGGGAAACGGTGCCCAACATGCTCATCTACATGTCCGACGAGCACAATCCGTTGGTCAGCGGCGTCTACGGCCACCCGCGGGTGCAGACGCCGAACATGGACCGGCTGGCGGCCGCGGGCACCGTCTACGACAGCGCATACTGTCCGTCGCCGCTGTGCGCCCCCTGCCGCTCCGCCTTCATGGCCGGAAGGCCGGTGCACCAGGTGCAGATCTATAGCAATTGCAACGCCCTCCCCCAGGAGTGGCCGTCCTACGGGGCCGTGCTGGCCGCACAGGGCGTCCACACGGCGTACGCGGGCAAGGTCGACGCATACCGCCCCGCCGCGGAGTTGGGCTTCAGCGCGCTACTCGCACCAGGCGATCGGCGCGCCCCCGGCGACCTGTACTTCCGCCGCGACCCCCTGGCGATCCGCCGCGGGGCGCACGCGCGGCCGACGGCTTCGGCCCGCACGGAGACCACCTGCGCGGCGATCTGCGTGTGCTCGATTTGGCCGTGCAATGGCTGAGCGAGCAGGCGCCTCGGCTCGGCGGCCCGTGGACCCTGACCGTCAACACCGGCGCGCCGCATTTCCCCCACCACGTCACCCAGGAACTGTGGGACATGTACCGGGACGCGGCGGACACCCCACGGTACGGGGGAGAGCACCCGTCGGGCCGGCACCCCTACGCCCGCGATCTCCGGGCCCACTTCGAAGCGGACCTGTTCACGGAGGAACAGGTGCGGGGTCTGCGCCGCCGTTGAAGCCCCGGCGCCCGTGCCGCCGCCTCTCGCCCCGGGAAGGTCCGCCCGGGTGGCCGCCCGGCCAAGGGGTGCGCGGCCTGACGGGTTTGCCGGGCCGCGGCGCAAGCGGACGCGTCCCGGGCCTCGGTGACATCCGCAGGGCGCGTTCCTCCGCCCAGCCTCCCGGAGACGCCGCGCCTCCCGCGCCAGGCAGGATCGAGCCATCATTCACGGAATATGTGGACCCGACGAGCGCCTTGGGGAGGCACGCGCTGTTGGCGGAGAAGGCGAACCTCGCATGGGCCGGGGCATTGGTCTGCCGCGCCGGCCGCTTTGTGATCGTGCACAACGTCCGCGAGAGCGACGGCAGCGACTGGTGGAGCCTCCCGGGCGGGGGCGTCGAGCCCGGGGAGACGCTGGCCGCCGCGGCCGTCCGGGAGGTCAGGGAGGAGACCGGCCTCGAGGTGGAACTCGTCGACCTGGTGCGGCTCATCGAACGCATCTGGCCGGATGGCCACTATTTCTGGGCGATCTTCCGGGCGGAGCCCACCGGCGGGCGGGAGGACCCGTCCGGGGACCCGACAGGCAAAATACGGGAGGTCCGTTGGGTCACGGCCGAGGATGCCCGGCCGCTCATCGGACCCGGCAACGCCGAATTGGCCGCACGGGTGCTGCTCGCCGACCGTACACTGCACGCGTACGTCGAGCGCCGCGGCCCCCCGGGCTGAGGGGCCCGAACATCCGCCCGGGGGGGGCCCGGCGCCGGATGTTCCGGCCCCTCAGGTGGCGCATCGCGCCCCAGCCCACCGCGGTCGCTGGCGCCGACCGCCTCCCCGACTTCCGCCCCACTCCCGCGCTTCCGCCGGTGCGCCCCATGCCCTACCGCCCGCGCCCCGAGCCCCTGCAGAAGTGCATGCTGACGCTCGGTGCGCCCGAGCGTGCCGCGTTGGGGCTGGAGGCCGTGGGGGCGCTGCCGCCGTTGCCGGCGCCGCCGCCAGGACACCGGCCGCCAGAGCCCGCGCCCCCACGGACACGAGCCGGTCGCGCCGGCCACCCCGCCTGAATTCGGATTCCCGCACCGATTACCGCTCCACACGGCCACCCCCTGTCCCCACACTCCGATCGCCCGCGACCGTGACGCAGCCCGTCCGGCGCAGGCACCCTCGCCGCGCCCTCCCCGGCCTGACGCCCGCCGGGGACCCGTAGCCAGAGGGAGGCGGGGGCGAACGGCCACCGGCCGCCGGGAAAGGGGAGGTAGGGTCCGGGCGGCGCCCCGCACCCTGCCCCCCCTTCCTTCAGAGGCCCGGTTGCACCTGGGCGATGGTGGCGCCGTTGGCCGCCGGGAAGAGCTTGGACGCGGTGGTCTGCCGCCCGGACTCCGTGGCCGCCTGCACCTCGAAGTTCGTGATCTGCTGCGCGATCGTCTTGAAGCCCTCGGTGACGCTGACCTGCTCGTTCCAGATCTTGGGCCAGGTCTGGTTCAGGATCCCGTTGGCCTGCGACGGCGCGTAACGGAAGAACTCGTTGTCGTAGACGCCATGGCCGTTGAGGGTCGCGTCGCCCCAGTACTCCAGGTGCTTGGCCTGCAGCATGGGCGCCGTGTTGCGCAGGATCGTATACCACTGGTCCATCATGTCCGCCCGCCCGGGGGGCGCCAGCGACAGCTGCATGTAGAACTCGTACCACTGCTTGTCCACGGCGATGAACTTGAGGATTTCCCAGGCCAGGTCCTTGTTCGGCGCCGCGGCCAGCATCCCGTAGAAGTTGTCGTGGAGCTTGCCCACCGGGCCCTTGGGGAATGTCGGCCAGGGGATGAAGTCCCACTTCACCCCGCTCCCCAATTGCGTGACGGCGTAGTAGACGGTCGGATCGGCGGAGGTGTTGAAGACGAGTTGGCCGGTTTTGATGAGGCCGTTGGGCGAACCGTCCCCATTGGTGGCGGTCTTGTTCCAGACCATGTGGAACCAGTACTGACCGGCTTGGATGCACGCCTGCTCGTCGAGGAGGCACTTGGTCTGGGTCGGATCCATGAAGGACCCTCCATAACCGGCCACCACGGTGGGCAGTCCCTCGGTGGTCCCCGGCCCGAACGGGCAGTTGGTGCCGTAACGCCACTTGCCGTTGACGTTCTTGCTGCAGGCCTCCCAGAGCGTCAACGCCTCGGCGGCCGTCCAGTTCGGATTGGGATACGGCAGCCCCAGTTCGTCGAGGATGTCCTGCCGGTAGAGGTAGACGTCGGAGGCCGCATCCTCCGGCAGGGCGTAGAGGCTGCCGTCCGGGGCGCGAAAGCGCGCCAACTGACCCTTGCCCCACGTGGTCGTCTGGTCGATGTTGTCCCGCTGGAGGTACGGATCGAGCTTCTCGAGGAAGGGTTGGATGACGGGCCAGTCCCCGCAGCAACTGGTGACGATCCAGGGCATGGTCTTGCTGCCCGCCAGGACCTGGGCGACGACCCCCTGCAGGCCGCCCTGCCCGCCGGTGTACATGATGCGCACGCCCTTGTTCTGGGCGTTGAAGGTGCGGTCCAGGAACTGCTGGATGAGGGCGTTGACCGTCTTCCCCGGCGAGACGCCCTCGATGTAAAGCTGAACGGGCACCTCCAGCACCGAGGCCTTCGGAGTCGGCGCCACGGCCGCCGTCGTCGTCGTCGGTCCGCAGGCGTCCAGGGCGGTCCCGGCCGTCAGCGCGGCCGTCACCGATACCGCGTACCCCAGGGCCCGGCGCCGGGTCCAGCGCGGTGCCGCGGGCTGCGTCGTCATGGTTCCCGTCCCACCCCTCTTCGAGCGGTTGCAGGCAGGCACACGAAGACGGTCTCCCAACCGGCGCCTCGGGCAGGCGCAAACGGCTCCCGGCTGCCCGCCCCCCCTCCCCTCGCCCATGACGGGACGTGCGGCGGTGCATTCTCCGAAGGGATGCACCCTGAAGAAGACAACCACTGCGCATTGTGAGGGGGTTGCCTTCGATGGTGGTTACCACTCTCCTGCTGTCCAGTGGCGACCCGAGGAGTGGGACGGCTGTGGTGGGGCCATCGGATGGCATGGGGTCTGGGACGGGGCATGGACGGGCCCCCGGGGCGTGCGCATCCGAGGGGGCTGGCGACGGGTTGGTGGCCGGGGACCACCGAGAGGGGCGAAGGGCGCCGGGAGGGGGTTCAGGAGGCCACTGGAAAGGCGGGGGGGCCGGGCGGACCCGGGGGCGGTACGCGGCCGCACGGGCGCTTGGCCCGTACGAGGGCGGATGCACCGGAGGCGGCAGGAGGCCCTCGCCGCGGCCGCATCGACTCCGGCCACCCCGGCCTGAAGCCGGTCGCCGGCCCGTGTCCTGTTTGATCTGGGCCGATGGCCCGCGGCGCCCCGGCTGCACCACCCCGGGCCCCGTGGCCCGACCCCGGGCCGGTTGCACCCGGCCCACCGCCAAGTGGATGTCCGCGCCAAAATCGTCGGCGGTGAAGCGACCGGACGCGCGGATGGCCGCGAAGCCGCGGTGGCTCGGGCTGACCTCGGGGTGGCCCGTTCGGAAACCGACGACGGCGTCCATCACCGGCAGTGCGGCTCTCCAAGCCGCATGAACGGCCCCGGCCAGCCGCTCGAGGATCCGGCCGTCCGCCCCGCCCGCGGCGATCCCGCGCTGCACACCGGCAGGGCGGTGCGCTGCGCATCCATGCCCGGCAGGCCCCGTTCACGAGGACTTCGATTCGCCCTCCGCCTCGTGCACATATCGCCCGCCGCGGGACCACGAGGCCACCGCCGCCAGGAGGCAGGCGACGATCGCGAAGATCAACGCCTCGTGCAGGCCCGCCCGGAACGGTGCCGCGATCAGGGTGGGGAAGAAGGAGCGGCCGGTCAGCGCGGCCGCGTCGGCCTTGGTCAGGTGGCCGAGCACCGCGGGGCCGAGCAATTGCGCGACCGGGTTGTAGCCGAGAAAGGCCGCGAACAGGATGGACACCGGTGGCAGGTGCGCGATGGACCGGGCCAACGCCGCGGGCACGCCGTGCGCCTCCAGGCCGGCGGACAGGCTGACCGGCAGTGTCGCCGCCAATCCGGCGATCACCAGGCTGAAGAAGATGCCGAGCGAGAGGACTTGTGCCGAGTTCTGGAAGGTGCTGTTCATGCCGCCGCCGGCGCCGCGGTGCGCGGCGGGCAGGCTGTTCATGATGCTGGCGCGGTTGGGCGAGGCGAAGGCCCCCATCGCCAGGCCGAGCAGGAGCAGCGTGCCGCCGAAGGCGGGGTAGGCGAAGTTCACGGGCAGGGTGTAGAGCAGCAGGAAGGCGGCCGCGGAGACCACCATGCCGCCCGTCGCGAACAACCGGGCGTCGAAGCGGTCGGAGAGGTAACCGGAGACCGGTCCCGCCAGGATGAAGCCCGCGCTGAGCGGCAGCATGTAGATGCCGGCCCACAGCGGTGTGATCTCGAAGGGGAAGCCGTGCAGGGGCAGCCAGATCCCCTGCAGCCAGATGATCATCATGAACATCAGGCCCCCGCGGGCGATCGCGGACAGGAAACTGGAGAGCACACCGAAGGTGTAGGCGCGGATGCGGAACAGCGGCAGCCGGAACATGGGGTGCGCGCTGCGCAGTTGCAGGATGGCGAAGACGAGCAGGCAGGCGAGGCCCGCGCCCAGTTTGCCGAGTACCGCGGGGCTGCTCCAGCCCATGGTGCGCGTGCCGTACGGCTCGATGCCGCCGGTGATGCCGATCATGACCAGGGTCAGGCCCACCGCGAAGGCGGCGTTGCCCCACCAGTCGACGGGCTCGCGGCGCCGGACCCCGGAATCCCGGAGTTTCAGGTAGGCCCACACCGTACCGAAGATGCCGAAGGGCACCGAGACCAGGAACACCAGGCGCCAGTCGATGGGGGCGAGCACGCCGCCGAGCACCAGGCCGATGAAGTTGCCGCTGATGCCGGCGATGTTGTTGATCCCCAGCGCCAACCCCCGCTGGTTGGCCGGAAAGGCGTCCGTGAGGATGGCCACCGAGTTGGCCAGCAGGAACGCCCCGCCGATACCCTGGACGATACGCATGCCGATCAGCCAGTCGGCGCCGGCACCCCCGGTCATCCAGTCGATGGTCAGAAGCAGCGAGGCTGCCGTGTAAATGACAAAGCCCAGGTTGTACATGCGCACACGGCCGAACATGTCCCCCAGCCGGCCCAGGCTGACCACCAGTACGCTGCTGACCACCAGATAGCCGAGGATCATCCACAATAGGTAGAAGCTGTTTCCCGGCACCAACGGATTGAGGCGGATACCCCGGAAGATGTCCGGCATCGCGATGAGCATGATGGAACCGTCGATCGTCGCCAGCAGCACGGCCACGGTGGTGTTGGACAGGGCCACCCACTTGTAGCGGTCGGGGTGCGTCCGCCCGGTGTCTGCGCGCAAAGACTGTGCCGGCAACGTCTGACCACCATTCCGCAGGCACTTTGGGGTAAGGTCGGCGCTCGCCGCTGTCCAGGGGCGGCATCCGGCAGGCGGGTTCAGGGGCGGTGCGTCGCGCCGAGCACCCGGGCCAGCCCCGGCAGGGCGATGGCGAGCGCCCGGCGCTCGACCGGCCGCAACTGCTCCAGGATGCCGCTGAGGGCCTGGTGCTGCCGCTGCCGGGCCGCCTCCAGGACCATCCGCCCCGTGGCGGTGGCACCGAGGGGGACGGCGCGGCGGTCGTCGCCCGGATCGTGGCGCTCCACCAGGCCGCGCCGCACCAGCGCGTCCACGGCGGCACTGACGGTGGCGGGCGTGACGTCCAGTTCCGCCGCCAGTTCTCTGGCCAGGCGCAGTCGCTGCGTCAGGCGCTTCAGCAGACGCAGGTCCGTGAGCGACAGGCCGTCCGTCCCGGACGCCGGCCCCGCGGCGGCCTGGCGCAGCAGGCGCACCACGGCCGTGACCACTTCGAGCGCCTGGCCGTTCTCCTGCAGCCCAGTCCCGGTCTCCGAGGCCATGGGAGCCTCCCCCGCGCCGTGAGGCGAATCATATGTTTAGGATGGCTAATTATATGTCTGGCGTAGTGTAGGCGCAACGCCTCGAAGTCCGGCGGGGGCAGGTCCGCGGCGGACACCCGGCGCCGGGGGCGGCGCGCCGTACCGCCGAGCCTCGGCAGGGCATGGCAGAGGATCTCGGCGACCGAGGAGAGCCGGCCGTTGGCCGAACGTCGGGGCAGGTGTGTGCCGACGGTTGCCGCGGGTGGACGGGAGAACAGTTGGGAATGCAGTAGCGGGTCGGACCTCCGATGCGGCGGCGCCACAATGACGCGCTGGTCCCTGCGCCCGGTCCCCCCGCCAGCCGGGCTTCATCGCGCGGCGCGATGCCGACTTGCGGGCATCCCTGAGCACGGGGACCCGGCCCCTCGTCGCGGCGGCCAACCCGGTCAGAGTCCCGCCGGTACATTGGCCACGGACGGACCGTGCACGGGGAACTGCGCCGCCGCCGACCGGGCCGCCGCCCGCTGTACCGGCGCGCTCTGCTCGATGCTATTCACCTGCCGGTCGGCTTGAACCAGGGCCTCCGTGACGCCGACCCTGCGGGCCTGGATCTGTGACCACGCCAGGTCGTCCACCGCCGTCGCCTGGGAGGTGGCGTAGCGGAAGTTGATGTCGGCCACGCGGGCCCAGCCCTGGGAAGCGGCCTCGGTGAAGGAGCCAAGGCCCTTGCCCTTCAGGGCCGGTACCACAGCTTCGACCGTCTGCTGCCACTCGGCGAGCAGGCTGTTGAGCGCGGGCGGGAAGAGGAATGTCCGCATGGCAAACCGCTGCCATACCGACTCCAGCGCCAGCCAGCGCAGGAGTTCCCACGCCTGGTCCGGGTTCCGCGTCGTCGACGCGATGCCCCAAAAATTTCCCGCCATGCCGGTCGAGCGTCCGCGCGGATAGACCGGGGCCGGGTAGAGGGCCCACTTCGTCTGGTCCTTCCACACGGTGTACAGATGCAGGACGTTGTTCATGTCCAGGTTCTGAATGGCGGTGTCCGTGACCGAGGCTGTGAAGCCAGATGTGGCCAGGCCCGGCCAGAACAGGTCCTGGAACCACCAGCGGGCCGCATCGGTGCACCCGGGAGAGGAGAGGCTCTGTACCGTACGCTCCGCGTTCAGAACCTGGCCGCCGAACCCCTTGGTGAATTCCTGCAGGACACGAAAACCGCCATAGATGAATCTGGCCCCAAACCGCTTGGCCCCGGTGGCGGGTGTCTTCACGGCGGCCGCGCACAGCCGGGCAAGATCACCGTTGGTCCACGCGGTATCCGGATAGGTCAGGCCCAGTTCGTCGAGCACGCCCAGGTTCACCGCGAAGGCGTTGGCGTCCGTCTCCCGGCTCAGCCCGAAGGTGCCGGAGGGATAGGCCAGCCAATCGACCATGCCCGGAGCGAAAACCGACATGGTGACGTTGTCCCTCTGTAGGTAGGTATCCAGTGGGAGCAGCAGGCCCGCGTAGACGTAGGTGCCATAGGTGCAGCAATCCGGAAAGACGTCGGGCGCCGAGCCGGCGATGATGGCGGTTTGGTTTTGCGCGGTGGCCAGGAAGGGGGTTTGCCGCACTCGGATGCCCGGGTGGCTCTGCTCGAACCCCTTCAGCACCTCGGCGTACAGGCCCGCGCGTGTCTGGGCGGTTCCATACTGCGCCAGCGCATAGACGTCCAGGGCCACGGTGAGAGTCAGGGCTGCCTGCGCGGGGCCGGGTCGCGCCGGCCCACAGGCCGCGAGCAGACCGGCGGCGGAGGAGGCCGCCGCCGCCACTCCGAGCACTGCCCGCCGCGGGTAGACTGCCGCGGGCGAAGCGGGGCCAGCGTCCCCCATCACCCTCACCCCCATGCCGTCCGGGGCAGTCCTATTTCAGCCAGTTCGGCGTATACCCCGGTATCCGCGGCCACGGGTCGGTCCAGCGCGCCTCCTGGAAGATGCGGTCCGTGTCCGGATCCTCGGGGTCCGGCAGGACGCTGTGGCGCCGCCAGCCCTCGCCGTACGACGGCGCTGCGTAGCCGTCCTGCCGCCACCGCGCGAACAGCCGGTCCCGCAGGTCCTGCAGGCGTCCCGTCCAGGCCGGATCGCCGGCGAGGTTGCGCGACTCTCGCTGTTCCGCGGCCAGATCGAAGAGGTACTCGCGGTCGTCCGGCGCGGAGTAGAAGTACTTCGCCGCACCGTCGGTGGCCATGTAGGTGCCGCGCGCGCCCTGGTCCAACTGGCCGAAAACGACGCGGTGCCCGTCATCGGCGGCGGGCGTCGCTAGGTCCATGCCGTCCAGATGGTGCGCCGCTGGATCGACCCCGGCCGCGGCCAGCACGGTCGGCATGATGTCCACCAGACTGACCGGCGCCGTGGCCACGGCGCCCGCCGCCAGATGGCCCGGCCAGCGCGCGATGAGCGGTACTCGGGCCGAAGGATCGAGGAAACTCCGCTTCCCCCAGCTCCCGTAATCCCCGAGCAACTCGCCGTGGTCCGATGTGAACATCACCAGCGTGTTCTGCGCGAGCCCCGTGGCGGCCAGGACGCCGAGGATGCGCCCGAGGTGGTAATCGATGAACGAAACACAGGCGTAATAGGCCGCGCGGATCGTCCGGGCCAGCGTGTCCTCGGGTCCGTCTTCCCGGTATTTGTAGCGGTTCTGGTGGCGCATCCACCAGGTCTGCAGATCGCGGTACCCGTCGGGGCGGAACGGTTTGGCCATGTCGATGGTGCGGTAGAGTTTGTTCCAGGGCACCGGCGGGTCGAACGGCGGGTGCGGCTTGATGAAGCTGGTCCACAGGAAGAAAGGGCGATGTTGGTCGTGCGCCCGCAGGAACGCCGCCGCCCGATCGGCCGTCCAGGCGGTGGCATGCAGTTCGGCGGGCAGTTGCGAGACCTGCGGGACATAGTACATATCGCTGCGCACCCCGTGGGGTTCGTGGACGTGGGCGAATCCCCGGGCGTGCAGGAATGTCAGGTAGTCGTCGTGCTCGGCGCGGGCTGGGATCTCCTCGCTCAGTTCCAGCGAATGAAACCCGAGGGCGCGCCGGGGCGGGGTGAAGTGCATCTTGCCCACGCCGTGCGTCACGTAGCCCGCCGCCGACAGAACGCCCATCATCGTCGGCGTCTCCGCCGCCAGGCGCCCGCCGTTGTTGAAACAGCCGTTGTTGTGCGGCAGGAGCCCCGTCAGGAGGGCGTGGCGCGCCGGCACACATACGGGACTGGGGGTGTAGCAACGGTCGAACCGCGTCCCCTCCGCGCAGAGGCGGTCCAGGACAGGGGTGCGGATGAGGGGGTTGCCGGCCGCCCCCAGGGCGTCGTAGCGTTGCTGGTCGGTGGTGATCAAAAGGACGTTGGGCCGGGCTCGACTCTCCACAGCGATGTGCCACCGCCTTTTCGCACTGCCGTCACCCAAGGGAGGCGGGACGACGGATCGGGGCGTGCCGTCGGCCGATGCCTCGGCGGCGCTTCGACCCCCGGGCCGGGTTTCCATCCCGGGCCCCGTACGGGACCGGCCGCCCGGCACCCCGGCCGCCGCGCCGCCCGCCGGCGTTCCCCCTGTCGCGTGACGGCTCAGCACCCCTGAGGATCTGCGGGGCTGGGCGGATCCTGGTCGGGAACCTCGCCGGTGGACGGATGCAGAAATGTACCGCACCCACGACACCGGCCCGGCTGCGCAGGGGCACCCCCGTGCGTGTGACGGTACGGCCGAGCGCGCCCCGTCCCTGCCCCACGCCGACCGGTGGTCGAACATCAGAACGGGTTCGTCCCGACCGATGCCACGGGTGGGCCGGAACAATAACGGCTCAGCACCCCCAGGACCGGGGCTGCCGAGCCCTCAACGGGCCGCGAACATCTGCTGCAGGCGCTGCTGCTCCAGCCCTTGAGCGGCCTGCTGCTGCTGCAGGGACGGCGGCGGGGGGCTGCCGGCCGCCGACGTCTCCAGGGCGTTCACCTGCCGCGCGGCCTGGGTGAGCGCCGTCCCGACGGTGTACCTCTGCCCGTACAGCCCGCTGAAGTAATTCTGGATGATGGTCTCCGCCTCGGCGTCCATGTAGCGGAAATAGGACGTCGGGTAGGCGTAGCCGCCCACGGCGGCGTCGGCAAACCAGTGCACGGCCTTGCCTTGCAGCGGGGGTGCGACCGCCTGCACGGTCGTCTCCCACTCCGGCCACAGGGCATTGAGCGCCGGCGCGATGAGGAAGAGCTTGATCATGGCGCGCTGCCACTCGGTGTCCGCCGTGACCCATTTCAGCAGGGCCCAGGCCTGTTCCGGATGCTTGGTGCGCCCGTTCAGGGCATAGAACTGGTCGCCGCCGAAGGCCGCGCGCCCCGCGGGAAAGATCGGGAAGGGGTAGATGTCCCACTTCATGCCGGCGTGGACGAGATCGGTGACGGCCGTGAGCAGGGTCCCGGTCTGCTGGACGCTCATCACCGTCTGGCCCGACACGAACTGCTGGGTGTAGCCGCCGAACGTGTCCTGGGTCGTCCCGACCTTGGGCCAGACGATCCCCTCGTAGATCCAGTCCGCCGCGGCGATCGCCGGCCCCTCGGCCAGGGCGCAACTCGCGCCGCCCGGACCCACCTTCGCGCCGCTAAAGGCGCGGAAGATCCAATCCGAGCCCCAGGCCTGCCCGGTCCAGAACCACAGGTTGCAGCCGAAGCGGGGCTTGGCGCCGTTGGGCGCGCTGAGGGCCTGGGCAGTGCGGGTGAAGTCCGCGTGGGTCCACTGCGGGTCGGGATAGCTGAGGCCGGCCTGGTCGAAGGCCGAGAGGTTCACCGTGTAGGCCGCGGTGTTGAAATACACGGGCAGCGCGAGGAGCCCGGCCGGGCTCCACCCCTGAAACGAACGAATCTGCTGCGTCGACCAGATGCCGACCTGGACGTTGTCCCTCTGCAGGTACGGATCGAGCGGCAGGAAGTAGCCGCCGGCGGCGTAGCCTCCGAAGTTATTGTTCACCACCACGTCCGGTGCCGTCCCGGCGATCAGGCCGGCGGTCAGCGCGCCGGGGTTGCAGCAGCCACCGGGCGGCGGCACCAGCTTCACGCGGATGCCCGGGTTCGCCTGCTCGAAGGCGCCGACAACCTCCTGCATGACGGTGGTGATCGCCGTGGTCCAGGCGTTGCCCTCGGTCCACGGGCTGAAGGAGACCGTGATCGCCGTGGAAGAGACCTGCGGGCGCGCCACCCGGCCGCCGGCGGCGCGCGCGCACGCGGTGAGGGCCGAGCCGGCGGCCAGGACGGCCGCCGCCCCCGCCGAGATGCAGAAGCGGCGGCGACTCACCAAGGACGACACAGAACGCACACCCCTTCTCCACGCGACCCCCGCTCCCGCGGCGGCCATGGCCGCCACGCCCGCCGATGACGCCCCAGCGCCCCCGGAACGGCGCGCCGCCGGCTCTTGGCGCCTTTCCCGGCGCGGCGGGTCAGGCCGCCTTCTGGAGCGTCATGGCCATCACCACAAGCTTGTTGGTCTGCTCGTACGCGGTCGCGGGTAGGGTCAGCCCGGTGAGGGTGTGGTCGGGGTTGATCGGCACGGCGTCGGCGAACAGGTACCGGCACGAGGTGCTGACCCCCGTCGGGGTCAGGAAGTACGGCGCCGCGTAGACCCAGAACTGGGGCGCGGCGACGGTGGCCGGGTTGCAGTCGGGCTGGAAGTTCATCGGGTATTCCCGCGTCAGCCCCGCGCCGTAGGACGCCGTCAGATCGGCCGTGCCGCCCCCGTTGATGCCGAGTTCCAGTATCCAGACCCCGTAGTACTTGCCCGGCGGCACGGCGATAGTGATCTGTTTCTGGACGTCGAAGGCATCCTTGACGCCCACGCCTCCGGCCGGCATCAGGAACGGCACCTGGAGGGTGTGCCCCTTGTACCGGATGGGCACCTGCCAGGTCCCGGTGTTCGGGGCAAAGGGTACGGGGATGTCGCCGACGCTCAGGCCCTGGCCGGCGCCCTCCAGATTGAACTTGCCCGTCCCCTTGTATGGGGGCGTCCCCCCCTTCGGCGGTGGGTTCACCGCCTGCGGCGCCACGACCCCGTCGGCCTGGAAGTACTTGCTCACGTCCAACTCGACGAAGGAGCCCACCGTGGCCGCCTTGGGAGGCGTGGCGCCCACCCTGCCGTAGCTCCCCTGGGGGCACGCGGTCAGGGGGAAGCCGCAGAGCGGCGCGGTGTTCGCCGCCGCGCCCTTCTTGGACGTGGCGAGGTCGGCCGCGTAGGTGTCCGACGTCGCGGACGCCACCACCGAGGACGGTGCGGGCCTTGCGGGCGAGGCGCCGTGTGCCGGACCGCAGGCCGCCAGGAGCAGGGCGCAGCCCGAGGCCACCGCGGCGAGCCACAGGGAAGCGGCCGACCTCACGCCCACGGGCCCGCCCCCGACTCCCGCCCTGTTCGTGGCACACGGAGGGCGACGGCGCACCCTGCGATGGCCGTGGATGACCCCACAAATTGCGATTCGATCGGGGGTGTTATAACCCATCGTGATGCGCACTCCCGCCTTCCGAGGGACACATGCCCTCGCATCGAGTAGCCCCACGCTTGGCGATCGACGGCTGGACCTCCTGCTGCGAAAGCATGGCCCATCACGGTCGTGTGCGGCAAAATGTAATGACAACTGTGTGGCAAGGGGGACGAGGCGGGAGGTGTGGGGCGCCGGCATCGCCCGATCGGCCGTTCCGCGCAATGGCGGCGCGGCGACCGGCTTCACGGTGACGAGCTGTGAGTGCCTTGGCGATGCGGGGCGGCAGCGGTGCGCGGTCCCGAGTCGAAGGCCTGGCTCGGGCTGCGGTCTGGGGCGCTACCCGCCGCGGGTGTGTGCCGTGCTGCGGTCTTCTCCGCCCACCTGTGCCGCACTCCCTCCAGGGCGGCCCCGCACCCGGGGCCAGCATCGCCGAACGGGTCCCCCGTCGCGGGCGATCCGCGCCAGCCTCGCCGCGCACCATCTCTAGGACGACCGCCGGGCCAGCACGTGGGACATACGTGCCATATCGCCCGTGGGCGGATAGTTGACCGCGCCGGCGGCAGGCCTGTCCGCGAAACCCAGGAGACTCGACGCCTCACTCCTCCTTGAACAGGCTCCTACACTACGTGGCGCGCCCATATCGGTCTATCGGTCCGCTGGGATCCGGCACCGCGGAGCCCGTGGCCATGTGAATTCCAACCTCAACGACCTCCTCAGATGGCCGGCGCGGAGAGGTGGAGGTAACCCGCGCGGGCCTTCGCCGCCGGCGCGCGTCTCGGCGCTTCGGGGCTGACCGCGGACGGACCAAGCCGTCACCTCCCCTCTTCGCCCCTGGCGTCTGTGCGCCCCCGCCCCCCTTTCTGACAGTCGCCTCTGGGGCGTGGGACATCACGCGAAAATTCGGAGCCGAGGAGGTGACCGAAGGCGGAAGACGGCTTGGGTCCGGCCGGGGTTCCGTAAGGCGAGTGATGGTCGATTGCGGATTGCTGGTCGTCGCTCATGCGCTACTCCTCAACGGACTCAGCGCCGAGGATGGCCAGGGTGAGGCCGCCGAGGCGCGCCGGGTCGGCGATGACGTCGCACGCAGTGATCCTGCCGTCCCGGAGCGTCAGCGTAAGGGCGAGTTGCAGATGACCGCGGGGTGCCACCACGATGCCCGGTAGGCCGTCGACCAGGGCCACCTCGGCGACGGCCGATCTGGCGGAGAAGACGGCCGCCTCCTTCGCCACCTCGCGTGCGCCGCGGACCTCTGCCGGGATGCCCGGCGGCAATGCGGCGGGGTCCGCCCGGCGCACCACCCCAGGGTCGAGGATGGCGAGCAGGCCTTCGACGTCCCCACGCCTGGACGCGGTCAGGAAGGCGTCGACCACGTGCCGCTGCCGGGCGAGTTCGGCGGCCGGTACGGCAGGCTTCCCCCTGACCTTCTGACGGGCCCGACTGGCGAGCTTCTTGGCGGCGACCAGCGAGCGGCCGACGATGGTTGCGATCTCCTCGAACGACACCGCCAGCATGTCGTGCAGCACGAAGGCGACCCGCTCCGCGGGGGTGAGCCGCTCCAGCACCACCAGCAGGGCGCGGCCGACCGAGTCGGCAATCAGCGCCTCGTGTTCCGGGTCGCCCCCTGCGCCCTCGTCCCAGGCCGTGTCGGGTACCTGCAATCCCACCGGGGCTTCGCGGCGCGACCTGCGAGCGCGCAGCATGTCGAGGCAGATGCGCGATAAAACGGTCCTCAGCCAGCCCGCCAGGTTCTCGATGTCTCGGCCGTCGGTGCGGTCAAGGCGCACCCAGACCTCCTGAACGGCGTCGTCCGCATCGGTTCGGGAGCCGAGCATCCGATAAGCCACCGCCCGCAGGTCGGCGCGGTGCGCCTCGAAGCGTTCCGCCAGCCCGTCGCGCGTGTCCATCGGTCACCTTTCCTCGTGGTGTGCCGTCGTACGGGGTGAGGGGGTGAGCTCCGCGGTCAGCCCCGAAGCACCGAGACGCGCGCCGGCGGCGAAGGCCCGCGCGGGTTACCTCCAGCTCTCCCGGCCGGCGTTCAAGACGCTGAAGTACCGGCCCGACTTTCCCAAGCCGTTCGGCTCGCCGGAGGACGCGCGCCTGTTCTTCCGCGGCTTCGCACACGTGTACGACAACGAACACCGCCACTCAGGCATCTGCATGCTGACGCCGGCCACGGTGCACTCCGGACGTGCGGAGGAGGTTCCGGAACCTTGATATCAGGTGATGCTACAAACCTACGCCGCGCATCCCGAGGGCTTCGGCCGGCCGCCACAGCGCCAGCGGCTGCCGGAGCGGGTCTGGATCCACGGACCCTCCAAACCGAACCCATGCTCCATGAGTGATGAGTACGCTGCGGACTGAACGACGCTACGTCCCAGAACAATCTGTCTCAAGGTGCTCGACAGGTTCCGCAATGGCGTCTAACTTCGACCCCAGGAGGCATGAATCATGCGGATCGCCGTCGCCGGTGGCACCGGGCAGGTCGGCCGTCAGACGGTGGAGGTGCTGCGGCGCGCCGGACACGAGCCCGTCGTCATCGCGCGGTCGACCGGTGTCAACCTGACGACCGGGGAGAGGTTGCAGGACGTGCTGCAGGGCGTCGATGCCGTCATCGATGCCACGAATTTCCAGACACAGGACCACGACGAGGCCCGCGCGTTGTTCGGGAACGCGACCGCCCGGCTGCTGGCGGCGGAACGGGAAGCGGGCGTCCGGCACCACGTCGTCCTGTCGATCGCGTGCCTGGACCGCGTCCACGGCAACGCGCACTACGCCGGCAAACGGGAGCAGGAGCGGCTGGCGCTGGCCGGCCCGATTCCGGTCACCATCGTCCGCGCGACGCAATTCTTCGAGTTGCCGGTGATGTACGTCGGCTGGACGCGGCGCGGGGACGTGGCAGCAGTGCCACCCCTGCTGCTGCAACCCGTAGCCGTGTCGGACGTGGCCGATGTCCTGGTTGAAGTCGCGGCGGGCAAGCCGGGACAGGGCACGTTCGAACTCGCTGGGCCCGAGACGCACGACCTGGTCGACATGGCCCGCCGAACGCTCACCGCGCGGGGGGAGTCGGTGCGGCTGGTCCCGACGTGGCGGGGGATGTTCGGTATCGAGGCGGCCGGGGAGGCCTTCCTGCCGGGACCTGGCGCGCGCATCGGACCGACCATGTTCGAAGACTGGCTCGCGACCCAGCGCCCAACAGCGGGCGCGTGAGGCACAAGGCCGTGGCTGCCACCGCCGCGCCAGCGCGGTGGTATGCTGCTTTCGCGACGACAGGATAGGGCGCGGACGACCCGTCCCCGAGAGCCGGCGGTGGCGAAGGGGCAGGCTGCGGCGCGCAAGCGGCGACGCGTAGCCCCTCCGCCGGCGGTGCAAACCGGCGGCGGGCCCGCGCTGTGACATCTGGCTGGATGGACCCTAACCGAAGGTGTTCTCTATGGAACCGGAATCATCGGCGGAACGATCATTTGGCGGCATGGTGGGTGGCCCGGTTGGTGCTGAAGTAGGCGCTGACTTGGGTTATCAGGCTGCCTCATGGGTGTCCGATAACCCTTGGGCAATGCGTGGAGCCAGCACGCTTGTAGGGATGGGCGTGAACTCTATAGCCAGTCGCTTAGGGGTTTAAGGACATAAGGCTGTGTGTGCCGGGACGCACCTCGGTCACGGCACACACGGCCCTTTGGCACGACATCGAAGTGTGCCTCGAAGGCCTCAAGCACGGCTTGGCGCGCCCTGCGCAACTCACCGCGCAACTCACCGCGTGCCTCAGCCTCGTGGCGCCCCTGCTCGCGAAGGTCCTCAAAGAGTTCCTGGCCAGCGGCCATGCGGCGTCGCACCTCCGCACAGGACGTCCCCTGGCGCACGCACCTGCGTCCGCGATCGCGCTATCGGGATTCCAGAATCACGTGTGCCGCCGCCGCTGCATCTTGGGCACGCACCACGGCCCGGAGCCACCCGCTCAACAGCCCCAGCTCCGTGGCGTCAGCGACAGCCGAGCGGACGGTGTCTGGCACGACATCGAAGTGTGCCTCGAAGGCCTCAAGCACGGCTTGGCGCGCCCTGCGCAACTCACCGCGCAACTCACCGCGCAACTCACCGCGCAACTCACCGCGCAACTCACCGCGCAACTCACCGCGCAACTCACCGCGTGCCTCAGCCTCGTGGCGCCCCTGCTCGCGAAGGTCCTCAAAGAGTTCCTGTCCGGCGGGCATGCGTCCCAACACCTCCAGTAGGAAGGTCGCTGAGCGGGCTCGAGTGCACCGTAGGACAGCGCCCCCATGGCCGTCACCACGCCGCGCTCCAGGTCTTTCGGCAGCGCGGCGGCTACGGGCGCCGCCGCCTTCAGCACATCCCACATCCGGGCCTGGTGCCGCATCAACGGCAGCGTCGCCAACATCAGAATATCCCCATCGGTCAGCATTGCGCCAGCCGTCGCGGCGGCTCCGAGCCGCTCCAGCTCGGCGGTACCGTCCATGTCCGGCAGGAAAACCTGATAGGCTTTCAATGTCGCCCTACCGCACTCCAGCCGCCGCTCCGGAGCATGCTGTCGGCCCCAGAAGACGACTGACTCCACCTGCGCACCCGGATGGGCACGCGCCACCGCTACGTGGTGCTCGATGAGGCGGCCGTAGTCGGGGGTACCCATCTCGAACTCCAAAGACCAGATGCTGCCGTCCGGCACGCCCCGCAAGAGGCCGTCGACGATCACCGCTTTGGTTTCCAGTAAAGGGATGACGGGCGAGAGCACCTCGACCTCCCCCGGGCACGGAATCCCAAAGCCGCGCGGGGACGGATTGCGCAGCCGCTGGAACAGCCACCGCAGGGCATGATCCTTGTGCTCGCGGGGTGGGTCGGGCACATACGGCACCGTGATCCCTCCGCGTGCGTCATCGCCTACCTCGACCACCGCCGTCTGCGGCCCGCCCCGGGGGCACGCACGGATGATAGCCGGACCATGACGGATGGCTTTCGCGCATCCCGATCGGGCACCCACGCCGGGCGCCACTGAGCCGCTCCCCAGGCGCCGCCGATCTCTACGTCGGCGGTGCCCGCCCCGCCTGCTGCGCCCTCGCCGCCGGGCGCAATTTCCCGCGCACCTCGAGCGTGATCGCCGGGACGCCGCGAGCGACTACGCTCCGGAGCCAATAGCAAGATTCCGCCAGTCCCGTTGACCATCCGTGAGGGTCGCCCTGGCGTAACTACTCAGGCCCCCCTGGTCGGAGGGGGCACAAAAGAACTGCTGGACACGCAACACGGTGCCTGGTATCCTCGACCTACCCGGGTGCCTCCGGGTCGGGAGGAGTTGCCAGCTCCGCATGGCGCCGCCAAGCAGAGAAGAACTCATTGCCTTGTGCGCGGTGGCGCCGGAGCAGGTGGCCGACTTGGTGCTCGCGCTGTATACGCGGGTGCAGGCGTTGGAAGCAGAGGTCCAAGAACTCCGGCGACGGCTCGGCCTGAACAGCAACGGCTGCCTCTACGACGTGGTTGTCGTCGGGATCGTTGGGGATCAACGCGACCCACTTCGACCGGGCGAGAACTGAGCCGAGTTCGGCTGCGAGGGCGGGCGAAACGGCCAAGTAGTGGCCTGAAAACACGGTTTGCAGGAGGCGGCCTTCGGCGCGATCAGGGTAGATCAGGGCGGACACCAAGGCGCCGGTGTCCAGGACGACGATCACCGCCCGGCTCTGTGAGATTCGATCTCACTCTCCACGTCCTCCGGCGTGATGCCAGCCCGCTTCGCTCGACGGCCAATCAGGGCCCACAGCCGACGGAACTCACGGTCCCGTGAAGCGGCCGGTTGCTCGGCCGGGCCCTTCTTCGCCCGCGTCTTCGCCAGCCTATCCTGAGTCGCGGCCACCGGGACCACCCCCTGCACGGCTCCACACGGTCACCTATACTATGGTATGCGCAACGCAGGGCCACGCGCCAGTCGGTAGCTCAGGAGGCGGGGGCGGATGGTGCCGGCTGCGTCGCGTCCAGCAGCCGCAACACCGTTGCGTACCCGCAGTCCAAGCGCCGCGCTGCCTCCGACCGGCTGATGCGCCCCGCCTCCAACTCCGCGCGTACGGCCGCCCACCGCTCGGCGAATCCCGGCCGGGCCGTGATCGGCGGGCGGCCGACGCGCCAACCCTCTCGCCTGGCCCTGGCCATGCCGGCGACGACCCTCTCGCGCAGGATGCCGCGCTCCAACTGCGCATAGGCGGCCGTGATGTAGTACAGCACATCGCCGAACGGGCTGGTGGTGTCGAGCCACGGCTCTTGGTAGCTGCGCAGGCCGACGCCCCAGGCCCGCAGCCGCTCCAAGCTCTGCGCGGCGTCGAGGACTGACCGGAAGGCCCGGTCGAGCCGCCAGACGAGCACAAGGTCGATCCGGCGCTTGACGCAGTCGTCGAGCAGCCGACGCCACTGGACCCGCCCCCGCAGGTCCGTCGCGCTGGCCTCGTCCGCGAACTCGGCGACCTCCGCCCAGCCCTGGGCGGTGCAGAACTCGCGCAGGGGCAGGCGCTGATTCTCCACGGTCTGCCCCTTGTCGTCGGTGGACACCCGCAGATACATGGCTACCCTCATGGCCGGCACCCCCCGTCCACACGGCGGCCCGGTGCACCTGCTCCTGGGGCTCTACACGCCCAGCGCCGGCACCGTACGCATCGGCGGCCGCGACCTGCGGGAGGTTGAGCCGCGGCTTCTCTGGGCGCGGACGGGCACGGTCTTCCAGGACTTCACGCAGTATCACCTGACCGTGCGCGAGAACGTGGGATTCGGGCACGTCGAGCGGCTGGACGATGCCGCGGCGGTGGGCCAGGCCGCGGAGGCGGGTGGGGCCGCGGCGGTGGGCCAGGCCGCAGAGGCGGGTGGGGCCGCGGCGGTGGGCCAGGCCGCGGAGGCGGGTGGGGCCGCGGAGGCGGGTGGGGGCGCGGAGGCGGGTGGGGCCGCGGCGGTGGGCCAGGCCGCGGCGGTGGGCCAGGCCGCGGAGGCGGGTGGGGCCGCGGACTTCGTCGCCGAGATGCCGGAGCGGTACGAGACCGTGCTCGGTCCCACGTTCGGCGGGCGGGACCTCTCGGTCGGCCAGTGGCAGCGCGTCGCCACCTCGCGCGGCCTGATGCGCGGTGCGGACCTGCTGGTCCTCGACGAGCCCACGGCTGCCCTCGACCCCAAGGCGGAGGCGGATGTCTACCACCGCTTCGCGGACCACGCCGGTGGCCGGACCGCCATCCTGATCTCGCACCGCATGGGCTTCGCGCGGCTCGCCGATCGCATCCTGGGGCTGAAGGCCGGTGAACTGATCGAGCAGGGCACACACGACGAGTTGATGCGGCAGGGCGGTGAGTACGCCCACCTCTTCGCCACGCAGGCGCGGTGGTACGAGTAGAGGACAGGCTCCGACGGCCCGGCAGTCCGCGTCCCGAGGGTCTCTGGCGGCGGTCACGGCCCCACCTGATCGGGCCTGCTTTTGCGCCGGGTCAAGGGCACCGGTGTCCCGGCTCGCTGGTCTCTCCCCCGTGTCGTCCGTTGCTGGGAGGCGTCCAGGCTCCGCCGTGCACAGGTACGGGGCTATCGCCACCGTACCTGTGCACGGACCTGTCCGGTGCCGCGACCAGGCCGTGGAGGCACCGCCGATGGAAGCAGGCTGGCGGAACACGGGGCGGGCCCGCCGGGCTGCCAAGAACGGTATGCGGTCACGTGGTGCGTCCCGGCCACCTGGTGGCGAGGATGGCGGCCGTCGTCCCCCGTCGCCACCCGTGGGCGGGGCGTTGCCGCAGTGCAGAAACAAAGGCAGGCCGCCGTCATGCGCTCGGACCGGCTACTCACCGTCGGCGGCGGCGGGACCAGCTCGTCCATGTGACCGCTCAGCCCCCCCCGGGACCGCGGCCGCCGAGCGGTTACGCGCCCTGCCCCGTCTCCCCGGCGATCCTCCCCCCGTAGAGGTGGCAACGCACCGTTCCCTCCGGGGTCCCGGTGACGGCCGGCGCCTCGGACCGGCACAGGTCCGTCGCCATGGGGCAACGGGTGTGGAACAGGCAGCCGGTGGCGGCGATGCCGGCGTCCAGCAGGCGGAGGTCGGCATCCTTGGGGGCGAGGCGCGCGGACCCTGGTTCCGGGGCCGAATCCACGAGCAACCGCGTGTACGGGTGGCGCGGGTGGTCGACGACCTCCCCCACGCCCCCGGACTCCACCACCTGCCCTCCATACATCACCAGCACCCGGTCGGCGAGGTAGCGCGCGCTGGCCAGGTTGTGCGTGATGTAGACGACGGCGATGTGGCGCCGCTGACGCAGGTCGTGCAGGAGGTTCAGCACCTCGACGCCGATCGAGACGTCCAGCATCGAGGTCGGCTCGTCGGCGACGAGCACCTCCGGTTCCACCGCCAGCGCCCGGGCGACCACAAGGCGCTGCAACTGGCCGCCGGAGAACTCCCGCGGGTACTTCGCCAGCACCTCCTCGGCCGGACCGAGCCCCACGTCGCCCAGGACCCGCACGGCGAACTCCCGCCGGCGGGCGCGGTCCCACCGGGGATGGTGCAGGGCCACCGCGCGTTCGATGGAGCGGCCGACCGTCCAGACGGGGTTGAAGGCGCTGAAGGGGTCCTGAAAGACCAGCTGCACCCGGTGGCGGAAGGCGGGCTTCACCCGGGATCCCGAGAGCACGGCGCCGTCGAGGGCCACCGTCCCGCCGTCCGGCGGCAGCAGGCGCAGCAGGAGCCTCGCCAGCGTGCTCTTGCCGCTGCCGCTCTCCCCCACGACCGCCACGATCTCCCCGGCGTGCAGTTGCAGATCGACGCCATCCACCGCGCGGACCACCCCGCGGCGGCCGCGGGCCGCGAAGCGCTTAGTGAGCCCCCGCGCCGCCAACACCGGGGCGGCGCCGTCCCCGAGGTCGCCGCTGGGCGCGCCGAGTGGGGGAAGCGGGGCCGCAACCGCCATGCGCCTCCCCTGCCTGAGGGCCGGGTCCTCCACGAGGTGGCAGGCCGCCCAGTGATCGCCGCCGCCCACGCGGACCACGGCGGGCCGGCGGGCGGAGCAGACGTCCACGGACACCGGGCACCGCGGGGCGAAGGGACAACCGGGAACGACCCGGCCAAGGTCGGGCGCGCGCCCGGGGATGCCGGCGAGTGCCCGGCGTTCCCCCTTCAGTGTCGGGAAGGCCTGCAGCAGCCCCTGTGTATACGGGTGCGCGGCCCGCTCGGCCAGTTCCGCCGCTGGCGCCGACTCCGCCAGCCGGCCCGCGTACAGCACCGCGATGCGGTCGCAGAACTGCAGCATCAGCGGCAGGTCGTGCGTGATGAAGAGCACGCTGAAGCCGAACTGGGCGCGCAGCCGCAGGACGTGCTCCAGGATGCGCTTCTGCACCACCACGTCGAGCGCGGTGGTCGGCTCGTCCATGATCAGCACGTCCGGGTGCAGCAGTAGCGCCATCGCAATCCCGATGCGCTGCCGCATGCCGCCGGAGAGCTCATGGGGATAGCTGGCCAGGTGCCGCCGCTCCACGTGCACCAGGTCGCACATCTCGGCCGCCCGCGCCAGGGCCTTGGCGAACGGGACGGACTCGTGCGCGAGGACCGCGTCGGCCATCTGCTGCCCGACGGACAGGACCGGATTCAGGGCGTTCATGGAACTCTGGAGCACGATCGCCAGGCGCCGCCAGCGGATGCGGCGCATGGCCGCCTCATCCCCCAGCGGCAGGGGTGCGCCGGAAAGCAGCACCTGGCCGCCGGCCATCCGGCCCGGGACCTTCAGGAGCCCCGTCACCGCGAACGCCAGCGTGGACTTGCCGCTCCCCGACTCGCCGGCCAGGCCGAGGATCTCGCCCTTGGCCAGGGCCAGGGACACGTCGTCCACGGCGCGCACCGGTCCGCCCGCTCCGTCGTAGACCACACTCAGGCCCCGCAGTTCCAAGGCCGGCACCGCGCTCGCCACGCGAACCCACCCCCCTTCGCCGTTTGCCGTCACTTCTGCGCCATTCTGCCGCGGCGCTGCGCATACATCGCCAGGACGCCGTTGCCCAGGAGGATGAACGCGAAGCACAGCGTGGCGATGCAGAAACCGGGCGGCCCGATCCACCACCAGGCGTTGTACAGGATGGCGTTGGTGCTGAAGGCCAGCGAGAGCATCGTCCCCCAGGAGATGACGTTGGGGCTGCCGATGCCCAGAAAATCCAGGCTCGCCTCGGCGAGGATCGCCCCCGTGACCACCAGCACGAGGTTGGCCAGGATCACGGGGAGGAGGTTGGGCAGGACCTCCTTGAACATGATCTCCGCATCGCTCATGCCCAGGACGCGCGCCGCCTCCACATAGCCGCGCGCGCTCTCGCTCAGCGCCTGCGAGCGGATGCTGCGCGCCATCCAGACCCAGCTCAGAAAGCCGATGATCAGGATCTCGCCACCCAGGCCCAGGGTCGGGACGAAGGCCGCGATGATGATCAGCAGGACGATCGTCGGGATCACCTGCAGCAGGTCGACGAGCCGCATGAGCACCTCGCCGAGCCATCCGCCCTTGTAGCCCGCGAGCAGACCGACCAGCACACCCACCGAACTGGCCAGGATACCGGCCGCCACGCCCACCACGATGGAGGTGCGCGCACCCCAGAGCAGCTGCGTCAGGACGTCCTGACCGTAGTCGTCGGTCCCCAGCAGGTGCGCCGCGGAGGGCGGCTGCCACGCCGGGAAGTTGGAGGCGTGCGGGGAATACGGGCTCAGGACGGGGGCGAGTATCGCCATCAGGATGAAGAGAAGCAGGATCGCCGCCCCGATCATCCCCGCGGTCCCGCCGAAGCGGACACGGCGCCCGCCGCCGCGGGACCGCAGCGGCCGGCCGGCCTCCAACGGCACTCCCACGCCCGACACCTCCCCTGCCCCCGCACTCCTACGTCAGACTGACCCGCGGATCCACCAGCGGATAGGCCAGATCGGCGGCGAGGTTCGCCGCGATGACGCACAGCGCCACGATCAGAAAGGCCCCCTGGATCACCGGGTAGTCGTGGTTGAGAATCCCCTGATAGATCAGCTGGCCGACCCCGGGATAAGAGAACACGATCTCTGTCAACAGTGCCCCGCCGACCACGTGCCCGAGGCTGAGCATCAGGCCGGTGAAGGACGGCAGCAGGGCCGTCCGGGCGGCGTACCGCCAGCGCACCTGCCCCTCGGGCAGGCCCTTGGCCCGCGCCAGCACGACGTAGTCCTCCGAGAGCGCCTGCAGCATGTTGTTGCGCGTGACCAGGACGTGTCCGGCGACCGAGACCAGAAGGAGCGAGAGCACCGGCAGCGCCCCGTGCCAGATGACCCGCACCACCAGCCCGGCCGCCCCGAAGTTCTGGGCCTCCGCGGGCAGGGCGTGCCCGAGGGGAAACGCCTTCAGGTCGAAGGCGCCGAACAGCAGGAGCAGCATGGCCGTCCAGAAGTAGGGGACGGCGTGCAGGTAGAACGACGTCCCCACCACCAGCGAATCGAACCAGGAGCCCGGCCGCCACGCACAGAGCATCCCGAGGAAGATCCCCACCACGAAGCTGAGGACGACCGCCACCAGCAGGAGGCCGGCGGTGAAAGGCAGGGCGTGCCAGAGCAGCGGCCCGACGTGGGACGGGTAGTATTCATAGGACACGCCGAGGTTCCCGTGCGCCAGTTCCACCAGGTACCGCCAGTACTGGTACAACAGGTTCGGGTTGGTCAGCCCGAACTCGGCCTTGAGCGCCGCGACGAGTTGCGGCGACCCCAGCGAGGTCTGCGAGGCGATGTACTCCGCGGGGTTGCCGCCCATCAGCCGCGGCAGGAAGAAGTCTGCCGTGACCGCCGCCCACAGCGTGACCAACGCGAACCCGCAACGCTTGAGCACATACCGCGCAGACGCCCGCATCGCCAACCCCCCTGCTCCGGCATGGCGGGCCCGACGGGTCCTAGGCCGGAGTCACCGCCATCAGGCTCAGCGCCGAATCGACCGGCACATCGGTGCGGTAGCCCGAAAAGCGCGTCGTGCTGTAAGGAATGTGTCCGCCGACGTTGTACATCAGCGCCACGGGCGCGTCCTCGGCCAGGATCTTCTGCACCTGGAGGTAGATGTTCGTGCGCCCGGTGACATCCAGCATCGTGGCCGACTGCTTCAGCAGCGCGTCCACCTGCGTGTTCTTATACCGCGCGTAGTTCAACCCGACGGTGTTGCTGCCCACCGCGGCGGATTCGCTGGAGGCGAAGAAGGCGAACAGGGCCGCCTGGGGATCGGGCGGGAAGGTGCCGCCGTTCTGCAGCATGTCGAACCCGCCGGACCGCAGCAGCGTGGTCAATTCGGGCCCGGTGGCCGTCTTGGCGGTGGCCTGGATGCCGACCGCCTGCAGGTTCTGCTGGATCATCGACGCCTCTTTGTCCTGGGCCGGCGCCGAGGCCGCCTCGTAGTACGTGAAGGAGAGCCGGCGCCCCGTGGCGTCGGCGAAGATGCCGTCTGCACCGCGCTTGAAGCCGGCCTGGGTCAGGAGTTGCACGGCGGCCTGCGGGTTGTAGCCGTACGCGGTATCGGTGATCAGCGCGCTGTCGCAGTAGCTGCCGAGGCTCGTCGGGATCCACCCCGGATTGGCGGGGAAGACGGCGTTCTGCTCGCCCTGGGTGATGAGGTTCTGGCGGCTGATGGCGCGCGCCACGGCCTGGCGCACGGCCTTGTTCTGCAGCAGCGGGTTGGCGTTGTTCAGAAAGACCGCGTAGTTGGTCAGGCCGGCATAGACCTGGAACTTGGTCCCCGGCTGCTTGAGCATCTGCGGCAGGCTCGGCATGGCGATGCCGCCGCCCGGTGTGTCGACGGTCCCGTTGATCAGCGCGAGGCTCGCGTCGGAGCTGTTCGCGTACATGACGATGTCCAGGTAGCCGACCTGCGGCGCCCCGAGGAAGTAGCTCGGGTTGGCCTTCAGCAGGACGTCCGTGCCCGCGGTGTAGTGATCGAACATGAACGGTCCGCTGCCCACCGGCTGGCTGTTGAGGTACTGCGAGGCGTTCACCGAGCCCCAGATGTGCTGGGGCACGATGTAGACGGTGCTGAGGTAGGCGGGCAGCGAGGGGAACGGCTGCTGCAGGCTGAAGACCACCGTGCCCTGCGGCGTGGCGGCGACGCTCTGCAGCTGCTGCCAGAGTGCGTAGGTGTCAAAGGCCGGATACTGCTTCAGCAACTGGTAGGTGAAGGCCACGTCGCCCGCCGTCACGGCCTTGCCGTCGTGCCACCTGGCGCTCGGATGCAGCGTGACGGTCAGCTGCGTGCCGGCCGTGTTCCAGCTGTAGCCCGTACCCAGCCGGTTCACGAACTTCCCCGTCACCTGGCTGAAAAAGAACAGCGGGTCGTAGAGGTAGTCGAAGATCTGGCTCCAGTTGCCGCTCTTCTCGAACGGATTGTAGTTGGAGAGCTGGCTGGGCAGGATATTGGCGCCGACCCGGAACGTCGATTTCGCGCCGCCGCCCGACCCGCTCGCCTTGGAGGAATGCGCGGCCGTCGGGCCGCACGCCGCCAGCAGGGCGGAGCCGCCCACCGCCACCCCGGCGACCCACAGCGTCTGGCGCATCAACTGCCGTCTGGACACCGTGCCCTCGACCTTGCGCGCCTGCTCCGCCGCCATCACCCAGGTCCCCTTCCCGCCATACGTGCCGCCCGCCACGACAGCGCCATCACTCCACGGCGACCCGTCGCCTTCGTGCGCATTGCTCCCTATCGGACTCCCATGCCGCAAATCGTCGTGAATCGGGCTACCCCATCACATTGACACCGGCACCACAGCGCGCAAGGTGCGGATAACGGCCAGTTGTGGGCGCCGGACCCTCGCCTGCCGTTGCGACCACACCCCTTCCACATACCGCGCACGCCGCCGGCTCATGCGTGTGGCATGCTGGTGACTACGGTGCAGCGCCAATCCTGAGGGCGCCGAGTGGTCACTGGTCCGCTTCACCCGCGGGAGCCGTCGGAACGCAGCAGTTCCGGCGTGCGGCCACCGCTCGGCACGGGGCGGGGCGTTCCGGCGGCGGCGCGCCCGCGGGCGCGGTCCCACGCGGCGGGGTGAGGCGCACGCAGGCGGGCCCGGTGGGCGCGGCCCACCCGGCGGCCGGGGCGGGGGGCGTGGGCGTCAGGGGCGGCCGGCGGCGTTGTGGGTTCCGACGTGCGGCCACCGCTCGGCGGGGGGCGTTCCGGCGGCGGCGCGCCCGCGGGCGCGGTCGCACGGTTGAGGCACACACAGACGGGCCCGGTGGGCGCGGCCCACCCGGCGGCCGGGGCGTGGAGCGTCAGGGACGGCCGGCATTGTGGGTTCCGACGTGCGGCCACCGCTCGGCACGGGGCGGGGCGTTTTGCCGACGGCACGCCGGCAGGCGCGGTCCCGCCCGGCGGGGTGAAGCACACACAGATGGGCGCACAGTGGGCGCGGCCCACCCGGCGGCCGGGGCGTGGGGCGTCAGGGGCGGCCGGTATTGTTGTGGCGCGCTTGGCCGCGCGACATCACGGCCGGCGCCACATGGGTGATGCTGTGATGGATCGGCCGTAACCGCTCAGCAGCCCCGCCCAACTGCACTGCATGGTGGACATGCGGCCCGTCGCGCGCCGCCACCCGCCGCAGTGAGGGGGTTGTCATCGCTCTGCCCGGCCGTCCGCCCCAAGAGGCGCGGCCGCCACGTCTCACGCACCGGTATCACTCCGCGGCCTTGATGAGCCCAAGTGCAAGCAGGAGTGCTCCCAGGCCCAACAACGCCCAATGCCTGGATCGTTGGGGCGGTCGCGGTAGAGTTTGTCGGCGAGGGTCTGGTAGTCTTGGAACTCCCATTGCTCCAACGGCTGACGGTTCTGCACCTTCCTATAATATTGCTCAAACCGATTCAACTCTTCCGGATCAAGTGTGTGCTGACGCTCACGCTCAATTTGCTGGTGCCATGGAGCCAGGGCTGCTTCGATCGTGGCTCCCTCGGGAAGGGCCTTACTGGTCACGAGCGCCTTCATCAACGTGCTGAGGGTACCCTTGATCCCAGCAAAATCGTGCTTCGTCTCTCGCTCCAGTCCGTCGATCCGGCCCCCAAGGGCATCCAACCTGCTACCCAGACCTGTCAGGCGGGCCGACAGCGACCACGCGCCGCCGATGATGGCCAACAGCATCGGCCCGGCTGTCAAGACCGTCGTCCATTGCTCGGCCGTCAATGGCTGCGCCCCCTTGGTCAGTGTAATGCGGGGACCTGACGCATGCACCACCGCCGCGCCGCACGGGAGGCACCAACTGGATCAACGCCTTCTCGTGGTAGGAACAAAGTAGGCGGACGCCGCGCACCTTGCGCACCCGCTTGAAGAATTCCTTCCGCGCGCTTCATCCGAGGCCCGGGTGTGGCCCCCCTTGGTCCAGAGGCGGGAGTGGCGCATCCGTGCGCACGACGGCGAGAGCCCCGCCGAGGCAGCGCCATACAGGTGCCCGGCCGGGTCGAACAGCCGATCCGGGACCGCCGCATGCCATTGGTCGAGGGGGATGCGTAAGGAGTGCGTGAAACGGGGCGTGGGCTCCCGCCGTCCACCCATGATCGCCCTGGTGGTCACCTCCCATGGGGGAGTCTACCACACCCGGGCCAGATGAGGACGATCAGGACCTGGCCCGACGTCCGATGGACTTCGCGCTCGGACGGGCCGTCCGCGCGGCCGATCTCTCATCGGCTGCTGCACGTCCCTTACTGACTGCGACACAACTCCCGGGACACCAATCGTGTGATCCGGCAATCCACCGCTCGCAGAGAACATGCGGCCGAGCCGACGCGGCATCTTTTGCGCGGCCGCCACCATCTCCGCGCCGGTCGGCGGAGCGGTGGAGCGGTGGAGGCACCCGTCGTCTGCAGGCCGTCGATCTGCTGCGCGACTCCGATCCGGTGCCCAGCGACCCTCCCCGGTCCCGTTCTGCACTCGTCCGGCGGCCAACGGCTCCAGTCCGCTCGGGGACGCCGGTGGGCGCCGGTCCGACGCCGGATCACGGGTTTGCCCCTCACTTGGCAGCGCGCCCCGTGCCGCGACGCCCCAGTCGTCCGCTATCCGCCCGCCGTCGAGGATGTGCCGGCACTCCCGGCCGCAAACATACGATCGAGGCGCTGGGACAGCGCCTTTTGCGCCACAACCTCCTGCGCCAGGGTGGTGCTCTGTCCGGCGGAGGCCCGGATGAGGGCACCGACCTGCCCGTCCGCCTGCGTCAGCGCGGACTGCGCACCGACCGAACGCGCCAGGACCCGGTTCCACCAGGCGGTGTCGATCGCCACGGCCTGGTTGTTGGCGTACGCAAACCACGGCTCCGCCCGGCCCCAGCCCTGGTCGCCGCTCTGCGTGAACCACTGCAAGCCGCGGTTCTTCAAACCCGGCGCGACCGCCTCCGCGGTGGCCTCCCACTCGGGCATCAGCGCATTGAGCGATGGTGGGAAGAGGAAGGCCTTCATCAACAGCCTCTCGTAGGGCGCCTCGGTCGACATCCAGCGCAGCAGCGTCCAGGCGGCCTCCGGGTGGCCGGTGTTGCCGGAAATGGCCCAGTAATTCGCCGCGGCCCCCCCGACGCGGCCGCGGGGATAGACCGGGGGCGGGTAGAGGACCCACCGGAAGGTGTCCCGCCACTGCTGGTAATCCGTCAGCAACTGAACCTGCTGGATCTCCTGGATGCCCGCCGTCTGCGCGTAGAGATTGGCCGGTCCGGTACCGTCGATCCCCGCCGACGGGAAGAAGAGGTTTTCGAGCAGCCACTCCACGCCCGCCAGCGCGGGCTGCGCGCTCAGGGTCTGGGTGGTGCGGGCGTCGTCGGTCACCGCGCCCCCGAAGCCGGCCGTCACCTCGGCCAGGGTGCCGAGGAAGCCGCCCGGCCCCCCCTGGAAGGAGGCGCCGTAGCGCTGCTTGCCGTTGACGTTGGCGGCGATCTGCTTGGCCAGGCCGGCGAACTCGCCGTGCGTCCAGTCGGTCGAGGGATAGGGCAGACCGAGGCTGTCGAGCAGCGAGAGGTTCACCGCGAAGGCGTAGGCGTCAAGCCCGCGGTTGATGCCAAAGGTCCCACCGGCGGTCTGCAGGGCGTCGACGACGGTCGACGACCAGATCGACGTGTCGACGTTGTCCCTGGAGAAGTAACCGTCGAGGCGGAGGAGCAGGTTCTGGCCGATGTAGCCGGCGTACGACGGCGCGGTGTCGGCGAACAGGTCCGGACCGTCGCCCCCGATGATGGACGCCGAGATGACGGCCGTGCTGGTGTAGGGCAGGACCCGCACGGCGATGCCGCGGTTCGCCGCCTCGAAGGTGGCCAGCACCTGGGCGTAGAGTTGGTTGCGCTCGCTGAGGGACCCCAGCGTCTGCGAGGCCGGTATGTCGAGCACGGCGCCCAGGACGATCTTCGGCGCGGCGACCCGCGGCCGTGCCGCGGTCACGGGGCCGCACCCGGCGGCGGTGACCGTCGCGGCCGCCGCCAGACCGAGCCAGCGGCGCCGTCCCAGACGGGTCCGGCCCGTCCACCACACGCCGTTCCCCGCACCCTCTCGCGCAGTCTTCATGCAGCACCCTCACGCTCCGGTCATGGACTCGGGCGACCGCGGACCCCGGTGATGGAGCCGGTCCCCTCCGCACCGCTGTCCGCGGACGAAGGGGTGGTATATCCGCCATCTGGCGGGCGGCTCGGGATAGGCGTACACGCCAGCCGGACAACAGGGCAGTGCGGTCGCACGCCACCGGGGCGTGGGGCGCCCTCCACCTTTCGCACCGCTCCCGCGCCACGGAGTCGGCTCACCGGATCCGCGCCGCGCGCGCGGCGTTCGCTGGGGCGTCCGGCTCTGCAACCCGCGCGCCCCCGAGGGACACCCCCCACCGGTGAAGCCGATGTTATTAACAATGATATCCGCGATGGGCTTCGCGGCCCCCGGTAGGATTACCTCTGCACTTTGTATGCCACCCGGGAGGGCTCACTCTCCGATCGGGGGCCCAGGCCTCGGTCGGAATGACGGGGCCTGGGCATTGCGTCCGTGCACCCGGCGAGCGCCCGGCCCAGCACGCCCAGCTGTCTCTGGCGCGCCCCGCCGTCTTGCGGGGAATGTCCTCAGGTTCCGGTGTGGGAACTGCTCAGCACCCAGAAGTCGAGGGGTTGCACGGCTCGATGCAGGCCTGGTCGGGAACGCCACCGGGGGGCGGATGCAGGGGTGTACTGCACCCACGACGCCGATCAGGCCGGGAAGGGCCACGTCCGTGCGCGCGAGCATGCGGCCGAACGGGTCGCGGCAACCGCCTGCCCCCGCCGGCCGGTGGCCGAACGTCGGGGCAGGTGGTTGCCGACGGCTGCCGCGGATGGACAGGGGAAGTCACCGCTCAGCAGCACCAGGGCAAGGCTGCTGAGCGGTGGCCCGGTGTGGTGCCCGGCGCCCGTCAGACCTTGGCGGTCGGCGCCTGTGTCTGGAGGGTCCGGCAGGGCGCCCTACCGGCGGCCGCCTCCGCCCTGCCCCCTCCCCCATGCCGGAGCCCGGCATTCCGGTGGCGGCCTTGGCCGGCCCCGGTGGGCGCCCCCCCGGGGCCGGCCTGCCCCCGACCGTGCCCCGCCGCCCGCTACCAGCCCCGCCCCCCGGTCGCCAGGAGGCGGTCGGCGTGGTGGCCCCGGCCGGTGTCCCGCAACCGCGCGCAGTACTTTTCGAGCATGCCGCGGGTGTGGAAGGGCCCGCCTTCCCGCATCACCGTCCACATGGGATCCACGCCGCTTGGCGAGCCCGCCGTCTGCTCCGCGAGCCAGGTCTCCAGCAGCGCCTGTCCGCGGCGGACGACGTCGGGGTGGTCGCCCGCCAGGTTGCGCGTCTCGTGCGGGTCGGCCTCGATGTCGAAGAGCATGAGGGGCGGAAACTCCTTCAGTCCGGGGTCGTACGTCCGCAGCAGCAGCCAGTTCTCGAAACGCACGCCGCGCTGGCAGGACCAGGCCCCCTGGCTGAGCACGAGCTGCGCGCGTCCCGCCTCCCCCCCGGCGCGCAGCGCCTGCGCAAAGCTCTGCCCGTCCCAGAAGGGCGCCGGTTCGGCACCGGCGAGCGCGCACACGGTGGGCGCCAGGTCCAGGTGGTAGTGGAGGCCGGGATCGACGGCCCCCTGGCGAATCCCCGGGCCCGCCACGACGAGCGGTACGCGGCACGTGACGTGATCGGCCGTCTGGTGGTCTCCGTACACGTTGAGTTCGCCCTGGTTCTCGCCGTGGTCGGCGCTGACGACGACCAGCGTGTCCTGCAGTACGCCGTGGTCGGCGAGCGCCTGCAGGACCTGGCCGACGTGGTCGTCGGCGTAGCGGATGCCGGTGTCGTAGCCGTCGATCCAGTGCTTGTAGTCCGCCAGGGTGCGGATCTCATCGACCATGCGCGGCAGGCGCTGGCTGGGCCGCTCGCCCCCGAAGCCCACCGGTTCGCAGGCGCTGTGGGGGCCGTACCCGCGGCGGTGGGCCCCCAGGATGTCCTCGGTGAGCCAGGCCGGCGGCGGCGCATCCGCGAAGGGCTCGCCGTACGCGGGCGGGGTCCGGTAGGGGGTGTGCGGGTCCCACAGGTTGAGGTGCAGGAACCAGTCCTCATGCCGCGCCCACTGCTCCAGCCAGCGCAGGGCGTACGGCACCACGTCCTGGGCGCGCTCGCCCCCGCCGGTGCCGTGGTTGAAGATGTCCTGGAACCCGGAGTACCAATGGAAGGCGCTGTGGCGCTCGCCGAAGGTGCTGACGGTGGCGGTGCGGTGGTGGGCGCGCCGCAGCGCCGTGAGCCACGCGTTCTGCCCGAGGCTGGACCGGAAGCCGCGCGAGGGGCCCTGCATGAAGGGATCCGCGGCGGTGCCGCCGTGGCCGATGACGCCGTTTCTGATGCCGAAGCGGCCGCTGAAGAGCGCGGTGCGCGAGGGCAGGCAGGGGGCGTCGGTGGCGTAGAAGTTCGTGCAGCGGGTCCCCCGGGCCGCGAGGGCGTCGATGACAGGCGACGTCTGCCGGTGGTAGCCGTAGCAGCCGAGGTGGTCGGGCCGCAGGGAATCGATGTCGATGTACAGGATGCGCATGACCTGGCCTCCATTCGGGATGCTGGTAGCCTTCGCGGGGCCTCCTTCAGTCCGGGGGCGTACGTCCGAAGCAGCAGCCAGTTGTGGTCCCTTCCGGATCGCGGAGACGCCCCCTCCCTCCCGATTAAACCTGTACGCCGTGGTCGCGCGCGAATTAGTTACTGCGTGTTCGTCCAGCATGTCGCGGGTGTCGCCGCCCCGTTATCGGGCCGCCCTACGACCCGCTCGGTCCCAGCCCGACCCGCCGCACCCGCATCCCGAGGTCACAGATGGATCGCCGCGTCGGCGGTCGGACGAGACCGACGCCGGGCCGCACGCCCACAGTCGCCCCCGTCGGCACCCGCCTTCTGGCCGTTGCCGCACCTGCCAGAGTGACCGCCCACCGGCCCCGAAGGACGTCACCCGGACACCTCCGCTGCGTCTGAAAAGAACAGGACGCCGCGCTCCCCCGCCTGCTCGGCGACGGCGTCGCCGGCGCCTCCGCCCCTTCCGTCCACCAGCCAGAGCCAGGCATCGGTGCGCAGCAGCGCCGCGGCCAAAGACAGGCGGAAGCGCGTCTCGTCCTCTGCTGGCTGGGAGGGACGTTCTTCCGGGTCAACGTGGAGGCCCGCGCGCCGCAGGGCGGCACGGGCCGGTTCACCTTCCCTGCCGAGCAGTTCTCCGTAGGTCCTCCCCTCCTCAACCGGATATCGGTGGCTTAGGACGGCGACAAATCCCGGCCACGCGGGCACCGGTGGAACGAGCGCCTCATCCGCCACCGCGGCTATCAGCGGGACCGCTGACGACAGTCCCAGGATGCGAGTCGCCAACTGGAGTACGTCGGTTCCTGGCGCCACAACGAAGCGCACACGCCCACCGGGCGGGACGGTCACCGTCTCATCCCCCAGCGCGCCCGGCAGCGGGCCCAGGCGAACTTGAACAGGGCTCTGCGTCGTGGCATCAGGCTGCTCCCTCGCCGGTGCCTCGGCGTCCATGTATTCAAAGATGCGGTCGCAGTTGGACTGGACCGACTTGAGGTCCGAGTAGATGGTGAAGGCTCCGTGCAGTTGCTCCATGGCGCTGACGTAGGTGGCCAAAGCCACGAGAGTACCGACGGTTAGATGCCCGGCTATCGCCCCGAGGCCCCCACGCCACCAGAGCAACGCCGTGACCCCTGCACTGACCCAGGCAACCGTCAGTTGGAACAAAACCGTCAGCGCGTTCGTGGCCAATCCCAGCGCAAAGAGTTCCTGGTTTGTCCGGGTGAACGCCGCGCGCTCCATTTCGCGCGCCCCCGCCATGCGCACGGCGAGGGAACCATCCACCGAACACACCCGTGCCAACTGTCGGTTGATGTCGCTGACGACCTCAAAGGTACGGCCGGTGAGCGGGTACCGCGCCTGGCCGATCAGGTAGGTCACGACAGCCGTCGGGATCACGCCGAGCAGGAGCAAAGGGGCCAGTTTCGCGCTGAGGGTGAACATGATGACAAGTGCCGGGAGGACCGGAATGAGCATCCACGTCGCGTTGGCGATGTCCGCTGCGCCAACGTACACGCTGTTCACGTCATTGATCATCCGCGTCAGCAATTGGTCCGGGGAGTGGCGCCGGAAGAATGTGGCCGGTCGCCGCATCACGTGTTCATACGCCTCGGTCCGCATGTCCCGCAACGCGCGGTTGCTCATGGTCTCGTGCGCGATGGTGCTGATCACACCCGTAACCTCGTGCACGAGCGGAGGAGCGAGGACTCCCATTCCGATGCCCAGGAGCAGCAGGTGCACGTTCTTGTGCGGCAGGGCCTGGTCGATGAGCATGCGAATGAAGAGCGGGGCGAACTGCGTCAGGCCGCCGATGGCGACAAGCGCCATCAGGATGACGAGGATCCAGTATGGCCAGTACGGGTAATAGTACCGGCTCAGCCGCATCACGGAGCCACGGCGGCCCGCAGGCGGCAGCCACCGCATCTGCACCCCGAGCCTCCCCCACATACCACCCAACCCTGCGCGCAGTCGCGTCCAAACGGAAGGCCAGGGCTCTGGAGGCGAGACGACGGCCAGCGCCTCGGGTCCTGCATCATCCGCCTCTTCTGCGATCTCTACCATGTCATCGGCCGTCGGCGATCCGTACTCCATGACGGAGGTGTTCGCATCCGCCGGCACCTGTTGGAGAGATGCTGCTAGGCAGACCGCCGTGCAGTGCAGACGTGACCATTCGATCTCGCGGCTGACGGGGTCCGTGCCGTCCACCACCAGCAGCGCCGCTCCCCGAACACGTGCGGCGGCCAGGGACATGGCGAACTCCTGTCTGGATGTGAGCCGGAGATCGGCCAGCGCATGGTCCAAACCGCGAGCGAGTTCCGCGTACCAGTCGGCCAGGCCCACAGAGACCAGGACTTCCTCCGCGCGGGCACGCTCATGGTGGCTGTCTGGTGAAGCGATGCCCAGATGGTCGGCCAGGGTCCGTCCCCAAAGCACGCCGTGGCGCTGAACAAGAGAGACCTCACCACCGCGCGGACCGTCCGGGCCGGTCAGCGCCATCCCGTCCAGTAGAACGGTCCCGTGCTCCGGCACCCGGGCGCCGCATAGCACCTGCCGCAGCCGTTGTCGTCCCGCGGCAGCGGAACACACCACCCACAGCGGGCTACCGGGCCGGGCCGTGGCCTGTCGTCCGTCGAGTTGCACGCACAGGACGCCGGCCCGTGCCTCCTTACGGAAGGCCGGCGGATCAGCTACCGCCGCCTGGGACCCAGGCGCCGTGCCACCCTTGTCAGCGACCAGCAGCGGCTCGATTCGGTCACCGACAGCCTGGATGCCGCGCACGTTGATGAAGATGTCGCTGAGGGTGCTCACGGGCTTGGTGATTCGGTTGACATACGCCACCAGCGCCAACACGGTACCGAGGTGCATGGTGCCGCGGAAGATCGCATGGGCACCGATCCACCAGATCAGGGCAACGCCCAGCGCGGGCCCCATGGCATACAGATTGTTGAATTGTCGGGCGATGAAACGGGCAAACGTACCCAGATCTGCGAGCACGGCGTTCTCGCGCACGAACCCGGCAATCTCCGCCTCTTCCCGCGCAAAAAGACGGAGCGTCATCACGCCGGAAGCGCGGGCGGCGCGGGTCACCCGCCGGTGCAGGGCCGCCAAGACCTCGTATTGCCGCCGTGTAACTGCATAAAGCCAGCGCGCCATAGAGCGCGCCAGGATCAGGAACGGCAGCAGCAGCGCGACGACCCCACACGCCAGCATGGCGTCAAGTCGGAACATGACGATCAAGGTGGAGACCACCGTTGTGGTGGCGCCCACCACGGCCAGCATGCTCGAGAAGATGCCGGTGATTCCGTTGAAGACCGCTGAGTTGCCTCCGACCACACCGATGTCGTTCACGGTACGGCTCGCGGCCTCCGAGGCGGTGGTCGCCTCCAATCGCTCCGGTGGGGCATCCAGGAAGCCGTTCACCACATCGCGGCGGACGTCCCGAACTACGCCGTTCGTCGCCCAGGCGTACAAATAGCTCCCAATGGCTCCGGTCAAGCCAACCGCCATCTGAACGATCAACAGAAGCCCGACGTCGGCGGCCAGCACGCCTACCTGGTGATGCGGCAGAGCCTTGTTGATGATGTTGCGGACATACAGGGGTGGAAGCACGCCCAGGGATGCACCGAACACGACGTTCAGCACAACCCACATGACCGTCGGCCAGCGGGGCCCGAAGTAGCGCAGCAAGACAGCGATGCTGTTCCGGTGCGGACGGCCAGACGGAATCCCGCGCCAGTCGACGTTCAGACCCCGCCAGAAAGGCCATTCCCGCCACAGGCGGGCCATACCAAGCCAAAGACGCCTCCACCTGTGCATTGCACCATCTCCCCGCCGATGGCTGCCTTGGTCAATGGCCCGGACCAGGTCGGCAATGGGATGTGCGCACCCCATCACCGCGCAGACAGCGACTCGCGGGCAACCGTGGCGGACCGGGTGGTCAGATCGCCGCGGAAACCGCCGGTGCGCAGGCCATCGGGTGCCCGCCGTCTACGGCTATCCAGAGCCTGGGTGCCGGGTTCGCCCGCACCCAGGCGCCCTGCCTGATGTGACTGTGACGTCGAGCCATCCTCGCAGGCGCGTCACATACCGGGTATCCGCCCGGCGACTCGCGATCACCCCAGGGCACCCCCCCGAGGCTGCAATTGTTATCACATATTAGTCGTTTTGTATTACTGCCAAAGGTGAGGATCTTGCGGCAGATTGTCCGGTCAGGGTTCACGGCGGCTGTTCCACCCTACAGAACCCTACAGACGGACCAGCATCCCCGAGCAGCGCCGCCGCCGTCGGGGCAACCTGTCTTCTGTGACGTTCTGCTCTCGACGACGATGTGCTCGGGCAGGGCATGTCGAAAGACTCTCGTCGCCGTGCAAACGTGTATGGCACGCCACCCCGGCCAGCGCGGAGACCACAGTCCAGGCGGGGTATGGACCAACCCGAATCGTTGCTGCTGAGGGGCCGACGGGCCATGGTGCTCCGGCTGGGCGGCGCATAAACCCCCGCGCCGCTCACAGGGGGGCGCCCGATTACCTTAGTACAACTATTGGAGCGCCCGCCCGGACCTCGCGGCAGGTGACGGAACTTCCCTCCCGCCTGACTGAGCATCGCCGGTCGAGGCCGCGGCCACAACCCGGTGTTCTGGTCCCGGGATCAGGCCGCTTGTCCATCCACCGACGCCAAAACCGGGCGTCCACCTTCGTGCGCTCCCACCCATCACACAAATCACCGAAGGCATTGCGGGGGAAGCGCACTACCATGCGCAAGCGGTGTTGCAATTACTACTTGGATTCGCGGGCGAGTCCGAAGCCCCGCCTTCCGCGGGCTGGGGGGCCCCCTGAGGGTAGCTGCCCGCCGCACCAAGCTTTTTTCGGGCCACACGGGGTGGCCAGCTGCAAGTGAGGGAGATGGCACGCCATGCGCCGGTCCAACATCCTGATCCTCTACACCGACCAGCAGCGATGGGATGCGCTCGGCGCCAACGGCAACACCGAGATCCACACGCCGCACCTGGACGCCCTGGCGGGAGAGGGTCTGAACTTCAGCCGCCACTTCGTGCAGAACCCGGTCTGCATGCCGAGCCGCGCCAGCTTCCTCACCGGCCGGTACCCCTCCGCGCTCGGCATCACGCACATGGGCGTCCCGGTGCCGCCGGACGCGGTGACCCTGCCCCGCCTCGTGCGCAACTACGGCTACACCTCGGCCAACATCGGCAAGCTCCACTTCCTGCCGCACGCCAACCGCGACCACCGGGCGGTCCATCCCGATTACGGCTTCGACCACCTGGAGATCTCCGACGAGCCGGGCTGCTACCCGGACGCCTACCGGGCCTGGGTGGCGCGCCGGGCGCCCGACCAGTTGGATCAGATCAGCGTCGGCCTCCCGCCCGCCACGGCGGTCTGGCAGCAGGCCATGGGCATCCGGGACGGCATCCGGCACCCGGCGGAGCGGTTCGAGAAGCACGCGTTGCCGTTCGCTTCCCGTAGTGAACTCACCCACACGGCCTTTGTCGCGGAGCAGACCATCGACTTCCTGCGACTGCACCGGGACCGGCCTTTCCTCTGCATCGCCGGCTTCTATTCCCCGCACTCGCCGTGGATCGCGCCGCAGGAGTTCCTGGACCTCTACGATCCCGAATCGCTGACCATCCCGGCCTACCCGCCCGAGGTGGAAGCCCGGCGCGCCAGGGCCAGCCTCTGTCCGGAGGACGAACTGCGTTCGGCGCGCCAGGGATACTACGCGATGGTCAGCGAGGTGGACCACCACGTCGGGCGGATCCTGGGGACGCTCGACGACCTCGGCCTGGCCGGGGATACGATCGTCGTCTTCACCTCCGACCACGGCGAGTGGCTCGGTGAGCACCTGCGCTACGGCAAGGGCTACCCGGGTCCGGACTGCGTCACCCGCGTACCCCTCCTGCTGCGCTGGCCGGCGGGCCAGGCCGAGGCTGGCCGGACGATCCCCGGCATCGTCGAGGCGGTCGATGTCGTCCCGACGCTCCTGGAGTGCGCCGGCGTCCCTGTGCCGGGAGACCTCCAGGGCCGCTCCCTGCTGCCGGCCCTGCGGGGGGAGCCCTTTCCGGGCAAGTCCTCCGCCCTGACCGAGCACCGGGGGTGGAAGGCGCTCCGCACGGACCGCTGGCGGTACCTCTGTGAGGCGGGCGGCAAGGAGTTGCTCTTCGACCTGGATGCCGACCCCGGCGAGTATGCCGATGTCGCGCAAGCCCCGGGCGCCGCGGGCGCGCTGGCCGAATGCCGAGGGGAGATGCTGCGCCACCTGCTGGAGGCGGAACGGCCCCTGCCGCGGGTCTGGCCCTATTGAGGGCAGGGCCCACCGCGGAGGCTGTCCGGCGGGATGTGCGAGGGCACCCCGCCATTGCCGCCCCCAGGCCCCTGGAGCCGGGGCCCAACCCGGAGGTTGGCGCTTTCGCGCCCTGTGCGCGCCGCCAAAGGCGCCCACCCCTTCCGTCGGCGACGGGCAGTGCCGCACCCCGGGGGACGCCTGCCCGGACCAGGGCGCGCCCGTCGACGACCCCGTACCTCACTGAAGCGGCCTGCACCGCCACAGGCCACCCCCCGCCCCTATGTCCCCCTCCGCCAGGCGGCCGCGATCAGGTCCCGGGCACGCTGCCGGGCCGGCCACCCGGCCAGCACGCGCCGGGTCATGCCCGCCACGACGCCGGCATAGGTCGGATCCCCGGCCAGGTCGCGCGTCTCGCCCGGGTCGGTCTGCAGGTCGTAGAGTTCGGCCGGCTCGTCCAGGACGCAGTTCAACTTGAACCGGCCCCGGCGCAGCATGCACATGGGGTGCGCCGAGGCATGGGCGTGATACTCGGCAAAGGCGGCAAAGGCCTCGTCCTTCCAGGCCGCGGCCGCCGGCCCCCCCGGGGCCTCCAACACATCGGTGAGGGAATCGCCGTCCAGCCCAACCCCGGGGGCGTGGGTCCATGGAGCAGATCGTGCGGGGAGGCGGCGGGACGCCACCCGCGGCCGCACCCCCGCAGCCTGCCGCAGGGCCTGCCCCGCCGGCTCCGGTCCCTCCGCGTACAAACGGCCAAAGGGCCCCGCCGCCCGGGGGCCAAGGCCTTTGCCGCGGGAGTGCGAGGGAGATGGGGAAGATGCCCAAACTCAACGCGATCGTGATCTGCCTGGACACCTTCCGCGCCGACATCGTCGGGCCGGGCGCGCCCCTGGCGCATGTCGCGACCCCCAACCTCGACCGCCTGGCGGCCGAGGCGGCGGTCTTCGAGCGGGCCTTCGGCGAGGGCCAGCCGACCCTGCAGACCCGGCGCTCCCTGTTCACCGGCCGCCGGTCGTTCCCGTGGCGCTACAACTTCGACCGCCGCGGCCTCTGGCACCACAACCCCGGCTGGCACAAGATCCCGCCGGAACAGGACACCCTGGCCGAGCTCCTCCTGTCCCGCGGCTACTACACGGGTCTGGTCGCGGACACCTACCACATGTTCAAGCCGACGACCAACTTCAGCCGCGGCTTTGTCAGCTACGACTTCCTCCGCGGCCAGGAGAGCGACAACTGGCAGCCGGTCGACGCGGAGGAGGCCGTCGCCGCCCTGCGCCCACACGTACGCACGCCCGAGCAGTGGCGCCGCTACGGCACGCTCGTGCAGTACCTCGCCAACCAGCGGGACCGGCGCGGCGAGGAGGACTACCAGTGCGCCCGCGTGTTCCGCCGCGCCGCGGAGTGGTTGGAGCGCGCCCGGCGCAACGCCCCGTTCTTCCTGTGGGTGGACAGCTTCGACCCCCATGAGCCCTGGGACCCGCCGCGGGCGTACGCCGACCGCTACTACGGCGGCGCGGACTGGCGGGGCCTCGACTTCATCCTGCCCGGGGCGGGCGGCCCGATGTCCCCGGAGGAGCAGGAGCGGTGCCGTGCCCTGTACTTCGGCGAGGTCACCTTCGTGGACCGCTGGGTCGGGCACCTGCTGCGGGCGATGGATGCCCTGGATCTCTGGCGGGACACGTTGCTGGTGGTGCTGAGCGACCACGGCACCGAGGTCGGGGAGCACGGGCGCTTCGGGAAGGGACCCGGGCACATGCACCCGTACAACACGCGCATCAACCTGATGGTGCGCCATCCCGCGGGCCCCCGCGGTCTGCGCCTGCAGCCCTTTGTGCAGACGCACGACCTGCTCCCGACTCTCCTGCACCTGCTGGAACTGCCCCCGGCCCCCTGCGACGGGGAGGACGCCTGGCGCCTGCTGACCGAGCCGGGCCGCCCGGGGCGCGAACACATCGTCACCGGTTGGGCCGACTTCAGCGGCGGCGTGACGGGCGGGCGGGCCTCGGTCCGCACCGACGAGTGGAACTACGTCGTGACCGGCCATGCGGAGGAGCCGGGCCCCGAGCTCTACCACCTGCCGACCGACCCGGAGGAGCGCAGCAACGTCGTCGCCGACCACCCCGAGGTGGCCCGGCGGCTGCGATCCCACGTCGAGGCCCTGCTCGGCCGGGACCTGCCGGTGCGCTTCCAGGAGAACGCCGACCCCGGACCGGCGCCGATCGCCGAGTACCTGGGCGCCACCCGCCAGCGCGTCGGCACGCTCTGACGGCGGTTCTTCCGGTGCGCGCCCGCCGCGCCCGGGCAGGGAAGCGGCGGCCGACGGACAGCCGCGCCGGGCACGGCGGCGGCCGCCAGCCGCGGCGGTCGCCGTCGTGCGTCCATGCGGGCCGCGACCGGACCGGAGGTCACGTCAACACCCGGCCCCAATAGGTGAGGGCGGTGACGGTCAGGAGGGCGAGGGCCATCACGGACACCAACAGGCCGGTGGTCATATAGTCGCGCAGCGAGTACCGATCGAGGGCATACACGCGGAGGCTGCCCGGCGACTGGACGGGCAGCACCAGTCCCAGGGAGGCGATCGCGATCGTCAGCACGCTGAGCAGGACGAGGCTCGACTGGGCATGACGGGCAACCTCCACGATCAGAGGGAGTTCGGTGGCCGTGAGCGTCACCGCATTGAACAGCGCCATCCGCAACACGAAGGTGGCGAGGGCCACGGCCAGCACCAACTGCACCGTCCCGGTGCCGGTGAGCGCGATCGCCTCGTGCACAATGGCCGGGGTCACGTGCGAGACCTGCAACACTTCGGGGATGGTCAGCGTCGCCCCGAAGAACAGCGTGGTGCTCCAGTCGATGGCGCGAAAGCCCTCGGCCCAGGAGATCACGCCGATACGGGGCAGCACCATCACGATCGCCGCCGCGAAGGTGATGTACGCCACCGACAGCCCGATCTGCCGCGACAGACTCCAGCCGACGAATGTCAGTAGGGCCAGCAGCCCCAGCTTCGCCTGCCGCCGTGTCCATCGCTGGCGCGCCGGCTGCGGGCCCGCCCCCGCGGCGGCGACCTGAAACGGGTATTTCAGGTAGAGGATGACATGGATGACCAACAACAACAGAACGTCCGGCGGGCCGAAGGCCCCCAGCCACTGCCAGTACGACAGGGAATGATGGAGCAGGGGCGCCAACAATCCCGCCGCGTAGATACTGGAGTTGGACGAGGTCATCGCCAGGGTGCCGACCACCGTGCTGGAGAATGCGAGGCTGAGGTAGAGGAACCGACGGGCGTTGGGGAAGCGGCCCGAGCGGTCGATGGCTTCCATGACCGGCAGCAGCACGGCCACTCGGGCCAACGAATTGGGAATGGCGACGGCCGCCGCCGCGTACAGCACAACCAGGTTCAGGGCAAGTCGGGGACCGCTGCGCGAATGCCGCAGCACCGTCGCGGCCAGGGCGTCCGACACGCCGCTGTGCTGAAAGGCCGCCCCGATGATGAAGGTGGCGACAAACATCCAAAGGATCGGGGACCCGAACGGTTGCATGAAGTCGTTGACCGGCAGCAGATGCAGCAGCGGCTCCAGGATCAAAACGATCAGGGCGGCCAGCGTCCGGGGGATGATCTCCGTGGTCCACAACGCCAGGGCGAATAGAATCAGCGCCACGGACTTCCCGGTTTGAGGATTGGCGGCGAACCACAACCAGACGCCCACCGCGGCGGGGATGATCGCGGCCGCCGCATACTTCGCCACGGCCACGGGGGTCCGGCCGGTCCCGACCGCCGCGACGGACCTGCTCATCAGCGGGGACCCCTTTCGTCGCCTGTCGCCCCCCTCAGCGGGCCGCGAGCGGCCACGGGTAATGCTGCTCGAACGCCTTGGCCACAGCCCCCAGCCTGCCTTCGGCAAACGGGGGCGCCACGAACTGCATGCCGACAGGCAGGCCTTCGGCAAAGCCGCCGGGTATGCTGAGGGCTGGCCAGCCCAGCAGGTTGAAGGGCCCGGTGAACCGCCGCAGGTTGTTGGTGAAGCGTTCGTCCCGCTGTGCCTCGCGGGCCCGGTCGATGCGCGGCGGCAGGGTGGGCTGGGTCGGCGTCAGCAGGACGTCCACGTCCTCGAAGACGCCGGCCATTTCGCGCTGCAGGCGGGTGCGCGCCCGCACGGCGTCCACGTAGTGGTACGCGGGGATGTCCTGCCCGTTGTAGAGCCGCCTCCTCACATCCTCGCCGTAGTCGGCGGCCCGTTCCCGCAGGTTGTCCGCGTGCACGGCAAAGGCCTCCACCGTCCCGATGATGTCGCGGACCGCCAGCGCCAGATCCAAATCGGGCACATCGACCTCCACCACCCGGTACCCCAGGCCCCGCAGACGCTCCGCCGTCTCGGTCAACACACGCGCGACGCACGCGTCCAACCCGTCCGTCGCATAGGGCACCGGGATCCCGACGGTGGCCGGTACGCCACCGCCAGACGGCGGGACCCCGCAGGTGGCGGGATCCCGCACGTCCTCCCCGGCCAAGAGGTCCATCACGGCGAACGCGTCATCCACCGTCTGCGTGAGCGGCCCCACGTGGTCGAGCGTCCAACTGAGGGGCGTCACGCCGTGCCGGCTGATCCGCCCGAAGGTCGGCTTCAGCCCGACCACCCCGCAGGCGCCCGCCGGCCCGCGGACCGAACCGCCGGTGTCCGTGCCCAGGGCGACGGGCACGATGTCCAGGGCCACCGCGACCGCCGATCCCCCGCTGGAGCCGCGGGCGATGCAGTCCGCGTTCCAGGGGTTGTGCACCGTCCCGGTGAACTCGTTGATCGAGGTGCCGCCGTAGGCGTACTCGTGCAGATTGGTGGCGCCCAGCACCACGGCGCCGGCCTGCTTCAGCCGGGCGACCGCCGCCGCGTCCTCCGTGCTCACCCCGTCCGTCGACGCGCGGGAGCCGTTGGTCCGGCGATGGCCGGCGACCTCGATCATGTCCTTCACCGCCACCGGCACCCCGTGCAGCGGCCCGACCCACTCCCCCACGGCGGCCCGTTCGTCCAACCGGGCGGCCTCCGCCAGGGCCTCCTCCGCCCACACCTGGGTGAAGGCCCCGAAGGCACGGTGCCGCTCGCTGGCGGCGATGGCCCGCCGGACGCCCGCCACCGCCGTCGTCTCGCCGGAGCACAGCGCCTGGCGCCAGGCCGCCAGCCCTCTGCCGCTCATCGCGTCCCCGCCCCCTTTGCCGGCCGGAGGGCGCCCGAGGCGACAAGCATGTCCTCGGCCCGCAGCCACCGCCGGACGCGCTGCCACCGCTCGGCGCTCCACGCCGCGGCGCCCGCCCGGACCTCATCGCGCCGTGCCGGCGCGGACAGATCCTCCCCGGTCAAGGTCGACCCTCCCTGGCTCCCACTCATTGGCTCGCCGCCTTCTGCGCGAACGTCGTCACCACTTCGGAGGCATAGGGCGCCTGGCTGGCTTTGATGTTCCCCAGGTATTCCTGCAGGGTGATCGCATGGTCGTAGGCCGACTGGGTGATGAGCGGACCCGTGGCGTACACCCCGCTATGCACGAGGTTGGTCACCGCATTGGCCACCAGTGTGGGCGACAGCGTGGGGAATTCCTGCTGGGCGACCTTGATGGTGCCCTGCGGGTGCTGGGTCATGTACTGCTCCGCCTGCTGGATGCCGTCCACAAATTCCTGGACGGTCTGCGGGTGGCTTTTGATGACCGTGGCACTGGCGTCGATGCTGGAATAGGCGTAGTCGCCGGCGTACTCCTGGGCAAAGGAGTACGCGATGTGGTAGCCCGCGGCCAGGGCCTGCTCCAGCGTCGGCTCGCTCAACGTGGCGAGGGAGGCCTGTCCGGCCAGGACGGGCGCCAGTTCGGTGCCCAGTTTGACCAAGAGCATGTGCGCCGTCATATTGTTCTCTTTCAGCACGCGCTGCGCCAGATACGTGCCGGTCGAGGGCGGAATGGCCGTCGCGATGGTCTGGCCGGCCAGCGCGGACACCCCGGTGGCGGACGACTTCCCCACGACCCACATCGGCACCCCGTTGATCACCGCCGCGATCGGTTTGACGTCGGCCCCCTTGATGTCGGCCAGGACCGCGATCATGGGATCCTGCAGGGAGAACTGGGCGGAACCGCCGATGACGGCGCTCACCCCGTTCGAACCGCTGCCGGCCGTCACCTTTGTCACGGCCAGGCCGTCCTGCGTGAAGAAGCCCTTGTCGATCGCCACATACAACGGGAGATAGAGCAACGATTGAAACGCCTGATCGATGACGACCGGGGTCGGGGCGGAGGCCGACTTGCTTGCGGAGCCGCCCGCGGGGGCCGCCGCTCCGCAGCCGGCCAGTGCCGCCGTCAGCGCCACGCCGGCCACCGAGCGAACCGCTTTCTGCACACGCGTACCCTTCATCGCCGACCCTCCCCAGTTCGAAGCCACGCGACCATCCCCGGGCCCCGGGGCCACGCCGCCCGCCTATCGCGCGATGTTCTGCGGACGCCCCCGCAAAAGGATCTTCTGCAGCACGCTGATCCCGAAGTAGAGGGCCATCGCCATCACGACCAGCAGCAGGACGCCCACCCACACCGTGTTGAGATCGAACAGGTTGCCGGCCACCGAGATGGCGTAGCCGACGCCGGCCGTCGCGCTCAGGAACTCGCCGGCCACCGAGCCCACCAGGGCGAAACCGATATTGAGATTCATGGCTGACAGGATCCGCGGCATGACCCCGGGCAGCATCAGGATCTTGAACACGTCCCAGCGCGAGGCCCCGAGGGAGGCCAGGAGGCGTTGGTAGTCGGGATCGATCTCCCGGGTCCCCTGATAGCTCGACAACAGGGCGACGACGATGGTGGAGCTGAAGGCCAGCGCCACTTTGGACATCTGCCCCGACCCGAACCAGATGATGATCATGGGACCCAGTGCGATCTTCGGAAATCCGTTGAACGATACCAGGAACGGTTCAAACACCCGGGCGGCAAACGGCATGAACCACAGCGCCAACCCCAGGCCGGTGCCGGCCACCGTTCCGAGCAGGAACCCCTCCAGCGTTTCCTGCATGGTGGTTCTCACGTCCCCGAACATCGTCCCGTTGCGCAGCATCGTGACCGCCGTGTGCCAAATGCCCGCCGGGCTGCCCAGCAGCCGGCCGTTGAACAGCCCGGCCGCGATCATCCATTGCCAGATCACGATCGCGAGGACGACCAACGCCACCTGGGTCGCCACCACATACGCCGCCGGCAGGGGGCGACGCCGGATGCGGCGAGGCACGGGGGGAGCGACGGCCCGGGGCAATTCCGCGGAGACGATGCCTTCCCGGGGAGTCACGTCCCCATCCCCTCTCGCAACTCCAGTTCGTTCCAAATCATCTCGAAGTACCGATGGTACTCGGGCGCGCGCCGGGCCGTCAGAGGAGTTCGGCGACCGTCCAGGCTGAGTTCGATCGGATGGATCTGCTTGACCCTGGACGGCCTGTGGCTGAGGACCACCACGGTGTCCGACAACGAGATGGCTTCCCCGATGTCGTGCGTCACGAGCAGCATGGTGCGTTCTTCCTGTTGGCAGATGGTGAGCACATCCGCCTCCAGGAGGAGGCGCGTCTGATAGTCGAGGGCGGAAAACGGCTCGTCCAGGAGAATGATCGATGGATCGAGGATCAGCGTCCGCACCAGGGCCACCCGTTGCCTCATGCCTCCCGAGATCTCATGGGGATAGGCATGCACGCAGTCGCCCAGACCGTACTGCCGCAGTTTGGGAATGGCCCGCGCCTCGCGCTCCCGGCGGTCGAGGCCGGTGATTTCCAGTCCGACGGTGACGTTCTCGAGCACGGTGCGCCAGGGCAACAGCAGGTCCTTTTGCAGCATGTAGCCCACCTGTCTCTTGGTGGCCCCCACCGGTTGTCCCGCCACGCGGACGTCGCCCCCGGTCGGTTCCAACAAGCCGGCGAGAATGTTGAACAGGGTGGTCTTCCCGCCGCCGCTCGGACCGACGATACTGACGAACTGCCCCTTTGGCACCGAGAACGAGACGTTGCGCAAAACCTCGTTCGCCTGCCGGCCGCGTTCGTAGGTCATGGACAGATTGCGGATATCCACCCAGCGCTCCGCATGGCTAGGTGACGGCATAGACATCCTCCGCCAACGCCAGTTCCGCCCACGGCGATCGGCACGGCGCCCCCGCGGTGTACAGCATCCGGCCCTCGAAGACGTCGATCACGATCGCGGCGGAGGTGGCATTGGAGGCTGTGGTCGCGTACCGGGCGCCCGGCACATCGACCCCGTGGCTGCAGATGCTCCCCGGTTGCTGCGGCCCGTCGCCGTGCTCGGCCAGCAGCCGCTGTATCGCCACGACGGCCTCCGCATTGCCGGCCTGCCGCTCCCGCAGGCCCGCCAGGGTCTCCACCACCCGGCTCGAACGGAGGGCCCGGTCGCGCCGGATCGGTTCCGGCAAACCCCGCTGCGCGGGCAGGTGGACCCAGCATCCGTCATTGCCGCGGCCGACCAGGCCGTCGGCCGACAACTCCTTGAACACCCGCTCTCCACCGGAGTGCTCGAAGTCGCCGATGACGCCGGAGCGGTCGGCCAGGATGTGGTTGCCCCCCACCGCGCTCGGGTGCCGGCGAAAGAAGTCGTCCAAGAACGCCGCGCCCTCCGCGACCGTCCGGCAGCGATCGAGCAGCAGCGCGTTGGCCAACGTCCTGGTGTCCCGTGCCCGCAGCATCATCGTGTCTTCCACCGTCATCGACGCATCCGGCACAAACACGTCCAGATACGACAGAATGACCGTCAGACCGTGCTCGTTGCTGCCGGAGTTGATGCCCTGCTGCCCGGTCGAACCGAGGGCCATGGCCCGCGTGCCGCTGGAAAAACGCACAATCGAATGCCACACGCCGGTCGGCCCGGAGTCCAAGGTCTTAAAGGCCAGCAGGTACCGTGCCCCTTGGTCGGGTGTGCCCAAAAACGCGCCGGTGGTGCACATGCGCCGCCATCCCTCCCCTTTGCCCGCAGCGCCCGCAGCGCCGCCGGAACCCACATGGTGACGTCTAGGTCGCCACACACGGGTGTGCCAGCGCGCCTATGAAAGCAGGACAGACCATCCAGATCTTGAGGTCGCCACCCCCCACGCGTTCCCCTCAGGGAAGCGCGCCACCGTCGTCCCGCGGCCAGGATAGAAGGTGCCACGAGAACCACCAACCGTTTGTGAGGTATAGGACATAGTTGTGTGACCATCTTGGCCTGCATGGTGAGGAACTATGGCAAAGACCCAAAAACAACCTGACGGGCGATTGCGAGTCATCCATGAACTCACGGGCCATATCGGCCTTGTCCGGCCCCTCCGGGCCGGTGTGCCCGCCGGGCGTTGGTGGGGGGGGCGCGGAGAGTCGTGGGGCGACGGCCCCATGTGGCCCCGCGAAATCCCCTCTCCGGTGAGACCACAGATTTGATCGCCGTCGGGCCCCGATGCTTTCGGCCTCTGGTCCGGACGACACGCCGACTCTGGCCGTGTCGTCCCGGGGCAACGCGACGGCGGGCTTCCGCCCACGCGGACGATGCATGCTGGTGGCATGTGCTCGCGTGCGGGCGGCCCACTCAGGCGGCCGGGTGGCTGGTCGCGGTGCGCGGCAGGAGGCGGGCCATAGCGGCGGCTGCGTCAGGCTGAGCGACATCGCGACGGGCGACGTTCTCCGCGCCTTCGATCCGGTCGCCTACGCCGGCCCCGCCGGCGGGGTGTACTACACACGCGTGCGCCGACTGCCCCTACCGGGCACCGACCGCCACGTCGCCGTCACGACCCCGCCCCGCATCGCCTGGCAGCGCGACCGGGGCAAGATGGAGGACATCATCGCCCGCCGCCTCGAAGGCCCCGGCGCTTACGCCATCCATTCGCCCACGGGATCCCGTCAGAAGGGGCGCTAGGACGACCCGGCAAAAGTCGGTTTCCGCACCGGATGCAAACCGGGGGCCCTTGGAGGACAAGGGGCATCGGAGCAGTGGCCTCGCAAAAGCGCAAAAGAGGACTTTTGCAGCGGCCAACGAGCGATTGGAACTGATGGCCGGTGGTTCCGCAAGTCGGAATCGGCACCGGTCTGATCCGGGCATGCTCAGGGCGTCGTCACCACGGGCCCATGTTCCCCGCAGAAGGGGCTGGGACGTTCTCGTGCATTCTCAGCGCTACAAGGTCCTCAACAGCGGCTGGCCCGGGGCAATGCGTTCCGTGACCCGCTTCGGCGCTGGATCGACCGCGGGTCTGGGCGCCGCCATGATCCGCGGTCGATCCAGCAGCGTCCTCCGATCCAAGGCGCACGGTTTGTCGGCCTGTGCGCACGCACTGATGGCGTCGGAATGCCGTGCGCTTGTTCCTCCCTTCCTCGCCGAACCTGGGTGCGTCGATGCGGTCACCGCCCGAGCCGCAGTAGCGCACCCCTGCCGGGGAGGGTGGGCGCGGTACGCCGGCCGGCGGGGCGGCCTCCGCCAAGGCTATGGTGGCCGCTGCCGCCCCACACCGCGCCCACGGAGGCTTGCCGGCAAGGGCGGCGTCGCAGCGCGTCGGACCTCGCTGAGTGCTGACAACCCACTTCAACAATGTCAGACCCAACAGCGCACGGTCGCGCGCAGATTCAGCGGTGAGGTTCCCGGAGCCCGTGGCATGACGGCCTGCCCGGCGCCGCCGTCCGCCGGAGGGTACGGGGGGACCAGGACGGCCCGGCAAAAGTCGGTTTCCGCGCCGGACCGGAGCCGAAAGCCCTTGGGGGCCGGATGCCGGGGGCTGGATGCCGGGGGCTGGATGCCGGGGGCTGGATGCCGGGGGCTGGATGCCGGGGGCTGGATGCCGGGAGTGAAGGGTGCAAAGCACCCGAAGCGACCTGGGTCGAGACGCGCCTGGATGGTGGACGCGGCGAGGCGAAGGGTGCAAAGCACCCGAAGCGACCTGGGTCGAGACGCGCCTGGATGGTGGA
>Ga0080006_1179984_pt1 | contig 87643 bp, 74 predicted proteins | sample RS3BMetagenome_FD_69209 | JGI IMG/M metagenome (GOLD analysis project Ga0080006, IMG submission 69209) | Ferric oxide microbial mat and aquatic microbial communities from Rainbow Spring, Yellowstone National Park, USA - RS3B (SPADES... ... | reverse complement strand
ATGTCACGCTCGAATTCTTCTTACTGTAGGGCTAGCGCTAGTAGGCGCTGTACGCTGTCGGAGGTCATTTGTTCGACGTCTCAGACAGGCGAACGACGGCGCGTAGCTCCAGGCGTTGCCCCGGGAACCTTTACGGACGAGGTCGTTTACGAGGCTCAGCGTCCGAAGACCATAAAACGAAAGTATCATCGGAACTTGGCTCGAAAGGAATCTGGGCAGAGTGCTGACGCTGTATACGATTTTTGAATGACGACAACAACAGCGACAACCGGCCTCATGGCATGGTCAGAAATCGGGACTGTCGAGCAGTGGGACGCACGAAAACCGCACAATTCAAACCAGTTTCTCATTCCAGCGTCTGTGCAGAATGGACTGCAAGAAACGGGAATAAACGTGTATCCGTAGTCGGGAAGACTGCGGCGCATAGTTTGTTTACGATCAATAAAACGAACGAAATTCCTGTTGAGTAGGGTGATGCATACCTCGCCCGCACAAGCGTAAGATACTACAATGGCTACGCTTTTGATAGAGGCGTCGAGGGATATCGTGCCAGGCCCCTGCATCCCCTTGTCTGTCAGGGCGGTACTGCGATGGGCAGTAGCGTCGGCACCAGCGACAGAACCTATAGCAAGAGTTCATTCTACGTGAGTTTCCGATTTACAATACGTTATTTTGGCTGCAGTGCACCGGTGAGAGCACGCATGTGCCAATGCGGGGTGTCGGACACGTGTCCTTCATCGATCGGTGCAGCGTCTCGCGCGGTGCACGCATCGCGCTCAGTGCGCGCACCTAGGAGATCAGGCAGGCGTGAGACACGACGCGCATGCCGCCGTTGAAGGGAAACGTAATCGTGATCAGCAGCGTCTAGCTCTCGTGTTAAAGTTGTATTTTCGTTGACTTTATGGGCAAGTATAGTTTTCAGTTCAATTGTGTTTGAAAACTCAAACAAGTGTATTCTAGTGTTTTGTCGCAGTATATAAGAGGAGCGTTCAAAGAGGGTTCTTTTTCAAAAAAAAAACTAAACAAGGAAAGTTATGAAAAAGCAAGTCGACGATCCTGGAGGCCCAGTGTCGCCGGCTGCCAGAAAGAAAACAAAACACAGTGCCGAGTCCAGAAGAAGAGGAGAAGAAAAAGAAGCAAAAGGAGGAGGCTCTACGTCGAGGGATGCAAGAAAGACGACTGTACGACGAGAAGGTGGTGAAAGCTGGTCTTCTTGGATATATCAAGGATCCGTACAGGGAAAATTTGCGAGACGCTATCAGAAAACGTGTCGACTCGTACTCCAAGAGTATTGTCAAGGCGTCGTCATGACTGATGCACTCGGCGAGGGAGACGTATCGCGACGTGACGCACATGCAAACAGTCGAGGTCCCAGACGAGTTGTTCGATACGACCTTTATTCGATACTTGATGCTCGGTACCGGGGAGATGCGAAGGGAAAATGAGCGAGTGCACGCCCTCTGCCAAAAATACTCCTTCTACAGCTTCGAGGGTACTCGAAACAAGGGTGACTCGTGCATTTACGAATACGGAGCGATAAAGTACCCCACGAACCTGAATAAACATTTGACCGTGAACCTCGAACGTTTCCTGATACGGGCCGTGTTTGCACTCTACCCGGGCATCTCTCGCAAAGCGATATGGATCATCATCGATAGCATCAAAAACGATAGTAAGAATGAACAGGTGATTGAATTTGTTCACGAGAAGACATCATGCAGGAAAACGAATGAAGCTTCTGTAATCCGTGCGGCTATACAAGAGCACCGTGCAGCACTGGGGCTGGCGAGTCCAGCAGAAAAGATATCAGAGTTGAAAAAAGATAAGAAAAGATACGATCGCCCCGTCCTGCGCTATTCCATATTCCTGAACGGAGAACTGGAACGCAGGGCCGACATGGAGCAGGGTGTGGAAGCAAATGCAGTGCCGGAGAAACGGGAAGCTGCGCTTCTGGCGAGGCATTTCAACGTCGTTCGGTTACGCGAGATCAAGTCCCATTTGTGACGATCGACTCCACAGTCTTTCAGGACATCATGAAGGAGATCTGTCCGGATTTCGATGTCAGCAGGGAGGTGTTCTCCGGTGAAAACCGGGAGACGTTTGAAATCAAAGATATTCTGCTTCGATTTCAAACGCCTCAAAGTGAGCAAGCAAAAGCTATCCGCGGGGATGATCGAAACCGATGGAGCAGCCATGTGTGTTGACTGTCGGCGGTTGAAAAGCGATCGTCCTGGTCCGTCTTCGATATTGCCCGTGACGAAGCATGAAGATGAGAAGGAGGCGGGTCCTGCGACGCAGGAGGTGGAGGATAACGGCTTTATCGTTGGCGCGGTGAAGCATGATGAAAACAAGAAGGCGGATCTTGCCACACAGAAAGCGCAGGATAACGACTTTGTCGTTGGCGCGGACCCTGGGAACACGAATATCATAGCCATCGCAGTACCGAAGCGTGCGGAATATGGTCACGACGGTAACTTGCGCCAGAAGGACATGCGTCTGTCGAGATTCTCGACAGCGAGATACTATCGAGAATCCGGTATAATGAATGTGAGGAAGAAAATCGAGACATGGAATGCAGGAATGAAGGAGCACCTGGAAGCCTTGAGCGAGTTGACTAGCCGAGGAGCGGACTTTGAAGCTTTTCGGAAATTCATGGAAGTTCGTGTTCCTCATTGGGATGCACTGTGGGAGGAGTATACAAAGCCCTGGTGGGATCGTCTACGTATTAATCTATACTGTCGGAAGCAAGGTGCATTCAAGAAAATTTTCGATGAGTTCAGCGCCTTGGAGGAGGATGAAAGTCAGAGGCTCGCATTAGCGAACGGAGCAGGGCGCTGGGCTCCGAAAAAAGGGTGTACACCAGCTCCAACTACAAGAACATACAAGGAGTGCGCAAGGCGTTTCGCTACGATACCTGCAGATGAGTTCCGAACATCGTATACATACCATGGACTGGGGTGCACATTTCAAAAGGTCGAGATGGGAAACTGTTAACGGAGCCCTGAAGATATCAAAAAAGTACGGACCGCTGACAGAAGAGCAAATGGAAAGAAAAGCGAAGGCTTGAGGGCTACTCGCATTAGTAAGTACAACCAATGGCAAGAAACTTATGGGATTCCTGTATCGCGACTTTGAGGCCGCTATCAATATAAGGGCATGTGCGGTGCTGGAGCATAGACCTCCAGAGTTGACACGAGAGAATTTTATGGAGCAACTTCTCAAAGTGGAACTATATGAGAAAACTATGAAACCAGTAGCAGGTGGCCGGTCGAGAGAGACTGGGAGGCGTCTGCAGCTCAGTTGGCGACTTCGTGTCTAGGGCACGGGTCACGCGCCACTACTATACTTCCGACCGCAGCAACGTTTGGTGGTTGAAGGCAGCACGCCTCATTTCGAGTGCTGTGCTCGAGTTTCTACCCCAGCTGCGGCAACTTTTGCGGATAGCCATTTCTCGCCAAGTGTCTCGTGTGTTCGCAGGTACCTATGGCTCGTCGATGGAAACTAAAGCTTCCAGAGTTGCGTTTCCTCAACTGGCGGCGCTGGGAAGCCTACACGAACAGTTGGGAGACGTCCTCTTCCACGGACGTGGAAAAGCTCGTCGAACCAGCACACCGTGAAACGCTGTCGCTTCCAGACACCAGCGAGGTGCGTCGTCTACTTGCGAGTCTTGCACCGTTCGAACTAGAGCGTCTGCAGTCAGTTCAAGCTGTATTCTGGCTGCTGAAGCCGTTCCTGTGGCCGCGGGAGTGGCGCATCCGGTTCTACGTGGCGCTCACCTTCGTGCTCACAGTTGCGGGCAAGGTGCTGACGGTGCTCGCACCGGTAGCGCTGAAACGCGTCATTGACGCGCTCGCGTCAGCACCCGTTGGCTCGTCCACCGCTGCTGTTCGCAAGGCAGTCACCTACACCGTACTATATGCAGCGTCACGCTTTGGTATGCAGCTGCTGAACGACGGCCAACGCTATGCATGGCTAACTGTCTCGCAGACGGCAACTCGTGCCATAGCCTTGACGACTTTTGCGCATCTGCACTCGCTCTCCATCGATTTTCACTGGCAGAGACGCACTGGAGAAGTCATTCGCGTTATGGACCGGGGCGTCGCATCCCTCGGTGAAGTACTCTCGGTTTTCGTATTCACCGTATTCCCAACCGCGATTGAGCTCTTGCTAGTGCTCTGGGTTTTTTTCGCCATGGGAAGCTTCTGGATTGCCATCACGGTACTCGTGTCGGTCCTGGTATACGGTGTGTACAGCAAGCAGCTTACCGAATGGCGAACGTCGTACCGCAAACTGTACAATGAGCGCGATAACGCCGCGGAGGCGCGTATGGTTGATAGCCTCCTCAACTCGGAAACGGTGAAATTGTTTACAGCAGAGGCGCGAGAAGTCAACCGCTACACGGAAGCCTATGTAGCGCTGCAGGAGAGCGAACGCACCCTGATAGCTACGCTGGGGCTGTTAAACTCTGGACAGTCGGTGATCATTAGTTTGGGTGTTGGTATCTCGATGGTTATGGCAACGAGGCGCGTGGCACGCGGCGAAGCGAGCGCCGGCGACCTCGTCATGGTGAACGCCTACATCCTGCAGCTGTATCAGCCGTTGCGGTGGCTCGGTTCTGCATACCGGCAGATTATGAGGGCACTTACCGATCTGGACAAGCTCTCAAGACTTCTTGCCCTGGAACCAACCGTCCGAGACTTGCCTGGTGCGCCAGCGCTGCGCCGTCGACACGGACAAGTGGAGTTCCACCAGGTGACCTTTCACTACGATGTCCTGTGGAGCGGCACGGAACCGGGTGCAGCGACGCGGGCCCAGACGCCCAGTACCGCCACTGACACTGCCACTGCTACTAGTAGTAGTAGTGGTGGTGGTGGTGCTGGTGGTGTTCACAACCTGAGTTTTACCATTCCGCCCCAACGGGTCGTTGCGGTTGTCGGTCCGTCTGGAGCCGGAAAGAGCACCATCGTGCGTCTGCTGCTTCGTCTGATTGACCCGCAACAAGGTGCCGTCTACATCGACGGTCAGAATATTGCACATGTATCCCAGCAGAGTGTTCGGCAGGCGATTGGCGTCGTCGCTCAGGATCCTGTCCTCTTCAATGAGACCATTGCGTACAACATTGCATATGGTGTCGATGCCGCTGCCACACCGGCTTGTATAGAGGCAGCGGCACGAGCCGCCCATATCCATGACTTTATCATCAAGCTCCCTGACGGTTATCAGACGGTCGTTGGCGAACGCGGCGTGCGACTTAGCGGCGGCGAGAAACAACGCGTCGCCATCGCTCGAGCGATTCTGAAGAATCCCTCCATTCTGGTGCTGGATGAGGCCACCTCGGCGCTCGATACCGCAACGGAACGGGCGATTCAAGCCAACCTAATGGAGATGCGGACGGGACGCACGACACTCGTGGTGGCACATCGCCTCTCCACTGTCATCGACGCAGATGAAATCCTCGTTCTGAACGGGAACGGTGAGATTGTCGAGCGTGGTGCGCACGCCGAACTGGTGTCGCGACCTCAGGGCGCTTACCGCGCCATGTGGGAAGCCCAGGCACGCGCCCAAGTCACCACATCGGATAGCGTGCCAAGTACGACGGCATGAGCAGTTGCACTTGGTCTCGCGTTCCCTCTAGTCAGGTATAGGAATTGCAACGGGCGCTGACTTCGGCGCTGAAGCAGGTCGCATTCGAGGCGCGTGTGTGGCAGCGTCGCTTGGATAAGTGTGTTCATCCAACGTTGCCGCCATGCAGCATATTGCAGCAGCGTATAGCACAGCGCAGTGAAGCAAAACTCGATCAACACGAAGCACAAACAAGTCGCCGTCAGTGTCATGGTCCGATGTAGCTGCGTCATTTGAGTGTGCTGCTGTTGCTGCTGTTGGCGAGACGCTCGTCCGACAAGCCGAGCTAGCTCAGCGAGCGTTCAAAATCCGGCTCTGTGGAGATGAACAGATCCATGAGGTTGCTGCCGCCAACGCCACCGCTGCTGCTGTTGCCACAGATAGCTCTATCCCGAGTATGGTCCAGGAGAAGGCTCTCAACAGCCAGATCCTGAAGCAAGGGCGGCGACGGGCTTCGAGTGAGCGCTCCTCCGCTAACACAAGCCAACATACCACTAAAGCTACCGTCAAGCTCGTAATCTAAATGAAGCCCAGCGCCAACAGCACCTCGTCGAAATGGCGAGAAGCGTTGCACGCCGTCGATGAGCGGCGACGCGTACGGTGATGATGCTCGCCGAAGTTTAAGCGTCCCGCCCGGAGACACCGTTCCCGGATGCAGCGTTTCTCCGCGCTCCTGTTGACGTCGAAGATTCAGCACTTCGCCATGAAAATCATCGACAGCATCCTCGCCAACGGCATGCAGGTGCTTGTACCTCGGAGGCGTAGTGTGGCCCTCTGGATCCGGAGCCCCGTACGCAACGTGCTCGGGTCGTGTCCGGTCGTCGACGTCGTCGCCCACGAAATGCGTCCGCAACGCCACTGGTGATGCATCACGCCGCTCTGTGTTAAGTCGGGCAATACGCACGCCATGCTGACATGGAGCCGCGGACGACGCAGCGCCGGCAACTGCTGCCGATGCGACGGCGCTTGCGCTGCCGTTGCTGCGCTTTCCTGGGCCTCCCTGGCGAGCATTCGCAGCTGCTGTGTACATGAATGCTGCACTGGATTGCTCAATGGTAACCGTCGTCGCGATGCTAGTGGCACTGCTTGCGTCAAGCGATGTCCTGATTCCTGGTTCCCGACAAACACTTCGCATGGGGAACGGTCGAATGCCGTCATGTCCGGCCGAAGGCATCGTTGCCAACCCGGCGCCAGCCGTTGCCGCGAAGGACAAACGTGTCGGTGAGCTGCCGCTCGGTGCCATACATCGCAACGGCGACGCCAGTTCGACAATACCATCCACCGCTTCGAGCGTGCGGCTGCTCCCGGTCGGCGATGCTGGAATGCTGAGCGGGGCTCCCGAGCCCCACGACGCGTACGACTGCGCGGGTGCTTCGAACTCCTCGATGTCGGCACGCAGGGCCGCTTCATCGAAAGCAGAGGCCTCCACATCTGCATTGCAATCACGATTGTTCGCTAGTTGCGTATCAAACGTCAGGGCGGCTATTGGATTATGGCCCCGATCAGGCAATGCCGCCTGCAGACTGTTGTAAATCGCTGCTTCCGCTCCAAGTTTCTGTGGCGCAGCAGCCCGCCACGGGGCTGCATTTGCATCTGGCGGCACTCGGGGGTCTTTTTTGTGTGCCCGCCTGCGCAGCGCTGGTGCCCAGGAGCCGTCAGCGACGTCCATGCCGTTGCGCTCTGCAACAGGCGCGCGTTCATTGCAAATCCGAGCCCGATCCGGTCCATTGCTTTGCAAAGAAAGATTCGATGTGAGCGCTGCACCTGCATGTCGTCGATGCTCTCCACCAATGCCGGCACTGAGCAGGTAACACTCGATCGCACCACCGCTCGAACGCACATGCAACTGGTAAACGACCGCCTTGGAGGCTCGGTTTCTTGCTTTGGGATCGTCTCCCCAGAGTAACTCGGTTCCTGGGGGCGCTTGCACTGCGATAACCATGTGTTTCTGAAAAATCGACAAAGACAGAATATCTTCATCAGTCAGATAAGCATAGCGCATGACTTTCTCGGACGTACTCAAACGACGTAGATCGTCGCGCAGGATGCGAATCTGTTCATCAAGTAGACGGTCCGACTTCTCCAACTCGAGAATCTCCTCGCGCAGACGAAGGATCTCCTGGTCTGCAGCCAAGTCGACACCGCAGACAACGGCGTTTCCGTCGGTAGTGAGCCCTGCACGTTGGACGGTCGCTGTTTCGGTCTTGGCAGGTGCCTCCCCGGACGCGTCACGATTCACAGCAGCTAGTGCGGTCTTGCGGGTGCCGGGGTTCCCAGCAGCGGATTCTCCCATTCCTTTCCATCGGATGTGGTTCTTGCCTTGTTTCTCGATGATCCCGACGCCCTCAAGCACATTGGTAATGTCATATATCCGTCGCTTCTTCACACCCAAGCGTTCCGCTACTGCGTTCAAATCCAGTAAACCGTCGTCCGTTTTAAAGACTAGATCGAGAAACCGGCGCGTCAGCTTAAAGAGCGAGCAATCCTGACGACAACCGCTGCGCCGTTTCGCGACCTTGGCCCCCGACGCTCCTCCGCTGCTGGCACGCGGCGTGCGCCCCAGGTCCAGCTCGTCCCCCTGAAAACGATCGTCTGGCGAGCTACTGAGTCCATCGTTCGGGGAACGAGCCTGCAACGGAGCGTCCGCACCGCCAAGCAAGGCCGACGTTACGGGCGACGTCAAACAGGTCTCACTATCGAGCAGCGGGCGACCCAGCCAACGCTTGACGGGAGTCGTCGCCGACTCACTCAGCTCCAAGGTGCCATGACGACCAGTGCCTCCGTCGGTTTTCGAAGTAGACCGCGACTGCCGGCCGCGCGGCCTCGCCGTACTCGCGCTCGGAAGCGCATCGTCGAGGACGGGCGAGAACTCCACACTCCCCCGAGGATACAGCGTCGATCGCCGGCTGCGCGCCTCGGGCGTAGCGGCAGCAGATTCGCTCATGTGTTCCGGTTAACGAGCAACAGCCCGGTAAACAGTTAGCGTCTAGGTTGTGCACCTGCACAATAAGCGACTCAATCGTGCACACACACACACACGCGCAAACACACCGCGCACCAGGGCACTGTATCGCAGGCAGACCCTCCGTGGAGCACGCAAAATGTAACGGCCTTGCGGGAGCACGTCACACACGTGCTGCCGCCAGATGTGTACAGAGGCGGCGCTCCGACTAACGCCGCGCGCAGATCATCCGCCACCGAAGGCGGCAACGGCGATGCAGCGTATCGACGCTTCGATGCACGCATCGCCGCCAATTTCCCGCGCTTTCGCTACGTGGCGCCGCGCGTCACGAGTTTCGTTACTGCCGCGGGCGAGCGGGCGCGCGTGCGCCTGCCCTACAGCGTGTGTCCGTGCTCTGGGAAGGATCGATGGCGGTTTCCCGCTGGCTTTACGCTCGGATCATGGGATGCACGATCGCGTCGATCTTGACCGTTGATACGCGAGCAGTGCATGAACGGACACGTGTCCGCTGTATGCAGCGCTACAGAGGCACGGCGTCGATACCGATGCATGCACACTGGAATCGCGTGCGTGTGCGTGCCACCTGGCGCTGCATGCAGCGGACACGTGTTCGTTTGGGCATATCCCTGCGTCATCGCCTTGGCGTTCGGCGCTGCGAGCATTCGCCCGTCGAAGGCGATGACTCAGCGGTATCGCTGACGCTTCACCGGACGCATGTCCGCGAGGCAACGGTTTGGATCCAGGCTCTGGAGAGGCCCGTCACGACGATAGGATGCCTTGCGTACCGACGCTACAGATACCGGTGTGGTGGCCTCAATAGCGGGGACCGGGATGAGTTGCGCGGCTGCCGGTACACGGAGACGGCATTGCAGAGCAGCGCTATCACCAGTGCCGATGTGCCTCTCTGCGCTCAGCGGCGGGTGCGAGCTCGCCCAGAATCCCGTCAAGCCACTGTTATCGCACGGGCGTAGTAGGAACCAGCGCTTCTTCGATGTCGCATGCTGATGTCCGCGTTCGTCGAGCTCCGAAGCCACAACCGTGGCCGTCTCCAGGGCGCATGTCACGGTGCTTCCGGGGCGGTAGAGAAGCTGGCGGAGGAGGTCTCGTAGTCGACAACGCAGGTTATGCAAATCATCGTCTAGTTCAGAGCTGATGTTTGCAAGATCTTCCAGTTGTCTTTCGAGATGCGCGCGCTGCGCACGAGCGCCTGTCGCTGCGCTCAGCAGTCGGCTCGGGGTCAGACTTCGTAAACGAATGCGCATCGAGGGTGTTTTGTAATTACCGCCGCGCGCTTCTCGCTCGAGAATGCCGATCGCCTCGAGCACGCTGATGACGTCGTAGATTCGACGAGGAGCTACCTTCAACGCTGTCGCTAAGCTCGAGCACGTCTGGTGCTCGGCGTACGATGCTTTTCCTTCGGCCTGCGGAGCAAACAGTCCCAGCAAATGCGCCGTCAGAAATCCAATGCTCCGCGCATAGCGACCCGAGGTACGTGGCGAGTCTGGGTGGCAATCCTCACCGGTCGCAGGACCTGATCCATGCAAATGCTGGTCATGCGGTCGCGGGTGGTACGGGTGGAAATGCTTCAGCAGAAACGATGGATTGGTCATAAGGATTCCGATATCGATATCGGGGTGTGCAGCGTACGGGCTCGACGGCGCGTCTGCCGCCGCGGCGCTCGGCGATGCCTGTTCCGCCACGGATGCTGCAACGCACTGCCGCACCGTGAGTTGCTCGGATGCGACGTTCCTGCGGCCGAGCGTCTGCTTTTCTCGGGCCCCTGAAGCTTCGTACAACGCATCCATCAGAGAGCGGGGTTGCAGCGGTTGGTGCTCTGTTCCACGGATTGGGCGGCGAGGTTGTGGTCGTCGTCCTGGCGATCCAGCGCTCGGCGCGTTCAGAACTGTATCGCTTCTGTCCGCAGCGAGTCGATCAATCTGCTCGGTGCACCAGCCCGGCCACTCTTTGTCGGGTGCCTGCCCCAGGCACGCTCTCAGCGTCGGTGAAAATGCCGATACGCCGAGCGGCGAACTCGACACGCCCTGCGACATACGCCGATAAGACACCGGCGTCTTCGGAATATCTGGGCTCACATACCACAGAAAACTCTCAATGCCCCCGAATGAACACGGACTCTGGGGAACAGCCGTTGCTTGCGTCACTGGTCGGGCCGGTGCGACCGCACTGCCGCTGTCTGTGGCCTCGACAGCTCGAAAGCGACTATTCCACGACCAGGGTATGAGGTCATGCGGTGACCACTCTGGAAGCGGCAGCCACGGCGGTGCTCCTCTGGAGGTCGGCTCGGGTGAGGCGGCCCGCGTCCGCCCAGCGGTTCCGTCAGCAAGTGCTTGGCTTGGTGTATCGGGGTGTTCCTTGGCGACGCGTTGCGCGTTGCCCGCGCTAGCCACGCGCTCGGGGAAAGCGGCCACCTCATCGCATAAGAGCGCTTTCCAGTCGATGTCGTCCATTATGAGAGCATAACCTCGAGATCAGGTGCCCAATCACATCTAGTCTCTTTAGAGCTGACCCAGTATACTCGTTGAGGGCAGCACGTGCAAGAATTGAAACCTGGTGGCGGGAAAAATGTCGAGTTGGCGAGTGGCGCCGAGTGCGGCGTACCACGTGCTGCCGGTCGAAGCGATGGCATCTTGAGTTGTCCTTTAGGTTCACGTTTGAGCAAAAACTACTCGATGCCATCCGCAGGCCCTTCGCCAGCTGCAGCTCAGCGTTGGCATCCTGCGTTTCATACGAGCAGTAGGATCCTGCTATGGCTGGGGCTCAGCGTCGGGGAATTAGCGGATGTTTTGTCGAGCAAGGCTCTCTGGTACGTAGCAGCGACCTGTAAGCGGTGCTATGACGGGTTGCTCGTGCCAGGAGCGGCCGTGATCGGTTCGTACTCCCGAAATAAAATGCCGTGTCAGATTACTACAGAATAGGAGCTTCTCGCAAAGTTCTTACCTTTCGATACTGCTTGAACATTTGTTGAGATTTAGTACTTCGACAACCCAGGTATAGCTATAAGGGCTTATAGATTCGTGAGTCGTTTCGGGATTATCGGTTGGGGTGTCGGCGTGGCGCCTTTAGCGATTTGCAGCTGGAGTTCCTTAGGTTATTGGAAACAAGATGATTCGCGATGCCTGCGAACACGCGCACTTACAATAACCGATGTCATTGACCAGTGCACTCGTGCAAGTTTTCATGCTTTCCCTTTGGATACCGTGGAGCAGGCGCACATCACGCAATCCTCGGTTTTCCCGATCTTTGTTTCTTGAGGGAGCTCGTGCGCGCAGCAACTTGCACAGCTGGACTGGCGATGAACAATATTCGACGGTGTCATTTGTCGACTTGTTGACAAGTTCATGCCGAAACACCACTGAAATTTTCACGTCAAATAATCCGTTTTGTTCAAAAGACGAGTCCTGCTCTCTTTCTAGCCATCGACGTAACCGCATTCGATACCACCACCAGCAGCAGCAGCATGATACCTGTCAGGGGATGTGCTCCCAGATGCGTCCATTTCATCTCTTTCCATGGAAAAGAATATTTGACTCGGCATTCTGTCATTGCGACGATGGCCTAGTTTCGACAGATTGTCATCACTTTGCACGAGGTGAGCGTAGATGGATCGAAATTTTTCGACTTGTTCCCAAGCATAGATCATACTTCCCATGCTTGGCGCATGATGATAAACATCGCTTGCCACAAATCCTTTATCGAATCGTGCAGCGTGCGCCTCTACGTGTCGCAAGCAGCATATTCGCCACGGACGTTGCCCGGAAGAGGCCCGTAATTGTAGCGTATGGCACCGGGCGTAGAAACTGAGCAGGGCTTGCACGGGAGCCCTCAGAATCCGTCAAGGGCATGAACGGAACGTTAACGAAATTCTTTCCTCGCGACAGGAGTCCTTCGAATGAGAGATTGTAGTGGATCCCTACGTAAACATGACCAGCGACAAGCGTCAACACTGCGACGGGCGCACCAGCGCTGTATTCAGATGGGATGCACATCGTAAGCGACGTGTAGATCGCAACTATCGCCTGTGCATGAAATGCGTCGACCGGGGCCGGGACCAGGAAAATCGGGATTTGAACGCAACCATCAACATCTTTCGACAACTAGCAACGAAGCTGTACGAGTACGAGAGACCGGCGCGTTCAAAGCCCTAGATAACAGAGTGGACTATGAAGCACTCGCCGAAGCAAGGCCCAAATCCTGGTTTTCATACCATGGCGATTTACCCAGACTATAGTATGTACGCCCGGGCTGGTTAAATGGACCGGTTCCTCTTTGCCCTAAAGTACGCAGAGAACACAGACACGCTGAGCGATTCTGAGCAGCACTGGAGTGACTTCTCGGAAAGTGGAACCGTCGTTGGATCCCCGAACTCCATGTCCATACGTTTCCCTTAGATTTCATATTTCTTCAGATGAACGCAATTCGTACATATCTGTTATAATCCGCGAGAAAGCATTTGATTACATGCATCTCGAGCTGGAACCCAATTCAGCCGAAAAACTGGAAATGGGCATACGAGATCGCCCGTGCGTCCGCAATCCTAACGACCGCATCGACGAAGGTGATCCAACAATGGACAAAAGATATCTTGCACATCGCCTCGCACACGTCGCATGCTAAATACTCAATCATAGTCATTTAGGCATATTTCCTTCCTAAAAGTACACAGTGTTTCCGATCGCCCCCAAGCTGATGCGCACTGCCCGCGTCCCCGCAGACACGCTAAAGAGCGCGCGCGCGCGGCTGAAGGCTCGCGATCTCCGCATACCCGCAGTAGCGCCCCATGGGCGGTGGCGGCAGCGCTCCTTGGCGCCAACGCTGATCCCGCGCATGCATGCGAGCGCACGCACTGTAGCGCGTCACGCTGTGACCTGTAGACGCCATAGCATTTCGGGTCCTGAGGCAGTGGAGCAACACGCTCAACATCGACTGAAATGCGTTCAAGTCCAATGTTCATTCTTCAGCGTTCAAGCTTCGTCACTTCGGATGGCAGCCTATTTGGCAAGGTCCAGGGACAGCGACAAGCTCGCAAGTGGCGTGGCGGCGCTGTACGGCAGCTGCAGGCGTCAATGGAAGCGGGGAACGTGGCTCGGCGGCGCTGGGCGTTCCAGCAGGCGAAACGGCAGGCAGAGGAAACTATTCGTAAAGTGCAAGAAGCTCGCAGGAAGCAAGAAGAGTTGATGCAAGCCCTCGATATGCCGGTTAGAGCGCCCCCGCCGCCTCCAACGTCCGTGGTTCGGGATACCTCCCACTTGGAGGCTGTGCGGCGAGAAATCGAGGCCAATCGACAAGCCGCCCAACGCGCCGCCGAGCTGGCAAGAGAAGAAAGCAAGGCGACAGGGCGTGCGGCTGGAGCAGCGACAAGCACTGCAACCTCTTCAGGGGTGACGGCGGGAAGCGGCCGGGACTCGACGGCGGGGCGGAGTGCTGCTGCGGCCGCTGGCTCGGTTTCAGCACCTAGCACCGCCGCTTCTAAGGATGCGAAGGGCGCGGCGGGCTCTGGAGATGCGGGTACCGCTGCCCCAAAAGCAGCAGGCAGCGCTAGTACCCCTGCATCGCCATCTGCATCAGCCGGCGCCACAGCGACGAATCGAGCGAGCGGCAGCATGCCTGCTACAGGGTCAGCAGCATCGACCAAGTCGAGTCCAGCACCGCCAGCGAGTGAGACAAGCGGTGGTCGCACTAGCCAACCGCCGAAAACAAGCGCATCAGCGAGCGAGCCGGGATCTGGCGGTGCTGATGGCCCTACGAAGACCGACCGTCAGGGCAAGCAACCAAGCATGCTTGCGTCGACAACGACGACGACGACGACGACAAGTCCCTCATCGTCTCCGAACGAGCTGGGAAGGCACCGCTTGAGTGAGCGCGAGCTGCGACCGAGCTTTACAACACCAGGCGAATCGGATCGAGAACTTGAAAGCTTGCGACGCGCACGTGATGAAGCATTGCCACAAACGAAACGGGGCGTCTCTTTCGGTGATGATTCTACACGAGACGACTCGGGGTCGGCACAGCCGTTCGTCCCCGAATGGACATCGCCGGGGAACGCATCTGCACCATCGTCTGGTCCGAACAGGGCGCCGTTGGGGTCCCGCGTTCAGCCGTCCGACGGGGCTGTAACCTACTCCGCGCCACGTGACGCTACGTACATCGCCTCAGAGACGGAATCAATAACTGCCCCTAGAAGTACCACAGCGTCTGTGACTCCGTCATCCGCTGGTTCGGAAAGAAACGCCCAGGATCGGGACACAGGCCTACGGAACGGAACGCGTTCCGAAATGGACATGCCTTCCAACGACAGGGATGCCAGCAGAAGCGCTGCACCCAAGGGTTTTGGGATGTATATTCGCCGGGCCGGCCGCGAAAACAAACAAACCCAACATGGTGATTCGCCGGCAGATGGGTTACCGATGCCTCAAGGCTCCCTCGGAGACGAGTCTTCAACCCGCGATGCCTCCCGGAACCCAGGTGGCGAGTCACCGGTGCCAAATGCTCGACTTCATGGAAGCCGCGCACCAGTGACGACAACGAATGGTGTCGCAGGGAGCCCGGCTACCTCGTCCCGAAACACCCCGAATGTGGCGGCAGACCTGGAACACAAAGTGATCGATCATCTGCGTTCGGGGACGCTGACCACCTTGACGGTACCACAATTGCGCTCGTTTCTGCAGCAGCAGAAATTGCCAACCACGGGTAAGAAGAAAGACCTTGTCGAGCAGGTGGAGCGCTGGTGGCAAGCAGCGCATCACCAAATTCGCTGAATGAACACCAGCAGCAACAGCAGCAGCAGCAGCAGCATCAAGGCGAAGTGCACCTGACTGGGGCGATGCGCTGCGACCCCGAGCACCGCATCGTCGGTGACTGGGTCCTTGACGCAGAGCGACGCAAGCATCCGAACTGTTAGCATCCGGGGAGGGAGCGCTCTGTTTGTCAATACGTGGGCGCAAGTATGTTGTTCCGTTGCAAATGGACAGGGAACGGGTTAAGGGCACACAATAGAAACACAGCTAAAGGGCTCAAACCATTTGTTTGGTTCCTTGGCAACGCCAGGGACTCGAGTTTCAGCACAAGTGACGCTTGCGCTCGTTGCCAATCAGTTCACCGACCGGGACTGGGTATCTCGGGGGACCCTCAAAGCGCCCCAGTAACAGGCAGACTCGACGCGACGTATCGGGACCGTAAAAGACTCGCAACCGGGAACGCGTATACAGTACACTCGCCCGAACCGCTGGACGTTGATTCCGATCTTTTTTTCACCCGTGCGCCAACATAGTTCCGCGCAAGTTTCTACAGCGTTTCTCATGGCACCAAAGTTTTCAAAGCACGGCTCCTGGCGAGGTTTCCGCAAAACACAACTGCAGGCCGTCGAAAGGTGGCAGGGCGACAGAGACCTGTTGCCTTTCGGGTGCCAGCATACCGTGCTTCAAATACCTGCCATGAAACCTGTAGAGCCTCTTGGTCAGGTACGGGTCCCATACGCCCGTCCAGCTCCGCATGTAACAATAATCAGAACACGAATCGTGTATCTGTTTAGCGAACGCAGAAAAGCAATGCAAAAACGCATCGTGTCGCTGCCGCTGCCAAGCCAAATCTCCAACAGTACCGCCCGGGTACGTCAAACGGAGTTCAGGTCGCTGTACTCGAGGCAACACTGCCGAGCGGGTCTGCGCTCTCTACGAAAACCAACAACCCATTCATCCGCTACGCGAATGTGCTGAACCAGTACGCGTTAGAGACAACGTGTTTCATGCGGTCTTTCGGTTCCGTTCGTCTTTGGCGAGGAGCTGCTGCGTTCCCGCTAGCCGCGTGGTTGCCAGCGTTCGCTACACGGCGGCTAGCTTCGTCACAGTCGCGAAACCTTGCCGAGCCTCCCAAACAACCCGTTAACGCTAACCAGGTCTTACAGAATGAATATGAACGTTTAATGGTACTGGCAGAGCAAGGAGGCGGACCCAGTGCCCGCAAGCGTCACCAGGCACGGGGCAAGCTACTGGTGCGGGAGCGCCTCGCTGCGCTGCTCGACCCGGGCTCGCCGTTCCTCGAGCTGAGCGCTCTCGCTGGAGCTGGCGACTACGTGTATGCAGGTGCCCCGGATGACGACAGCGAGACGAAAATGCCGCCAGGAGCAGGACTCTTAACCGGTATAGGTCTCGTAGCCGAACGCTGGTGCATGATCATTGCGAACGACGCAACGGTTAAAGGCGGTACCTACTTTCCGCTGACGGTGAAGAAGCACCTTCGTGCACAAGAAATCGCTGCGGAAAATCGTTTGCCCTGTATCTATCTAGCAGACTCGGGTGGCGCCTATCTCCCGTTGCAGCATCGAGTTTTCCCCGATCGTGATCACTTTGGTCGAATCTTTTACAATCAAGCTCGAATGAGTCGGGATGGCATCCTGCAGATCGCAGCAGTGCTCGGCAGCTGCACTGCTGGCGGTGCATACGTTCCAGCCATGTCCGATGAGGCGATCATGGTGCACGGCACGGGGACGATTTTCCTGGGAGGACCTCCGCTCGTGAAGGCGGCTATCGGCGAGGACGTGTCCGCGGAGGAACTCGGTGGAGCGCTGGTACACACCCAGCAGAGCGGTGTCGCCGATCATCTCGTGGAGAACGACGCTGAGGCGCTGCTGCGAGTGCGAGCAGCGGTGAAGCGGCGAGCGCTGCCAGCGCGCCAGGCCTCTACCAGCCCCCTGATGGAGTCCTTTCCGGCACCGCGAGCGTCGATAGGGGATCTGGAGCGTACCCTCGTTGGGCAAAACCCTCGAGCTGACGAATCAAGCGCCCGTCTTATCGGTGGAGCTGGTGCTGGTGGTCTGGATATGTATCAACTGATCGCATGCCTGGTGGACGGCTCCGTCTTTGATGAATTCAAGGCGCAATACGGAACAACGCTGGTAACTGGCTTTGCGAGCATCTGTGGTCAACAGGTGGGCCTTGTCGGGAATCAGGGGGTGCTCGTGAGTGATGCGGCGAAGAAAGGGACGCATTTCATCCAGTTATGCGAGCAGCAGGGTATCCCGCTTGTATTTCTACAAAACATCAGCGGTTTCATGGTTGGAAAGCAGGCCGAGTGGGGCGGTATCGCCAAGGACGGCGCCAAAATGGTCAATGCCGTAGCGTGTGTTCGCGTTCCGAAGATCACCGTCATTGTTGGTTCCAGCTACGGAGCCGGCAATTACGGTATGTGTGGGCGTGCGTATGGGCCTCGTTTCCTTTTCACTTGGCCCAGTACCCGAATTGGAGTCATGGGCAGCGAGCAGGCCGCTAACGTTCTCCGTCAGGTGCAGGGGGAGCGTTCCGATCCGGCGGCGGAGGCAGGTATCAACGCCCTAACCAAGCGCTACGCGTTCGAGAACAGTGCCTGGTTTGCAACAGCGAACCTCTGGGACGACGGTGTCGTTTTACCACGCGACACACGGCAGGTCCTGGGCATTGCACTGCGAGTCGTGGAGTCGGCATCTGAAACGGAAACCTCAGTAACTGCACAACGGGGTCGCTACGGCGTCTTCCGCATGTAAACCCTTGGCCTCGTAGTGGCACGAATCCTGTCCCCGGAGGCGCCTTGTCGCGTCGTGGGTCAGCGCCCATCCGCTGCTCTCCATGGCATAGAATCGATGCTGAGAGCCGGATTATCGCCGAGTTCGCGAACGCTGCTGGTTATCGAGGCACCCATCGCAAGAGTCTTCCGGGAAGGCTACTGCATTCCACCGCCTCCAGTGCAGTGTTTTCGCATAGAAGCGAACTTGCATCGATCATCCCCGTGACCCTCTTACGCCAACGAGGAAGCGCACATGCATATGAATGCGGATGTGCCTACGGGGAGCATCGGCAACATCCAGCTAGCCGATACCTTTCTTCGAGTCATTTGCTTGATGATCGTCGACCAAGGAGCCGGGGAAACCACCACCATGATGTGGTATGCGGGAGACGCTCACGCGAATCCAGTGCCCCGGAGAGCGTTTGCCAACTATTGCGGTGCACCAGCAGTGATTGCCACCCGGAAATAGCGCTTCGCTCTGTGACTTGCGTGCAGTGCGCGAACCTAAGCTCTTCGTTTCTGAATCATGAGCACTACTTTTCGCACCAGTCGTTACAGCGCGCTTGCAGACGACAGCACCGCATTCGAAGCATCACTTTACCGGGTTTTTCGTCGAAAGCATGCATCCAGCAGTTGTCGTATCTCGCGAGAAGATTCACCAGGGCGCCTCGCACATATGAGGGTACGATACCACGGCAGTTTTTCACGCTTTACATTCGCATATATTCGAGGTTTTATCTGGCCGGTGTCAAGTCTGGTTATCGCCGGTCCACTTGGGAGACGTCCAGCGCATTCGTGCTTGCGCTCTGCTCACTTGGTTGCATGCGATGCCTCGTAGAGTTCACGCCCGATCAATATCCGGCGAATCTCGCTCGTCCCTGCCCCGATTTCATAGAGTTTCGCATCTCGCAACAGCCGACCCGTTGGATAATCCGAGATGTACCCGTTTCCACCGAGCGCTTGGATAGCTTGCAACGCACACTGCGTTGCACGCTCCGCATTCTGGAGAATCACAGAAGCGCAGTCCTTGCGAAAGCGACGCAGCTGGGGATTCAGGCCGCCGTGCTTGCTGCTCCCAGGAGGCGTAGGCTCGCCTATTTGCCTCGTGAGTTTGTCCACCGATGCCGCTACGCCAAAGGTATGCGCCCGACTCGCTGCTAATGCCCCGTACATATCCGCAAGCTTTGCTTGCATCAATGGAAAGGTGCCAATGGGGCTACCGAATTGTTGACGTTCACGAACGTACGGCAAAACGACATCCAAACAGGCCTGCATAATACCGAGCGGTCCTGCGCTCAGCACCAACCGCTCTGCATCCAAACCGGCCATGAGAACAGTGGTGCCAAGGCCGGGCTCACCAAGGACCGCGTCATCCGGCACCCAGACGTCATCGAAGACGAGTTCGCAGGTATTACTCCCGCGCATACCCAACTTGTCTAGTTTCTGTGCAACGCGATATCGCGGACCCAGCTGCGCCGTCTCCAGCACAAACGCCGTGAGTTTCGGCTTGCTCTGCTTGGGTAGCGACGAACTGGAAGCGCTCTCCACCACCGCCAATGTCGATGTCGATGCGGAGTGCGACTCCAGCTCCGGGGTTCGCGCATACACCACGACTACATCGGCATCGGGGCCGTTCGTAATCCACATTTTCGTTCCCCGAATACTCCATCCTGAACGCAACTCTCCGGCGGCAGTGGTACGCTTGCGCTGATAAGCGCTCGTTCGCATGGAGCCAAGGACATCAGAGCCAGCGCCTGTTTCGCTCATGGCTAGCGCACCGACCCAGACGCCGCTGCACAGAGGCGGCAAAAGGCGCTCCTTCTGAGCAGCGCTACCATGTCGCTCTATCTGCATCATACAGAGATTCGAATGCGCTCCATAGGAGAGCCCGATACTCGGTGATGCTCGACTTAGCTCTTCCATGACGAGACAATGCTCGACGAGGCCTAAACCGAGTCCGCCATAGGCGTTTGCAGTCGCCACACCGAGCACACCAAGGTTGCCCAGTTCTGTCCAGAGTTGCTCACGTGGAAAGCGGTTTGCTTCGTCGATAGCGGCAGCGTAGGGTGCAATGTACTCGTGCGCGAAAGCACGAACGGTGTTCCGTAGTCCCGAGCGATCCGAGTCCAGCACGGTGCCGAGGAGAACCTCGTCGGCATGCGTATGCCGCCCGTCGTAGTAAGTGGGTCCAGGGGCGGTCCACCAAGCGCTGGTGGACGGTGCGCTCGCCGAGTGTGCCGAAGCGGGTCCCGCTGACGCGACAGTGCTTTGCGGCGGTAGCGACGATGATGATGATGAGGATGATACCTCGCGTCGAAAGCGCTTCCCTGGCGACAAGACCCCCGTTCGTTCACGGTTCCGCTGCAGCCCAGACGGCAACGGCACCTCGAGTCGCGTCACTGAAGCAACTGCACCCACTTGTTCACGTTTTAGCGCATGCTCCACTGTACAATACCCGTGCTGGCGAGAGAAAACGCGCAGCGGTATCCGCGCGTCCGGGCACACCTCAGTGTAGCGTTCGCGAGACTCAAAGCGCCACTCGCTCCCCGTCCTATGGTCTGCAATGCAGCCGCAGACACAGTCACCGGGATACCACTTGCGTGCGTGGTGGTAGCAGCACCGCCACCAGAGCCGCGAAAGCACGTCACTGTGCTTGGGGGCTTCACGAAAGCCAAACGCTCGGCCAAGCCAAAGCATCACAAAGCCAAAAGCCTTTCCACGTCACAAGCCCGCAAACCTGTACACACGAAACACCTGTTCAGTCACACACTGGGAGTCAACGACGCTTCCAGGGCACTGCACACGAACACACACCCTAGACGAGCGGGCGGGTACGGGTGCTTGCGGTTGTCCAGGGCGTCGCTGGGCGCTGAACGTGCCAGCGCAGGCAAGGCCGTTTCTGCCAGGCCAGATACAGGAAATCGCGGCATCGATCTCCCGCGTATGCCCCGTCGAATCGACAGGCAGGAGAAAGCACGCCTTGTTCGACAAGCGAGGTCCCTTAGGCGTGTAACGACACGCGCAAACTGGATACGTACTCGTAAAGGCCTTGGAGTGGTCGTGTTTGAAAGCTCCTGGAGCGGGCAACCACAAGTCGGCGTGGTATGAACTCGGCAGCAATAGCACTTGACGCTGTTTTTATAGCGAACCGAGGCGATGCCGCACTCCGAGTCATTCGTACGGCGAAACGACTTGGACTCGTGACAGCGGTAGCTTGCACTCGCGCTGAACTCGTGCGACCCACAGCAGCGGTCGACGCTGCTGACTACGCTGTGGAACTCGATGGGACACTGCCCGCCGCTGGTCCAGCCACAGCGCCCTACGTCGACGTGGAACGCGTCGTACTGGCAGCGGAACGCTTCCGAGAGCGACTCCTGGAACGTAAACCTGATGCTCGCAAGTCGGTATCCGCTCTGCAGGTGGCGGTGCATCCAGGCTGGGGGTTTCTTTCGGAGCGCTCCGACTTTGCGAACGCTGTGCTGGAGCGCGGCTTCCGGTGGTGCGGGCCGTCGGCACACGCCATGCAGGCCATGGGCGAGAAGGTGTCTGCGCGGGAGACCATGTCCAAGGCGGCGGTACCTGTGGTGCCCGGCCTGCGTCTCGCTCAGGTAGCGTCGCAGTCAACGGACGTGCAACGCCTTGGAGAGATGCTCGTAAGCCAGGTCGGCTTTCCGCTCATCCTCAAACCTGTTTACGGCGGCGGTGGCAAAGGCATGCGCGTTGTACGACATCCCAGCGAGCTGCCGCGTGCGCTGCAGGCCGCTCGCCGCGAAGCACGTACCGCATGTGGCGATGATACGCTCCTGGCGGAGCGATACCTCGAATCTGTTCGCCACATTGAATTTCAGATATTCGGAGGCTATCGGGATGGAGCCTACGAAGCCGTGCATCTTTACGAACGCGACTGCTCTGTGCAGCGACGTCATCAGAAGATCGTGGAGGAGTCACCGGCCCCTGGTCTGCCGGTCGCTACCCGCGAAAAAATGGCCCAGTGTGCGGTGCGAGCCGCCCGGGCCGTCGCCTACGAGGGCGCTGGCACCGTCGAGTTCCTCTATGATCCCGTCCGGGAGGATTTCTTCTTCATGGAGATGAATACGCGCCTGCAGGTAGAGCATCCGGTCACCGAGATGATCGTGCGCACCAGGCCCCTGAACGTCGGCACGCTCCAGAACAGCAGAAGGACGCTGGACGGGAGCCCCGGAGACCGGTCGGAGGCCGCCCCAGTGGACCTTGTCGAGTGGCAGTTTCGCGTTGCTGCTGGCGAGCCGCTCCCAGTTGCCAGTCAGGATGCGCTCTCGATTCGTGAACCAGCACATGCGATGGAGTTGCGTGTGTACGCTGAAACACCCGATGAACAGGGCAACTGGCTGCCCCAGCAAGGCCGTCTGGAGCGGTTCGCGATCGACGGCCTCGATATCGAACAGCACATGCCAACGGATACGCTTCGTGTTGATGCAGGTATCCGCACCGGGGACGAAGTCTCTATCGAGTTCGATCCGATGATTGCGAAAATCATTGTGTGTGAACCGGAACGCCCCCAGAGCATTTCAGCGTTGCAACGGCTGCTCGAATCGAGTCAAATATGGGGTGTTTCGACGAATGTTCCTTTTTTGCAGGCTTTACTCGCCGACGAGGAGTTCCTGCATGGAGTAGGTGGACGTGGTCACGGTGTTCCGGTTACCTGGTTGGAGCACCGCTTGCCGTTGCTGCTATCGCGTACCGTCTCCACGGGTGCAGTGCAGTCGGAAACCGCACCGCCGGGGACGCGATCGGTGTTGGAAACATCCAGCACGCTGCAAGGCGCCTCTTTGGAGACATATGCATCTGCACGAGAGACGCAGAAGCGTCCCGATGAACAGGGATGTCCTCTGGACCTCGAGAGTCGTGGCGACGGGAGCGATGTCGCCCGACTTGCCTCGTCTGCAGTGCCGGTGTGGAGAGCGCTGGCGGCAACCGCCTGGGCTGCTACCGAGCCCTACTGGCTGCTGAGTCGACCTTTCGGCGGCTTTCGTAATGATGGACGCGGCAATCGATTCGAATGGTACCTGGAGTACCCGGTGCTGCAGCAGATGCAGCAGCGAGCACCATTGCAGCGACCTACAAACGAGTCGATGCTTCCGTCGTTCTACCGAGCGCTGCTTCGACTGGGGCGTGCACCCGCTACCGTTTGTTTCTTTCCGAGCGCTGCGGATGCTGCGCCCCGAACCGGCCTGGAAAATCACCCCGAGCGCGATGATCCTCTCGACTGGGTAGTGGAAATACAACAGGTCTGGCCGGCTGCCTCAGAGTCAGCTGTTGTGCCTTTGACGCTCTATCCGGATGAACGACTCGCGATCGACGGTGTGGTCGCTCCGGTTGACGCGTATTGTGTGGAGGCGCCTTTGGAAGCGACCGATCACGAAGAGCTAGCCCCGCAGTGGTGCTTTCGCCTCGCGGACGGGACAATTGTTCGCGTCCATACACCGCTCTCTTTCGCGCTGTGGCGTCTCGGGAGGCGGGAACTTACCAGCACCAGCACCAGCACCAGCACCAGAGTAGCACAAGCGGAGACCGGGTTGCATCGCCGTCCGGCAGGCAAAGCCGCTGTCGAGTCGCTCCCGGGTCAGGTGCTGAGTCCCATGCCCGGTCGACTCCTGGAACTCCTCGTGCAGAAGGGCCAAATGGTGCATCACGGGGAGCCACTCGCTATTCTCGAAGCCATGAAAATGGAGCACACGGTTCGAGCACCCATGGATGGCGTCGTGACTCGTGTCACAGAGCTTCCGTGTGGTGCTTATATGCCCGCTGGTACGTTTCTCTGCATGCTGCGGGATCTGCGGAAGGAGCCTTCTGAACAAGCAGACAAGGTGTGAATCATCTTTTGCGGAGCACTGGACCTATTTTGGTAGCGATAGCGCGACGTGAACTTGTGCTTTGGCTGCTTGCTGCAGCTGCATTCGTTACGGGCTGTGCACAGCGGCAGATGCCTTCGAGAAACGTATGGCGCACGGTAATGAAACCTGAGCGCACTGCAACATACCCGGAGCTGCTTGTAGAGCGTACAGCCACTGCAGCAGCTGGTTGATCCGGAGAAAACAGTTTCCAGTTGCATTGTGGATTGCTGGGCGCTGCATCCATCGCAGGGAAGAGTGAAATGGGGTTCCCTCGGCTGACTCGGGGACACACGTATTCGTAAGGTTAGGGTCTTTTTCACTAGCCATTAGAATGAGCCTATACGCGCTTTTTCTTCAGTGACTGCTCCCTTTTCCTCTCTGTTTTACATCAGGATTTACGCGTGCCGGTCTCCGATGTCCATCAAGGTCCGTTGTCAGCCGTAGAACGGTATTCACGGGAGTGTTCGGGTCCCGGTAGCGCCGCTTTCGGCTGTTGTCGACGCATTTCACTCACAGGAGGTAGTTGCCATCTAGGCTACGCTTGCCATGTTCACCTTTTTTATGGACAGCCTCGGGGCGCGCTTCGCACCCGTGACACTTGTGCATGCTCGGGTTGGCGCTTACGTTCATAAGACCCCTCGCTTCCAAGGGCCGTTCCGTGAAGCGCGAGCGCTTCCCTCGCCACGCTTTCATGGTCCTTGACGAGTGCAGAACATTCCGCTCCATACTCTGTATTGTTCCCGCGCCTGATGCCGTACCCTACCGTCACGGGCTTCTTCTTGGCGTTGTCGTCTGCATGGGGGCTCTCCGCTGGATTGCCCGCACACGCTGTACAGTTCGATAGAAGATCTGTTGAACGCGAGCGTGTTCATCATAGAACGAGTATCCCAAGGAACATCCAGGCAGGAGCCCAAGTCGATAAATTCCAAATTGTCTACACTTCTTTCATGCAAAGCGATGATGAACGCTCGACTCGAGGTTATCGCTGCGATGACTACATTCCGATTCAACGATCCCTTTCCATGCAGATACAACAGAATAGACGAAAGCTTTAGCGAGCATGTCCCGTGCCGCGATCCACCATGTCGTCAAAGATCGTTTCTTCGATGACCATAAAGAGAAGAGTAAGAGTGTCCCACACGTAATATATTATTTGACGTGAAACGTTTCTTATGGTCTCTGCTTCAGCTTGTGAACGAGTCGACAACGGACCAGGTCGACTTACTTTTCCGATCCAAGCTCCGGGCGCGTAACGCTTCGCCCCGCGAGTCGCCTTGAAACAGAAAGACAAAAAACCTGACGCATGCGTGATATGGGTATGCTGTAGGCGAGTACGGAAGGCGGGAGCCTAGAGGCTCGAACGTTTGAATTTGAAAACGATGCTGGTTATTTCACCAGCCATTGGTCGAGGGCACCGCGACTCACGTTGATTCTGTTACTTGATGAATCCCAGCAGCAAAGAGTCTACGGAGCCAGCCCCGAAAACATGACCAAGTATCCTGAAATGACGTTTGAGTCCGTAATCTCCTGATGCTGCACTTGGAATGTCGAGCTTGTCATTCTGTAAACAAAAGTTTCGAAGAAAAATCTCAGGATTCGACCAAAACGCGTATCTCGTAATTCCGTGGCAATCTGCCACGTCAAGAAGGTGCTTCGTTTCACTGGACTCCGCAGGAAGCGGTTGCTTTCAACCGCGCCCTAGCAACGGGATGCGACCTCTTACTCGTTTGGCTCGGTTTTGGCACAGAGGCTTCTGCGAGAAACGAACCTCACTGGTGCTTTGGAATGAACCCATAGAGCGTACCGTTGTCTTGACCCTGAACCGGCCGGAACGAGCAAACGCGCTTAGCGCCGAACTTGTCGAAGAGCTCAGAACGCACCTGCACCGCGTGCTCGAGCTGGCCTCTGCTCGTCCGGTGCGGTGTGTGATGCTTATTCTGGCATCAGCGCATGAACGCATATTCTCTGCTGGTGCGGACTTGAAGCAACGAGCAACCCAGGGCCCTGACCAGCAGCGCGACTTTACGCGAAGACTGCGCGAAACGCTGCAAAGCCTCGCAAAGTTGCCGTGCTTCACTGCTGCAGCGCTCCGTGGTGGTGCCTACGGAGGTGGACTCGAACTTGCCCTCGCGTGCGACTTTCGAATCGTTCAGGAGGGCGCGATCCTGGCACTTCCAGAAACTGGACTAGGAATTTTACCGGGAGCGGGCGGCACCCAACGACTTCCGCGACTCATAGGCGTTTCTCGGGCGAAGGAAGTCATCCTTCTGGGCCGTCGACTTGACGCCCGACAGGCACACCACTACGGACTCGTTAATGTGGTCGTTCCAGATGCCGATGCGGGAACAGCGGCAACGGACAACACCCTGGAGGAAGCGCTGCAACTGGCTGCTTCTCTGCGGGAGCGCAGTCCGATGGCGCTCCAGTTGGCGAAACGAGCGATCGATGAGGGTATAGATGCGAGTTCACTCGCCCGCGGTCTAGCGATCGAGGACAGCTGTTATGCGGAGACGTTTGGAACCAAGGATCGAGCAGAGGGTCTGCAAGCGTTTGTTGAAAAACGATCTCCGCGGTTTACCGGTGAATAAGGGATGAGCTGGGATAACCAGAGGGGTTTTCTTCTCCGGTTGTAGCAGCGCACGTGCATGGCGACGCATGCGAATGCCCTGGTTCTTGTCTGGGAAGCGTACACGTCGGGCGCCCAGCGCTGCACTCGGTAGATTCGCAAGTCGTTTGGGCAACTTTTCATCCATTGGGGGCGTACCACTCCAGAATTCCTTCGTTTACGGTCGTCGCGGGTGCGTCTAGGAACGTGGTGTGTGATAGCGTGGCCCACATATCCGCATCTGAACGCGAACCCTCTTGTGTGGCTGTTGGGGAGCGCTCCCGTTTTCGGTGGCGTGCGCGCTTCTTCGCAGCATCAGAGGCTGTCGATGTATTTGCGTCGCAGGCTGGGAACGACTGCTCCTTACATCCGAAGCGCGTAGGCGTGGCATCTTTAGAGGAGCACTCACAGGTTTTCAACTGCGAGTCCTAGTCTCGAGAAGAGACGCGATAGCCGTCCAGAGAGGCTACGCTTCAGCGATCCCCGGTGATCATGTGTCCGTTGCTCTCTCTCTATTTGCGGTTTCGCATTGATGTGCGTTTGTGTGTATGTGTATCCCAATCGATCTTGTTCGGATGGTACGGCAGCAATACCACCATCATCATCGCCATCACCGCCAGCCGCAACACCAGCAGCAACGTTCCGCGACGCTTCCTCGCAGCAGCGTCCTATGCAGAGCCATCCCCGCGAAACAAAGCACCGACCGTTGTGATCCCGAGCTTACCACAGCCGACTACGGAAGCGCAAACAACGAGACGTGTCCAGCGCTATACCTATTGGGAGCTGCTCAGTTTCACCTGAAGCTTCACTAGGTTGCGTGGATCGTTTCCCCGAATGACCTCCAGAGTCACAACCTGGCCCGGTTTCTTCTCCTCGAGGACGCGGAACAGGTCTGCTTCGTTTCGGATCCGCTCACCGTCAAGACCGACAATAATATCACCGAGCTCCAACTGACCAAACGTGGAGCGACGCGTACCCTGGAGACCCGCTTTTGCGGCTTCGCTCCCCTGAGGAACGTCGAGAACAAGAACGCCCTCATTAATACCTAGAATCTGCGCTTGGCTGCTCTCCAGGTACGAGATGCCTATCATCGGACGCGTTACCTTGCCGTATTTAATCAGGGTGTCTACCACTGTCTTCAGGGTATCGATGGGAATGGCGAATCCCACACCAGCACTTGCGCCGCTCGGTGAGTAGATGGCTGTGGTCATGCCGATGACACGTCCTTGCGAGTCGAGAAGCGGTCCACCCGAATTACCCGGATTGATGGCGCTGTCGGTCTGTAGCACGTTCGTGATCGGTCGCCCAGTGGGTGAACGTATTTCCCGCCCCAGACCACTTATGATGCCTTGCGTCATTGTCTCATTGAGTCCAAAAGGATTCCCGATTGCGTACGCTCGCTGACCTACATGTAATCCCGCCGAAGAGCCCAGGGTAACCGGACGAAGCGTCTCCGTTGGAGCGTCTATCTTGAGAACGGCCACGTCCTTGTCGGCATCGTAGCCCACCAGACGAGCCGGGTAGGTTTTCCCGTCGGCCATGGTCACCCGCGCAGCCTCCGCTTGGCGCACAACGTGAAAGTTGGTCACCACGTGACCGTCTTTGTCCCAGATAAAGCCTGAGCCGTTCCCAGACGGGACCTCCATGATATTCAAGGAGGAAAAGTCGCGTCGCTCGATCAACGTGGTGACCAGTACCACCGAGTCCCGGTTCCTTTCGAAAAGCGCAACTGTGGCTTTTTCCTCAGGACTCAGGTCGCTTTCCGTATACGTCGCTGACTGCGTTGCCGCGACCGCCTCAGTCACTGGAAGCACATAGTTCGGGGCACTGGGCAGCGAGAGCGCCGACACTGCACTGTGATCGCCAGGTGCAACGCACCATAGGGCAGCACCAAGGAGACTCGCAAAAGTCCGACCCAAGCCTCGGCTCAGACAAGTTGAGCTCAAAGCGCGCAGGTGCTTCTGACTCGCTCTTAGTTTCCGAATCCCGGGCACTGTATCAGCAGTAGCAGTAGCAGTAGCACCAGCCGCAGCAGCACTCGTACCTGTCCGACCAGCTACACTCCCGCAGCGCGGCCTCGACATGCGGAAGCGACGAGGCAACGCTCGCAGCTGCCACTGCTCCCGCACCACCGGCAACAGAAACCCCACGTTAAAAGCGTTGCTCGGGTTTCCTGAAGGTAACGTCTCGCGCTCCATAATACGCTGGGGTACGTCCGTATGCCAAGTGCAGGCACCGGATCGCCATGCAGTCATCCATTCATCCGTCTTGATCCCGATGCGCATTCAGATTCCGGGCGCGTTCGACGGCCCTCTGCTCGAGCGCGCGCAGAGGCACCTACTTCAGAAGCGGGGCCTGCGTCTAGGCGTCGCTTCGACCCGATGATTCCTTTGTGTTGAATGGGATTTTATATGGACCAGGGATCCCGGATTACGGGATGGGTATTGGCATTCGGGAAAGCGTCCATCACGCCCCAGCACACTGTCACGTTGCATCAACAAAGACGCCGACTGCTTCGTTTCGGAGCTAGCTACAGGATGCATCGGCATCGACGGGTGATCATCGACATCCGTGAGCGCGTCCTGTGCGCTGCACTGTGCGTTGAAGATCCGTGACCACCAATGACGATAACGAATGTTTGCGCTCGTAGACTCATGCGGTGTGTGCGTACGTGTAGGTGTGTGTGTGTGTATGTGTGTGTGGGTGTACGCAGATGCATCACCAGCCGAGACTCGGTGGTAAACGAATCGGCACTGGGAGCGTTTCCGGATCCCGCGCCTCCAAGTGCACCAGCACGCCGATCAGGGGCCAGTCCAACGGACTCGAGTCTCTGGTGGAGCACCGTGGTCGTTTCCGTAACTACCGATCGCCATCGCCAATATTCAGGAGATATCGATTTGATCCATGGATTGCATCAAATGCGTTTCGCGAGTCCACGGCGGGTGTGGATACGGGGCAGTGCTGTGGCAGCGCGAGGGCGGCGACGCTGGCTGCCCGAGGATCCCCAATCATCGCTTCAGCGTTCGCTGCGCGTAAACGATGGATGGATGAACAATGCTGTCAGATTCGTTGCTGTTGGTGTTCTTGGGTACTCATGCAACGTTTGCAGGCAAGGGAAATGATGGCAATCGAGCGTTCAGGTTGTAGCCGCGAACACACAGCGTTTGTACCAACTTTCTTGAAACCGAATTTCTCAACCTGCGTGCGTTCCAGAACGTGGAGTCTCACAGCTGAACGCGTGACTCGGCAGGCACGTTGCCCGACCGGTGTACTTCCCGTCAAAAAACTGGGGCTTCGCTGTACACTGACAAAGTTCGAGCCCTTCACAGTCCGACCGAGTCTGAAGTTGCCGGTTACGGTTTTGGGGATTGCGGGTGTGCTCGCTGGGGCCGGTGGAGGTGCCGGCAAGGTTTTCGCTGTCCCTGTCGGCCTTCTTGGTGTTTTCCTTGTCGTGAACGCCGGCTTTCTGCTGAGGTTCCGTTTTGGGCCCGATGCGATAGAGGTCTGGAAACGGGGTGCAGCCGACTCCGTACAACCAACGGCTGGTGACGATGCCGCGCTTCGGGGCTATCGTTACGTCCGCGGCTGGCACTACGACCGCATCGAATACTGGAAACTGTGGTGGCCGCGCTTTCCGGTATTGTTTTATTTTCGAGAATCGGAAAGTTACGATGGACGCGGGAGCATTCATTTTCTGCCGGTCGTTTTCGACGCCCAACAGTGGTTGCAGGGCTTCTCGGAGCGCACGCAACGAAAAGACTCGGGGCGTTTTCGGTACTGAGCATGCGGTATACATGGAGTCGTGCCGCCAACGCGTCTGCGCCTCATTGTCGTGCTTGCACATATGAATCAGGTTGAGGGCTGGTCGTCCGCGCTAGTGCGGTGCGAACAGCGCGAGCCGGCACGCTGCTCACTGTACACGAAGTGGTAGCATCGATGGGTGCTCTGCAGATGCATCAGCGGTGCATTTGCCCAGGCGTCGGGATACGTTGCGCTCAGCATCGCTGGTGTCGAAGATCACCCAAGCGTCTCCCCGAAAGCAGTGTTTCATCTGCGGACTTTTTGTTTGGAGTGCCGTTGCTTCTCAACGCTTGTCAAGGTGAGTTGTATAAAGATCACGGGAATCACGTGTTCTGGTTGTAAACAGATCCAGAATAACAACCGCAGACTTATCACTAGCGCTATAGACGTCCTGTGCACGCCTGAGCGTACGAAGCGCACGCGATTCGTAGAAGCAGCGTCCGTGCTTTGCAACGCTAGGGCATCCTGAGCGCGTGTATACCCATAGAAGCATGCCTCTATGCAATTGTACACAGCACACATACATACATACACGAACGTCGCTTTGCGGTGTCGACGCGAACGATGCATTGTGACGTACGCCGAAGTGTATGTGTGTGTCTAAACGTCTGTATATGTATGTATGTTTGTACGAGAATTGCGTGCACTTGATAAACAGCGCGGTACAGGCGGATGTGTTGCATCCGCTGGCATCAGCTGAGGAGGTCACTGCCCCAGCACGTGATCTACCCATGGACGCCGCGTGGAAAGGCCCGTGCAATGCTAGTGTAACCTGAGCGTTCTCTTACAGGGGCACAGCATATACACCACCCGAGGTCCGCCAGATACGCATCCAGCGTTCCTGGAAGAGGGCGCATGCGCGTTGCGCGAAGACCTTATCGAGACGGGGTTTTCCCTTTTGTGCCAGTCGGAAAATCCGAGAGTCGTTGACCAAAAAAACATCTCCTGGCGACAGCAGCGGATACGTCAGGCATATCCAGCGTACGCTTCACCCGTCAGCGATATCAAGTGCTGCACCAGGCATACCGCAGCGTTGGCACCCCTGCAGCCGCCTTTCAGGCGATACATAGAACGCGTCCCTGTGGCAAGGCGCCGGAGCGCGATACGCGAAGCGATATTGCATCTCCAGGCTTATCCGGAGATCGACTTTGGAGCACGCGGGACTGCGGATCAGTTGACTGGTTGGGTTTTGGGGCTGGTTGTTGGATTCCATTCTCCACGGCGTTGTGCCCAGGGTGCAGTGCACGTGCTGGCGGTAGCGCTCAGGCGTTCCCTGCTTGGTCCGACGTGGCAGGCGTCGCACTCGCTGCACCGCTGCCTGCGAGAACGCACGGACGTGTCGCTCCCGAACATGGGACAGTGCCTGAGCTGCACCCGAGCTAGGGGTCACCGCCGTGCTAACTTTGCGCCGACGGTAGCGGCAGACGGTACATCGACCGGCACGGGGGAGCAGGAGGAACCAGAGGAGGAGGAAGAGGCCGAGTCGCTCCTTTTCCCTCGCTTCAGTCGGGCAAAGGTGGACACTGAGAGCGTTGCACGCTTGCTTGATGACTCCAAGGCGGACGCAAAGGCTCGTATGGAACAGAGCCTGAAAACAGAGAGCAAGCGCGAGCGTTCCTCTACCCACAGCTCGTACACGGACGCGCAAGAAGAGTCGCAGGGGTCGTTTCGTCTCTCGAGAAGCACAAGCCGCTCCTTTTCGACGTCATCCGAAGTTGATGCCCTCAAGAGCACGCTCGCTGACCTGGAGGAACAGGTGAGCGTGGTCGAGTCTGAGGACGATGCCATTGAACTGCTCTGTCATATGGCGGATCTGCGACGAGAGATGCAGATCGTCGCAGCGCTCCGACACCCGCATCGCGCCCAGAAGATTCACAGTTTGCTCATTCGTCTGGAATCCTTGATTCATCGCTTGCAGGCGTACGTGCTGCGGAGTCCTTCTCCTGATGGCTTTCGTCGAGTCCGTGAAAGCAGCCGAGGCGTCCTCTTCCAGCGCGGTGCTGCAGCTCGAGTGCGGCCAGTCACAGAAAGGGAACGTCACGCTTTACCCCATCGGTATCTGAGTTTCAACAGCGCCACTTTTTACGATTCAGGGGCCGTTCTTAAGAGGGAATCAACGGTGCGAGACCAGTCGGGGCAGCTGCGTATCGATCCAACGCGTGGTGACGGCCGTTGCCTCTTCCGTTCGGTAGTACGGGGTCTTGCATTCTACGCAGGCCTCTACCCCGGGTCGAAATGGTCGGAACGACGTGAACGGCGCGAAGCAGATATCTTGCGATATCTCTGCGTACGAGAGATGCGAAAGCATCGAGACCTGTTTCTGAGAGACCAGGTCGTTGAAGAAGACTTTGATGAACATCTGCGACGCCTCGTGCACAGTGATGAGTTCGCTGGCGAACCCGAGTTGCTCATTCTGGGACCGCTCTTACAGACACCAATCTGTGTCTATATGAGCACGGGAGATCAAGCGGACGCCAATGCTGCTAGAAGCTCGTCCAATGAACGGACCAAGTCGAGTGATCTATTTCTGGTTGCCGTCTATGGTCGCAGTTTCATCGCTGAACCTGTGAGTTTGCGGTATCAATCGATGCATTATGATCTGCTGCTTCCGCGAAGCGATCATGAACTCGGGAAAACTTAGACTCGCAAGAGCGCGACTGCTGCGCAACGTTCGTGCTTGCAAGGTAGTTGCAGGCGCGGGACGAAGCCGCTAGACTCGTCCGCAAAAGCGCGGCAAAGCGCGGTTTTCATCGGTTTGTGCGTTGCGCCTTGCACGTTTCGTTGCGAGGGATGCTCAGCGACTTACAGGAAAGGATTTTTCCGAAACCCTGTAAGCAATCAGCAATGAAAAGCGTGGGGTTTAGGCGCCAGCGTGCATACGTCAGCGCTTTGCGATCAGTGGCACGGCGTTTATCCAAGACACCAGATGAGGTCGGGAAATCAGATTCTCATCAAGACATAAGCCACTGGGATACGCATTCCTCAAGCACTCGAGCTGCTCGCTGGATTGCCGCTGCAGTAGCCGCCAGGCCCTGCGAAGCATTTGTCGCCGTCGAGCCGTACAAGAACGGAAACGCAACCGCGCTGTAGCCCTTGTCGGGATGCGGTGCAACGGCTGTGTGGCGATACCAAGAACGACCAGGAATACCGTCCGAGTGGATGAGTGCGCGTTCCACGTTCATGAGCGCCTGGTTCAGCGCTGCGTACTTGGCAACGTCCCGGTCCAGGAGGCGACGACTAGCGCGGTCCGAAAGCGCCGCACGACACTCGCGCAGTGCCCAGCATTGCGCAACCATGAGCATCCGCTGTGCCGAAAACCTCTGCGCAGCGCCTGCGAATGCATCCATCGCTGGCTGCAGTTGCTGCTGCACGACACTGAGAAGGTCTGGGCGGCTTGTCTCTAGCAGCCGCAGATGATAGCGCAACCAGTGTGCGTAGTCTGTGACATTCATCGGCAGCAGAGGCGCATCGACCAGATCCAAGAGCAGCGTGCTCACCAGCTGCGTCGCAACAAGATGCAGTCGGAAATCCGGATCCGTGAAGCCAAGGAAGTACGCTTCGTCGTCGTAGATTGAGTGGTACACTGGATACGACGGGTGATCAAGCTCATCGAAACCGATGTCGAGGCTGCTGACCCCCGCATGGTGCAGAAAAGCGGTATGATCGCTACCGCCTCCCAGAAGATCCAGGAGCGGTATCCAGTTCGCAGTCGCTGCCCGATTGTGCAGCGGACCTGGAGGCTCGTCTCGAAAGTCCGTACCAAGATGGGGCGCCTCGTTCGGCGAGCTTCGCTGAAGCGCTCGCTCCGAATCAATTGCCTGCTGTCGACGAGCTTTCCAGTCCTCTACCAAAGCCTTCGATGTGATTGGATCCGTGAGACCACGCATAGCCTGCTCAGCAGCCTGCGTGAGCAGCGGAGAACCCGCAAGACCCAGTCGAGCAGTAGAACCGCTCACAATCACATCCGCGTTCACGTAGACGAGTGTGCGTCCCCGAATACGACTCTCTAGATTGGTTTCCACGTGTTCCACCGATCCAATGGTGCCCCATTCCTCGGCATCCCATGAGGCGAAAACTAGAGTTCTGCGTGGTCGCCATCCGCGTCGTAGAAGCGCTCCAAACGCTCGAACGCTTTCCATCTGCACCAGGGTGCCGGTATGCGGATCTACAGCGCCATAGATCCAGGCATCATGATGATTCCCAAAGACAATCTCTTTGTCACTCTCCAGGTCGCCATGCGCGCCCGGTATCACGCCAATGACGTTGTAAATCGGTTTCAACGCGTACTCGTGGACAACCTCAAGATCAAGACGCACGTCATCGTTTCCGCTGAGAACGTAGAGCTTCGAATCCAGGCCGCCGCGGAAGGCCTCCGGTGCCGTCATCAACGATACCAGGGTATCGTTCTTGGAACCGGCCCGCTGCCAAGACTCGTGCATGCGACGGAAGAGGATCTCAGCACCAGCAGCCGATATTGGTACCGAGGGAATCGAAGGCAGGCAAGACTCGCGCACAGCCGCCTCGTAGGTGCGTCGCGGGGCCGCCTCTGTCGACCCGTAGCCCGGTGTTGACGGATCCCCGACACAAAGTGCATTAAACTGGACAGAGCCGCGCTGGACGGCCTTTGCTGGCCGCCAGGGTCCGTCGGGATACGTCGACCCGCGTGCTGCCCCGTCATCCCCGGGGTCCGAGTAAATGAGCACGGCAGCTGCCTGCCGGACTTGTGCGTGGAATACTTTCAAACCGCGGAAGAGTTGCCCGTAGCGAACGAGTACGACCTTTCCCGAGACGTTGATCCCTCGGCGCTCCAGTTCCGCGTAGTCCTCTGGACGACCATAGTTCACGTAGACAATGGGCGCTGAGCGAACCTTTCCCGATGCAGCATAGCCGTGGAACGTGGTAGCGTTCGACACTGCCTCGGTCGCAGCGTCTCCGCGGATGCTCGGCTCGGTGAGATCCATGATAGAGGTTTCCGGTGCGCTGGGGTCGGTTTCACTCCAGCGAATGACGAGATGAGATGGTTGACTGCCCAGGAGCACCTGAAACGTCTCTATCTGAGCCGGGATTCCCGCAGCAACCCACTCGTCGCGAATCAGCTCTGCAGTGCGCTTTGCGGCATGTGTTCCGCTCATATGCGGCTCGGACGTCAGCCGATGCAGCAAGTTTCGCATACGTTTCGGGTCCGGTGCACGCAGGAGCAACGCATGCCAGTATGGATGTCCCATGAACTGCGCTTTTTGCGACAACGCATCTGTGGGGGCGTCGGTCGGTACGCGCTCGCCACCTGAGCTCCAGCGCGATAACAGAAGGAGCACGAGCGACAACGCCAGCGCACCGAGCGCTGTGTACGCCCATATTCGCCAGTGGTCTCGAATGCACCAGAAAACCCGGCTCTTTAACGACTCACGGAAGGGGTTCCCGCTCAAGCGACTCCGACGCTTGGGATGACGTACAGCGACAGCGCCGCGCTCTGTGCTGTCTTCTTCGTTCCGCCGAAAAAACGGGAGTCGATCCTGAACCACTTCCTCGTGCTCCGCGGACTCCACGTCCATAACAAAGTCATCAATGATCTGCTCATCGTCGCTGAGCTCTCCGAGTGTAGTCTGGAGCCCAGCGTTCTCCGTAGACGCACCCTCGGCAGGCATGAACCAAGCCTACACCAGACCCAACGTCGTACTGCACTCTAGTGGACTGTACTGTATTACACTGTACTGGACTGCCTTTTTAGGCGCTGTTGCGCTCGCCGATCGTGCCGGAAGAGAAGCAAACGCGGCAAGGGGTGCGCGTACTCACCAGCAGCCTAGCAGCGGATCGAATCGGTGGCACTGCTGGTAGCCGGTATCGTCCTCGATGTCGCTGCTTGTTACTGGTGTTCAGAGACAGGGCGTTTATTCCGTTGTGTTTCATGGCGTCGAGTCTATGCGTCGAGCTAGAGATGCATTGAATACGGGACGGGTCCTGATGTTCAGGGATATTGCATTTATTCCGTTCATCCGGTCATTCTAGGGGTATCTTGAATCAATTCTAGATCACGGCACCAGACAAGAGAGTCTCCAAGGTGAAACTCTTGCGTGATCCCGGGCGTGTAGACGTGTCCGCGCAGCAGCTCCTTCTACAATACCGCATCGAAGGACCAACTCTCCTGTTCGGATTTGTGGTGGTATGAGCACACGAGTCACAGCATAAAAGACCGCTTCCGCTGCATAAAAAGATGGGACAGTTATCGTAGAATAAGTCCCGACGCTAGATCTATGTAAAAGTAAACCCTGAAAGAGCTTCCGATTTACGTACTGAACTACCCACTTACGGGCTCTCCGACGAACGCACGCAACTTATTACCAACGGGTGCCTGGCCAGTGATTATTCGGTCACGAGAGGACCTCTCTGGTGCTCATCTGGGCGTCATGCATATCCGTGAAGAACAGGTGCGTTAGGTTATCCGAGGCTACGAGATCAGTGCGCCTGAACAGGCGCCCTCGCGAAAACCGAGCGTGCTTATGGTAACACTGGAAGAGGCCAAGGCTCCTGCGCAAATGCTTCTAGGTTCCGAAAATGCAGCCCAATCTTTGTCGTTCTAAGAGCGCTCGAGTGATGCAGGGCTCACGGGCACCGAACATGTCATGCGCGTTTGCGGCATATTGTACACCCAAGTCAGGAAAACATAGAAGAGCTCCACGCACTTACCGTGGACGTATGTATTGAGGTTTGGGCGGCTTAACACGCTTATCAACACCAACTGTTACAGGCTGGTTCTGTGACTGCTTCTTATTCTCTCTCTCTCTTGTATACAGCTTTGCATTTGCCAGTCTATCGTTTTCCATCAGCATCATTGCAACCAGTCGAGAGATGCTAATGGCAGCTATAAAGTCAAGATTGCACAAAATCTACCCAAGCACTGGACATGGCATGCTCGTAGGAAATACCCATACAGTATCCTTTAGTGCTAAATCTACCCAAGCACTGGACAAGGCATGCTCCTAGCAAAGACCCATACAGTAACCTTTAGTGCAAAATCTACCCAAGCGCAAATCCGCCTCCATCCACAGGATATGCCCTCAAGAACGGTGGCGGATCGAGTGTCTGTGGGGCGCCCCTGCGGGGCTACCTCCATATGCGGAGACGCTGTGCGGATACTGCCGAGCGGAACTCGCTCCGTCGAAACTTGCCGTTGACCCCAAAATCATAACAGACATTTGGTGCAGGGTGCGTCTCCTTCAGCGACTGCGTACTGGTTTCTAGTTGCTGGACGAACGCGTTCATGCAGGGCACAGACGTCCTGGTTCTGCTGCGGGTTTGGAACGCTGAACTCGAGCGAAACGCATCGTGGCTCACACAGCCTCAGGGTGCTCCGGCTGTACCCAAGTCGGAGGGTGAAAGTGTGGCTGCAGCTCACGCAAAGTACGGCTGCCGAGAACCGGGAGTACACGGCGTACAACGTTCGAGTGAAGGTTGTGGAACGCGGCCTGCGGAATGCCCGCGAAGGACGTGGCGGAACGAGTGCGGCGCGCTCGGTGGTGGTGGACTCGGGTCGGCGCTTACCACGGCAATCACGGAACAGAATGAACGTAGTGAATCTGTGGTGTTTCAGCAAATCAATTCACAACGCCAGTCCGAGGGCTTGGCTCGGGTAAAAGCGGACTCGGGAACGCGTACGCGACCGGGGAAAGCTGCTACTGTTGCTGCAGCGACCAGTGGACGTCGCACGCCGCGTGCAGAGACTGAGCGTCTGACAGCGTACCAAGAGCTGAAGACTGAAAGCTATACTTCCCAGAGTGCTACGCGAGTACCACTCTCCAGACAAATTTTGAGTGCATTGCGTAGCCATGTGAAAGCGATCCCGATGTCTGACGTTCATCGATCCCATCGCATGAGATTTCTGCGCCTCTCCAGGGTGCCGCCATGCCCATTAAAGTGCAAGACAGAGGATCTACCGTGGAATATGGGCATCGAGAGAGCGTTTTGCAGGACCGAGTCCGGTTTGGTGATGCCGCCCGTGGAACCACGCGACAGGGAAGCATTGGGCAGCCCGGAACAGCGCTGGAACTCCAGCGAATCGTATCCTCCCTTGACAGATCGCACGGTACGGGATCCCCAGGTACAAGAGCGATCCAGTTCTGTTGCTGATGCTCGTCGTCGAGTGGTACCGCCGCGGGCAGACTCTGCGGCGGAGTCGCCCGAGGGCCTCTGCGGTCACAGTGCGCCGCTTCTTGCGGATGATTCGAAGCCGTCTCGACGGGAGATTGCACCGGAGTCCTCGCATTTCCAGAGAGAGCGGATAGATTTCATCCACGATGATAATGGTGCGCATGGTGTAGATGGAGCATGTGTCGGTGGCTGCCTTGGGCTAGAAAGAGCACGCGGCCACGTGACTGTTACTGGAAGAGAGCATCCGGGGATTGCGCCTCGACCAATTCCTGGAGAGAACAACCCGTGCAAACGCCGCCGCATGGTGGATGACCTTGCGCAATCCAAATGTCACCGACTCGGAGACATGCTCGGTAATCGTTACCTCTTTATGGATGCCATGGACGCAGAATTGCCGCGGTACATCCTGCTGCTTCCCCTTTTGGCCCGAGTGTTGGCCGTATCGTGCCCCGGTCTCCACTGCGTGGTGCAGTTTCCGCTCAAGTGGCAACTGGATTTGGCTATGATACAGCGTTCGTGGTCCGTTGGAGAGGGAAACGCCGGTGATCGCTCGGGCACCATCACATCCCAAATCGAAGGAGAGAACCGGCATCGAGCGTGCGTTCCCAAGAGTTGCACACCGGGCATTTGGCGGGCGCCAAGCCAGCATGCAAGGGCACGAGGAGCAGCTGCACCAACCTGCAGTGCAAGACGATCAGCAGTGCCGCAGCCAAACGATTCCGAACGCTCGCCGGACACGGCATCATTCCAAGAAGCGCTGATGAATGCTCTACTTTTACGTGGCTGGCAGCTGCTTGTATTGCCAGCCTCAGATTCGGAATCGCCACAAGCAGACACGGCAACACTCTCCCTCGCTCAGGTTCATCCACATAGCTGGCGGGTATCCAGTCTACAGGATGGCCAGCTGCTTAGCGGTTGGCGACGAAATGATGGAGCACCATGCGAGCCACCGTCTCGCTTGCCGTCTTCTGTGTGGAGGCGAGTTCAGAAATTACGCACACGAATCGGGGGCTTCGGCGCGGAGGTCTCGGCTCCGGACGCCGGATGGTCATACGCTTCGCATTCGAAGCACACCGGCATTCTGAGCTGTGATAATGTCGCTCAACATGTAAGGCCCAGCTGTGCCGACGACTTGAGATTCTACGTCGCGTACGATAACGGCTCGTCGGTAGAGCTGGTGACCTGCGCCGATCCAGTGCTCTACGGTGTGCGCAAATCCCGTGTGAACGGTTGCCAGCCAGTGCTGGTTTTTTGTTTCAATCAGCATCATGCTAGTATTGAGCTTGCCGATCTCGTGCTCCCGCTGACCGAAAGCGTATATGCGCACGCTCCTGCGTGCGTACCACGTGCGACACGTTTGCCATCACAGCTTAGGCGGTTGCCTTCAAAGGGCATGCGTTCCCATGAGAATGTTCTTGTCGTCGATATTGGTGCACAACCCGTGGATATGCGGATGGCATTCGACGCCCATCGGGAATCGACTGCTTCGACGAAATCTTCCGCAAATTCGACTCCGTCTGAAGCGTTGATCACGGAAAATCCCGACACAGATACCGAAAGAAAGATGGAAACCGCTGCGGATCGTCAGAGTCCGTGTTTTAACGGCGATATACCATCGCGTGGAGGCCCCGATCTGCTCGACCCTGCACGTCGAGCGCAGAGCGCAGATCACGGTCCATTATTGGCCGCAGACGAGCGCCTCGACCATGCGCACATGGAACGTGTTCATATTGATGGGAATCCCAACGAGGATGTGTCGGCAGTCGCGAGCGGACAAGAGTCCAGGCCTGTGCAGCCGCGCTCCGACCATCACCGCAGTTCTACGCAAGAGCACGATGCCGCGCTGCAGCGTACCTCTATGGACTCCCAGCGCGCCGTACCCCAGGCTCCAGATGTGCATCGAGCGCAACGAAGCACCGAGACCCGCTTTGAGCAGTCCACCGGCTGCGTCTACAAACCATCACTGGGCCAGGCGCTGAATGACACATTCACAACGTGCCGAATGCGACGCACCTGAGCTGAGCGGAACTGCGCCCAGCGTCGTTCCGCTCCACATCATCGTTGTTCGCTGCACCTATCGACGTTATCCACGGTGCACGAAAAACAGTCTCTCTAAATAGGGTAATCTGAACGCAGCTCCAACTCAATGACAATGTCGCTTTGGGGGTCGCGCGCATTACCCGAATCATTGTCGTTGACGCTTCTGAGCGAGCGGTGTCGGTCGGGTGTCCGGTACTCGTACGAGCTTTTGTTTGGTTTGGCGACTGCGACGTCGACGACGCTCAGGTGACCACATTGTAAAGTTGGAGCGTACCGGTGCACTCGCTGCGAGCACCTGCGTTTTCCGATCCGCCACATAGAGCGGAATCGGGACCCGCGCTCTCGTTTTCAGGTAGATACTGAGAACGCCCCGCCGAATACCTCCTGGAATGAACGTTGGCAACTGGTGCAGGACTTGCTCCACGTTCGCCTTGAGTGCCTCCGGCGACATGGAGAGCCTTCCGACTCGGATGGCACAGCAGGTGCCCGCCGCTAGCCCCGGATACCAAACAGTGCTATCGCGTACGCGTTCACATGCTCGAATCACCCGCTCCGCCACCACGGAAGTACACTGGTCTAAACCAGAAAAGTTCACAGGCAGAGGGTATTTCTTACGTCGAAAGAACTCTTTTCCGAGAAGATCCGGCAGTAATGGCCACACGCGCGTATCGGCGAGGAACAGGTCATGCTTGGCAGCAAGCCGGCGACGTTGCTCAAACTGGAGGTAGTCTCGGCGAAGCTGCCTTACCGACAGCACCTCGGTGACGCGTAAGGATCGAATGCGCTCACGCCACTGCGCTGGCGGTGACTCGACCAGAAACCGGCGGTACGGTCGCACGGGGTCTGGGCACACCACACACACCGACAGCGACGCGCTCACAGCGTCACCTGGCTCCGTCGATCGATAGAGAGGGTTCGGCAACGGTATCAATCGGGGCCGTCGCGGCATATTTTCCGGTATACACTGCAGGGTCAGCACCAAAAATACCCAATCCGTTGCACCGTCCGGCTCTGACTCACTACCCGAGTCCGCGTCCAGAAGGTCCCGTGTACGGCGTCGATGCTTCCTGCACCGCTCTAGAAGAACTTTGATCGCGCTTTCGATGACGGGCGGCCTCTCTTTCGTGTCCCCTTGAGACGCACTTGGATTCGAAACGGATTGCGTTACAAGTTCTGACATTGGCTTTGTTGCCAACAAACGTACCAAGTACCGCACAAGTATCGATTACATGCGTAGTATGTGTGCCTGGTCGCGGGCGTGCACGCCCGCCGTCGGCGGTGTCCGGCGAAGGCGCACCCGCGGCTGGCGTCCCCAGCGACTTGTAAGCCAACTCGTTTGCGCTCAGCAGAGGCGAGGCTAGTTGCCCGTTGCTTCGGTTTCCATGGCACCCAGGTACACACCGAAAGTGACTGGTTTTGTCGAAAGCGCGAGCTGGTCGTTGAATGGAGGAAGCAACACGCACCACCTGCTGGTCAGCGGGCGAGGAGAGGCTGCGGTGCTGGAGGCCCCAGCAAGGAAGTCGCGGTATCAGACGGCCGCTGGCGTGCGTACTCCGACCTTCCGACACGTCGCTGCGGTGCGACACCTCCGCTGTACCCAGGAGGCGGGCCCTGGCAGTCGTTGGAACGCCTCTTCTGGAGCGTCGCGGCCAGCGGACGATCGTTTCGCTGTGCGTGACTCGAATGTGGTCGAGATACCGGGACGCACGCTATCCGTGTCGGAGCTGAAAAGCGAGCTCTTGCGATCCGTGGCTGAACAGAACCGGGGTCTTGCGTCCACCAGCTCCAGTCGAAAAGAGACACTTGAGCTGGTACGCGCTCTGGAACGTGAGCAAGCGCAAGGAAGCAGTCCGTCGACGACGATTGCGGCACCATGTAACCTCGGCTGGGCGGAGCAAGCGTCCAAAGTATCCGGTGACTGGAAGCTGTTGTTTACAACCGCCCTTGATGTGCTTCTATTGGGATGGAGTGTCTTACCATTCACTCCGCAGGTCGGATCGATCTATCAGAATATTCGTGTCGCGCTATCCGCGGATGCGATGGAATTCACGCTCGAAAACGTGGTGCAGTTCGCTGCACCAGCTAGTTTCCTGCTAGCCCAGTTTGGTATAGAGGATTCCGACGCTACGCTACGGGTATTTGCACGCGGACAATGCGACCGCAGCCGCCCACAGCGACTGTATCTGCGTTTTGAGCGTGCGCGGCTGGAGCCGAATCGCTTTCTGGGACGCCGCATAGACGAGACGCTACCACCGCTGCAGTTGCCGCTTCGAGGAACTGCCGTTGGGTGGACAGAACTGACATTCCTGGATGAAGATCTGCGAATCATTCGAACTGCAGTGAATGATGTGTTTGTGCTGTGGCGCGTCTGAGCTGCAGCGCATGGAATTCGTTCGGGTCCAGGATCGATGGCGCTGATCCAGGGCTTTTGAAGGCCCGCGTGCCGCTGGCAACCGTGTCGAACATAATACCAAGCTTTCACAAAGGTTTCGATACTCCACAAACTCCATGCAAGCATTCTCCAGCGGCGTGGAGGCTAGATCCAACGCGCCACGATGTGTCGATTCTACCGTGGACGCCTCTTGCAACACTGGATATGCGCCTGCACAGTTGCCGTGCGCGATGTCTGGGCCTCTTCGCCGTGCCGCTGGGTGTATCCGGTCAAGGCGGCGCTTGCAACGAAGGTGTGCTAACCACAACCAGAGCTTTGTTACCAGAACACGGTAATCGTACAGACACTTTTCCAGCTGCCTTATTCCATCGTGATGCGCAGCTACCCAGAGTAGTGCGTGCCAGCGGCAAACAGAGGCCTGGGATAGGCGGCGCTGCATGCATGCATGCATGCATGCCGCGGGACACGATTTGTGACAGCGAGCGTCACGTTTCTCTGTGGACGCTCTGCACCAGGCGGCGCATGCCTCTCGCTGACCTGGTCCGCATGCAAATTGATGCGCACTCGGTATAGCGGCATGCGGCCGGCGGAGATGATCTCGCCACCCTAGCGTATGAGCTTAGGGTGCCCTACGACACGGCTTCGTTCATGAGAAATACTTTGGGCAGTCACGAATGAACATGATATGTCGAACGCTAAGCATCGGTCGCAAGAGCTGACAAGCGAATGCTTCTGTGTTTGCCTAGACTCGTGTCCGATGAGCATGGAATACTGAATTGCTGGATCAGCTCCTGCTTTGCGTTTTTTGGAAGTATTTTCTGATGTATAGCCTCGACGTTTGAAGAGTAGAAATCAGGGGTTGACGGATTCATTCGCAGTTTTAGGAACCTCGGTTGGATGCTTTGCAGTGGATGCGTTCACGCGTTGCCGCTGGAACTCGTTGCATCATCGTGATGAAGGTGATGATTCTCGACGCCATCGAAGGGGAGTTCGTAAAATATGCGACATTCATACCCGATGCATATATACACGCCTCAACTTGTCTTCGTTCCATAGGTGTAACATGCTCAGATCACGCATGCTACAAGTTTTTGATTTTTCTGTTTTAATGCAACTCGAGGGTGCATAAATTTGCACCACTGGATTGACGACGAAAACGAAAACCGATGTCGTATCTTGACAGTTTGTGTATAAGCTCATGCCAGAACTTCACTGAACCTGTCTCGGTAAACAGTCAATGCCGTTCGTCGTATGAATATTCCTCGCTTTGTCGTCATCGACGAAGCAGCATTCGACGGCACCGCTATGACAAGGCTCATGCGATGCGCTTCCAGATGCTCCTGTCTCTTCTGTTTACATACAAAAGGATCTTGGACAGGGACTAGAGTTCGTGCAGCGACCGCTTCCAGTGGGGCGTGCGTCATTGCTTTGTACGAAGGAAGCGTAGACAATTCGAAGTTGCTCGACTTGATCTCCAGCCTTGAATTACCTTTTGGTACCTGCTCCGTCATGGACAAGATCGCGTTCCACAAATCCTCCATCGAATGGAACAGCGTGCAGCGGGCAGCGTACTCGTCGAGGGCCTCGCCCTAGAAGAAGCTCGGCATCACAGAGAACAGTACCGGTCGTGGAAATGGAAGCGTACATCCAGGGGCGCCTTCTGCATCTGGTACGGGCATATACCGAACAGTGAAACACGCCTTCATGCGCGGCAGGGTGGCACTCAGATCGGGAGGTATCGTAGACATGCTGGAATACCTGACCGCATCCAGTTGTCAGCGGTGCGAAGGACGCGCCGAGGCTACATACAACGGTGATGACAATGGGAAGCGAAGCTTGGATTGCAACTTCCGCCTGTGCATCGAATGCTTAGAAACAAAGCCGGAAAGTGCAAAGTCAGGACCTCTACACCGCCATCAACATCTGTCAACTGTATCCAATGGAGCTTGAGGGAAAGGAGAGACGGACGCATATCAAGCCGGAGATAGGAGAGAAGCACAGGAATCAGTTGCAGAGAAATCGCGCAGTGGCTACTGTTGGCGACAATAAGAAGGCTACCCAACTTTCATGTATACGCCCGAGTCAAGGTACCCGTTCCATTTTATTCCGTCTTGGATGTCTCGCAATGTCGAAATGTTTGCGCAGGGCATCGTCCGAATCGCGGTACTTTTGAAACCTTTATCTCATTAGAGCGCGCTGCTTGATTAAGATAAAACCTAGTCGACGTATCTTCCTATCGCATCTGACGAATTGCTGTATTGTTGCAGCCTCTCGCCCATAACAGCGCGATTCTCGAGCGAAATAGACCGAGAACGCGCCGCCAGGAGAGCTGCGCTTTCTGCCCTGCGTACCAGAAGCCGACTTTTCTTCCTACATTCTCCGACGATTCGCTGGATGGATCTGCCACCCATCGCATAGGCATGGACGGCGCTGCGAAGTATGGAATATAGAAGCATGTCCAAAAAAACTGCGGTTGCTTTCCTTCTGATCCTCGGAAGCGTTCACGCTCCCGTACAGTTCAAACTACACATTTCAATCGCGTTGCGCTGAGCAGCGCGAGTCTGACACAGCGGCAGGCACCGGTTTACTCACGAGTTTGTACAGAGCACGACGAAGAGCACGCTAGTGCAACTTTAACAGTCGCGAGGTAAAAACTGGGGTATGCGTATGCGCTGAAAAACACGGCTGGAGAAGTTTGAGCTGAACGGCCAAACAGCACCGCGAACAGGCCGCAGGGCTCGCTGGAGCCCCTGAGCTACGCTACGCACTGGGGTCTCTTCCGTGCTCGCTGGCTACTTGGAGCGTACTTCCGATCACTTTCAAGTCGTCGTTCAACCATCACTTACGCCCTACACGCTTAACTGGTGGTGCAGGCACCGGCGCGGCGCGTACTGACCTCCGCAACGCGTGCGCTTATCGGCCTCGCCTCTGACGTGCGCTGCGTTCGGAGACATCGGAAAAAGCTTATCACACGCCGAGCTGATGCAGAGCTCCAACGAACCCGACGGCGCTGCACTTCGAGCTCCGCGACCGCACTTTACGGCTCAGATTCTGTACAGTGTCCGACTGACTACAGCAGGTCATGACGACGACGACGACGTCCCGACGCCACCAAAAAGTGACCAGATACGCGAAGCGCTTTCCCGAGTCGATGCCTTGCTGTCGCAGAAACCAACAACAAACGATACTGCACGGACTCGGTCAACGGAAACGTTTTCAACGCAACTGAACCAGGACAGGGTGACCCCCGAATACCTTGCTCAGCAACGTAGGAGTCCTGCACAAGCATATGAGGAGGGTGCACCATGTCAGCGTGCTGAAAGCGTTGCTAGAGCGACATTCGCATCACCGTCGCCAAGCGCGACGGATGCAGAAGGGCGGCGCGTCACTGCAGACCATGCGATGCTTTCGGCGTATGCGGCGTGGCGTGCACGAGAGCTTGCCCGCAAAGCTCGCGACGAGGCAGAGAGAGCCCATTTCCGACGACAACCGTAGCGCGTTTCCTCGTTTGCGTTGTTGCTGGTGGAGCGTCTCGCATGCTACAATGAAGGCATGTGCGGAGCGGTACACATGTTGGATCGCATGCAACGGCACTGGATGGTATGCTCGAACGCGGCGCACGCCCGGTGCCTCTCAAAGGAATAGTTGACGCACTTGGGCGTAAACTTCATCCACAGAGCGTTCTGCTGGGATGCGATGCACGCGCATGCGGCGTTCTAGAAACTCTATGACTGGCATGGTCGTCTCTATAAAAGTGCGAAAGCGCTTGCGAATAGATTCAGGATTATCATCGGTACGGCCGCTGCTGCGACTGCGCTGCAGGAGGCGGCGCTCCATTTCGGCTTCGGAACACTCGAAGAAAAGGCAAAAATCAGCGCGGCGGAGTAGACACTCAAAATCTATGGCTTGATCCAATGCACGAGGGAACCCATCGATCAACACACCAGGCACTGCGAGGGTGCTACCCGCATCAACTAGTTTCTTCCGTAAAAGTTCCAACGTGATATGACCGGGCACAATGGCGCCTTGGCGAATCATCTCGTCAATCAGCTGGCCCTGTTCGGACTGAGTCTGGATCTCAGCGCGCAGCAGATCACCTGCTGAAACATGCCAAAAACCAAACTCGGCGACGAGTCGGGCGCACTGGGTACCCTTGCCGGCGCCTGGGCCGCCGAGTACGAAAACCAACCGAGGCGGCAGACGCGCATGACCCTGCAACGAGGCAGCTTCCTGGAGGTACGCACCAAGCCACTCCAAGGGCTGCGCTGGCTGCGCCATACAAAGTCGGGATAATGCGGTCGTAAGCGTCTCTAGTACGGTGGAGCTCAAGTACGACTTTGCAGCGGAGCCTCCACCGGCCACTTGCTCGCCGACGACGCGCACTCGTTCGTATATGCGCTCCACTTCTGTTGCATCGTGGAAGCATTTCGCAAGATCACTCGTAATTTGCGTTACATCCCGACTGGTCCAGACCCCACAGTGCGCCTTATCCACGCCGAAAAGCGCACGAAGGCTTCGGGGCGCCAGGGCGCGGGCTTCAGCGGGGTCTACGGGTCCGCACAACTCGAGCCACCGTTTCCAGTCTGTCGCCGAAGTCTGCTCCAGAGGCGTTGCCTCATCGTTCGACAGGAACACCATCTCGACAGGCGGAGTCGCTCTGCGAAGCACGACGATCTCAGAACGCCCTTCACACAGTGCAGCGACGTGTTGTTCGTTGTGCACCTCATCGTCTGGGGCAGGCGTCGTGGTCTCTGCGGGCTCAGGTGAAAGCAGCGCACGCGCTCGTTCGGGCGTCCAGACGACGGTCTGCCGCGCAACCTCGGTCCAACCGTCTGTCTTTCGTGCGTACGCCAGAATCGGATCTTTTCGATAAAAAGCTTCCGGCTGAATAACGAGCAGCACAAAACCCGGCCAAGTCGTTCGTTGCGTCATATGCAGTGCAGCTTTGTGGCTGGAGCAGAAATACGGCAAGTGCTGTAGGCGTCGCTGTGTTGCCTAGTTGCTCGTTTGAAGTCAGTAGCGCATGCGACGCGCGTTATTCGAGCGACTCGCATCGATGGACACGGGACAGCTATATCCCATTTTGTACTGTATCGCATTCGCGCATCCCCGCATGCGCAGCGTGCATCCCCGGCATGTTGAGTTGATTCCTGAGACAGCTGTATCCCATTTTGTACTGTATCGCATTCGCGCATCCCTGCATGCGCAGCGTGCATCCCCGACATGTTGAGTTGATTCTTGGATCGTGCGCGGCACCCGGTTCATCCGTATGTTCTCGAATGGTTCATTCTACGTAGACGTCCGCGTGGGCGCACAGACGCTGGATCGCAGAGACGTGCATCGCATCGCTTTCGTGGAGGTGGCGACGTTTCACCAGCACCTCTGCAATGCTTTGCTTGGAAACAGGGACTCGATTCCCTGAAGCGCCGGGTCGCGCGTAGCAGCTTCATGCAACGCCGTTCATCGCGCATAAAGATGAAGTCAGCATTCGATGACGAGTGTGCGTATGCAGGTTCTGTCGAGAGGGTAGCATCCCCGGAGTGACGACTCGTACACAGCGACATGGTGATCGGGGCGTCCATCATTGATCGCTGAGCGTACTCGTAGAGGTGATTAGGTCACGATGACTCGCTCAGTGGAGCGAGCATGCGAGGCGCGGCGCTTCCAGGACCTTTACGACAGAAAGGGACCGGGACGGAATGTGCCTCAGCGCCTCGTCAACAAATTCGCTGGGTCCCCATATAGCATCCATCCGGGGTCGTTCGTGTCATTGCGAAATGCACGCCTCCAGTCCCAGTGTGACTGCTCAATCGCAGCATGGCGCATCTGGTTCGAGCAAACGCTGTCCAACGGTGCGAATGGGATGTAAGACATCACGCCGGATTCGGGTTTTGCTGTTGTCGTGTGATCCGCCGTGTCGTTTCACGTCACATGCATGATCTGACGCATGCGGATGAAATGGCCAGTAAACAACCGGAAAGCGTTCACTTTCTCCGGGTTTCTCATGCCAGCAAAGCTCTTGTTCTTCAGTGACAGGCAACTCCGCATGTGTACCACCCCCAAGCTTCGAGACGCCAAACTCCGCGCCTCATTTCGTCATCGCGCACCATTGCAGGCTCACAGCAGCACTGCAGCTGTCGCCTGCCCAGCATGGTAAGCAGCGAGGCGTCTGTGCGTCGCAGCACGTCGCTCTAAGCGGACGCATAGCGCCAACATACGGAGCCTGTGCGCGCCACCGCTACAATGCACGCCGCGCTCGTCCATTGACCATGCGCGATGCACTAGACACATGCACGAGGCTACGAAACGACACCACTGCGGCGCGCCACGTAGACACGTGGCGCTCGTGCAGGCTCGCGCAGATGCGCCAGCGCATGCGATCCGTTGCGTCCGTGATGTTCCACATTATTCCTATTTAGTACATTCATGAAATAAATGGACAATGCACAAAGAACACAGCGCTGGGGTGGCATGGCGCGCAATTTGGCGCGAAGTCAGCGATGGCGCGCAAACTGGTTGAATACCCGCAACAGCTTCAAGCGCGTTAGGACTCGCCACCACGTATACGATACTGTGGTTGCGTCAGTGTTCGTACTCGCGACATGTGGGTGGTCTTTGTGAATCAAGTAAGGCGCACGCATGATGGAATTGATGTATCGAGCCGTGGACGCTGGTACTTAAATGCGAACAAGCTCCGGTGCAAGCGGGCTCGGTCGCTTGCGTATATGACTGTTGTTCGCAGCTTGCCACGGCCACCGGGCTTCTACGTGACGACGCAGGATGGTGACACGCTTGCGAGTATCGCGTCACGCTATGGCATTGACGCGAAACGTGTTTGGGAGCTGAATAACCGCGCTTCGCGTTTAGAGTTTAAGCGTGGCAAGTTCCCATTTCTCCCTGGTTTGAAACAGCACGAGGTTTCGAGGCAAGCGCCTTCAGGTGGCGTATCCCTAGAGGAGGCGCTGGAGCGGCCACTATGTTCTGGGCAACGCATCTTTGTACCGAATGAAACAGTGGCACAGACTGCAAAAGGCGGTAACCTCCATGGGGCTTCCTTGCGCCAAACGGCACCTCCAAAAACAGTCGAAGCACCTCCGGTTACCCGGACGTTTGTTCCTCTCAAGGCACAGACCACTCCGCAACAGAAATCTTCAGCAGCGATGGGTGCTCCATCCGCGCCACCGGCCAAGGGTGTCCCGGTTGTAGAGCAGCAGGCACTGCCGCCGTCACCACCATTACAGGGTACGCTCGTTGGCTCGGTTGGGACAACGGATTTCTTCCTGGGCGTCTTCGCGGTGCTCGTTGGATTTTATTCGGCGAAGATGATGCTGCCGCGGTCGAATACCGAACCCGGAACGCAGCCAAAGACCTCACTCCTAAAGGCCTTGTATAAGAGGCTCGTGGGCTTTCTACAGGCCATGATTACTGTTGCTGTTTTGATTGGGCTCGCGGCAGGCGCGCTAGGCGCTCGCCTCCGAGCGGCGCTGCTGTTCATCTTTAACGCCTGCACGATACTCTTACGTGGCGTATCGCAGATGATCGTCCTCTTCGGCCAGTTCATGTGCGGCATGCTCGGTGTCGTGGCGCTTGCGGTTCAGGGTGTCGTTCAACTGTTCCAACGGCTTGCGCAGGCGGCATTCTTGCTGATCGCGTCGATTTTTTTGGTTACGTGGCAGAGCGCGGTACGTCTCTGGTCGGCAGCCTCTACGCGTTCGAGCGCAGTACTAGAGAACATCACCCAGCGCGGGCTGTCACCATCGCTGCCCTCGGCGGAAACAGGATTGTGGTCTGTACCAGATGAGCGCTCTTCCTCCGTCGACCAGACGGCATCCGAGCCGTTCTTTGGGCTCATTCGGCAATTTTTCTCGCGGGATTCGGGAAGCGATCTCATTCGCTGCGTTCTTCGTGAACGCACCCAGATCTCGGACGCCTTCGTTCGAATGCGATTCGATCTTCCGGGACCCGACGACCAGCTAGTTCTCCAGATGGGTCAACGCATCGAAGTGCATGTTCAGAAAAGCCGCCAAAGTCTATGGAGTGACGTTCAGCCCCTTGATCAAGCGGAATCTTCTTGTGGGCTTGGAGCAATCAGGCCGCACCTGCTAGCAGTCGCCAGTGATCGCCATCAGCCTGGTAGCTTCGAGATCATAGTGCCCGTGTCGCACGCACTGCAGCAAGTGCTTTGGGAAGCGAGCGACGCAGATAATGCGACGCATTCGGCTGCCGCTGCTCCAATGGACGCCGAGTACGATGGTGCTTTCAGTACAGGAAGCGATGTCCAGGTCCTGGAGCGGCCATCTACCTCCGACCACGTATTCTCGGCGACGTGCAGTGCAAACAATGACGAGTTCGACGAGCATTTCCTAATCGCGCTTGAATCCCTTGTGGAAGGTGTTGATGCTATCCGCGTTCGACCAGCCCCGAATACGGAGCTCATCTACCGTCGCGCGATGAATCCCTCCGCTGGGACCGTTGTGGTGCATAACGTTGTGCTCTTAGCATGCGGTCTGGGCATTGTATCCGCGGTGCGCATCGCCGACGAACTCCTACAAGACTCCGAGTCCGCGGTGAGTCGCATCACGCTAATCTATTATAACGAGCGCGCCCGAGATTTCATCCTCCTCGACGACTTGGAGCGCATGAGCAAAGACCATGGTGAGCGATTCCGCCTCCATTGTGTTTGGAATGAGAACGCTGGCGCGTACCTTGCCAGCACAGGATTCCCCCGAGCTGCAACGGCTTCCGCCGGTGCGGGTACAAGCGCAACCGTCGCTGCCGCCGCAGCCAGACGCAACGGCTACGGCCGTGAAAGACGCGCGGCACAGCCGGTGCCTGCTACCGTCCGGGTGATATCGGCCATACCAGCGTGGACGGAAGGTACAATGGCCATTATCAGCGGGAACGAGTCATTCTCCCAAGAAATGTGGTACGCGTTGGGGGACTCGGGTTACCCGGAGGACGCGATCACCTTCATATAAATCCAGCGTCTGCAACGGCGACGCCGTACGCAGCGGTTTTCGCCCTAACGCGACACATTGATTGGGGGTTTGTCCATTATATGCATGGCTGATTATTCCATTTAAATACAAGTCATTCCGCGTGCTCGTTTTCGCCTCCGGGTTGCGCTGCCCGAATCGTTTGCGTTGCCCGCATCAAGCGTCCTTCAATGCCTCGTTCTGTCGTCATCCGGAGTTGCAAGACAGTCCAACAGAACGCTTCTATCTGGATCTCGAATTCCGCGATCGACAGGCAAGTAGACTACAGAGAGAGCGCTTTTGCGTACGCTGCTCACTTGTAGCCGTATTCAGGATCACGACGGACACGCATGCATACACGCATACATGCAGACACGCATACATGCAGACACGCATACATGCAGACACGCATACACGCATACATGTTTGAACACGTGTCCTCTGATGCTGTCCAACAAGTCCACCTTCGTTCCACGCGACGCAGTGCGCCCTGTTCCAGGCCAGCTTCCCACCGAACCCAGTGATCCAGGACGCCACGGACCAAGACAATAACGAAACCACAGGTGCCACGCGCGTTGCTTTATCTCTAGGAATGCGTTCGAGTGGGCGGCATCGCTGCCCCATTGTTGCCACGCGGCGGAGAAGAAGCCATCTGCTCGAGCGCTTCAAGCTCCGCTACGGTGTTCACGCCCTCTAGACGCCAAAGAAGACCGCTTTCTTCACGAACACAATAAACATCGACGTCATAGCCACAGTCCACTGCCATCTGAACGAGATCAGTGGCGTAGTATTCGAAGCGCTCAGGTGCAGGACTCGAACTGCGCACCCGCTGGTTGCCTTTGTCGACTCGATGCGGTAGCGACGCTGCAAGGAGCTGCATCGAAAGCGCACGATCCACCACCATGATGCCGGAGTAGAATTCTCGAATGGCCAGGATCTGGGCGCCGTCTGGTCGCTGCAGGGCCTCGCGATACTCCACAATGGCGCGCAGGGCGCCGCTCTGGGCGTCGCGAACAACGCGTCCATAGGCGCCCGCGTCTCTGGACGTATAGCATCCGCTCAAAATGACGCCGAACGTCTGCGATGGCCCGTTTGGATGGGCCGCTGCCTCACGCTGACGGCTTCGTTGATCTAGCAGTGGTTCCAGAATCGCAGAATCTACCCCAGGATTATCGCCGTAGAGCACGAGTATGTCACCGGAGAACGTCGAAAGCGTCGAGCACAGGGCCGCATAGAGGGCGTGGCCGGTCCCGAGCGGCTGGCTCTGGCGAACCAGGAGGTACGGGAGCGCGTCAAGCGCTGTTCGGATAGCGCCTTCGACAGACTCGTTGCCGACCACGACAGTCGGTATTCCCATGGTGTGGAGCGTCTCTACCACTTGTCGAAGCATGGGTTTGCCACAGAACGAATGCACGACCTTGGGGTACGCAGCGCGGAACCGAGTACCTCGTCCCGCGGCGAGCACGATACCGACCACAGCAGCACTTTGGAGTTGCGCTTGCCAGGCGGATGCTGGCCCCAACTCGCCAGCGTCTGCCTCAGCCAAAAGCGCACCAGCTACTTCCAAATCGCCCAATCTCGAGGTTTCCGCCAGGCGAATGCCGAATGAACCACTTTCAAGGTGTCGGAGTTCATTCTCTGACAGCGACGTGGCCACCTGCTCCAAGATTTGTCGAAGCCGCGACCGCAGCAGCCTTTCTAGCCGACGGGCGAGCGTTTTGGCGACCTCACCCTCCAGGGCGGTTGAACTGACTTCCACGCGTATCCGCCAGAACGGCTGTGTGCGCGACGGACGTACCAACACGCTCACAGCGTCCTCAATCGACACATCTGGAAATTCCAGCTGAATCCGTTGTAGTTGCTCATCGATGAGGGCCGTTTGCACCCATTCCGGATCTAAGACGCGAGTTTCATCTGCAGTGTAGCGCCAGTTTGCTGCGGCGTAGCGACTCGCCTGGCGCAGAAGCGGTGTTTCCAAGTCATGCTCTGTGAGCTGCGCGTTCACCACTTCGCTGTGTCCAGCCGAAGCAAACACCTCTAAACGTTCTAATAAATGCGTGACTGGCTCCGTACGAAGCAGCGCCTCCATCGTAAGTAAGGTGGCAACGCCGTCGCTGCCCGCGGGGTTCGCCAATCGCGCCAACGATACGATGCATTCAGCAGCGTACCGCGCTTCCCGCGTCAGGGGCGTGCTCACGTCCCGCAACAACAACTCGTAGAGCTGACGCTGCACCAGAGGTGCCACGTAACAACCAACATGTCCATTCGGCTCGGCATAGACGGCGAGATTAAAGCAGCGCTCGACGATATCGCGGCCGTACTGAGCGCCTGTGGGCACCAGCACCAGGTTGCCATCGCAGAGCGCACGGATTCGCTCGCGATACACACGTCTGCAGTAAGCTGTTAGCGCACAGCCGAACGATAGTCGGGGCAGTACTTGTATGGGTGTAGTTGTTGTTTCCGGGGCCGCCACGAGCAACTGGACGCAGCGGCGCAGGAATGCAACCAAACAGAGCGCTATCCAGTCACCGTCGTAGACTACGATGGATGAAATCGATGATGCCTCTTTCGTTCGACCCGCTGAACGCTGCTCGGATGATGCGTAGTAGACCAGGCGATCCGCATCGCCGTCCAGAGCCGCCATGCGGTCGCCCGACACGAGACAACAGAAGTCATCGCCGTGTCCAGCGTGCTGGTGGATGTACTCAGCCCCGCAGCGCTCGTTCACGGCCTGCGACTCCTCATGTCGATGCGTCGTGCTCAGCGGAAACGATAATAGCGATGATACCTCCGCAAGCACCACCGAAGCTGATCCATATGCGCAATCAACTCGAAGTCTCGTCGTCGAGTCGACTGCGCCCGATCCAGTCACCTCGGGATCCCGTTGCAGCGCTCGACAAAGCGCATGGTACCCTTTGACGAGCCGTTCGTGGACATAGGCATCAAAGGTACTCAATCGTCCATTTTGCGATGCCCAGACTGCGTACTGCGTGAATGGTGTGGTGGTGAGGCCCAGATTTCGCACCCCCGAGCACTGCGTCGCTCGTACCAAGACTTCTAAAGCTACCTGTGCGAGACGAGCGGAACTCGGACGATTGTCGTAGCCGAGGATGACGACACCACCGCGCCCGGACTTGTCGTCGATGCTTGAGCCTGCCGCTCCCGGGAGAGTCGCGGTTTTCTCGGCGGCGGCTGGTTCCCTGCCATGAAGCATTCGATGCGCCAGGCGGTGGAACAGGGAGCCGAGAGCCACAGCCCTCGTTGCATGAATCGGTACCGTCAGCGTTTCCACGTTCATTCCGTCGAAAGAGTCGTTATTCGCGGAATCTATTGGTGGTGCCAGCGTCTCCTGCAGCAGGTCTGCGAAGAACTCTCCCAGCAAGGGGTGCGGCGTATCCTGGAGGTGCGCTTGCAACAGACCCCCGTCGCTGCGCACAACCTTGACGCCGTTCTCACTTGACGGGTTGTGGGAAGCAGTTATCATCAGGCCCAGTACACACTTTCGAAAAGAAGCGACCAGCGCGACGACAGCTGCGGCTCGGGCGACAACAGCGTCCAAGGCGGGTCCGTCGCGTACGCGGACGCCTGCACCGGTATAACGCACGGCTTCTGTGAGCGGGTATCGATTGGAAAGCCAGTTTGCGAGCTCGTGAAAGGGATAGGGAGAAGCATCGGTCGTGTTTAGACAATGACCGGCTTCGGAACGTTCCCCTAACGAGCAGAGCGTGGCACGTCCGACACCGCCAGCGAGCTTGCAGGGTCGCAACCGCACGCTGCGAGGCGGTGCGCGACCACGGAGCCTAGTTTGGTGCCTCGTTATAGGACGAAGCTGAGGCGAAACCGTTCGTCGACTTGCAACCAGGGCCAAGTCAGGGACCAGGCCGCTTGCCCCGAACATGAAGTGTACTCGGTGCGAAAAATCGATGGCGAGCGTCATCGCCTGTGCGCACAAGCTCACTGGCGATGTTCGCTTAGGACCCGTCCCGTTCCGAATAACTTCCTGTTGGGATCCGCATGAAAGATTTCCTGCTGGACGCTGTGATCTTCGTTGTGTCGAGAGGGTTCCGTGGGAGCTTGGACTTTGGGTGCAGTTATGGAATACGGAGACCAGTGGGGCTATGCATAGACCCCTGCAAACAAGTGCTGAGCATTTCCAGGAGGAATCGTATGCGCGCGCAGTCTGTTGCAGGTTCGGTGGACGCCCATTCGTGGTCAGCGCTTTCTCGGGTATGAGTAGCGTCGCATGCTGCCCGTTCGCCCTTGTTGAAGAGCCGGAACTCGATACGCGAGGAAGCGTCGACTCAACGATGGATCCGATTGTTCTAAAAACGTACATATATGTACAATGGACAGATCGCTGTACTATAATGCGTGCGCGCACGGAAGCAGTGCACGCTTCGACCGAGTCTTCGGTGCGTTCGATTCTTCGCAAAAAATAAAGATATTTATCATTTACAATTCACTGGACTGCACGCGTGCACAAGGGCGCAGCATCGACAGCGCGCCGTTCAAATCGCCGGGTCAAGCGCCGAGCGCTCCGGGTCGCCCGCTTCAGCAGCGCGTTTTTCTCACTGTTCGCCGTTGCCGCAGCGCTGCCTCCAAATGGGCGAGACAGGGCGCTCCGAAATGTACCGACTGCTTGCGTTCGAAATGAGTAGACTCAAACTGACTATGGAACGGTTGGGTGAGACTCTGGACCGTACCGATGCAACGACAGCGGCAGCGATAGGTTTTGTGTTGTTGGGCACGCAACTGAGCGTGGGCGCGCGCTGTGCTCTCCAGACAGCCCCAGCGCAACGATCCGTCGAGTCCACGTCACAGGACGCCTCTGAGCTGGCAACTGAGGAGTAAACGCGTTGTGTGCGCGCGATTACGACTTAAAAAAGTGCCATGAACGCGTTGCATCCCGCAGAGGATATGCATCGGAGTGTAGGCGGGTCGAATGGGCGGCGCTTCCGGCTTGTTTGTAAGCGGGGGCGCACCACTGCGCCGCCCAGCTCTGAACAAAGTACCAAGATCGTGCGGACACCTGCCGCTGTTATTGGAGGTGCAGAATCGGGCGACTCGCTGCAGCCGCACCGGGCCGGCATTCCCCGGAAGAAAGCTCCGCCAGCGCATCCACCGAAGCGAGGTCGCGTGGCGTGCGAGCTCCGTGCCCCAAGCCACAGAGGTTTGAAAATCCTTCATGGTCTCGTCAAGCGTGCTGCTCTCTGGTGAAAGCCGGTCGGCATGTACGCAGTCCACCTCCGTGCTGTTCTTCAAATCGCGCCTGATAACATCCATAGTTTACGGTGACGAGGTGCCTTTGCCAGAGTCGGAACGCTGGCGCACTGCCAGAATGTTTCCCTGGGCCATGCATTGCTTAAGAGCAGTCATCCTGGAATAAATCCAAGACCCAGACTTTGAGCCTCGCTTCACAATGAATCAAATGCAAGTATCGTCTCCAGAGCATCTTGCAGCGCTCGATTCGCGGGGGCTTGTTTCCGCTGACGGACGTTTTCGGTCGACCGACAACAAGTGACGCAGCATAGTCTCTGTTCCAGCGACTTTGTGCGATACGAACGGGCTTAACAAACGAGCACCTCATCGTCGAACCTGATGCGGTGTTACCAGAACTGTCTCTGAGGCAGTCCGGCGTCTCTATGTAAACCACGCGCCTCCACTTCGCTCATTGGCAGTGTGAAAAGTCTACGAGCAGCGCTCGGTTTTCACGTCGCTTTCGATGACAGCGAACCTGGCGGCAACCGACGACTGGGGTGAGCTCCTCGACGTCCTGGACCCGGGGGATCCAACCGGCTCCCGGGTGATAGCACGCTACGATCGGTTACGCGTTCACCGCGAAGGGCTGCTTCACCGTTCGGTGCACGTGTGCGTGGTACGCTCCGTGCCCGACTGGCCCGCCCAGGTGCACGGTCTGCGCAATACCAACTACAAGCTTCTGCTTCAGCGACGGAGCGAGTCCAAGGCGATTGCTCCCGGCTGTTGGGACCTATCCTGCGCAGAGCACTTGCGCGCCGGCGAGTCCTTCGAAGGAGCTGCTGTGCGGGGCCTGCAGGAAGAGCTCGGTCTAGCGCTTGCACCGGACCAGCAGACGACGCCAATACATGCGCTTGACGACGGAGAGCCGGCCTTGCAGCTCTACGACTATCCGAGCGTCGGCTTAACGGACTATGAATGGAATCGAATTTACGTAGTGTTCGTTACGGACCAGGCTGATGAGGCCCTGGCCAAACTCAAACTCGATTCCGCGGAAGTTGCTCAAGTTCGGTGGATTACCCGCGAGTCGCTCCAAATGGAACTTGCAAAGAATCCATCGCATTTCACTCCGTGGTTTCGAGATCAGGCTCGAAAGCATCTCTTACCCAGTGCGTACAACTGAGCATGGTTCGTGAGCGACTTGTTGCTATCACACATGCTGCGGATCGTCGGGTTATACCCGTGTCAGAATAAAGTGGAAAGGGTCCATTTCGCTGATACAGGCGCAAACGCTCAGGTTGGGGTCTGTTCCCGTTGCCGTCAATAACGGCCTTTGCTGGCTTTTTCTGTGCATGTTTTCTTTTCCTCTGTCTGAACGCAAGCTTTACATGGACCGGTGTCTCGCTTCTCCCTGTAGGTCCGTTGTCAGCGGGTAAAAGATATTGATGGCAGCATGAAGTTCCTTATCGACGTGCTGCTGGCTATTGTGGATGGGTTTCATGCACACGCGGAAGTTGTCACCTAAGCGTCGTAGGCCGTTTTCACCCTCTTTGGACACAGCGCCCAATAGCCCGTTGCAGGTTGACGCTTCACTGCGATTGGATGCTCGCATATATCCGCTAGAGCTCCTACTCCGAAAGCTGTCCTGGAGCGTGCAAAACGATTGCTTCATCGCTGTCGAGAGGTGCCGTCGAAGAGTGCAACAAAAGCTCCAGTCGATGCCGTCCTCGATTTCCGTACCTGGTGTCGTACTCTATGATTCCAGGCTTGTTCTGGGAGATTTTCTAAGCGAGTGCTCTGTTTGGTGCACACGCAAGCGCGCGCTTTTCCTCTCGATAGAGGATTGGTGGAGCGCGACCTCGCCTATGATGAAACAAGTGCAAGGGTAGGGAATCCATGCTGGAGTACGAATCGACATATAGCTATCCCTGTGCGCTCATTTCATGCGAAGCGATGTCGCACTCCTCATTGGAAGCGATTGCTGCAATAACGAAACTCCAAGCGCAAGACCCTTTTCCATGCAAACAGAAGAGACGCGATCCTCTGGAAGCGTATCCCATGAGAGGCACCGTGCCACTGGCGAATCTCGTTTTTTGGATGAGGACAACGAGAGAGGGACTTGTTTTTCGAATAGAGTCGATGATTTTTACACAACCAGTCTAGTAAGACTCTGGACATGAACTTGTGCATGGTCGCCAAGCAACGCCACGGAGCTCTCTTCGTCGTCAGTCCGGCGGGATGAGTTGCTGAACCCACGAGTTGCCTTGCAACGGGAAAATGAAATGCTTGAAACATGCTTGTTTCGAACAATCTACATGTAAGCGCATGGGAGGCATGGAGGTTTGTACACGTGGATTGTATAACGTATCGGTTACTCTAACAAATCCTGTTCGAGGGGCCGTCGCGAATCATCCTCACGACTGTGACATAGCGAATTCCAGTGACAAGTAGCGGATACAACCACTGCGAAAAACACGACTAAGCATTCTAGAATTGGGTCAGAGTCTGTAAGCTCCTCTCGCTACGCTTCGGGTGCCGAGACCGTACTTCTGAAAAACTACGGAAGAAATCAGACGACAGGAACATAGCACCCAGTCCAGTGTTCCAGATGCATCTGGTACGAGTGTCGTCGCTGCCCAGTCAGAGAGCCAAACGACGAACTCGGAGCCGTATGCGACAAGCAACCTCCGCTCAGGTGCCGAGTGTATCAGCACTTTCCGTAATCGTGCGTGATTTGCATCGTGGAATCAGTGCGTCTCGCCTTCGATCCCATTCGCTGACCGGCTGCCTGCCTGCCTGGCTGGCTGGCTGATTTCTTGCTCAGGTCCCGCTGACCCTGCGACTTGGTTCATTGTGCTCAGCTGCGTCGACGGGAGCCCGTATCTGTCGCCACACCAGCGAAATCGTTGCCCTGAAGCCGATACGTTCGATAGGAACGTTGGAGTAAGAATCCTTGCAGATTCAGCATATCGATAAACTGCGAGAAATCGGTTCCATGTTCAATATGATGTTGCTGAGCGATTTGCCGCAGTTCATCGAGGTGAAAAAGAGCATTCTGGCGACGGTTCGCCTCCTGGTGCAGCACCAAAAGGAACCGCCGAACATCGTTCGCACGACTGGTGCCGCCTACGCGCGAAAAGTCAAGCACCCCGCGTTCATCCGAGTACACGTCCAGCATGGAGCACTGCATGATTTCAATGACATCGCGAGCATCCTGAGCGCTAACAACGGGGCGAAGTTCAGCGCGCGCTCTTGCTTGTGCAAGTCGTTTCAGCGACTCAAGCTGACGAGTGGTGACCGGTGGCAGCGCCTCATGACCGTGAACACCAGCAAGCGCATGCGCATTCCGGCGCATGAGTAGATAAAAATCGCGCAGGATTTGTTTCGCCTCTACACTCAGCACAGGGTGAATAAAGCGGCGCGCAAAGGCCACGTATGTTCGGAGATCCCGCGTAGATGCGGGCTTTTGTGCCCATTTCCTCGACTGCTGGAGGCGCTGCCAGAGGCTAACGCCCACGCTGCATTCTCCCGCCTTGTTGTTGGTAGCGGGCGGACTCGAGCCGTCGCTCGACTCTGTCGAGAGCGACCAGCGCATGGGTGCCGCGCGCTGGCGCCGCCCGCCAAACGTGGCCATGACATGCTCCGAGATGCGCTGGTCGCGGCAGCGGTCAGGTTGATCCTGAATCACAAAGACGAGGTCAAATCGTGAGAGGAGCGCGGGACACATTTTCAAGTTCTCGCAGACGGTGCGACGCTTGTCGTAGTGCCCTCCGATAGGATTTGCAGCCGCCAAAATGGAAGCCCGGGCAGCGAGTGTGCCGACAATGCCCGCCTTGGCGACACTGATGCTCTGCTGTTCCATGGCCTCCAAGAGTACCTGATAGTCCGCAGACATCTTATCGAATTCATCAATGCAGCAAATGCCCCGGTCGGCGAGGACGAGCGCACCCGCCTCAAGCACGTACTCGCCGCTGCCGGACTCGCGACTTACGGTAACTGTCAAGCCCGAGTTGGTCGTGGTGTTGCCACAGACATAAACGGAGCGCGGGAGCAGTGCAGCAGCCGCTCGCAGCATCTGCGATTTCCCGACACCGGGATCTCCAACGACGAGTACATGGATGTCGCTACGCGCTACGGAATGCTCCAGCGACTGCTGGTGTTCGCTCGCATCGCTCGCGTGCAATGCAGAGAGAATGTCGCTGTCCAGCATAGAGATACCTGCTGGCCCGACATTATCTATGGCGGGGACCGGACGGGTTCCGCCACGGTTGCTGCCGCCCAGAATACCCAGCAAAAGCGCCGCCTTAATGATATCATGACCGCATATGAGCGGACATAGCGATTGCACGAGGAACTCGAAGACATGTCCGCGATGCTCCAAAATTCCCCGGATGCACCGGAGATCCTCATCCGTAAACGAATCTGCATGCGGCCTGGAGCCACCGATGCCGGCTGGCCGAACCATGGTACCCTTGGATCGAAGCGACTGCGAGGTCTGGCCTCCGTCTTGCTCAGTGGCTGGATCTGGGGCGGCTGCCTCGAAGGTTGTCGCATCAGCAGCAAGCTCCCTCTGTTCGCCTTCCTTGGCGTCGTTGGTGGGAGTCAGCGAAATTACCTCGAGGTAGACTTGGTAGAGCGCGTGGTCGCGGCCCCGTCGCGCGCGTGACGCATCCGCATCAAGACTCAGAAACCTGACAATGCCAACAACATCGACGATATCACCGGGCACTACAGTGTCCAACATGTCTGCATACGTGAGCTCGCACTCCACGGTCCGCGGTATACCGCCGACATCGGCAACATTGCCCACAGACGACAGCTCCTGCAGACGAATCCGTTGCCAGTCTAAAGTTACAGCCGAGCACCGATCCGGAAGAAAAACACGCGATTTGCATTCGGCAGACGCCATACAATGCGGTGGTGGATTATACTGAAAGTTCGGGCATGTGACACGTTGGCTTTTGCCACATGTCGCGCAGGCAACGCTGATTGAGGACAACTGAGGACGGATGCTGCTCATTCGAATCACGGTGCCTCGAATACCAACGAGGCGGCCAACCGCATGTGCGCGCAGTTCGCTAAAATCGGTTTGGTCGCGTAGCCCCTGAAGGCGAACGACGGCGCGCGGTAAGCGAACAGCAGCCAGGTGCTCACCAATAAGGTCCAGGTATTGCTGAGGGCAAGAACCGAGAGCATGGAGATGATCGGCGCGAACCCATGCGTGGATTTTCACTACCTGCACGATGGCCAGACCGAGGCAGTTCAGGGACTCCTCGGGGTTCTCTATAACGGCGTCAGCAAAGGTGCTCATGGTAGGCGAGCGCACAAGCAGCGTGTGCTCGACCGGCACGCTGATCTCATCAATGGTATCCATGAAGACACGGCAGCGCTGCATGTCGCCATCGGTTTCGGCGGATAAACGCTGCCAGCGATCAGTCGCGTCCATGGACTTTTCTCGGAGAGATTCGTCTCCACTTTCGAACGGGAACACTGACAGACCCGCTGCAGCACCTACGATGCAGCTTCCAGAACCCGTGTCGTTCCCAGCAGGTCCCAGAGCGTTTACCCGAGCTGAAGACAGCGGCGCTGGGCGAACGGATTCGAGTGCTTGACCTAGAGACGGTATACCAACCGCGGCAGCTGTCTGTTCGTAGCGGCACCGTGCTTGCGTCGCAACTGACTGCCCCTCTTGCGAAAGCAGAAACAATACAACATTTGCGGTGATTGCAAGACGAAAGTCACGATTCGTAGCGTTGCTATCCGCGTCGGTATCGTCTGCCCAAGCGTAGCACTCATACTCTGGCAGCCCAAGGGGGAAGCGAAGCTGCATCGGAGCCGGTTCGGAGGCTTGGCGGTTGCGCTACTCCGGCAGCGCCAGCGTGATCCGCCCTTGAACTTCCCGAAAAGAAAGTATGGATGAGATTTCGAGCTCGCGTGGAGCGATAGCGCTTACAGAAACTTGTTAAAACACGAGCTGCCGTCCAACCAGGGCAAGTGTGACGGAGTCTTGTCGCGAATCGTGTGCAAATGACAACATAGCAGCTGCACTGCTCAGGGAAGTGTTCGACGTTGTCGCACACACGCACACACGCACACACGCACACACGCACTGCAGCTCCCGTTGCACGCATACGTGACACGTGTCCGCGGCTGCGCATCTGCACGCATGCATTAGATTTCGCGCCAAAAACAATTGCTGGCATCGCTTCATTCGGCACAAGCTTACGCAGGGCAGTGTTCCCCAGCTGTGCACTTATTCGCAGCGCGCGGTGAAGCATTCATCATTCCGCGCCCTACTTCCAAGTTCCATAACCCACAACTCTTCTCGGATATATCAGTCGTTTCGTATGTTCTTTCGTTCGCCGAGCGCCTGTCCTGATCATCCGCAAGAGCGCGTCTAGCGCCGATGCGGAAGCAACACGGAGACAGAGCGGCGTTGCCATACCACAGAGGGCGGCGACTCGAGCATTCCCTGACTCACCCGACGCAGGATCCGGTCTCGTCGTCGATTCATGCTTAGCCAGTCTCCGCATGCAGACTAACCGTCGCTGCATGACACGCTGGAGAGACTTTGATATTCGGAGGAATCCCGGGAGACGCCTCTCTCCTTCGCGATCGTTTATGGAATGCATTGTCGGTTCGCGACGCGGGCTTTTGCTTGGCATCCCTCAGTGCTTGGGGGTACAAAGTGCTGGGCTCGTGTGTGCATCCGGTTCAATGGACCTTCCGCCTAGAGAGCAGACAATTGCTGGTATGCAGTGCGCATAGCGCTGACCAGGCGAGCATCCGCTGGATACAAAGCGCCAGCGGGATACACTTTTTCGGGTTTCAACATCGTTTACCCATAAAAGAGATCCTCGAGTGCGCCACTCATATTGTCTTTCAGGAGAGCGTGCATCATCGGTAGATCCATGACAAGGGCTGCCTGTACGCGTTGCGCCCTATCGAAGTTAAGGATGACGTTTGGGGCAGAGGCGCTCGGAATGCCGCTGCACTTGCGAAGACGCTACCCGCGTGCTTGGATACGTGTCGCGAAACCGTGTGTGTTAGGGGACACTTGGACGAGGCAGCGGATACACCACTGCAACGATTGCAGAGAACATGTCCAGCAGTTTGTCCAGCTGGGCAGATGCTCGTTGGCGAATCGCTGCTACGTTCGGATGTGCCTGCCATGGTTCCCGTGCACCTCTCATCCTGGAGGATGCGCGCACGATGATTTGGCCACCCGATCCGAGACAACGATCGAGGTTCATGGAAGCCGCAGATCCCATGTTCATTCCGGCAACATGGATGATCTAAGACACAATCCGCAAGTAATGCATGTGCTCCTTGAACGAAACGCGAACATTAGCATCTCGAGAGCAGTTTCGCGCGCTCTGAAGCGACCAACGAGCGACTTGTCAAGCCCGTGCGCATCGTACGCGTGCCCCCTGGCATGTCTAAATTTCAGTCGTTGCATCATTCGTCGAAACATTTCGAGTCGAGCGCACGGCAGTGCCATCTCATTCCGGACACCTGATGTTGAGTGATGTCTTCACGAGCGCTACGACGTTGCCAGAATTTCGGGAGGTTTCCGTCCTGTGTAGAGCCACCAGCAATTTGCAAAAGCAGCAATTTGAGTCTCTACGCAGTTCCGATTAGACGCTTTCGTGATTCGCGTCTAGCGCCCGTGCGAATTATTGAGAGACGCATGCGACGGAAAAGAATGTCGCTCACGCACTACCGCAAAGCTTCGTTCGAAGTATACGCGCGTGCCGTACAAGCCGCTTCACCCCGGTAGATGTCGAGAGCCGCGTTGATGCCTAGGAAAGCTTCCAATGCCAAGTTGCTGTGGCTTGTGGCAAATATCCGCCGCCCCCTCGTCTCAAATTCGACCGCTGTAATTTGCAAACGAATGGACCCGTGTAGCGCCCATCCAAATAGACCTCGAGTAAAGGCGGCACGTGTCGCTCGCACTCGCTACGATGAACGGCGAATCGGTGCTGAAGCGGAGACCAGGACAAGCAGCTCGGTCTTGATTCGGCGGCAGTACTCACCGTTCACCTCCGCCGTACGCAGCGTCTAACGGTCAGCAAGGCCTAGCCTGTCTGCTTTGGAAAGAAAGCACCACGGACGCACCGAAGGTGGCTTTTCTAGGGCGTCACCGGGGTATGCGTCCTGGTGAACAACCCCATCTTTCGGTGCAGGCCAGGCTTCGAGATGCTGCCAAGCGCTGCCCAGCCGGGAGGCAAGCGCTGCCGGCATCTCGCTCAGGCGGCCGTCACGAGCCTGGAAAAGGCGCGCAGACAGCGCGCCTCGCGGCATCAGGGTTCGTTTGTCGGTCTCAGCGTGTAATGTAGCCGCTGCTGCCCCGGTCTGGGATAGAAACGCCTCCCAGTGAAGCATCGCGAATGGCGAAAGCGGCCCTTTGAATTCGAGCGTGACCGAGTAAGACGGAGTGCAGTCTCGCGGTCCAGTCGAGGAACACGGATGTGATACTTCATCGCCGGCCAGTAACACGTCATCATCGCCGATGAATGTATAGTCGGTCAGTACGAGACTTGCACCCATGAACGGAACGTCACTCGAGGCCAGCAAAAGCGGCACATCCGTATTTGAAAACAACCAAGGCCCAAAATGCAGAAGGAGCTCAAAGAGACCCTGAACGTTTCCGGCGCCACGAACGACAACTGGACAAGAGCGTGACCTGGCAGCGTCCACTGGCTGCGACATCCAGTCCTTCTCAAATGTCGCATCCGCGCGCATAAAGTGCGGTGAAACTGCAGGTCGCACACTGCGCTGATCTCCTAGCACATCATACTGTACTGCAAAGATAGAGTCGAGTAGGTTGCGAACCCGCTCTGTCGTATGGGACATAAAACCAAACGGCAGCGCGAGATTTCGCTGTTTCTCTTCTTTCATCGACTGGGTGTTCGCATTGGCGCCCATCGACGAGGGTGCCTTTTTCTGATCGCCGCCGCAGTTGCCCTGACGTGGAGCCGTCTCCAGTCCCGATATCCAGCCAAAGGTCGCCCAGTAATGATCACCAACCACATGGAAACCCGTGGATCGAGCCAAGGTCTCGGGCGGAGTGCATTGCGCAGCTCTTCGATACACACGGTACAGGGGCAGAAACGCTTGGCGCCAACGCGAGATGCGTTGTTGCCACCACTGCAAGGCAGGAAGCTCGCAATTCGTCGATAAATGCATATTCCAGCCTGCCAAGTCCTCCAACAACAATGGAAGCGTCTGAGGCTGTGGCGACAAGCCTGCCGAGAGTCTGCGATCCGCAGCAGCACCAGCCTGTGAAGCTCGAGCGCCATCACTTTTATTCGGCAGTTGCGTACCACGTTGCGGCCGTCGCACGCCTGGATGCCAGAGTTGCTGGAAGTCAAACTCCTCCTCATGCAACGCACGGTGGGCTAGGCTCAGGCGCCGCACCCAGGACCAGGCGCGCTTCTGTTCTGGGCCAGCCGCCGCAGCGGGAAAGCAGTAACACGACATGGCCCTCACAGCTGGCCCAACAGGGTCGAGGTTGTACCCTCGCGCTTGTCTGCTTTCAGCGATCGATGCGACGGCGTGCAAACGACGCATAGAGCGTACGCACTCGAGCGCACGCTTTCGGTCAACGAACCGCAGGGTCATTCGTATGCAGCGCCGAAGCACCAGATCGCCTGGTATATGGGTACAGGGTGCTGGTCCTCGGTTGTGGAGACCCTCCTCGCGTTCGTCCGGGGGAAACTCGGGTGGCGTTTCCGGTTGCCTACTCGGTGATGCCTCGAGAAGGCTTGCGTCTATCCGCGCAAGCGACTCCTCAAGAACGCTAGAGTGATTCGTGTAAACTAAAGAGCTACGTTCTTCCCATCCTGTGGACGTTCCTTGCCAACAATCTTCGACATCCAAGCTGCTCGCTGGTTTTTGTAGTTCGTTCGCTGACCAGACCGGCTCGTTCGAGTCTCGACCACTGTCTGTGGCGCGTCTAGCTTCCCGTCGGCGCTTGTACTCTAGCGCCGTCAGCGTTTCGATTTCTTCAGCTTCTAAGTCAGCTTTCATAAGCTCATCATCATTACGAAGAGGTGAAGCCCTCGAATCCGTCAACGTCCCCGAAGAGGCGCTCCTGGAAGGACACTGTCGTTTTTGGTATCTCGCCTGGAATGAGTGCCGGCGCTGGCCAGTACGCATCGGGCGTGTAGCGCGGCGGGAAATGCACGATGACTCGAGGGCAACGGAGCTTTCTCGGGTTGTCTCAGTATTGGAGTTGGTTGCTCAAGACAGGTTCAGAGACGAGAGGATGTATTTTGGACGGGGGCCGCGTTCCCCTCGAGAAGCTGGAAATCCAAGACGAAGCGCAACCCTCGGCAGCGAGTGTGCGCGCTCGCAAGCTCTCGCGGCAAGCGGTCGTCCGCAATGCACTACGGATGTCCTCGATCCTCGCTTTGTACCTTCAAGTCGCTGCCAGTAGCACGAACGCAACTGCTGCGCTCTCCTCGCCACGAGGCTGGATATCGTGGAACATTGTCGACGACAGAAAGTCCAATCCAGTGCATCCTTTGAAAGAGTGACATCGGACTCGGTAGTCTGCGAGGTGTATTCGTTTTCGATGCCATGCACCTGCTGCAACTCGACATCGATGCCCACAGTATTTCGCGATGCCCCCTGGTCTAGCGCGCTGGCTCAGGTGCTGATCGTCACTGGCGCTCATCGATTGCGATTGCTCAAATCATCGGTCTAGGTATGCGCATCCATTGCTTGCGACACAGGTTCTTCTAAACTCATTGAACAGCAGCTTGTCGCCACGGCAGCGGCACGTGGCAGAGCGCAATCGAGCAGATGCATCGGAATATGGCGCGAACGGTTTGGACGAGGCGCTGCACCCTGCAGATGCAGTTACACCCAGAGCGGAGAATTCAGGATCTCCGGTACCTGCACACCATTTTTGGGTTTGTCTATCCAGGTAGCAGGTATTCAACAGAGGGGGTGTATCGTGGATGTTGGAAAAAAGTCGCCGAAAGACTTTGTGAAATCACTGCTGGCGTGGAAGAAACTTGCATGTGTATGTCAGTGACTCTATGGACGGACAGCAGACGGATGAACCGCCCTTCCTGTCGTCCTTGTCCAGAATGTCGCGAGCCGAAACAGCACCGCTCAAACTAAACCTAAAAGACTGTCTCGTTAACAATACGTTTCACTCTGTTTGGTTTTTGCGAGATACCACCAAAGAAACCCGCGGGTTCGAAATATTCCTACTTTTGGTACGAACGGTGAAGTAGAGACACGAATGGACTGAGAAAAAAGCACGCTTCTCTGGGAGACAGTCACGCGTTGAACAACACGGTATTGATTTCGAACGCGAACGTTCATACCAGGAGGGCACGAGTTCTACGCTCCCGCGATGAGACTCCTTTCGGGAAGAATCGTTGACCTGTGTATGCGTACGCATACAGGCGCCATCCGATATTCGTATCGGGGAGACAGACGAGCGGAACGACATTACTCGCCCGGGCGTCGATTCAGGTATGCAGTCGCCTACGAAGAGCTAAACGGACGGATTCGTTCAACAAACCGCCTTTCGTCGAAGCGCTCGTCACGACTTCTCCTTCATATAAATATAGATGCTTCTGTCCTGGTCGGAGACACGGTCGCTCTCCATGACTCCAAAACGGCCAGTGTGCATACGTCTGAGAATGGCGCTGAGCAGCACTTGGTGCGAGCCTATTCTCATTCGTTTCATCGAGCCGAAGGTGGGTACTCTGTTTTCAAAACACCGTTTCTAGGCGCGCCATTTCACAGACGAGTCGTTCGCATCCATGCCACTGAGGCTCTTCGAAAACTCTTTCTCTGCATTCATGAAGCCCGACCTGCCGTAGTGCTTCTCCGCGACTGCATGGGAGCAGCCGCCCAGCAGCGCATTGACCCGTGGCCGTGCTCGCGACAGCTGGGGTACTAAAAATGGGCACGAGCACCAGTGGACACATACATACGTAGCAAAAAGCGAGCTTCAATTCAATTGTCCATCGAGTTCGTTTCAGTTCCAGGGCAAACAAGCGGATACAGTGTATGGCACGCGCATCTCTGCTACCCCGCCAAGTAAAGCAGAACGAGGAGACTCCACTGAACAAAATAGAAGGATCTTTTCGAAAAGAGGACGAGGCTGGACGCGAAGGAAGCACTATCGAGGCCAAAACATCAGTCTGAAACCGTTGCCAACGCCTCCATATCCAAGCACATCAACGAGAAGCATCTTCCAAAGCGTAGGTAACAGACCGCTATCAGGGATCGCGTCGCTTCGTACTCCATGCAGGCTCGTCTAGCTTCTCTCGCCCTGAAGTGCGTCGTCAAGCAACTGCTAGCATGCCTCTCGGAGATTGGGCAGCAACCTGTACCCATTGCGCTGGCGCTTTCGATCCGACCTCCGTAGTGCAACTGATGTGCGGAACAGAAGATGCTGAACGATCTGATATCTCAGGGGCTCGTTTTCATCGCGAGTCGGACATGGTGGACGCCACGAAGTATACCAACAAGTTGAATGATGATGGCGTCAGGACTCATCTCCAAGCCCTGACCACCGTTTCGAGCAGGGTGGAATGCGCTGGCCATTTGCTCCCGAGCGCACACGAGCGTCCAAAACATACCGTGCTGCGGAAGCGTCCATCGACTTTGTGTGGAGCGAACTTTCGAGGTTACTTTCTGGTAATAATTCTGGCTATCGTGCTGAAATACTGCGAGCTCTTTAATGAAAGAAACCGGTAACCTGCAGGAAGGGGCATTGGATTCCCACCCAGAGCCAGGCAATGGCGTGCCGTATACGTACACCGGAAAGCATTTTCCGGTGCGGTCGGTAAGCCATAAACCTGATCCATGACTCGACATTCCCGGAGTATACGACTTTGCAGTCCGGATGCAGACGACCGTCAACTCGATCTCCTGCGAGCGGCTGCGGGCGTCCGCCGATATCTCCAGGGTGCGCTCCGTCCGACACGCCGAGATATGCCCCAGGTTCAGGGCAGCCTGTGCGGTAACTCGCTCAGGACGTGTATGCTGTACGCTTCTCGTAACGCTGGTTACGACGCAGTTGCCTGAGCAACAGGTATTGACGTAGTTGAACCTAGGTGTCTTGTCTGGTGCACTCGAGCAGGCCTCTGTCGACCTGGGGCAAGCTTGTGCTCGTTGTTCGTCGAGCGCCTTCGGGGCCCTAACGAGCTCTTGACGGGCGACGCTCGGTGTGCTTCATCTGCCTTTCTGGACGCACGCACTGGAGCAGCGGTCCAGAGGAGTGGACACTAGACGGCGTTTCAAAGCAGAGTTCTTCCATGCAGTCACAGCCCGTTCCCTTGTGAGGTATTCCTCATGTTGCGCCTGTTCAGGAGCACATCGCTGGGTACGGGCCCTTCGCGACCTCGCAGGAATCCGTGCACGCTATCTCCTCTCTGGCAGCGGCGTTGCAGCTCGGAAGCTGAGGCGCTACGCTACGACCTGCTCGTTGTAGGCGCCGGTCCAGCAGGCCTGTCGGCAGCAATCCGGGCGAAGCAGTGCCTCCCAGAGGCACGCGTGGCTATTCTCGAAAAAGGCTCCGAAGTCGGCGCGCATATCCTTTCTGGCAACTGCTTCGAGCCGCGAGCACTCGATGAGCTGCTGCCAAACTGGCGACAAGACCCAAAATTTCCAGCTCATGAGCCAGTCACTCACGACCAGTTTGCACTGTTCCTGAGTCACCGACGTCAGCTACCGCTCCCTATGCCCCATTTGATGCGAAACGATGCGAATTACATCGTCAGCCTCTGCCAGGTCACTCGGTGGCTTGCCAAACAGGCGGAGGCACTCGCAGTGGACATTTATCCCGGATTCGCTGGTGCCCGGTTGCTGGTCGACGAGAATCCAACCCGAGTTTACGGAGTCGCAACCAATGCTTTCGGAATAGGTCGCGATGGTCGCCCAAAACCCAATTATGCACCGCCGGTGTCGATCCACGCAACATATACGCTGCTCGCGGAGGGTTGTCGAGGATCCCTGACACGTCAGGCGATCGAGCGCTTCCGCTTGGCCGATGCATCGGAACCGCAGTCTTATGGCCTCGGAGTGAAAGAGCTCTGGCGGGTCCCTGCTTCCGTTCATCAGCCGGGCTCTGTTCTCCACACTGTGGGTTGGCCTCTGGACATGCGCACATACGGCGGCTCCTTCATGTATCATTTCCGTGATCGTATCTCAGGTAGCATGGAAAACCTGGTCGCCGTGGGCCTTGTGGTCGGCCTCGATTACAAGAACCCGCTTCTATCACCGTACGGGTTGTTGCAGAAGTGGAAAACGCACGATCAGATACGCAGGGTGCTTGCGCAGGGCGAGCTTCTCGAATACGGTGCACGATGCCTGAACGAGGGAGGTTACCAGAGCATCCCGCAAGTTGCATTCCCTGGTGGGGCGCTGATCGGGTGCAGCGCAGGCTTTTTGAATGTACCAAAACTGAAAGGAACGCATACCGCCATGAAGAGCGGCATGCTTGCTGCCGAGTGCTGTTGCGAGGAGCTCAGAAAACCGGAACCTAGTCCAGAGCCCTCACAGTACGCTGAGACGTTACGCCGCAGCTGGATCATCGAAGAGCTGTACGCGGTACGCAACATACGCCCAGGGTTTCGCTGGGGCCTCCTACCTGGCCTGCTCCACGCTGCAGTGGACACCTATCTGTGGCGAGGTCGTGCGCCCTACACCTGGAAACTCGGCAGGGCTGATCACACCGCAACCAGACTGGCTGATCGGTACCGTCGACCGAGCTACCCAGCACCAGACCAGCGGCTGGTGTTTGATATTCTCACAAATCTGGCACGCAGTGGTACGAATCATGAACATGATCAGCCTTGCCATTTGAAGTTGAAAGATCCTACCATCCCAGAGCGGGTGAATTTGCCCCTCTACGGTGGACCAGAACAATTCTACTGCCCAGCAAAGGTCTACGAGTACACCCCAGCGCCACCGGACCCAGCTTCAAAGACGACGACGACGACGACAATCCGGTTGCAAATCAATGCGCAGAACTGCCTCCATTGCAAGGCCTGCGACATCAAGGACCCGACCCAGAATATCGTGTGGACGCCCCCCGAGGGCGGTGGTGGCCCCAGGTACTCGCGCATGTGACCCTAAAGACGCAGCGAGTTGGACTTGACGAGCGCATGCCGCTGATAGACGACGGATTGTGTGCATCTATCTTTGTGTGCATTTATATGCGTTTATGTGCATTCGCAGTCTCCTGGTGAGAACGCAGCACACGCCCACGGAACGACGTTGAGTAGCGATGCTGCCGCAGATCACCCCTAGGGAGAACCTGCTCCGAATGAACTGGGTTGCGCCTGGAATCACGTCTCGATTCAAGTGGCGTTTCACGACTGTCGCTTCTTTGACAGCGACTGAGCACCCTGTGAAATGTACAGTGTGTGTTCAGCTGGACATGGAGTCATATTTCGTAGCCCGTCTCGAGGTCACCAGTTCTATCAGAACGACATGGATGTGCATTGGCAGGTCTCGTTCCACGTTGCGAATCCCTTTGCCCTGCAATTCTTGGATCGGGTCTATATGGTGTGCACGCGATACCGCGGCACCGAATCGAAACACTGAGCATGGACTCTGGCGGAGATCCAAAGCGCTCCAGAGAGGTCGATTCTCTGGAAGCAGCCATCCCAGGGATTCTCGCAGGCTCAAGCGCGATCGAGTCCCTCGCTGTCGGTATCAGCCAAGTTTTCCGGTTACTGGAAAGCGCATTTCGCATCCCGGGGGTACCAGAATCCGAAATCACGCCCATATCGATACGTCGAGACCACAACGTCCGCTTCAATAGACGCTATGGTGTACCGAGAATGCAAACGTGCCAAAATCGGGTGCATCCTACGGGGTCTTGGACCGCTCGCTTTATGAGCGAGCAAGCAAGCAAGCAAGCAAGGAAGCTGTTTTGCATCCGTGGTGCTTACAGCGCACGGCTGAGCGCGTAGCGTTCCCGAAACGACCCCGGTGTGTGCATCAGGTCTCCGGCTACGTAAAACGTAGTACCCTTGGGTATGCTTTGGAAATCCCGCCTACTGCCGATACGTGCTGTGGTGTCACCCTGAAACGCCGCGGTCATGCGCGTCTCCTCGGCAGTGATGCCGCCTATGACGTAGACGATCACCACCGAAAATGGAGAGCCGTCCGCAGACGCACTTGGCAGCAGCTCCTCGAAAGTGTCCGTGGGCAAGCGCCCACGTGCAGCGTCCTCCATGACTTGTGCGAGAAGTGGTTCATGCTGAATGTACTGGTTATCCACGCTGGCGCTAAATCCACGTCTCAGCGTATTTTTGGCGCGCGCGAATAGGTCACGGTTACCGAACAAGTCCAGAGAACGGTGTTTGGAGCCACAGGTCTGCAAGAGCATGTCCAACGCGGCTAGCTCCGAACTAGGCATCTGCAACTGCTCGTGCAGTAGTCGTTTGACCTGCTGCAACAGTTCCGGTCGCGTACTCTCGTACCGGAGCGCAAGCAGAGCAGCCAGTCTCCAGGCGTCTGCGAGTCGCGCCGAGCGCATCCCCAAAGTGGATGCCTTCCCGTCTGCGACGAGCCGCACCCAGTCCCGAAAGCGTCGCAGATGCTCCTGTTCAGCATCTCGAGAAACCACATCCTGCTCAATTTGCGACATCTGCAAAAGCGCTCGCTCCTTCACTTGCTGGCTCAGCGCGCTAATCAGTGCGACGTGTTTGCTTGCCAACTGCGATTGCCGACGAAACTCAGGGAAGAATTCGAGGATCTGCGTCATGCGCTCCGTATCGGTTGCGTCGTAGTCCCCATTCGTGGCAATGTCGATGCCCGGTGCTACAGCAGTGGGATCCGCGAGCGCTGCATCCTGTCGGGCAGCGTCGGTGACATGCGCAAGAGCGGCATGGCGACGTTCTTGAAAGGAGGCCACAAGCCGATGAACGGCCTCCCCGATGTCCCCGAACGTCGCATACCGATTCGCTGCGTAGAAGTCATCGCTCTCGGGAAGTACGATGTACTCTTGTTCCTGCGGTGCTGCTGCGTGTGGCGGATCTTTTCCCTCTAAAGTGGTAGGTATTCGAACCCGACCCGCTCGGATGCCGAAGAATTGATGCAGCATGGCTTCGTACGTCCACTGCGTCAGCAGAGGAGTGACCGGATCCTCTCTCCGATCCAAGATCACGACTAGGCAGCGTTTAGAGCCTGCTCCATGAGCGCTCAACGGTAAAGTCCGTGGTGAGGGGTCAGTCGCTGGTACTTCCCAAAGTCGCGACTCCTGGTCAATACGCACTGCGAGCCGTTCTGCAAGCGCACGGCAGCTTCGGAAGGAGCGCAGGACCCGAAGAGAAGCTGGTTTCTGTTTCAAAGAGACCAGGATGCTGAATAAGGTGTCCAGTTGGCGATCCAAGGTGAGCTGGTGCGGGGCAAGGCCGGCAACAGGAAGCCGCGGCTCGTTCTGAACAGGCGCGTCGCAGAGGCCGCCTCCGGTGGCAACCCACGGGCTCCAGGGAAGAAAGTCAAAGTAGATTTCCTCGACATGGACCACGCTTTCCAGAGATGCGTCCGCGTCTGCGAGATCCTCCAGCAAAGTGCGGCGAATGAGGTTCACGAGGAAGATGTGGTACGCACCAAAGTGCGGTTGCGCCAGTTCCCGCCGCAGCGCCAGCAACGTTTCCGTGGAAGGACGACCAACCACGATGCCTGTGACGTATACTTGTCGGTCGCGAGCTGGCTCCTGAACAAGATTCTCTAGCTTCTCCACGAGCACAAAGTCTTCTCTGAGCGCCTCTGTTTGCGTCAAAAGCGTCGCGAAGGTTGGCAACGTGTCGGCGTCCAGAACGAGCGCTTTCAGGCCTTTGGGCGCCGTGATTCGAGACCTGTAGAAGCGACTTGCACTTTCGAAGTTCATCAAGAAACGTCCAGCTCAGGATACCAGACTCAGCGCTGGAACGAGCGTGCCATGCGTTGGTAGCGACAGCATCTGCAGCGGTTACGCTGACGCGCCCACCACGGCTGGTCATTCACTAGTTCGTTCGCTTCGACGCAAAGCGCTGATACGGTGATGACCGCAAATGACACGGGACACGTCCATATGGCTATATCGAGCGTATCCGCTAAAGTTCGCGTCAGTTTCCTCGTATGATCAGCACCAGACGTTGAGAGGTTTCTCTCTGGCTGCTCCATTGTCTTTTGCCTCCTGTATCCGGCTTTCAATCCGACTGTCTCTCCTGCGCCTCCATTTTCGGTGTCATCCGTCGAAGGTTGTCGATGGTGGTGTTCAAGTCCTGATTCCGCAGTTTTAGGCTCCTGTCAGGCATTTGATGCACAGGCGCAAGTTGCGATCGTTGCTTCATTTCCCGTCCTCATCTTGTTTATACGCAGCGTCGGTGCGCTTTTCGCACCGCTTTCATGATTATTCTCAGGCGCCCTGCATGTATCCAGAACTTTAACTCATCAGGGATGCTGCGCTGTGGAGCGTGAACACAAGCCGCTTCGCTCAGTGCATGCCCTTGACGGGAGCGGATGATACCGTGGAATTCCTTTGCTCGGTTTCAGCGCCTGGAGCCTTCGACTTCCATAACGCACTTTTTCTGAACGCTTTCCTGAACGAGTACTGAATCCGCTGGACAAGCAAGTCCAAGATGTTCCATTCGATCGTGGATTTCCGGAGCGCAATGCTTTCCAGGATGACTCAGGAGCCAGAGAGACCGTTGAGGCTGCAATACATGTCGAGAAACGCCGACCCGTCTAGGCTCCCTTCATGCACAGCGGTGACGCATGCCGCAGTCGAAGCTATCGCTGTGATAACGCAAGCCCGATTCCAAGACCCTTTCTCCCGTGCAATCAGAAGAGACGGGTCCCTTTGGTACCATATCGAATGAGAGGTACCATGCCGATTTGGAATTCGGTTTCACCAGTTGCCATACGGGAGACGTGGATTCGTCTGTGGAACGGGGCATCGATTATTTGACGTGACAAGCACAGTGAACACCCGGCATGCGCTTGTGAACAAGTCATCACGGGCGGCGTGGCGTATGTTTCCTCGTGCATCCACTGGAGAGCATTGCTGCGCCCATGAGCTTCCTTGAAACAGAGAGATCCAAATCTTGAAGCAAGCGAGATTTCAGTACGCGACACATAACGAATGGAGAAGCGTGGAGATTTGTCCATATGCGTTGGATTCTGATAACGCATATTTTACGAAAGCTTGTTCTTAGGCGAAATGAATCATCCAGATTGCTGTATTCTAACGAATTCCGGGGTAAGGGAATCCAGGGATGCACTCCAGGAAAACAACATATGAATCCGTTAGCTTTTGTTGCTGGATTCCGAATGTTGACGTTGTACATGTGAACAAATGTCGAGCAGTCGCAAGTCAAGAGCAGAGCGAGCACTGAAGCGTCCCGTTTTTATCGGACACTGGTGCGGACAAAGCTTCTACTTCTCAACAATTGCTGCGCTTTTTCGATCGATAACCCAAGCAACTCGATGGTTTACAGGTACTTGGTCGTGGTCTGGCCCCCGGCCCCCGGTAGATAGTGACGCTCACCAAACAATACGCTAACGTGCTGCGCATGTTCAGCTGACGAGACGGCTTTTACGACATGATCTGTGATCTAATGTCTATGCGATACTCCGATGCGCATCCTCTACGCCGCTGCACCAACAGGGAAAGCAGGCTCGCGTCTCAGCAACACACACAGCTCCAGTTCAGAAAGCGACAAGCCTCATGTCGCATAGCGTGCAATTGGCTCAGCCCCGAAACCGATTCTTTCGCTCCTGCAGCTCCGTCATCCACTGGGCGTCCGCTGCACGCAAGAAGACATTCCATTGCTGTTCGCCGCCAACAGTAGAGGGAATCGTCGCCTTGTTTTCTGCTCGCAGCCGCTCCGCCTCCTTGAGCTTGTTTCGGATGGACTCGTTGTTTGGTTCTACCGTCAGAGCGAATGCGAGATTCGCCACCGTGTACTCGTGGCCGCAAAATACGTAGGTCTCTGGTGGTAAGGCTTTCAGTTTCTGCATAGCCTGCAACATATGAGCACCAGTTCCTTCGAAAAATCTACCGCATCCGCCGATAAACAACGTATCGCCAGTGAACACTAGACCTGGAGCATCGCGTGGCGCTTCCGTATCCCGAACGTAGTAACAGACATGACCCCGGGTGTGGCATGGTGTCGCGAGAACCTTCACTTGCAGACGGCTCTGCGCGATGCGAAACTCATCCCCGTCGTGAACCGGCACCGTGCAGGCAGGGATTTCATCAGTCGCGCTACCGTAGATGACAAGACCTGGAAAACGACGAGCAAGCTCGCTGTTTCCTCCAGCGTGATCCCAGTGCTTATGCGTGGTCAGCACGTGAGTGGGCTGTCGAACCGCGAGGCGCGCGTGAAGCTGTTCGAGGAACGTGTCTGGGTCTGCCGGATCGACTGCCACAATAACACGGCTGGGTCCGTGCTGGCTCTCGTCCAGAAGAACGTAACTGTAGTTATCTTGAAAGAGCGGGAACGCCTCGACCCTCAGACAGGTTCCAGGTATACGCACGCTGGTATCCGCGACTTTCCACGTATTGAGCATGGAGATAGGGAGACTCGACGCTCGCCGAGTTGGTCGGAGTACTGCTGCCGACGGTTTACCGCCGCACTCTGGAAAAACGTGACGACCGGGACGAGCAAGAGCAACCGTGCGCTGTTCACAACAAACCAAAGCGCTGTGGTGATACCGCGAACGCAGCACACGGTTGCACTGAGAACTCAGTGTAACGAAACGATGTTCGTGCCTAGTTGCGGGTATCCAGGACAGGCACAGGAAGCGCATGTACGCCGCACTGACTGCTGATCAAAACGCCTCACCCAGTGCGCTTCGACGCAGCTGCCACAAACAGAGCCGCAAGCAAACAACGCAGACGATACTTCCAGTTCAGAGAGTGGGTCAAAGACAAGTCGTACCGGATAGACGCCGGTTTTCGGAGCGGAGTGCACAATGAGACTCCGGGTTGCCCCAAGTGCTGGTAGGGAAACAGGTGCGGCGCCCGTCCTTTCGGGGAAAAACTGCACCCTCGACGAGTGAGAAACGCCCAGTACGTTCCGAACTGCTGCTAGGCGTTTTCGAGTTTTTGACGCTTTGGAACCTACGCCCGAACAGAGCTCTGCAACACGTTGACAATGTAGACGCTGAACGTATCGAGATACGGAGCGTTTCTCCGCAGACTGCCAGAAGCGCTTGCCCAAGGCCGGTGCGTAGCCGTCGGTGCGCATCGCGCTGGCCACGCGGCTGGTGTACCTTTCGTGGAAGCGTTTTGCCGACGACCAAAAAAATGCGTTTGTGTTTGCTTGTTTTATTTTGGGGATGAAATAGAGTATGTTGAATTTCATGAAATTTACGTGTCGCTTATGTAGGTAAAGTATCAGTTACTGTTACCCCGGCTCGTGCGATGATACGACTTCGTTCTGGGTCAGGGCCCCCGAATATTGTACCGATTTTTTGAGTGACAGCATTTGTCTCCATATACCGACATCTGCATGGAATGATGGGCTTGATCGGGTGTGGATCAAGATAGTCGCAGACCGGGGCAAGCGCTCCGCTTTACAGGCGCCGGAGAGCTCGGAAGCGCATACCACTGAACCACGGCACCCTTGCTCCATGTTTGGTGCTCGAGCGCGCTTTCTGTATACTTCGACGATTGACGAGCGCGATGGTGCAACCGGTATCGGAGAGTCAAAGTCTGAAAAGCGAAGACCCTGTAACCTACGTTATAGTTCACAAGTTGAGGTTCGCGACATCCAGTAACGGAGCTGGAACCCCATCGTCGTGCACTCTACACTTGACGAGAACGAAACGACGCTTCTACCGCTACATCCTGTGCATGTTCGCGAGTCATCCGCGGTGACGACCTGCACAGTGACACTTCACGCGCGCGCCCTCGAAGAGCATCGCGAGGAATGATCATCAGTTGCAGGAGTAATGTCTGAGAGAATAACACAAAGTCGAGACTTTTGTTGGACGCGCCCGGTGATACGCTTCTCTCAGTACACCGTTACTCTGAAGATGCATTTTGAAGGGGTCAGAAACCAGCACAGGGAAGATAAAGATCCGTTTCAACCAGAGAATTGTAGCCTTTTGCAGCTTCGGCTCAGGCGCTTCTTTTGAGGCTGCCGCTGGAACGCGCTGTGGAGGCATCACAGCGCGTTCCAGCGCCGGCATCCCGACCGGCTCCATATTGCCACGCAGGCATACATCCAATGGTTGCACGTTTACTGAACTTCGGATGTCACAAGCGTGAGCGCCGCTGGACTTGACTTTTAATGTGCGAGGATTGCGTCACGAGTTGATGCAAGCGGTGCGACTGATCCAACGTACTTTTTGCGGCGTGCTGCAGAGACCGGCTGCGCTGTTATGCGCTCCTGCAACGCTCCGCCCGGTCAGCAAGCCGCTGCTCGTGCAAGGCACCTGGACACTGCCGACCAAGTCGGATGTTTACCAGACCGCGTTGGCGAAGCTGTACGCTGCCCGCGTGTGGGCAACGATACCACGGGCGTGGTACGCAACGAGCGTGGACAGTGACGAGAAGACGCTGGAGCGACTGCGGGAGCGGCAGGCGGTATTGGAAGGTGCTCGCGTCGAGCTCAACGAAACCGACCTCGAGGAGACCTTTGTGAAAGGCGGCGGCCCTGGTGGCCAGAAAGTGAACAAGACATCTTCGTGTGTAATACTGCGACATACTCCTACTGGAATAGTCATTCGCTGTCAAGCGTTTCGGTCCCAGTTCCAGAATAGACAGGAGGCCCGCCGCCTTCTCGCGCGAAAACTCGATCTGCAGCTGCGGGGAGAGGCTTCCCAGGTTTCTCAGGAAATCGCCCGCATACGTGCAAGAAAGCGGAAACGGCAGCAACGGGTCATGAAAAAATATTTCAAGAGTCGGTCCGATCAAGCTCGACTTGATTCGTGAAAGCCGTTGGCTGGCGCTTGAAAGGAACCGCGCTCGGCGGAAGGCTTTTGCTCGTTTTTGTGGCGAGCATTGACAGCGATGGGACATTTGCTGGTTTTTTCACACGGATACTTTCGTTTTCCTGTGCCCGGCGCTAGTTGTCGCAGCAGGTCCTGAGGCCCCTGCGACGGGACGTACTGGAGAATGCGCAAGCGCCTTGAGAACAGTTTGGTGCGTTGGCGAAGCGCAGGCTTTCAGAGATGTCGGTATGGAATGCCCAGCACCACGGAGATGTAATGGTCTCAACATGTCACCTTTTCTGGTAGAGAGAGGGTATACGATGTGAGATCACAGAATATGGAACAAATTTGACGCTCCGGAAAACCCGCATTTTGGACTCCGAAGAACCGAGCGATAGACACTCCACAGCTCAGTGTCGAGACGATTCCGAGACTGTTCTGGATCTTTATGGCTTTGCCCCTAGACCATCACGGTTATCATTGCAGAGTGAGACGCGATCGAGTTCGGTGATAGGGCGACGTCTGCACTGCGATTGTAGGTCAGTGCGACCATGAGCCTAAATCACCATCACCATCATCATCTTCTTCTTCCTCGCTATCGTTGTCGAGCGAGGCACAATGGTGCCCGTCGCTCGCCACTGGATATCGAAGTATCTCTTCAGCAACAGTCGAACCGCGGGTGTTGCTGGCATACTGCTGGCTCATTGGCGAACACGCTGACAGAGAAATGCACCCGTGAACCGTTTACCATGGAGCCCTTCGACTGAGTGCAGTGCTTTCCAGCGGTATGCGTGTATCCTCCTCGCACATTACCCTTTCGTTTATTCTCATACTTTACCGTGTATGAAGCCTACGAGATGCTTGCGATCATGCTCACCGGCTTTATCACCATATGGTCGATGGAACCCGACCCCGAAATCGCTGCCGCTCAAGGAAACCTGCCAGGGCAGAGATCGCGCTGCGCCTGTCGATGCAGCCGACTTTGCGGCCTGGGACATTGCGTGCGCATGGGAAGGTATGTATATTTTTATCCGTAAAAATACATCAATGTACTGTACGATGGGGCTCAAGCGGAGACGCGCGGAGCGCCGCCCGAATGACGCCTTCAGTTCGTATCGGTTGTTGTGTGCGAGAGCGCGTGGCTCCGTTTCCCCATGGAGCGGAACGGAAGCTATACACACCAGCGTGCTCACTCAGAACGAAACTTTTCCAGCGATGACGCGGGACCCGTTCAGAACGAGTCAGTTCCGCCGCCCAGTGCCTACAGCACCGTCGAAGTTGTGAGCGAGCGCAACGCTGACGAGCGGCGCCTCTACTTCACCCTCCACGATCACGGCTTTATAAGTGCGCTCCACGACATACCGCTCTACGTTGACCGAGAGAAGGGTATTTTAAATATGGTCGTTGAAATACCCCGCTGGACGAATGCCAAGTTTGAGCTGCGGACGCGACTTCCCTTGGCGCCGATCATGCAAGACGAGAAGAAGGGAAAGTTACGGTTTGTGCAGAACGTCTACCCATACAAAGGCTATATCTGGAACTATGGATGCTTTCCGCAGACATGGGAGGATCCGGAGCAAGTCCATATGGAGACGGGTGCCCTTGGTGATGGCGACCCGCTCGATGTCTGTGAGATCGGCCAGCATATCGCACAGATCGGTTCGATCAAGCAGGTGAAGGTGCTCGGCGTGCTGGGTATGATCGACGAGGGAGAAATGGATTGGAAAGTTCTGGTGATGGATGTGCGAGACCCCAACGCCGACAACATGAATGATGTTGACGATTTGTATCGCACAATTCCTGGTTTGGTGCACGCTACGTTTTCCTGGTTCCGCACATACAAGGTGCCCGATGGCAAGGAGGAGAATAAGTTTGCTTTTCGCGAACGCGTACAGAGCCGCCAATACGCCCTTGAAATTGTCGAGGAGTGCCACAGAAGCTGGCAGCGACTTGTGTACGGAAAGGTGAAACACAGCAACCACCACTGTTCGAATACAACGCTGACTGATACACCACTCTACATGCCACCTGAAGAGGCAGCGTCCGTGGTCGAGCAGGTTCGCACGGAACTGAGCGCAACTACCGAGAACACCGGGGATGCGGGAATGAAACATGGTGCTCTTGCGACACGATCTCTGCGACCACTTCATCGTGAGGCCTCGATCAGTCAGCTGGAAAAATTCCACATGCCTGATTTCGCCCAGGAACTCACCAACGAATTCAATCAGCACGAGCGGTCTCTCTTCCAGGCGCCTTCGGAGACGATCAAGCACTTTCTGACGGAGCAACAGCGACAATATCCACACGGTAGTTCAGAGCTCTCGCTCCTCATCACCGAATATGGAACAGCAGCGAAGATCATCGCCTCGAACATCCGCGATCAACCGGAGGCACCATTTGAGTACATGCGACAAAACGCCGATCGACAGCTGCATACCGCGCTGGCGACTTCAGGCTTCTGTTGCATGATCTATTCAGCGCAAACCGGGCAAATGATGCCCTTGGACCTGGACGCTGGCATTGGCAACTATGTCGTGGTCTACACTGCACTCGTTGGTGAAGTCGGCGGCACGCTGGGCAGCCTTTTTTCAGTTTATTATCGCAAATCTTACTCGGGTCGCGAGGGAGATACTGCTGATCTGTTGCAGCGAATTGGATACGAGCAGGTAGCAGCTGGGTATGCACTGTACTCTTCGTCTGTGCATCTGGTGATTAGCACAGGTCTTGGCGCGCATATCTTCTTTCTGGATGATATCAGCGGGCACTTTGTACTGCGACAGAAGTTTGTGCAGATTCCACCCCGAGGTCGTGTCTATTCAGTAGACATATCGAGTTTACCAAAAGCGATTGAGGGCGTGCGCCGCTATCTCGCCCAGCTGGAGTCCTCGAATGCGTCCCGTGAAACGAAACATACAGCGATGATGGACGGACCAGCACCTGGCAAAATCTTTCGTTACGAACACAATGTGGTGGGCAATTTTCACCGGATTCTGCGGCACGGTGGTATCTTGCTGATGCCGGGACCACGGACCAACGCTTTGGCAGACTTTTTGGGTGTTGCGGCGCCGCTTGCGTTCTTGGCGCGTCAAGCAGGCGGCAAAGCGAGTGTAGGTAAGCGCCCAGTCTTGGAGCTGAGTGCCTGGACCCTGGATATGCGCGTTCCGCTCTTCATTGGCAGTATGAGCGATGTGAGTGATCTGGAGGTGTGCATTCTCGGACATCCGGTTCCGGAACGCTCCATCGTTACCGCTTCAGAGACTGTCTCATATACGTGAAGCGTCGTAAACGAACTTTGCATCCAAGCAACGCGTGCGCACATCATGATCGATTCGGTATAGGAGCGTGAGAGAAACCACAAAACACTTTTGGACGGCAGCGCGTGTGGACGAGTCTTGACAGCGCTTATCCACTGGTTCAGTGGATTCATCTGTGGAAGCACACGATCCAGAAACGATTCGCCGCGGCGAAGTGCTCGCTGACCTCGCATTTGACAAAGCAATGTCGTCTTTTCTTTGAATCCAAATCGCAATGTTTACGAGCCGTGCAATGATCCGAATGGCAACACCAACGGCGCCTCGGCGGTAGACGCAGTTGGCAGAGATCTCGTCACGAATGCGTCGCTGCACGCTCGTAGCCCGGGATATCGTGGCACTTGTCGTTGTCTCTCGAGGTGCCCGGAGATCGAAAGTGTCCACCATGACGAAACACTGGGTTGCATTCACGATGTACCCGCTCCATCGCGACCGCTGTCATCAGCGATACCTCCGGTCACATCGTCATCATCGTCAAGAGTCAGGTTGCCGAGGTCTACCTCGCGCGCCATGCTTGCCCGAGCTATTTGCGCATAGATGCCATGAGCGCGCTCCATGAGTACGTAATGGGGTCCTTGCTCGACGACGTGTCCACTTTCGATGACACTAATCATGTCGGCAAAGTAGAGACTCTCGACGAGGTCGGCACGCAGCACGAAAACGACAGTGCGACCCGTGCAGATCGCTTTCAGGTCCAGTGCGACACCGTTCACCGTCATATCGAGCAACGCCGCGTAACTCTCCGAGTCCAACAGAAGCATACTCGGATTACGGAGAAGGACGCGTGCAATGCCCAGCGCCTGCAACTGCGACGACGTGAAAAGCGCCTGTGCCGTTCTCGCTGATGGAACCATGGTCTGGTATCCGTTCGCAAGACGTAGAATCACCTCATGCATACCGACTAACGAGGCCGCACGGCGTACTTCCGCAAAGCATGTCCCAGTAGCACCAAAAGCGATGTTCTCGAAAACAGTCAGGCCGGCAATGAGACGGCTACCACGCCAGGGCACCAAGCCTATGGCAGCCGTCAGGGCCGCAGATGTGTAATCCTGCATCGGGTGCTCGCCAAGCATGATCCTGCCGCTGTCGGGGCGGCGCTTACCCGAAAGTAGCTCCAAAAGCAGTCGCTCCTCGCTTCGTTTCCGTAGAATGATACAATGGATCTGGTGATGTTCGATGGTGAGGTTCAGACTATGAAACACGTACTGCGCATAACGGCTGCCGATACCATGCCGCGGGACCTTAGGATCGAGCGTATATGACTCCGCAAAAGAGCCGAACGGGGTTCCTGGGGACTGTGCGGAGGCGGGTGCGCTCCCGCTACGGCCACTAGTGGTTGACGAGACGCCGCGATCCTCTTCAAGAGGCGATGCGGTGGATGAGGCTTTCGATGCCCAGTCCTCAGGATCGTCCTTGACCGAGACATTATCGAAAACAACGCGTACGCAGCGGTCGTCGACGCGCAAAACAGTTCCCAATCCTGCCTGACTAGCATCAACGATATCGAGCACGAAATCCAGGTACGCATAGAGGTTCTGGCGTGCGTGCGAGTAACGCACCAGATTCTCCGTCATTCGAAGCAAGCTGATAATAAGCATGATGGCGAACAGAATGGCGGTTACTAGACGGCCGCTTGAGCGATGCTTCGTTCTGGCAAGATGCCCGCCAATATAAATACCCAATACCGCGAAAATAGCGAGCACGAGGCCAAACGTCAGACCGCGTAGCAAGGACTGCAAGAGGTTCAGCCGCGCATCATGTTCACGTTCCGCATCCGTAAACTCGTAAAGCCGTTGGAACTCCTTCTGGAACTGTTCTAGATAGACGACGTTCGGCAGCGCAGCTCGGGACAGTTGCAGAAACTCACGAGCTTTCCGTGCTGCTTCTTCGTACCGCTGCTGGGCCCTGCGTGTAACGAACAGCTGGAGCATGCCCAGACCAGCAAGAATGGGCGTCGTGCCCAGAAGCACCAAAGTCAGAAACCAACTTTCAATGATACCGAAAATAAAGCTGCTGATAGCCTGCGCTGCGTACAAAGCGACACTCGACAGGTGCTCCACAGCGTCCAATACAAGTAGCTCCATTCGATCCAGTGTGTTCTGTTCGAAGAGCCAGCGATCGAGTCGATCCGTGCCGACACCCGTTGTCAAAAGAAGCGCAGCAAACGACCAGAGACGGAGTCGGTAACGGACACGGCGACCAATCGTACCAAGCGAGCGACTCTGCCAGAGAACTACAAACGCAGCGGCACCGCTGATCACCCCGAATCCGATAAGGTAGCGATGAATGCTCGACACTGGGTTTCCAGCGATCACACCGTAAAAGATCTGTGCCCAGTAATTCACGACGTGCCCGAAAAGGAACAGATACGCGGGAAAAATAACGCCAGATGCAAGGGCTGCCAACAACCCACCGACTGTCAACAGAGGTGCATTGAGGAGCCACTGACGCGGTGATAAGAGGTTCGCGATACTCTTCAGTTCTGCTAGATTGCGCTCAACGGTGTCCGAATCCATGGAGCACGCACAGAGCGAAAATCCACAACACTGGAAGAGACCGCATCGGCGATTCCAGAGGGGTGGCAACGCTGCACTCATCGCAGGTTCGTCGGCAGAATCTCCATTCGCATCATGCTGAGGTAAAGACTCTTCTGCACACTGTTTGGTGGCAGTCGAACTGGAACCAAGCGCCTTCTTCATCGATTCCGCCAGGGTGCGCGCGTACAGCGAGCCATCCGGGTAGATCCCGTAGACAAGCATCGCATAATAATCCATAAAAAATTCGCCGTGATCCGGTGAACTTCGCAACTTCTTGTTGAACACGTGTCTGAGGGCCTCGAACTTACCAAAGCCCCGCATGGAATCACCAGCTGGAAGCGACGTGGAAGCTTGCGCATCGCCTGGATATCGGCCAGCGGGCCCTGCAGAGCCAAAAGACGGCGATGTTTTGGGAAAGGCAGCCTGCATCCCCTGACGTGCTGCAGCTAACTGTTTCCCCGATGGATGTGGACCCTGCGCAGGTTGCGCCCCCGCAATATCGTCAACTGTAATCGCCACTGCGTCTTGGTCAACCAAACTCCGATTCATGGCGGCTTGAAAGGTCCCGTGTACAGCGTCGCTCGCTGTCGCAGGCGGCGTACTCTTGTTGAGATACTTGCGTGGAACGTAGGTTGGCGGCTCGTCTTCAGACGATGCGGAAGACAACGCCGAAGACGAGAGGTGTCCCGCCGAGCCTGTGTCCCCTGTATGAGCACCTGCGACAACGTTGTTTGCGGAAATAAGGCCAGTTCGAGGCGCGCTTTCAGACTGCGCACTGCCGCCGTCTGCAGCTGCTGCCGCCGAAGCTGTGCCTGCGACAACGTGTCTCTCGTCCGTACCACTCTGAGCTGCTGAAGAGCCACTGCTCTCAACTATGCTGAGTGCATTCTCGACAGCACGACCTTGAACAACACCAGCGGGTTCCATAGGGTTTCCGTGGGTCTCGAGATTAGCAGCTGCGCCGCTTCGTGAGCTCCCAGTCGACCGGGTGCTCCCAGCTGCGTTTGGCCTAGTAATATCCTCCCGTCGCTCCCCTGGACCATTACGGTTCGCATCCATAAAGTATCCAGTTCCCTTGTACGGATTTCCCGTGACCTCCACTGGACAATAGCACAAGAGGAACACAACAGAGCGTTGCGTTTGTTCGCAACCTGGTGCTGCGGCGAAGAAAACGCGAGTACGAATCTACGTCATGGCGGTGATGTGGCGGCACTGGGCGCCTGCGGGCCATCGCGTAGCCTATGCATCTGTCGAGCGCCACGTCAACGGATCGCAAGATCGACGCTGATGCGCTGATACATATCGGAATATGGACACGTGTGCTTCGCGGACCTCGTGCGTGCCTGCGTGCAACGTACATGAATCGGTACATTTCAGTTCGCAAGATCGACGCTGATGCGCTGATACATATCGGAATATGGACACGTGTGCTTCGCGGACCTCGTGTGTGCCTGCGTGCAACGTACATGAATCGGTACATTTCAGTTCGCGAGATCGACGCTGATGCGCAGATACATATCGGAATATGGACACGTGTGCTTCGCGGACCTCGTGTGTGCCTGCGTGCAACGTACATGAATCGGTACATTTCAGTTCGCAAGATCGACGCTGATGCGCTGATACATATCGGAATATGGACACGTGTGCTTCGCGGACCTCGTGCGTGCCTGCGTGCAACGTACATGAATCGGTACATTTCAGTTCGCAAGATCGAC
>Ga0080006_1139888_pt1 | contig 87685 bp, 86 predicted proteins | sample RS3BMetagenome_FD_69209 | JGI IMG/M metagenome (GOLD analysis project Ga0080006, IMG submission 69209) | Ferric oxide microbial mat and aquatic microbial communities from Rainbow Spring, Yellowstone National Park, USA - RS3B (SPADES... ... | reverse complement strand
CACCAAGACGACAACCCCTACCCCCTTGCAGCGACGAGCCTTTGAGCTGATTGGGGCCAAGTTGAGCGTGTAACAGTAAAACTGAGCCCAGGATAGACCAAAACCCCAGGTAGGGGCAGGGATGAGTCGGGATGGTGGGGTAAGTTCAGCCTAACAAGCAACGGCATGCCGAACAGAGCTGACGGGTACTACTGACTGGGGAGTGGGACAGGCTGGGCCCCTGTTCCGATACTGATCCTTATCAGAAGTTGGTAGGGCGCACTCTTCCCTCAAAATGCCTGCTAGACACGATAGTTCGAGAAGTTGTCATAATACCAACACTCTTTCCCCACATTGTGTTAGACTGCAGAGATACGCCAGACGATATGTCTGCTGGTAACCTAGAAGGGGGTAAGCAAATGAAGGTACTAAATGTCATTCGGTGGGGGGGGTCGCAGTAGCGGCTAGTGGAATATTGTCAGGGATTGACTCTGCGTATACGCTCGCGAGCGCTAGAACTCCGGGGCCGGCACAAGTTCAGGAAGCGCACTCCACTCCGACTCGTATTCCATCTGGCTATTTTCGACCGAACCGCAATACAGTCGAAGTCCTGAGTTCTGCTTCCTTGTCATCAAAAGGACTGACACCTACTCCTTTGTGGTTCGGCAATGGAATCTCAGTCCGGAAGGGCTACAGCTCCCAATTGTGTGGAATCAATTCGATTGGTTTCACATCCAGCCCAGGACCTGCGACTTTAGACTTATATATCCAGCGTGGTGTTGCAGCAACGTTCAGTGCTAACGTAGGACTAAGTGCTGGAGTGGTAACAGCAGGCGTTGGCTTCAGCGTGACTTCGTCATTCGGAGTTACCGCTCGCGATGACATATATGTACCTGCTGGTCAGTTGGGATCCATAACCGCCTACCCCTTGTTTGAAGATGTGAATTTCCAAGTATGGCAGAATCAATGGGTTGGTCCTGAACATCAAATAGGCTCAGGCTATGCATTAAAACCAATCGGAGTCTGTTTCGAACCTAACCCATAGTGTTGCGATAAGGTGAGTCCTATGAGATACATGTCCGTCAGGAAGTTATCCGTCGGGGTGGTGAGCGTGCTGGTTGTCGCGGTCGCTGGGTTGGTTGGTGTCTCGGAATTCTCATCGCCGGGTCATCCCGTGGCAGTCGATACACGTCTGGGTCGATTGACTCTGGGCACCCTACCGATAGTTCGCTCTCCTTGGAGGACAGCCAACGCTCCACCGTTTTCGTTCAACGGAAAGCTCGTTTCCACCGCTCGTGTCGGCCACCTTGGCCTCGCACTCTCGGTCGATAGAAAATTTTGTGCGCTGACCACACTAAATGACCACGGGCATCATACGTATAGTTTCCAATCTCAAATATCTTCGGGGATTCCCCTGTCCAAGAGTGTTGCTTTCACGAATCGACCGCTACCCGTCGGCAAAATAACTATCCCTGGTGGACCCTATACTTTGGCGGAGGAGACCAACCTTCCCTTCTCGAATCCAGCCCTTGAGAACGTGACTATCGCATGTGGTAGGTCTGCGATGATTTGGATGCTTCGCTGGAAAGGGCAGAGCCAAGTTGTGAGCGCTTCTACCGCGACGACAACGGTCGTCCCGAACTACGAGCACAAGCTCACCTTGGGCATTGTCGGGTCCCTGAGTGTACGCAGCGCGATCATTCGGGACATAGGATCCGGCGATGCTCTGACGAACAACCCACCGGGGTGAGGGCCCCAGTGGAAGTCCACCGCATCGGCCGCTGATACGTTTGCGCCATGGTAGGCGAGCTTTACCTAGACAAAGTCGCGATCATCTCTCGACATCAGTCATGAGGCCATACTCGATCTGGGTCTTACCATGCTTGTGGTCTCTGGAATAGCCATAGCTAGCCAGAGGGCACTGGGTCCCCTCCATCCAGGCAGAGGAGAGGTCATAGAGCACCCGTGAACCCTCGTGCAGGTGACGTTTGGCCAGGGTCGCTTCAATCGTTCCTTGGCGCACATAGAGCCAGTCCATGGCCGAGTAGATCTCATCGGTTGAGATGCCCCCAACCGAGAGGTCAGCCCCCAGGGTGGTGTCGTTGAACCACCGGGAGGTGGCGAGCTTGGAGGCTGGGTGAATGGCTCTGGCAAGAATCAGGGCATAGATGATATCTCGCTCACGACAGGCGGGTCCAAGAAGAGAGGGGAGTTTTAACTTGTTCGCCATCGCTCCAAGAGCCGCCACATGCCCATGGGGCAGACTTCGCTTGATTGCAAAGCCCTCCTCAGCAACCACATGGTGCTTACCAGCCAAGGACTCACGGATGACCTGAATGGTCTCGGCCGGGAGATAGGACAGATTGGCCAGGGTCTCGTTCTTTACCTTGCCATCCTCGCGGTAGGAGCGCCGAAGGAGATGGGTCTCATAGATCTTGTCGTTGTGCTGGCGACGAGTAGTGGCAACATGCATGGCACCGCTAAAGCGTTTCACCAGATCATAGGATCACACCAAAACCACCCTGTCAAGGCACTCGTGTCTACACTTTCAGCCAACCCTTAGCTATCTTCCCACTTCATGGGTGATATCTGGGTCAGGGGCGGTCGTAAGTTCGGTCTAGCCGTGTTGCCTGACGCTGTCGCCTGACCCGCGATTGGCGGCACCGCTTAGGCAGCGATGCGCAGCCTCGCGCTAAGGCAAAACTGGTCGTAGCGCCCCCAACAGACGAGCTATGGCATCGGCGCGGGCCGTGGAGCCGTCAAACCACGACGCGGATGTGGCGGCGGGCCCTGATCAAGGCCTTGCGTTCGAGTTCGTTACGACCACCCCAGATCCCCCGGGACTCCCCTTTGGTGATGGCCCAATTGAGACAGTCCTGCTGCACGGGACAGCCGCGACAGACTCGCTTTGCCTGATTCTCTCTGAGCCTACGCTCACCAGGAGACTCACCGTGTGGCTCATCCGGCGGGAAGAAGAGGCCCAAACCCCAACCGCGACACGCAGCTTGATCTCTCCAGTTTTCGCCCGTCATGTTTCCCCCCATGGATCACGAACCGACGACCTTTGGCCGTTGCGATCAGCATAGATGGTTTTGGAACGAAAAGTCAAGCGGGACGACTGTTCATTTTTCGTTGCTATCGCGCCTAGGGTGAGAGGGGTGGAGACATCAAAGGCTCGGATCATACTCTCAGAGCTCGTCGGCGATCCCCGTCTCGTGTTGGTGACCGGCAAGGGAGGCGTGGGCAAATCGAGCATCGCTCGTTTGATCGCGATGATTGCGGAGGCCGCCAGTCTCAAGCCGTTGCTCGTCCTCTTCGACGAGTTCGGTGGTGCCTCGAGCGGCATCGAACAGGTGATCCTATTGCCGGATGCAGTCATGCTCGAATATCTTGAGACCCACGGCTTTGGACCGCTTGCCCAGCGCCTATTGAAGTCAGGGGTGATCGATGCGGTGTCCACCGCGATACCCGGTATTCGCGACCTGCTCGTGTTGGCCAAGATCAAACAGCTGGTGAACTCGGGCATCTATGATCTCGTGCTGGTCGATGCACCCGCCTCAGGACATCTCCTGTCGCTCCTCTCATCACCAGATGGACTCAGTGCCATCGCATCCGATGGTCCGATTGCCCAACAGAGCGCCGATGTCCTTGAGCTTCTGCGTGACCAGGAGCTCACCGGTGTGGTTCTGGTAACCTTGCCAGAGGAGACACCGGTGCAAGAGACGACCGAGGTGTATACACACCTGACGACCTCGCTGGCAACGAATGTCCTGTCGTGTATCGTGAACCGGATGCCGGCCATGGTCGAAGTGCGCTCGGATCTTGTGGACGGAACGGCCGAGCAACAGGCCAATCAGTACCTTGCCTCTCGATCGGGGTTTGCCAACAAGCAGGCTCGAAGCATTCGGGAGCTTTTGGGGATCCCGACGTTTGAGTTCCCGTACGTCGAGGGCGCATCCCAACCGAGTCGTGCGGCTCGATTCCTCTACGATCAGGCGGATGAGTGGGGACTGTCGTAGTGGAACTTCTCGATGCCATCGGCACCAAAGAGACGTTGGTTTGCATTGGCCCGGGAGGTGTTGGCAAGACCACCAGCGCTGCTGCCGTGGGGATGATGCTCGCCAAGACTGGGCGTAAGGTTTGCGTACTCACGATCGATCCTGCCCGCCGACTGGCCTCGGCGCTGGGTCTTGACCGGGTGGACAGCGAGCCGGTGTTGGCCAGCCCCGAACTACCTAACTATTGGGTCGCGATGCTCGACCCAAAGCAGACCTTTGACGCGATGATCAAGCGATATGCCTCGTCGCCGGCCCAAGAGCAAGAGATCGTTGACAACCCGGTGTATCGCAATCTGGTGACGAGGCTGTCAGGAACCCAGGAATACATGGCCTTCGAGCGACTCTGGGAGCTGCGTGAGAGTCAGCGCTTTGATACCATCGTCGTCGACACGCCACCAGCACAGGCGGCGATCGACTTTCTCCATGCACCGAGTCGGCTGGCGGGATTTTTAGACAATCGTGTGTTCAGGTTCATGCTCAAACCCCCACCGCTTTACCTGCGTCCGATCGCGATGGCAACCCGGAGTTTGGTCAAGCAGATTGCGAATGTCGTCGGTGCCGATATGGTCAACGACACGATGGCCTTCTTCCAGGCCTTTTCCGGCATTGAGGATGGGTTTCGTGAGCGCGCCCTGATGACGAGTGAGCTGCTGGCCTCTGAGACCACCAGTTATCTTTTGGTGTCATCACCAGCGCCAGATGCCTTGGCGGCAGGGAGTCGGATGGTCGAGTTGTTGCGAGGCATTGGGCATCGAGTCGATAGCGTGCTGATCAACCGTGTGACGCCGACGTATGGGGCGTACCCACGGGATCTTGGGGCACCAGACGACGCGAAACGTGACCTTGAGCGCCTGATTCAGATGCGAGAGCGCGAGCAGCTGGTGATAGACGAGTGGGGCCAAGGTCTCGGACTCGACGGCTGGTACCTTCTCGAGGATCTCGCGACCGATGTCTCAAACCTCGCCGCGCTAGGTGAAGTGGCGATCGCTATGGAGCGCTGCGCGTTGGTACCGTTCCAGCCCAAGGAGTAGGATAGTCACCTATGGCAACCATTCTTCTTGTCACCGACTCTCCTGAGCTTGAGGAGGAGGTCGCATCGACCCTCGATGCGGATGAACACACCCTCTATTCGATCACCGAAGGTAGGGCGGCAAGAGCTGCCTGTGAAGAGGTGCAACCAGATGTTGTCGTCTTGGATTCGCAGATCGGCTCGATGGGGGGCATTGCCGTTTGCATCGACCTCCGTCTTGAGGCTGATGCCGGCAGGCTCGAGCCCACCCGGATTATCTTGCTCCTCGACCGGCGTGCCGATGTGTTTACCGCCAAGCGTTCTGGAGCCGATGGCTATCTCGTAAAGCCGTTGAACTCGCTCATGCTTCGTGACGCGGTGGAGACGGTGCTCGAGGGCAACCTCTTCCTCGACAACTCATATCAGCCGCTTGACAGTAGTCGCGCGGTCGAAGAAGCCTCTACACTGATAGCCAACGGGAAGTAGCGCAGCTTGGCAGCGCGCAGCGTTCGGGACGCTGAGGTCGCGGGTTCAAATCCCGCCTTCCCGACCAAATGAGCACGCCGATGCTGCGTGATGCAGCTACCATCATGTTGGTTCGCGAGGCCCCAGATGGCTTTGAGGTGTTGCTACTCAGGCGCAACAAGGATCTCGCCTTCGCTGGGGGTGCACACGTGTTTCCGGGCGGGTCGGTCGATGCTGGTGATGCTGACCCGTGGATTTTGAACCGTTGTGTCGGGGTAGAACCGGGTGACTTTGACGGACTCCTTGGTGTGCCCAACGCGTTGCGTTTTGCCGTGGCCGCGCTGCGCGAGGCCTACGAGGAGGCGGGGATTCTCCTGCGGGGATTCTCGGCGGCGCTGGATCAACGAGAACTCGAAGGCCAACTACATCGACAGCGAACGGCCCTGATCTCCGGTGAGCGCTCGTTTCGAGCGATTGTCGAAGATCTTGACCTCTCCCTCGATGCTGGTGCACTCGCCTATGTCGCTCACTGGATCACCCCACAAGGGGCTCCTCGTCGCTTTGACACCCGGTTTTTCCTTGCCCGGGTACCATCTGACCAGCTTGCAACCCCGGATCGTTCGGAGATCGTTGGAGAGGTCTGGATTACACCGCAAGACGCATTAGCCCACTATCGCGAGGGAGTCTTTGATCTGGTACTTCCTACGGTGAAGAACCTTGAATTTCTCGCCTCGTTTCACGATGTCGACGCCCTAATGGATGCAGCGCGATCCTTGTCGATGATCGAAGCGATCCAACCGCGGTTCTATCGAAGGAGCGATGGCAGCGTTGCGGTCGCGCTGCCTGGTAGTCCCGAGTTTGATCAGGCGTCTGAAACGATTCTCGCTCCCGGTGAGGCACTCCCGACCCGCCCGAGTGATGCACAGGCCCCACCATCTGCTTGAGATCGCGACGATTCAGCGATGAGAGCGATGGTGTTTCGCCACACTTGTTGGTAGGCTAGCCACCGTGTCGATCGCCACCTGGTCCCACGCCGAGGACACCGGCGACGCAACGACGTTTGCTGACATTCTGGGTTCGCTATGGCCAACCTGGCCAGATGACAAGCCGACGCGCAGGCTCTGGGTGCTCGCTGGATTGGGTGCGTTCGTCCAACTTGTTGTTCTGCTGGTGTACGCGCTCAACAAGTTCCATCATTTCGATCTCTCCGAAGACTATGGGATTGTCAATCAGGCGACCTATGAGATCGCCCATGGACACCTCAACCCGTTTGACACCATCTATCAGGATCAATTCTGGCGTGATCAGTTCTCGTTGATGGCCTGGCCACTGGCACTGGTACGTCTTCTTACGCGCTCTGGATTGACTTTGCTCGTGGTCCAATCGCTGGCGTTGGCAGCGACGACGTTGACGGTTCTTCTCGCTGGGATCCAGGTCATCTCTACTCAGCGTCTCTCCCGGTCGCTCCAGTACACGCTGCTGGCTTCGCTTGTTTTCATCACCATGGCGAACCCATGGCTCTATGAGGCCGCCTCCTTTGATTTCCACTTCCAGTCGATTGCGACCGTTACGTTACTGCTGGCGGTGCTCGGTTTCTGCGGGCGTCGTCATCGAGTGGCCTGGGTGATGATCGGGCTGACGTTGCTCTGTGGCTCCAGTGAGATCTTGCTGGTCATCGGCGTCGGGCTCGGGCTCGTGCTCATCGGTGAGTATCGACGCACGGGACTGGCCGTTGCCGCGGTCGGGGTTCTCTGGCTGGTTGTCGATCTGGCGCTTGGTGCTCATCAGTCGACTACGTTTGCGCTCAGCTACGGGTACCTGGCGACGACACATCAGTCGAACCCGACAGCGCTGGCCATCGCTCAAGGAGTTGTGCTGCACCCTGGGCATGCTTTGGGCGTGCTCACAAACCGGCGTCTGGCCATTGGAGAGATCCTCGGCTACGGTGGGATCTTGGGCGTGCTGTTCCCTCCCGCGGGAGTGGCGACCCTGGTGGCGATCCTGGCGAACGGCCTACAGCACTCTGGGGCGTTCCTGTCTCTGCAATCGGGTGGCTTCCAGAACCTCCCGGAGGTAGCCCTCCTGCTTGTTGGCACGGTGTGTGTCTGGACGTGGCTTCTGTGTGGCCCGCGTGGTCGGTTTGCCAAGCGAGTGACATCGAGGCGCTGGCCGCTTGCTACGGCCATAGCCCTTGTCTCGCTCATCATTGCGGTGGCCGGACTCGGCATCGATGCCAAGATCCCACCTCTATGGCTTAGGGTTCCCCCGGTCGCTGCTAGCGAACTCGCTTCGATCGCGATTCCCGCCTCCGACGAGGTCATAGCCTCGGAGGGGGTTGTGGGGAGGTTCAGTGCGCGTCTCTATGTCTTTGGGATCTTCGATGCGGAGCAACACTTTCAAGCCTGTAGCTCGACCATCTTCGTCGTCGTGGCTGCGGACAATGGGTTTCAGGTCTCACCGACCGTTAAGGACGCCCCGATTATCGCCGATCTCGATCACGATCGAGATGCCCACCGTCGTGTGGATGGGCCCCAGGTGCAGATCTTCGAACTCGTTGGTCAGCAGGTCGGGACGTTTCTCAGCTTCTCGACTCATCATGGGTTGTTGGTCAGCCGGGCCCCAAGCTTTGGTGATGAGCGCTGCAGCGATGAGGATGGAAGGATTCTGTCCTAGATCGAGCTCGCTTAGGGCTCCGCCGTGTCGACATCGATGACATCGTCACGGATGGACCAACGCTTGCGCATTGTTGATGTGAGCGAGGTCGCCACCCGGTGACGAATGTTAAGACATCGTTTGCCTGTAGTTTACCAACTAGCAGGCGGCCATTTGCTTTCGTCCAATACCGTTGGAACCATGATCAAAACAACTCGTACACACCGAGCGCTCAAGACCATGCTCGCTCTGGCTGGGGCGGCAACCATTTTGGCGGCCTGTGGCTCTACGTCATCCTCCTCGTCTTCGTCGACGACGACCTCATCCAAGAGCGCCGTGGTTCCACTGGTCATCTATAACGGGAAAAACTATCTCCCTGGGACTGCTGAGGCGTTTTCGAAGAAGACTGGGATCCCGACCACGGAGGTCAGCGATTCCACCGGAGTACTGTTGGCCAAGATCGATGCCGAGAAGAACCATCCACAGTGGGGTGTCTTCTGGTCCGATGGTGCGACGGCGTACGCGGCACTCGACGCCGAAGGCATGCTCGTTCGAGGCTTCGAACCTAATACCGGTACGTTGACGTCGTTGGGTAAGAAACTTGTGCCAGCAGACAAGAGTTACATCCCGACGGCCGTCACGATCGCTGGGGCGATCGTCTATAACCCATCGGTGGTCTCCAACCCTCCTACCAGCTTCAAGCAGCTCATTGAGCCAAAGTGGAAGGGTGCGGTTGGGATGAACAACCCGGCAATTTCTGGCCCGACCTACACCGCAGTGGCAGGCATCATGAATCAGATGGGTGGGGTAGCGCAGGGAGAGAACTTCTTCAAGAAGTTGGCAGCCAATGGCGTGCAGATTTTCCCCACCAACAAGGTTACGATCAACGCACTCCTGCATGGACAGATCAAGCTCGCGATCGTTCAAAATACCGCTGGTATCGAACTCGGAGAAAAGTATCCTCAGCTCAAGGTCGAGTACCCTTCCGACGCAACGATTCTCCCCAGCGTTATCGGTATCGACTCCAAGGTCTCGAAGACCGAGATCGCCGAGGCTGAGAAGTTTGCCGACTTCGTTTACTCCTCAGCAGGACAAAAGGTCATGCAGAAGGTCAACCCATATGGTGGTTGGCCAATTATGGAGGGTGTCAAGGCGGCGCCGCTGCTGCCTCCGCTCTCGACCTTGCCGCTGCAGTTCCTCGGCACACGAACGTGGGGCAACCGTGAGGCCACCATCAATCAGTGGTTTACTGCGAATGTTGTAAATGGCTGAGTTGGCCGCTCAGTCACCCCAGCGAGAGGTTAGCTCCCGCAGACACCCATCGATCTCTATCGGTCGATTGCGTGTTAGCGCTTGGAATGGCGCAATTTTCGTTGTCGTCGCGGTGTTCTTGGTGGTGCCGTCATTGTGCTTCCTCGTTCAAGCTATCAGTCCGCGGCTGTTCGATCAAGGGTCGTCGTGGTTCACGCTGTCGAATTTTAGCCAAGCTGTGAGTGACGGTCTCGCGCGCGCCATGGGTGATTCACTCATGGTGTCCGCATTATCCGGTTTGGCGGCCGTGGTCATCGCCGTTGTCTTGGCTTGGCTGGGAGAGCGTACGACGGCTGTCGGTCGTCGTTTTTTCGTGCTCGGCCTGTGGGCGGTCTTGCTCGCCCCCACCTACATTGTCGCCGTTGGATGGGAGGAGATCGTCGATCCTGGTGGGTTGCTGAGCGATATCGGCCTGTACAATAGCCACATTGAACATCTCATCATGGGTCCGGTTGGGGTGATCGTCGTACTGGCGTTCAAGCATATTCCCTTCGCCTACTTTGCCATCGCCCCAGCGCTCGCGGCCGTGAGCGGTGATTTAGAACATGCCGTACGGACCCACGGTGGTAGCGTTCGATCGGTGATTTGGACCGTGGGCCCTGTGTTGCTACCGGCTCTCGCTGCGGGCTTCATCATCGTCTTCGCGGAATCGCTGGGCGACTTCGGGGTTGCCGACACCATTGCAGCGACAGCCCATTTCCCGGTGGCTACCTACGTGCTCTACCAAGCCATTTCGAGCTTCCCTACCAATTATGGAGTTGGTGCAGTTGTTGGGTTAGCGCTCGTCGCCTCAGTAGCCGTTGCCCTTGGACTCTTGGCTTGGGTTCAACGGGGTCGCAGTTACGCGGTGATCTCGGGACGGAGCCGACCGGCAACACGCAAGCGCTTGACGTGGCGCGGACAGACCGGCGCCATGGTGTTCGTCGTCGTGGTGTTCACAGGAGCTTTGCTTGTGCCGGTTCTTGGTCTCGTCTCCTCGTCGCTGCTCACCCCGTTTAAGGGGTTGCATTGGTCCTCGTTTACGTTGGGCTACTATCGTCCACTGTTGGGCGTGAGTGGACTGGGCGGTCCGGTCAAGTTCTCGGGAGAGATGGCGCTCGTGTGCAGTTTGGCGACGGTAGTGATGGCGGCCGTGCTTGCACGCACGCTCTCCTCCGAGCGTTCTGGTTGGGCGCGGGGTGCTCTCAATACCACGTTGTTGGCGGCGGTAGCGTTGCCGGGGATCGTCTTTGCGGCTGGATACATCTTCGCGTTCAACCTTCCGTTCTTGTCTAACATCGGTATCTCATTGTACGGGACGGTTCCCCTGCTTGGCATGGCCTATATCGCTACGTCGGTTCCTGGAAGTTCTCGTATTCTTCTCGGGCCGCTCGCCCAGATCCAAGGCTCGTTGCTCACTGCCGCGCGTGTACATGGCGCTGGCCTCATCGGAGCCTGGCGACACGGGGTACTCCCACTACTAGCTCGCCCGATTGTCTGGTGTACGCTTCTAGCCTTTGCCGGCATCTTCTTGGAGCTTCCAGTATCCCAGATGCTCTATCCTCCCAACACGACGCCGATGTCGGTGGCGATACTTCGAGTGCTGGGCAAGGCCAATATCGGAGAGGGCACCGCCCTGGCGGTGGTGGCGGTTCTCTTTACCTTGGGAGTGGTCGGTGTGGTACTGGCTATCTTCCGCATTGTGGCGCCTGTCGGGGTTCGCACCTGGTCTCAGCAGCGGGAGCGCCCGGCCGTAGATGGAGCTCCGACGTCAGGCGAAGGCGATGCCGAGTCGGATCTGACCATAGATCTAGCGATGGAACTTGGACGCGTTGAGCGGTCTTCTGAAGTAGGAGTTGGATGAGGTGATGGGACTAAGCAAGGATCGTGGAGAGGGGCAAGGTGGGTCAAAGCCCGGTCACGGCGAGGTCACGGGCCTGACCCTTGACAAGGTGACCAAGGCCTTTGGCACCAATCGTGCCGTTGATGGTATCAGTTTCGATGTCGAACCCGGCACCTTCGTCGTGCTGCTTGGGCCATCGGGCAGCGGAAAGTCGACCTTGCTACGTTGTATTGCTGGAATCGAAGCCCCGACGTCGGGGACCATTGCCTTTGGTGCGGCGGTGGTGGACGGCCCAGGCGGTCACCTACCCCCGGACAAACGGAACTTGGCGATGGTGTTCCAGGATTATGCCCTCTGGCCCCACCTGACTGCCGAGCAGAACGTCGCTTTTGCACTGCGCCGACTGCGACTCGAGAGCAGTGAGCGCCAACGCCGGGCACGAGCCATGCTCGATCAGGTCGGTTTGGGTGGACTGGCAGGCAATTATCCAGGCCAACTGTCGGGTGGCGAACAACAACGAGTAGCTCTTGCCAGAGCGTTGGTCGGTAAGCCGGGGCTTCTACTGTTCGACGAGCCGTTGTCGAACTTGGATGCGGACCGGCGTGAACGGTTGCGTATCGACATCGGGGCGATGGTTCGCGACCACGGGGCCACGGCCGTCTACATCACCCATGACCAGGCTGAAGCCTTCGCCCTGGCCGATCGTGTTGGGGTACTTGACCATGGACGTTTGGTGCAGTTCGACACGCCGGAGGCTGTGTATGAGCGTCCGGCAACTGAATTCGTCGCTCGCTTCACTGGGCTGGCTGGAGAACTAGAGGGCGTGTGTGTCGACGTGGACGGGGATTCTGTGATCGTCGAGGTCGGCCAAGAACGGGTGCGTGGGCGTCTGATGGGGACCAAGCGAGTGGCTCGCGGGCAGCGGGCACGGTTGTTTGTCCGGCCATCGGGAGTTCGTTTCCGAAGCTCTGATGTCCAATCGGGCACCACGGTCTCCATGGCTGGCCTTGTGCGCGATAGTGCGTTTCGCGGTTGGGGCTATGAGCATGCGGTGGAGGTCGCAGGGGGTCAGCTGTTGGCTGGTGTTGCGTCGCCTTTTCGCGTGCCAGCGGCCGAGCGGGTGGAGCTGATGTTGGTTGAAACGGGATGCCTGGTGGCGCCAGTGGGTCAGGCCCCGGCGAGCTGGGGCAATGAGACGGCTGAGTTGGTTGACGCTCAGGTCGCCAAATCCAGTTAAACCGGGTGCCCCGTTGGGCCAAGGTTGGGGCGATAATTGGATATTCGCGGCCAAGATCGCTACGGGCTCCTCGCTCCCAGCAGGTAATGCCCGAACGAGGTTCTGTGGCCGCTAACGGCAGCCCACCAACTTGGCCACTGATTTACGGTGCTGTGACGGCGTCCCAGAGGTGAGCGGTGCAGCTGGCCAACTGGTCATCCTGGCGTCCCATCTCTTCGAGGATTCGCGATGTCAGCTCGATCATGGCCCCCTGCTCCTCAAGCGAGGGCGCGAGCGGAAGGCTGGCCAGTAGTGGAATCGCGTAGGTGGCCGCGATGTGTGCCCCGCCTCCAGCGCCAAAGGGGGTCAGCACCTCGCCGTGGGGACATACCAGTGAACTCATGTTCTCGATGACGCCTAGCAGCGATAGATTTGCCTTGATCGCAAAAGAGGCGGCGCGTTCGGCGACGTGACTCGCTAGTGGGGATGGCGTTGTGACGAGGGCAACCTTGGTCGCCGGCAAGAGGCGAGCGAGGGTCATCGGAATGTCGCCGGTTCCTGGCGGCAGGTCGATAATGAGAAAGTCGGGATTGTCCCAGTCGACATCCTCGATGAAGTGCTGTAAGGCTCGCGATAGCATCAGCCCCCGCCACATAATCGCCGATCCCGCCTGCTCAACCATCATCCCCATGGAGACGACGGCCAACGATCCTGATCCAATGGTGGTTCGATATGGCTTGATCTGAAAGTGATCGGGATCACCATCTGCCTGCAGCCGTTCGTTGGTGGCCTCGAGCAGCTGTGGCTGCGAAAACCCCCAGATGTCGGCGTCCAACAGGCCGACGCGATAACCGCGTCGGGCAATGTTGTTCGCTAGTGCTACGGCGATCGATGACTTGCCGACGCCACCTTTACCAGAGGAGAAGGCGAGCAGCTGGGTCCCTTGGAGGCCTAATGGCGTGGTTGCGCGGTCCTGAGCTCGCGAGCGCGCACGCTGCATGGCGTTCTCCTTTTCGGAGGAGGTTAGCTCAGTGAACGCGACCGCCACCGATCGTCCACCGAGTTCGGTATCGCCCATGGCGTCGATCAGACTGGTTTTGATCTGGTTCTTTAGTGGGCAACCAGGTGTCGTCAACGCTACGAGTACTGATACCTGGCCGGTGGTGACGGTCACCTCCCGGATCATCTTGAGTTCACCTAACGTGAGGCCAAGCTCTGGGTCGGGTAGTGATTCGGCAATGGTGCGCACCTGTGAGGCGAGCGCTGAGTCGGTGGGCATACAATCCAGCCTAGTAAACGCCTGGTAAGCGTGTGGACCGATCGCCTACGACGTCGCACCGGATTCGTTGGGATTAGCGCACGGGGGGGGTTGTCAAAGACCAGGAGCGGTCCGGTTCTGAGGTCCGTCACGGATTCGCACTATACTGGATTCCAAGCACACGATAGAGTCGTAGGCGTAGCCTCAAGGGCGCCGGAGCACGGTTGCCAGCGTGGCCGTGTCTGCGAAAAGATCAAGACGCAAAAGTTGCGGATTAAAAACTAACGATCAAAAGGAGCGATCATGGCAATGACATCAGTGAAGATTGGCAAGCGGCCCTCGGTGATCACCCTCACCGACCGAGCGGTGGCGAAGGTTGCTGCTCTGCTCGCCGAAGAGGAGGGGTCGGAGGGTCTCTTCCTTCGTGTGGCCGTTGCCCCCGGTGGGTGCTCAGGCTATAACTACGACATGTTCTTTGACAGCGAGGTAGCCGATGACGATATCTCCACGATGTTTGGCGACGTGCGGGTGGTCGTTGACGCCGCCTCCGCTGAGTTGATCAAGGGTGCCCAGCTCGACTACAGCGATTCGTTGAGTGAAGCTGGTTTTCACATCACCAATCCAAACGCGACCAGAACCTGTGGTTGCGGTTCGTCCTTCTCCTAGCCCGGTTCTCGTATCGGGAGGTCTTGGTCGATCGTTCGGCCTCGACTCATCACTTTGAAGGTGAACTACTCGCCAGGTCCGTCCGCTAGTCCGAACCTGTAGCCAACCGATCGAACCGTCTGAATGAGTGATTCGTGGGACTCGCCGAGCTTTGCGCGCAACCGACGAATGTGAACGTCGACGGTTCGTGCGCCACCATAATATTCATAGCCCCAGACCCTCGAGAGCAAGGTTTCTCGTGAGAAGACCTTTCCCGGGTGGCTGGCGAGGAACTTGAGAAGCTCGTACTCCATGTAGGTCAGATCCATCGGGTTGCCATCGAGTTGGGCCTGGTAGGTGTCGGTGTCGAGCATCAAGGGACCGACGCTAATGCGGCTGTGATCGCTCACCTGGCCGTGTCGCGCCAGGAGGTGTTGGAGCCTCACGGCGAGTTCGGTCCGGTCAAAGGGGGACACAGCGAAGTCATCGACCATGCCTTCACGCAGCGCGAGCTCGCTGACCTGGTGTCGCTCAACAAGTAGCAGTACGCCTGCGGCGTTTTCACGGTTGCGGCGAAGCTCGCGGCACAGCGCGACGGCACGGTCGAAGTCGGTGGTGGCATCGACGATGACCCCTGTTACCTGGTCTGGGACCGCGCTCTCCTCGGAGCTCAGCGTCACGAATTCGTAGCCGATGTCGTCGTAGAACTCCATAACCCGATGCAGGTTCTTGGGGGAGAAGACGGCGACGGTGGTCAACTAGAGCACCCTGAGATAGCGGTTCAGCTCGTATTGCGAGATTCGCGTGTTGTAGCGCTCCCACTCGGCGTGTTTGTTGCGGATAAACCACTCGGTGACGTGGTCGCCGAGTACCGATCGGACGATCTCGGACTCCTCCATTTGTAGCAGCGCCTCCTCGAGGCTGCTAGGCAATGGCATGATATCGAGTGCGTCACGTTTTGACTCGGCAAGTGTGAACAGATTTTCAGTAGCCTCGCGTGGGAGCTCGGTGCTGTTCTCCAGGCCGTCAAGCCCGGCCGCGAGGATGGTCGCAAAGGCTAAGTAGGGGTTGCAGGCGGGATCCGGTGCTCGGTACTCGATTTGGTAGTTCTCTTCGCGGGTAGAAGGTGCGATGGGGACTCGCACCAGGGCCGATCGGTTGTGATGAGCCCAGGCGATATGGGCAGGCGCCTCGTAGCCGGGGACCAGGCGTTTGTAGGAGTTGACCCACTGGTTGGTGATCGCGGTCATCTCGCCGGCGTGGGCGAGGAGGCCGGCGATGAAGTGGCGAGCCTGCGGGCTGAGCCCATCCGAGGAGTCGGGGTCGGCGAAGATGTTGTTATCGTCGTCAAAGAGTGCCATGTGCAGGTGCATGCCCGACCCCTGGACTCCAGCGAGTGGCTTTGGCATGAAGGTCGCCAGCACACCAGCATTGGCGGCCACCCGTGAGATGATGAGACGTGCGGTGATGATGTTGTCGGCCATCGCTAAGGCGTCGGTGGCGCGTAGGTCGATCTCGTGTTGTGAGGGAGCGTCTTCGTGGTGCGAGTACTTGACGGCGATGCCGGCCTCCTCGAGGGCGAAGACCGTTTCTTTACGGATCTCGGAGCCGGTATCGCTCAACGATAGGTCGAAATAGGATCCCTCGTCGATCGGCTGATTGGTGGTCGGGTTGAGGTAGAAGTACTCGATCTCTGGGGAGACGAAGAAGGTGAGCCCAAGGGCGTGCGTTCGTTCGAGTGCCCGTTTCAAGACATTGCGTGGACAGCCTTCAAAGGGTGTCCCATCCAGGTTGACGACGTCGCAGAACATACGCGCGACGTGTGGCTGGTTGGGCAGAACCGTGAAGCTATCCGGGTCAGGTCGCGCAATGACATCGCTCTCTTGGATGCGTGAGAAGCCATCGATCGCCGAGCCGTCAAAGATCATTCCTTCGTCGAGCGCGTTGGAAAGCTCTGCCTGGGTGATTTGGAATGACTTCGGGATGCCGAGGACGTCGGTGAACCAGAGCTGGATGAACTTGATGCGGCGTTCTTCGACGACATGGAGGACGAAGCGCCGTTTGTCCTCACGTATTTTGGTTGGATCCACACCCCTACTCTAAGGCGCTCGAGTCCCCGCTTGGATCGGTGGCTGACGCAGAGTTAACGGTGTATTCACATTCTGACAGCTCGTTTGCTGTTGTATGGCCTATGAGGTTCAGGGCCGGTGCGTAGCTCTTGGTTGTGGAGCGCTGCATTGGGGCTGTTGATCGGTCGCCAGGGCCATCGTCCCTCTCATGAGCGCGGTTGTGATGATGGATAAACTTGGGATGTTCGTGGTGGGTGCCCGGCCTGGCGCGGAGGGGCAAAAGCCCTTCGGCGGTGCCGTACATCGCTGTCATCGTCTAGGCGTTGCACAAGCTTCTTGGTCACCGGGGCTCAGCGTCATTGAGGGTTGGGCAATCGATCCAAATACCGGCGAAGCGCCTGGGTTACCTCGGCATCAGCTGGATTCGTGAGACGTCGATCGACCTCGTCGAGGCTCACCCAAGCGAGTTCATCGATCTCGTCGTCAGCCGGGTGATCGTCGATGGTGATGATCGAGAGGAAGAAGTAGGTGACACGCTTGGGACGATCAAGAGGGTCCGGGTAGGTCAGCTCACACAAGACAGGACCGACCTCGGTCAAGATGCTAGTCTCCTCTTGGACTTCGCGAATCGCGCAGTCGGTGAGGCTCTCATTCGGGTCACACTTACCCTTTGGCCATGACCAGTCGTCGTACTTAGGACGATGGACGAGGACCACCTCATAACCCTGTTGTGGGTTGCCTCGCACGACAGCGCCACCGGCTGCGAGGATTGTCGGACTCTCTTCCACTGGCATTACCTCCCCCTGTTACACTACTAGATGCACACACGTCACAGGTACATCGAGTCGCTACGACAGGGCCGAGATGAGCACCGATCCTAGATGAGCACAGGGCCGAGATAAGCACAGGGCCGAGATAAGCACAGGGCCGAGATAAGCAGAGAGGAGGTGACGACGATGCCGACGCGGTGGATTCTCACCCGGGGGCTCTCGGCGAGCCTGCTTGGGCTCGGCGGGCTCCTGTTGGCTTCGTGTGGTAGTACGAGCCATGCGACGAGCACCAAGTCGACTCCGGCTCATGCCATCGCGAGCGCAAAACCAGTGACCGTTGCACTGCCCCCGACTTTGGCCAGCGCCGTCGGTGTCTTTAGCACCACGCCGGTGCGCTTTAGCATTCAGGTTAACGAACACGGGCCAGGTATCGTCCATCGACCAACCGTCTATGGGGCGTGGGATCCCATCAATGGTGATGGAGAAGTTGCTATTATTGCTGCCAACGGTGGGGTGGAGTCGGCCTATGGCGCCTCTCGCGTTGTCGACCATCGCGCCTGGAGCCTGATCAGTGGTCACTGGTATCACGTTGGCTTCGGTCAGCAGGAGATAGGTCAAGTGCTCGCTGTGCTTGAGGCGATCAAGCGTACCGGGGCGGTGCGCTCGGGTGCGTCGGCGCTGATCGCGGGGACGACGTGCGTAGGCTACTCTGGCCAACTGGGTCAGGCGCAACTGCGGCCGATCATGGGCCATGGGGCGAGCGAACTCTCCCAGGCCTTCACCGGGCTTCGTCGACTGCGCTACACCGTCTATGTCGGGGCAGGACACGTGCAAGAACTCAAGGTGGCGAGCTCCATCTCCCAGGGCAAGGTGCTCTTGCGGACGCAGTGGTTGGTTCAGTTCCCGGGCTGGGGGATGGCACTCTCAATCCGTCCTCCACTAGCGGCCTCTGTCCTGCCCGGCAGTCCACCACCGGGTGGCATCTTGCCGCTATAACTAAAGGTTCGGTGAGTCGTGATCTGTGATCAAGCGAGGCTCAGGCGCACGGGCCTTCGATTCTGCCTAGCGCCTCCGAACCCTATGGATGCGTTGTTGCTAAGCGTCTCGACTCGTGAGCCGCCAGTTGGCGATCGCGAGGATGATGATGGTATAGATCACAAGAAGACCCAGTCCTGCCCAGGCGCTGAAGGTGTCTGGCTGGGGGTGCACACTCATCATCGTCTGGCCGATCGTGAATGGCAAGAACTTGTTGATGTCGTTCGACAACGAGGTGGGCAGTGCAGTCACCAGCAATGGGAGCACCAGGACGAGGCCGACGAAGGTGGTGATGGCTCCGGCGGTATGACGAACGATGACACCGATGCCGAGGGCGAACAGAGCAAGGATCGCCATGTACAGACCGGTGCCGGCGACCGCCCTGAGTACGTTGGTGCCTCCGAGGGAAGCCGTTGGCGTCGTCCCTGAAAGGAGTGCCTGGCCAGCGAAGAAGCTGGCAAAGCTCACGATCTCTGCCACGATGACGGCGACGATCGCAAACATGACGATCTTTGCAAGCAAGACCTTTGTCCGCGATGATGCTGCGGTCAACGTCGCGCTGATGGTGCCGGTGGCGACCTCAGCGGTGAAGACCAGGATGCCGAGTACGCCGAGTGCGAGCTGGCCGAGCAGGACGCCCGAAAGGCTTCGCGACGTCGGATCGAACGTGAGACGCTGAGCGACGGGGACATGGTTCCAGTTTGCCGCGATGGCGAAGGCGCCTAACGAGGAGATGCCGATCGTCAAGACAGCCGTGATCAACAGGGTGAACACGGTGGAGCGAACCGAGCGGATCTTGACCCACTCTGATGCGAGGAGGTCGACAAAACCCTGGCGCCTCTCGGTGGTTGTGGTGATGCTCACGCGTGCTCTCCTTCTAAGTGGACGACTGAGCTGTGCGATTGAAACTCGACGTCATCTTGCATGAGGCTCATGAAGGCGTCCTCAAGGCTGGCAGAGACGCTGGCTAACTCGTGCAAAACCAGACCTGCCGAGAACGCGATCTCGCCAATGGCAGCGGTCTCAAGTCCTGAGACCTGCAGCCCGTCGTCGTCGACATCGGTCATCGTTGCTCCATGCTGGCTGAGCAGTTCGGCGAGCTCGCGTCGCTTGGGAGTGCGAACCAACGTCGTTTTGCCCGAGTTGGCGTCGATGAAGTTGGCCATATCGGTGTCAGCGACGAGCTTGCCTCGACCGATCACGACTACGTGGTCGGCGGTGAGCGCCATCTCGCTCATCAGGTGACTCGAGACAAAGACACCGCGGCCCTCAGCGGCGAGCCCGCGGAGCAGATGGCGAATCCAGAGGATTCCCTCCGGATCGAGTCCGTTCACTGGTTCGTCAAAGAGGAGGAGCGGTGCGTCCCCCAAGAGCGCCGCTGCGATGCCGAGACGTTGACCCATGCCGAGTGAAAAGGTGCCGGCCCTGCGGTTGGCTACCGACGTCAGTCCAACGAGATCGAGGACCTCGTCAACGCGTTGTTTTGAGATGTGGTTGGTGGTAGCCAACGCGAGGAGATGGTTACGCGCCGTTCGGCCAGGATGATAGGCCTTTGCCTCCAGCAACGCCCCGATGGTCCGAAGCGGATTTTTTAGATCGGAGAACCGCTGGCCATTGATCAAGACAGAGCCTTCACTCGGGTGATCGAGCCCCATGATCATACGCATGGTCGTGGACTTTCCGGCGCCGTTGGGGCCGAGAAACCCGGTGACTTTTCCTTCGACAACTTGAAAGTCGAGGTGATCGACCGCCAGCGTATCCTCATAGGCCTTGGTCAGGCCCCTCGCCTCTATCATCAGTCGCCGTCTCCTCGGATCGTATTTTCTGCACTAACTACCCAATAGTTTTATCGACAATGCTGGTAGCTAGCTGAAAGCTGACTGAGTTACGATCCTACGGAGTGGTAGTTGCCTAACTGATGACCCGGTGCTTAAACCCGCGAATGCCGACAAAAAGCAAGAATACGAAGAAGCCCACAAGTCCCGCGTACACCCCGATCAGGTTCATATGTGGTATCCCGGTGGTGAGCGCTGCCCTGAGCCCCTCGTTGATGTAGATCAATGGGTTGATGAGCACGGCCCACTTGAGCCACGGTATCGTGGAAAGGCTGGTCCAAGGGTAGTAGACCGCCCCCAGGAAGGTCATGGGCAACAAAATGATCGCGAAGATGAAGGCGACCTGGGTCGGCGGGACGATGGTCCCGATTGCCAGGCCGAGCGCGCCAGAGAGCACGGCGGCAAGTGGGATGATGGTCAACACGAGGGGCCAGTCGACCGAGAGATGCACGGTTGTTGCCGGAATGAAGATCGACACGATGAAGACCACCAGCGCGGCGATCAGGGCCTGGAGCGCGCCGGAGATGATCTTTGCAGTCGCGACCCCCCAGATTGGAACGGGGGCGAGCACCCGGTCCTCGATCTCTCGGGTGTAGGAGAATTCCTGTACGAGCGGGAGGGCAACGGCTTGGATGCCCTGGGTGATGATGGAGATGCCGACGACCCCGGCGACCAATAACGTCGAGAACTTGGCCTCGGCGGCGGCGCTACCACCAATGCCCTGACCGATCTTTGGAAATACGTAGGCAAGGACAAAGACGATGAGGATCGGCTGGGAGATCACCCGAACCAGAAACATCACCCATCGTGAGAGCAACACACGGATGTCGCGCACGACCAACGCCCATATGGTCTGGACGTAGTGGGTGCGGGTCTCGATAGTCTCATTGACCGCCAGACTCATTCCCTTAGATCCCTTCCCGTGAGAGAGAGGAACACACTCTCGAGTGACCCCTGATTGACTGAAAGATTGCGATAGGTGACACCCAGCGCGGAGAGTTCCTTGACCAACATCCCGAGGAGATCGGTCGGGTCGTCCGTGGCGATACTGAGCTGTGACCCAGTGACACTGACCGTCGTGTTGGGCAGTGCTGTGGCGAGCGTGTCGCTCAGCCCTGGCTCTGCCCCCTGGAGATCCAGGGAGATCTGAGCCTGCTTTGCGTAGGTGGTTTTGAGTGCCTCCGGCGTGTCAAAGGCAAGGATTTGCCCATGGTCCATGATGGCGATCTTCTCGCAGAGCTCGTCAGCCTCATCCATGTAATGGGTCGAGAGCAAGATAGTCTGGCCGGACCCGTTCAGCTCTCTGAGAATCTCCCAGAGTGCGAGTCTGCTCTGTGGATCGAGCCCGGTCGTGGGCTCGTCGAGAACCAAGATGGTTGGCCCATGCATCACAGCACGGGCTACCATGAGACGCTGGGCCATTCCACCTGATAGGGCCCCAACCGGGGCTTGGCTCCGTTCTGCGAGACGGAACTGGATGAGGAGCTCATCAGCTTTAGCGCGTGACTCTTTGGAGCTCATCCCAAAGTAGCGACCGTGGAAGATCAGATTTTCTCGCACACTGAGCGAGCGATCCAAGGTGTTCGACTGCGGGACAACGCCGAGCGAACTCTTGGCCGCTGCTGGCTTAGCAACCACGTCGATGCCGTTGATCAGCACCCTCCCAGATGTTGGGATGACCCTGGTGGTGATCATGCCAAAGGTCGTGGTCTTACCGGCGCCGTTGGGGCCAAGCAGACCATAGATGCTGCCTCTCGGAATACTAAAGCTCACCCCGCGAACGGCCGTGATCGAACCCGAATAGGTTTTAACGAGATCACGCACTTCAATCGCAGGGTTCTGGGTGCCTGGGTCTGGGGCTACCATGACTATGTGAGTCCTCTCAAACTTGCCTGCGCACAGGTTAATGTTGCCGTCGGAGCAATCGAACAGAACGTCGAGCGCTGTTATTCCATGATTGCGAAGGCTCGCGATCTCGGTGTGGATGTTCTATTATTCCCCGAGTTGACGTTGACGGGATATCCGCCCGAGGACCTGTTGTTACAGCCTCAGTTCATCGAGGCGAACTTGAGCGCGCTCGATGAGGTTGTGTCGATGGTCGGCGGCGATCTTGTGGTGGTGGTCGGCTTTGTTCGACGTGCGCAGGATCTGCACAACTCGGTGGCGGTCATCTTCGATCATCAGGTGCAGTTTTGTTATGACAAGCAGATTTTGCCCAACTACACGGTCTTTGACGAATGCCGATACTTTCGCCCTGATCTGCCCCAACAGCAGCTGCTTGAGGTCAATGGTGTTGGGGTTGGGCTTGCGATCTGCGAGGATGGCTGGTCGCCGCAGGGCGCCATTGCACAGGCGTCGGCGATGGGCGCCGAGATCGTTCTCGTCGCCAACGCCTCTCCCTACGAGATGGGCCGCCAAGCGGCGCGAGAACAGCTCATGGAGGTTCGCGCCACCGACGCCTCGGTATCGATCCTGTATTGCAATCTGGTCGGAGGACAAGACGAGCTGGTGTTCGATGGCGGGTCATTTCTTGTCGATGCCGCAGGTTGCGTCACGACCCGAGCGAAGCGTTTTGTCGAGGATCTCTTGGTTGTCGATTTCATGGGGGAGGGGGATCGGTATCGCAAGCGTCTGTTAGACCCACGTGGTGCGTTTCTCGCCCCTAGCGAACCGTGCATCCGGGTCTCGATCACCACTCGACGAAGCGTAGATCAGGAGCGAGACGCTCATGATGGACCCGAGCAGACATCGCTGGCACCCGGGACGCCTCGGGGTCTCGCGGCACCGGTGCGCGGATTCGATCCAGATGAGGTCATAGCTGCGCTCGTGCTTGGCACTCGTGACTATGTGACGAAGAACCGCGCGCCTGGCGTCTTGGTGGCGGTGTCGGGTGGGATTGACTCTGCACTCGTGGCAGCCCTAGCGGTCGAGGCCCTGGGCCCAGACCGTGTGCGGTTGGTAGCCCTCCCTTCGCGGTACTCATCGCCAGCGTCGTTGACCGATGCGAAGGCGCTTGCTAGCAACCTTGGATCCGAGCTCATCTCGCTCCCGATTGAAGCGGCGCATACAGCGCTAGCGGGCATCTGTGAAGCGTCGATCCCTGTCGAAGGGCTGGTTGATGAGAATCTACAGAGCCGCATCCGTGGTGTTATCATGATGGCACTCTCGAACGCCAGCGGTCGGCTGGTGCTCACGACCGGGAACAAATCTGAGCTTGCCGTGGGTTATTCAACACTCTATGGTGATACTGCCGGTGGCTTCGCAGTGATTAAAGATCTTTTTAAGACCCAGGTGTACGCGGTTGCAGAACGCCTCAACCGTGACCGAGTCGTCATCCCTGCTGCGATCCTGACAAAACCACCAAGCGCTGAACTGCGACCCGAGCAGCTCGATACCGACTCGTTGCCAGACTACGCGATACTCGACGCGATACTCCATGAGCTCATCGACCGGGACCGGTCCGTCGCCCAGGTCATCGCCCTGGGTTTTGCGAGCGAAATGGTCGAACGCATCGACGGACTCGTCCGCCGAAATGAATACAAGCGTCGTCAAAGCCCACTCGGGGTCCGGCTCTCCTCAAAGGCCTTCGGTAAGGACCGGAGAATGCCGATCAGCTTGGGCGATTGGTAATGGGTCATGTTGCCTGACTGGGCGGGAGGATGCCACCAGCCACTTCGGTTGGCGGACGCGGCGTTAACCATCGATCGGGTCTCGCTGGCCTGCATCACCTTGGCCAGAAAGCTCATGACACCCGCCTCCGGTCCTCAACTGGTCGCTGCCGAGTTCTCTCGCTGGCTTGGGGTGGCAGCTGCCCAACTCCTCGCGGTCGGTCCCCATCCCAAGCCCGAGCTCATGAGCACGGCCCCCGATGCGTATGGCACGCTCGATGACTTCGCTGAGCTGGCCACGAAGCACCAAGTCGAGGAGCTGTTGACGGTAGTTGCGGCCTTGGCCGCGGATACCGGTTGGGGTAATCGCAATTTGGCCCTGACCGCAAGGCAGTTACATGGTGATCTGCTGTGGTGGAAATTGGAGTCAAATTTATGGGCAGTTTTGGAGTAATGGCTTGAATCATGAAGGCGTTCGATAGAGTTTTTAGAGTGGAATCGAATCCAGCTATGGTCGTTCGAAGCACGCGTGGCGCCCGAGGATGCAATGGGCGAGGGGAGACGTACCAGCCATGAGCAGAGAACGACAGGAGCGTGACGAAGAGGATCTCATTCGTCTGTACCTTGGCGATATCGGTACCCACTCGTTGCTATCCAAAGAGGACGAGAGCCGACTCGGTCGTGAGATGGAGGACGCGAACGAAGCGCGTCGGGAACTCAACCAGCAGAATGTGAGCGCTGAACGCCGCAGAGAGCTCTTGATCGTCATCCGGCGGGGAGAGTCGGCGAAACAGGCCTTTATCCAAGGCAATCTCCGGCTGGTCGTCTCCATAGCCAAGCGGTACCAAGCCTCTGGATTGCCTCTGCTGGATTTGATCCAAGAAGGCAACATGGGTTTGATCCATGCGGTCGAGAAATTTGACTGGCGCAAGGGCTTCAAATTTTCTACGTATGCGACCTGGTGGATCCGTCAAGCCATCAATCGGGGGATCGCGAATACCGGACGAACGATCCGGTTGCCGGTTCATGCAGGGGACTCGCTGGCGCGTGTCCAACGTGCACAGATGCGCCTTGAGCTCAAACTCGGTCGTAGCCCCACCGTCGGCGAACTCGCCAAAGAGGTAGACCTTCCCTACGACAAGCTCATCGAGTCGCTGAAGTTCCGTGGTGACCCCGTGTCGCTCTCGGAGCCGCTGCGCGATGACGGTGATGCTGAACTTGGTGATGTGGTTGAAGACAGGTCTGCATCCTCGCCGTTTGAAGCCGTCGCAGAGTCGATGCTCCCGACCGAGATCGCGAGACTCTTGTCGCCACTCGATCAACGCGAACGCGATATCCTCAAGCTCCGCTACGGGCTCGATCGTGGGGAGCCTCGTACCCTTGAGGAGGTGGGCGAGTACTTTCATCTCACCCGGGAACGCATTCGCCAGATTGAGTCGAGGGCGATGTCAAAACTTCGGCATCCATCCGCAGACATCGGGGCCCGCGACCTGCTCACTGGTTGAGTCGACGGTTTCTCGGTCAGCAAGGTTTATAGTGAAGGAATGAAGAAACTCATTTTCCTCGCGATTGTTGGTGCGCTCGTGGCGGTAGCAGCGAAGAAGGTTCGCGAGACACTCGCCTAACTTCTTTACCCCAGGGGTTTGATTGGCTGAGAACGAACGGTTTGCCTGGTGACTAGCGTCTTGGTCACTCGTTGGAACAACATGACTACGCAGGTTTTTCGCCTACGGTAGTTCCTGGGCTGAGCAGTATTGGGTCGGGTCATCCTGGTCTGGTTACGGTAGTCGAGTCCCTCGACAGAGCCTCAGTTGCACACGTCGGGTGGGGACATCTCGTAGTAGGGGTTGTGTTGTGCCCAGCGATTCTCTGTCACCGCCGGTCTTACGTGTTGCATAAACAGCCCTCGATCGGGGTTGGCCGCAAGAGGTAACACTTGTGCGCCAGTTGCCTAACAAAGGCGGCTTGCGTACCAAGGTTCGATGAGTACTCGCCATGACATCGGTGAGAAATCACCATTTGAAGTCGCCATTCTCAGCAAGAGTGCCTCGAGTCACCAAGCATGGGCCAGCTCAGCACCCTTGGGCGTCATGCGTGCAACGCTCAACCCATGAGGAGCATGGCCTGGGTTCGATGCTTGATGACTCCAAGAGCGCAGTCTCGTCATCGTAGCATCAGCTCGATGCGGTGGGTTCTGGCAGTTCGAAGGCATGGCGTTGCCCACCGTAAGACGACTTCATGTCCAGCCCGATCGCCCGAAATCCGCCCCACCCTGCGAGTAACGGTTTCCCAGATCCTGACCCGCGCGCCCTCAGCACCCAGGCTTAGCCAGTGACCGATCAGTTCAATTGGCCAATTCGACGCCGTCGAACGATGGACCGTCCGACAAACGGCATAGCGCCGCCGGCTAACAGGGCCATGAGAAGGCCAGCATTGCGGAGCGTGCGAAGGAGGTAGGGACGAGATACCTTTGTCGTCTCTTTGAACTCAAGAATCTCCCACCCGCGATCCTTGGCAACCTTGGTGAGTACCCGATCGGGGTTGACTGCAACGGGGTGGCCGACCATCTCCAACATCGGAATATCGGTATAGGAGTCGGAGTAGGCATAGGAGCTGGCCAGGTCGATGGCTTCGGCCTCAGCCAACGTTGCGATCGCCTCGACTTTGTAGGGTCCGTAGGCATAAAACACCAGTTCTCCGGTGTATTTCCCAGCCTCGTCGACGCGAGAGCGCGATCCAATGAAGCCGTCGACCCCGAGAAATGAAGCCATCGGTCCGACGACCTCTTCGGGTGATGCCGAGACGAGAAATACCTTGCGGCCAGCAAGATGGTGCATGTCGATAAGATCCATGGCCTCCCGATAGATCAGTGGGGTGATGATCTCTCCGAGCGCTTCGGTGACGACGCGGAGCACCATCGACTGCTCCCAACCCTGGGTTAGCGACAGGACTGCGTTTTCGAGTCGCTTGAGCCTTCGCTCGTTGGCGCCCAAATATTTGTAGACGGTCTGGGCATAAAGGCTGCGCGCGACCGTTCGACGTGTGATCATGCCCTCTTGAAAGAATCTTGTCCCGAGGGCGAGCATCGATGCACGGGCGATAACCGTCTTGTCGAGATCAAAGAACACGCCCTCCATCGCTGCGCCTACTCCTGGGCCACAACAAGGGTTGGGGAGATGAGTGCGCCACGAAGGACATCGTCGGTCTCGTCGGTGGTGAGGCAGATCACCTCGTCGGCCTCGCGTAGCAGGGTGTCACCTCGAGGAACGGCGAGCTCACCCTCGCGCACCACGGCGACGACCGAGGCCGAGCGGGGTAACGCAAGCTCTTCAATCGTGCGATCAATGGCTGGAGAACCGGGTGCGAGGGTGACCTCCACGAGACGGGCTCCTGAGCGTGAAAACTGCAGGAGGCGGACGATTGACCCGACCGAGACGGCCTCTTCGACCAGCGACGATATGAGGTGAGGGGTGGAGACGGCAACGTCGACTCCCCAGGCGGGCGTGAACAGCCAGTGATTCTTTGGGTGATTCACCCGGGCAATGACTCGAGGGATCGCGTACTCCTGCTTGGCCAAGAGGGATGTCACCAGATTATCCTCGTCATCGCCGGTAGAGGCGACAAGGACATCACACTCGGTCAGCCCGCACGTTGCCAGCGTCGCTAGCTCACAGCCATCCCCGACCATCCAGCGGCAGCCGATCTCTTTGGAAAGGTGACCGACGAGATCTTCGTCACGCTCGATCACGAGCACGCTATGCCCGGCGTCACAGAGGTCTTTGGCGAGGAACGTCCCCACCTTGCCAGCACCAATGATCGTTACGTTCATCGCTGGCCTCCTTTCAGAATCTCTTGGAGCCGTTGCGCCCCCGCCGTCGTCACCAAGACGATGGCTCGATCACCCTCTTGCGCGATGAGTTCGCGTTCGATGAGCCTGACTGAGCTACCACGAAGGATCGCGGCGAATTTGACCGCGTTATCGACGTTTAAGGATGCCAGCTGTACGCCGGCCAGCGAGCTTGGGAGCGACACCTCCATAACTGATACGGTACCACTGGCGTCGGTCCAGTCGGTTGGGGTCTTCTCAGGAAAGAGTCGTCGGATCGCTTGCTCGGTGGTCCATGTCACCGTGGCAACGGTAGCGATACCAAGGCGTTGGTAGACGACGGCCCTGCGCGGGTCGTAGATGCGGGCAACCACGTTCGGAACGTTGAAAACCTCACGGGCGATGCGGGCACTCAAGATGTTGGTGTTGTCCCCCGAGGTGACGGCGGCGAGTCCATAGGCTCCTTCGATCTTTGCCTCTTTGAGGATCTCCGGATCAAACCCCATGCCCTCAAGCCTCGTGATGTTGGGGTGTTCCGCCAAGCGTCGAAAGGCCCTGGCATTTCTATCAAGAATCGTCACCTGGAGCCCCTGGGTCGCCAAGCGGGTAGCGAGTTCGGCTCCGACTCGCCCACAGCCAACGACCAAAATTCGATCGGATGTCACCTTGCCTCCATGACGTTGCAGTGGACCAGATTACTGCAGCTCTGTCCCGCCGGTGATCTTTAGCATAGGCTGTACTATCGTCGTTCGTAGGCGAGTTGAGGAGAGATACGATGCCCGATGAAGATTCCGGTTCGGCGCATGGTCGATTCCAACGTGGTTTCGAGGTGCGCTCTCCTCGGGTGCTGCCCAGACTGGAGTCCTTCAACGTTCCGGAGAAGCTGAGCTATCGGATCAAAAACCGTCTTCTTGGTCCGCCATTGGTGACAGAAGATCTTGACGAACAACGGATTGGCAAGCCCACTGCGCTTGCCATTCTCTCCTCTGATGTGATGTCATCCTCGGCTTATGCCACCGAGGCCATGCTCGGGGTCTTGGTCCCAGCGGTCGGGCTTGCCGCGTTCGCGTTGGTGGTGCCGGTCTCGTTTTTGGTTCTTGTTGTCTTGATCTTTGTGACGGCCTCATACCTTGAGGTCATCAAGGCCTACCCTAGGGCCGGTGGGGCCTACGTGGTTGCCCGCGACACCTTTGGCACCGGCCTGGCGCGCGTCGCCGCTGCCTCTTTGTTTGTCGACTACATCCTCACCGTTGCGGTCTCGATCTCCGCTGGGGCCGACGCGCTCGCATCGGCCGTGCCGGTCTTGACCCCCTATGTCACGGTGATCACCGTGGTGTTCGTGATCGGAATCGCCTATGGCAATCTCCGAGGTATCCGTGAAGCGGGTAAGACCTTTGCGGTCCCGACCTATCTGTTTATCGGCTCGATGTTCTTGATGATCGGTGTCGGACTCGTCCGCGGGATCTTTGGCCACCTCCCTGTATATACCCATTTTGGTGCTGGCGTCTATCCGGCGGGTACCGCCGGGGCTGGGCTGTTACTCGGCGCGTCGGTCTTCATTTTCTTGAAGGCCTTCGCGAGCGGTGGAACGGCCTTGACCGGCACCGAGGCGATCTCGAACGGTGTATCCGTCTTTCGCGATCCCCAACCTCGCAACGCCAGGATCACGCTGGTTGTGATGAGTGTCATTCTTGCAATTCTGCTGATGGGTGTCTCCGGGCTCGCTGCCGTGACGCATGCGACCCCGTATCTCTCAGGCGATCCGACCGTTCTCTCCCAGATTGCTAAGGCGGTTTTTGGCGACTCGCTTGTCGGTCGAATTCTGTACGTGGCCTTGGACATCTTTACGATGGGCATTCTCACCTTGGCCGCCAACACCAGCTTTGCCGGGCTGCCGTTCTTGGCTTCGTTTGCCGCATCGGATGGTTTTTTGCCCAAGAGTTTTACGGCCAGAGGTCATCGACTGGTGTACTCGACCGCGATTGTCGGGCTGGCGATCGTTGCGGTCATTCTCCTCGTCGCCACCAACTCCAACGTCTACACGCTGATCTCGCTCTATGCCATCGGGGTGTTCACCGGGTTCACCATCGCCGGCGCCGGTATGGTCAAGCATCATTTCATGACGCGGGAGAAGAGTTGGCGGCGCAGGGCCCTCACCAACGGGGCGTCGGCGGTGCTCTCTGGGGTGGTGGACATCATCTTTATCGTGACAAAGTTCACCGCAGGCGCCTGGACGATCGTCATCATCGTTCCGGTGCTGGTGCTCATTTTCACACGCTTCAAGCACTCGCACGATTCCGAGGTCAAGGCGCTCAACGATGGGCTTGCGGCGGCTGAGCACGAGGTGTTGCCTCGAAAGCATAAAGTGCTGATCCTGGTTGACGAGGTCGATGTTGCCACGGTGAATGCCCTGAACTACTCGAGAATCCTCGGTGCTGATTCGGTCACGGCCCTGCATTTTGTGCTCGATGACAAACATGCCCAGGCGCTTGCGAAAGAGTGGGAGGCCGGAGGGTTGGGACGCACGCCACTTGAGTTGCTTGACTGTCAAGATCGTCGCTTGCGACGAGCAGCCGGGCAGGTCGTCATGGACGCCCTCAGTGATGGCGAGTCCCAGGTCTCGGTGCTGATCCCGCATCGAATCTATCCGCGCTTCTCGGGTTCGTTGTTGCACGACCAGACTTCGGGGAACTTGGCGGAGGTCATCGCTCAACTCCCGCACGCGACGCCGATTCTAGTCCCCCACCGTGTGAAGCCTCGCCGCGAGCAGACCCCTGCCATGTCGGCTCGGGCTGAGCGGAGTGCGGCTCGTACCGATGAGGCACCGCTTGACCCAACGGTCTCGGCGCTCAACGCGGCCGACGGAGTGACCCCAATTGCCGCTCTCAAGCTCCGTCAACGCACACGGGTCCTTGGTCGAGTTTCGGCAATCCGGCTGAGCTCTTACCGTGGGACACCCTCGATTGCAGCCCGCCTTGAGGATGCAACTGGCGGTCTCATGTTGGTGTTTCCGGGTCGGAGTACCGTTCCTGGACTGAGCTCAGGCATGAACCTGAGTGCCGAAGGAACCGTGGTGGAGGTGGATGGTCACCTCGCTATGATCAATCCCCTATACGAGTTTTTGCCTTTGAACGCGAGATGACGATCGTCGCTTGCACAAGAGAGAGCGTGGTGAATGCCAAAACCGCTAGTCATTGTTGAGTCCCCCACCAAGGCACGTACGATCGCTCGCTTCTTGGGCGATGACTACGTCGTGGAGTCCTCGGTTGGGCATATTCGTGATCTTCCACGGTCGGCAAAGGATATTCCTGCCTCAGTCAAGTCTGAGCCATGGTCGCGTCTCGGAGTAAACGTTGAGAACAACTTTGCACCACTGTACATCATTCCGAACGAGAAAAAGGATCAAGTCAAGAAGCTGAAGGCATTGTTAAAAGATGCCAACGAACTCTACCTCGCCACCGATGAAGACCGAGAAGGTGAATCCATCGCTTGGCATCTTCTGGAGGTCCTAAAGCCCTCGATCCCGATCCATCGGATGGTATTCCATGAGATCACCGATAGCGCCATCGCACAGGCGTTGGCTTCGCCCCGTGAACTCGACCAGGATCTGGTCAACGCCCAGGAGGCGCGACGCATCCTTGATCGCCTCTATGGCTATGAGGTCTCTCCGGTGCTCTGGAAAAAGGTGATGCCGAGGCTCTCGGCGGGTCGGGTGCAGTCGCCAGCAGCGCGCCTACTGGTCGAGCGCGAACGTGAGCGCATGCAGTTTCGCTCCTCCAGCTATGCCGATTTGGAGGCGACGCTGGCCCCAAGCGATACGGAGCGTGAATTCCGGGCCAAGTTGACCCATGTTGGCACCCAGCGCGTTGCACAGGGCCGCGATTTTCTGCCGACCGGCGGTCTCGCGCCCACGGCCAGCGAACAAGGGGTGCTGGCCCTCGGTCATGGTGAGGCGACGTTGCTGGTTGCGGCTCTTGAAGGAGCTACGTTTTCGGTAGCTCGTGTCGATGAGAAGCCATACCGACGATCACCGAGTGCACCGTTCATGACCTCGACGCTGCAGCAAGAGGCGGGACGTCGATTGCGGTTCTCGTCGTCAAGGACGATGAGTGTTGCACAAAGACTCTACGAGCGTGGATTTATCACCTACATGCGAACCGACTCCGTCGTTCTTTCGTCCGAGGCACTCACAGAGTCGCGGAGAATCATCACCGCGCGTTTCGGTGCCAATGAGTTGCCCGCGAATCCGAGGGTCTTTCGCTCCAAGATCAAGAATGCCCAAGAGGCCCATGAGGCGATCCGCCCCGCTGGTGACCAGTGGAAGGCGCCTGAGGATCTGGATGGACAGCTCAGCGGTGATGAGCTAAGGCTCTACGAACTCATCTGGCGGCGAACACTCGCATCTCAGATGAACGACGCTGTGGGCGTCGTCGTGTCGGTGACGATTGAGGCCGGCCTCACCGGCACCGTCAAGCTTGGTCAAGCCCAGTTCGCGGTCGGTGATCGAACGACGTTCGCCTCGTCAGGTCGGGTCATCACCGCTCCTGGCTTCTTTCGGATCTATCAAGAGAACATCGACGATAACGATGACACCCAGGAGCTACCGCAGGTGACCGCCGGCCAAGAGCTTCTCGAACGGGGGATCGATGTCGTCGATCACGTGACCAATCCACCGGCGCGATATACCGAGGCCACGCTCGTGAAAGCGCTTGAGGAGCGTGGCATCGGGCGCCCCTCTACGTACGCAAGCATCATTTCGACACTGCTTGATCGGGGCTATGCCTGGAAGAAGGGCCAGGCGCTCGTCCCATCCTTTGTCGCCTTCGCTGTCGTGCAGTTGATGGAGCGTTACTTTGCACACCTGGTGAACTACGACTTTACGGCCCAACTGGAGGACGATTTGGACGATATCGCCTCTGGCGAACGTGAAGCGATCCCGTACTTACGGAAGTTTTACTTTGGCGATGCCGACGACGGACTCAAGGAGGAGGTGCTCACCCAGCTCGGAGAGATCGATGCCCGCATGGTGAACACCGTCTCGATCGGAGCGACCGATGATGGTCGCGAGGTTGTTGTTCGCGTGGGTCGTTACGGGCCCTACGTTCAGCTCGACGACCGTACCGCCAGTCTGCCTGACAGCCTGACGCCCGATGAGCTGACTGTCGAGGGTGCGCTGGCCTTGCTATCGGCTTCCGAGGTGAAGGAGCGTCCACTGGGTGACATCGATGGCACGCCGGTTTTTGCGCGACTTGGGCGTTACGGTGGCTATGTACAACTCGGCGAGGGTGATAGCAAGGAGCTCAAGCGAGCCTCCCTGTTCCCATCGATGACGGTTGAGTCGGTCACCTTGGAAGAGGCAACGGCGTTGTTGTCGCTGCCACGCCTGGTAGGGCTAGATCCGGAGACCGGACAAGAGATCTTCGCCCAAAATGGACGCTTTGGACCCTATCTCACTCGCGGTCGTGAAACGCGATCGTTGGACAAGCCCGAGGAGATCTTCACGATCACCCTCGAGGAGACGCTTGACAAGTTCAAGGAGCCAAAACGTCGTGGCGCACGCAGGGCGAGCTCTGTCGAACTCGGGGTCGACCCCGAGAGTGATGCGAAGGTCGTGCTGCGCTCGGGACGTTTTGGCCCTTATGTCACCGACGGCAAGGTGAACGCTTCGCTCCCTCGTGGGGTTGAGCCCACGGAGGTAACGATCGAACAGGCGCTGGATCTTCTCAATGAACGCAGGGCTAAGCTCAACAACGATCGTGGCTAGCCAAGAGCCCGCTGGGTCGCTGGTGGTCATTGAGGGCCCCGACCGGGTAGGCAAGTCGACCCAAGTACTGCGCCTTGCCAACGAGCTCGGTGATCGGGGGCTGTCGATCTGCCTATCGCGAGAGCCAGGGGGAGACGACGTCGGCGAAGCGCTACGTTCGCTGATCATCGGGACTCGAGTCGATCCCTGGACGGAATTGTTTCTCTTTTTGGCTGGGCGGACTCGGCACCTCGCTGCGGTGATCGAGCCGGCGCTTGGAGCTGGTCAACTGGTTCTGCTGGATCGCTATACACCCTCGACGCTGGTGTACCAAGGGGCTTTAATCGGAGATGAACCTGTGGTTCGGCTTGCCCAGTTGCCCGTTTTTCGTGTTCCAAACTTGACTATCCTGCTTGACTGTGACAAGCCGTTAGGGGCCCTCGATGAAACGGATCGTTTCGAGGAGCTTGGGCTTGACGAATGGCATCGACGCCGTGCCCGCTATCGATCCTTTGCACAGCGCTTCGGTTGGACCGTCGTGTCCGGGGAGGGGTCTGAGCAAGAGGTCACCGAGCGGCTCCTCGGGCTGCTTCGTGGCAAGGGAATCTGCTCGTGAGGACGTTTGTTGAGCTGGAGACGTTTCGCCCATTGAGTGTCCAGCGAATCCGCCAGGCGTTGGGAGCCAACTCCTCGAGCTATCTTCTCAAAGGCCCTCGGGGTTGTGGTGCCGATGAGTTTCTTGGCGTCATGGCGCAGGCGTTAGTCTCGGATTGTGGCGGCTGTGGAACTTGTGGATCATGCGTGGCCGTTGTAGACGGTGAACACCCAGACGTGCTGTGGGCGCAAGGGGACCGCGCCAAGGCGGTGCCCATCGAGGAGCTGCGGCGTCTCGTGCGTTTTGCGAGTCTAGCGCCAACGCAGGCGCCTCATCGGGTCGTTGTGATCCCCGATATCGATACGTTGCGCCTTACCTTCCCTGTGATTCTTAAGGCGCTTGAGGAGCCACCAACAGCCACGAGGTGGCTGCTGTCGGCAGCGCTGATCGGCGCAGAGCTTGCTCCGGTCGCATCCCGCTGCTTTGGGATCGAACTCGAGGCGCCAACTGCCGATGAGATTGCCCTCCGTTTCCAAGAGGCCAAGGTCGCCACCACGGAGCGATTGATCCGCTGGACGCGGCGGCGACTTGACCGGGTCGATCTCTTTGCTCGTGTGCCCGACGCCGAGCGGTATCTGGCTGGCTTTGAGGATTTGCCGGATCTGGTACGCGACGACGCTCGCTGGTCCATGGAGTTGGTCCGTCGTCTGACGCCGGAGGATTTGGCTACCACCGCCGAGGCTGAGGAACTTGTCCAGTGTGGGCTGGAGATTTTGATCGCTTCTCATCCAGAAAATGCCGATTGGTTCGCTCGATCAACGCGTGCGTCGATGTCTCTTGCCCGGCATCTCCCCATCCAGCTCGTGCTTGCTGAGCTGATTCTGCGTCACGGATAGCTAAGCTACTCGAAGACTGTTGTCTGGCCCGGGTAGCTCAGCCGGTAGAGCAGCTCACTCGTAATGAGCAGGTCAGGGGTTCGAATCCCCTCTCGGGCTCTGAGAACCAGTCGGGTTTGTCCTTGACTGTATTGGAGCACAGTTTTGGGGTTCAGCGGTGGAGGCCAGCATTGGAGCCAAGCGTTGGAAGCCAGCGTTCGCGCTGCGTGTTCGAGCAAGACAACCGAGATTCGGCCGAGGGTGAGCAGTTCGGACTTGGGCGTGTTGGGTGGATGTAGGTATGGATCCATACGGGTTGGGTCCGCACCGTGGTTGACGAATCGACGAGGGGCGCACGCAAGGCCTGCAATCGAATGGAAGACCTGGGACCGAATGGAAGACCTGGAACCGAAGGGCCGAGCATTCGTACAATGATGGGATCGTGAGTGGCAGATAAAAAGAATTTCTCGTCGGACGCCATGCAATACACCGAGAATCTGTATTCGGCAGCGCTACGGATGACCCATAATCCTGCCGATGCCGAGGATTTGGTGCAGGAGACCTTCTTGAAGGCGTACCGAGCGTACGAATCCTTCCAGGCGGGAACCAACCTCAAGGCGTGGCTCTACAGGATTTTGACCAATACCTATATCAACATCTACCGTGCTAAGAAGCGGCGCCCAGATGAGAGTAACCTTGAGGACGTGGAGGATCTCTACCTTTACCGGCGCCTTGGCGGACTTGAGGCTGTTGCAGCTGGCCGCAGCGCTGAGGAAGAGGTCCTCGATCGGATCACCGATACCGATGTTAAGGCGGCGATCGACTCCCTGCCCGAACAGTTTCGGTTGGCCGTTGTCCTCTCCGACATCGAAGGCTTCTCCTACAAAGAGATCGCTGAGATCATGGATGTGCCATTAGGTACCGTGATGAGTCGGCTCCATCGGGGAAGAAGAGCCATGCAACGAGCGTTACTGGAATTAGAGCTTCGTAAGGCTGCCGTTGGTGGTGGCCCCGAAGAGGGTAACTTTTCGTAAGGATCATCATGAATATGGATGCTTTGAGAACAACAGACGGTGAACCGGAGTCGGAGGAGTGCCGCAAGGTTATCACTCAGCTCTATGAGTTTCTCGACAGCGAGCTCACTGATGAGCGGCGTGAGCGGGTCCGCGAACATCTCGATCATTGTGGTTCGTGCCTCGAGGCCTTCGAGTTCGAGGCCGAACTCCGCGCAGTCATCGTCTCGCGTGCGAAAGAACAGGTTCCAGAGAGCCTGATGCACAAACTCGCCATGCTGATCGAAGAAGAAGAGCGACTGACACCGAATCAAAGTTCGGAATAGTTCTAATCTTTGAATCGTTGTAATTTGCATGCCACATGGAGGGGATGAAATCGTAAACGTTCCAGATTCAACTGGAACTGGGCGCCCAGCCCGAACCTTTGCCAAAGGTCGAGTGTGCCAGGAACCGGGATGCGGTACCGCACTGTCGATCTACAACAAGGGAAAGTACTGCTACTTGCATGAACCTCTCGTAGTTCCACGGACGCGGGGTCGCAAGAAAATAGCCTAAGCTGCGGTGAGGAGGTAATGCATGGCTACCGTAATCGCCCGCCAATTTGCCGTGACAACCGCCAAGGTCTTTGCCCAACGAGGTTCAAGCTTCCAGTCTCCTCCCGCGGGACTGCGTGATTACCGTGGGGCCGCGCTGGTCGCTGCCGATGTCGTTGAACGCATCACCGGGTTCGCACTTGATCCCTCTTCATTGGTGATCGAGGGAGTCGATCGACAGGGTTGGGCTGAACGTAACATCGACTCGTACGCCGCCTTGATCCAGGAGTTGACTCCGCGTGATCGTCCGAACTCGATTGGAATGGCTGAGCTCAACGGGGTGGCACTTGGGATTTTGCTTGGCAACTTCTCGGGTAAGGTGCTCGGGCAGTACGATCCGGCCTTTGTGACAGGGTCACCGGCGGTCTGGATGGTCGATGACAATGTCGATCGTTTTGCGCATAACGCGAGCCTCGATCCTGACGAGGTTGCGCTTTGGGTGCTGGTCCACGAGCTGACCCATCGTGGCCAGTTCCATGGTGTGCCTTGGTTTCGCGAGCGGTTACTTGGACTGATGACCCAGCTCTTTCGAGCCTCATCGATCTCCCCAGTCGATCTGCTTGGCGATCTCTTCGCTCGCTTGCGTGGCTTGGGCTCTGGCCAGCCAGTCGATGTCGCGACACTGCTACTCCCTGAGCGATTGCGCTCGGTTGCCCAAGATGCTACCACCATCATGACGGTGGCAGAAGGCCACGCCGAATGGGTCATGCGTCAAGTCCCGACCACGGTTGTTCCGCATCGCGAGGCATTCGAGGGTGCGATTGATGCACGACGAAATGCGAGTGGAGTCGCAAAGCTCGTAGCTAAACTTTCGGGGCTAGCCTCCAAGCGGAGCCAGTACTCGCTTGGATTACGTTTCTTCGAGGCGATCGCCGAGGTTGACGTCGAGGCACCTCGGCGCGTCTTTTCCGCGCCCCCAGCGTTACCAACGGCTGAGGAGCTCCGGGAGCCAACGCGCTGGTTACGGCGTATGAGCCTTGACGGCGCACCGGCTGGGCGCCCGTCGTAGTCGTTGGCGCGCCCACACATTCGACAAGGAAGCTAGAAGGCATGCTCGAGAGCCGTCGCGATCGGATTGAACGCCAACTTCGAGAGCGAGGCATTGCGTTGCGTGACCTCGTGGCCCGTTCACACCTCGATCAGTGGGGGTCGGCCCCTGTGCGTGTTGGCGTCTCCGGCGGGCCAGACTCGATGGGTCTTGTCATTCTCGCCTGGGCCAATGGTCAACGAGTACATGGAATCCACGTCGACCATGGACTTCGCCCCGACTCGTGCCATGAGGGTGCCATGATCGCCGATGCCTTAGCTCCATTTGGAGTCGGACTTACCGAGTATCGCATCCTTGTCGATGACGGGGGCAACCTTGAAGACCGTGCTCGACAGGCGAGACTGGCCCGGCTCCAGGGTGCGGCCACTGCACACACCATGGATGATCAGGCCGAGACAGTGCTTGCCAATCTTGTGCGTGGTGCTGGGTTGATCGGGCTTGGAGCCATGCAGCCAGGACCTCGCCATCCGATTCTTGGACTGCGGCGTAGTGAGATGCGGGCAATCTGTGAGGTGGCCGGCGTGTGGGTGCTCGATGACCCGAGCAATCAGGATCCGCGTTTCGTCCGTAATCGAGTGCGCGCGGAGCTGATCCCCCTCGCCAACGCTATCGTCCAACGTGACGTTGTCCCGATCCTTGCCCGAACTGCAGGGCAGTCACGGGACTATGCCCAAGCGCTCGATGAGGTTCTGGGGCAGCATCCGAACGACCCCTCGGGCATGCCACCGGTTCTTGCTCGCCATCGACTCAACGCCCAGATCGTCGCTGGTCTTGGACTGCGGCTCACGAGCGCACAACTTGAACGAGTGCGACAGGTGGCGATCGGTGCTTGTCGTGGACATCAGATCGTAGGGGCGATCACGGTTCGAAGAGAACGAGGCAGACTGGTCTTCGTGAGCGCCGAGGGCGTAACGCTCTTGGGCCTCGATCTTACCTGAACGTCACCGGCACTAACACGAGGAGGTAATCGTTGACCGCTGCGACGGTTCTCGATTTGGCCTCAACGTCTTGTACTCATCATTGGCGACACCCATTGTTGGCTGCACTCACGCGTTATTGAGCTTGTCGAAGTGTTGGTGGGCTGAGCCCAACCGGTGAGAGCACGATTGCTCCTCTCCTAGGATAGAAACGGCTAGTGGGTTGTTGAGGAAGGCGGAGGCGATGGGCTGGCGGGATGAGGATAGGCACCTCGGCGAGGTGGTGGTCAGCGCTGAGAGAATCGCAGCGCGCGTCGGTGAACTTGGTGAACAGATCACCCAGGACTATCAAGGACGTGCTCCTTTGTTGATCGGTGTTCTCAAGGGGGCATTTGTCTTTATGACCGATCTCGCTCGTGCAATCGACCTCCCTGTGAGTGTTGATTTCATGGCGGTCTCCTCCTATGGAGATGCGACGAAGACCTCCGGGGTGGTCAGGATTATTAAGGATCTCGATATCGACCTCGTCGATCGTGATGTCATTCTCGTCGAGGACATCATCGAGAGCGGCCTGACGCTTCGATATCTACTTCACAACTTGCGATCCAGAAACCCGAGGTCGTTGCGGGTGTGTACGCTCCTGCTCAAGGAGGGCGAGCAGCGCGAACTGGTGGCCCCAGATTACGTTGGCTTTTCGATTCCGAAGGAGTTCGTCGTCGGTTACGGGCTCGACGTCGCTGAGGAGTACCGCAATCTTGCCTACATCGTGAAATATCGCGAGAAGCTATCGTGACGAGCCATGACGAGGCGGTCGAAGCCGTTCGACAGGTCCTCGGGTATCTCGAGGAGTATCACGGCGCCAAGCTTGACCCGGACGTCATCGAGCGCACCCCACACCGCTGGATTGCCTTTTTGGAGGATGCTACGCGGGGGATGCGCGAGCCCGAATCAACCGCGGCGCGGTTCGAGCTCGCCGATAGCGGCATGGTCAAGCTCAGCGATGTCACTTTTCACTCTCTCTGTGAGCATCATTTGCTCCCGTTCTTTGGTACCGTGAGCATTGAGTATCGACCTGCCCAATTCGTGGTGGGCATTTCGGCGTTGGTTCATATCGTCGAGCGCCATGCGCACAGGTTGCAGCTTCAAGAGCGCATGACGCGAGATATCGCCAACGAGATCGCGGCCGCCACCAGCTCACACGAGGTCAGGGTCATGATCGAGGCCGAGCATTTGTGCATGTCGATGCGAGGTGTTGCCAAACCCGGGACGACGGTCACGACCAACGTTGAGGTCGGTGGGGTTGAGTTCGCAGGGGTCGAGCCCACCAGAACCTCGCACAACATCCCTAAGGATGGTCGATGACGTCGCCTTATGACGCACGATCAGGCGTGACGGTGATGGGCATACTCAATGTCACTCCAGACTCGTTTTCTGACGGGGGTCGGTATCTTGATACCCAGGCAGCCATCGCCCACGGCTATGAGCTCTTTGCTCAAGGAGCGAGCCTGGTCGATGTTGGAGGCGAGTCGACGCGACCCGGAGCCCGCACGGTTCCCGAAGATGAGGAACTGCGCAGGGTGCTTCCGGTTGTGGAGGCGTTGGCCGAACGCGGCACCGTGTCCATTGACACCCGCAAAGCCGATGTCGCGCGCCAAGCGTTACGTGCGGGGGCGACCATCATCAATGACGTTAGCGCTTCACTCGTCACGGTGGCCGCCGATCACGGAGCCGGTTGGGTGGCGATGCATGCACAGGGTGACCCACAAACGATGCAAAATGAACCGCGATATGTGAACGTTGTTGAGGAGGTGTTGCGATTCCTTGACGATTGTCGGGTCAAGGCCGACAGGCTTGGGGTCAGCGAGATCTATCTCGATCCGGGAATTGGATTTGGCAAGACGGTGGAGCACAATCTTGCCTTGCTTGGCAACCTTGCTCGTTTTAGGGAACTCGGTGCGCCGATCTTGATTGGTGTGTCCAGGAAGTCGTTTTTGGCAGGGCTTACCAGACTCGGTCTTATTGGCGACCCAAGTGATCGCGAGGAACAAAGCCTCGCGGCGAATATCTGGGCGATTGCGAATGGTGCATCGGTAGTACGTGTTCACGAGGTTGCGCCTATTGTTGAGTACCTTCGGCTTGTCGAGGCCATTGAATCTGCAAGGAGGGTTCTATGTTTGACGTAATAGAAGTTCCAAGAATCTCCATCATGACGCGTGTGGGCCTGACTGAGGCGGAGCGAGCCCGGCCACAGCCGATCGAAATCGGGCTGCGTCTTGAGGTCGCCATCGAGAGGGGTCTCGGCGATGACCTGAACCAGACCTTCGACTATTCGGTGCTCGATCGGGTCATCCCGGAGGCGCTGGACCCTGCCCCAAAGCTGCTGGAGACGATCGCTGAGCGTATCACCCGGGGTATTGTGCAAAAGGCCGATTGCTCGCGGGTGAGCTTGATCCAGGTGACGATTACCAAGTGTCGGCCTCCGCTCCAACTCGAGACCGATGGTGTCAAGGTGACCATGCGTACACCTGTTAGGCACGGAATGGTGGCTGCCGGGTCGTGAGGGTCTTTCTTGGACTTGGTGCGAATCTTCGTGATCCGCAGCGCCAGATGGAGGGGGCGATCGCTCGCCTAGGACAACCATTAACGGCTTCGTCATTGTATCGAACGGCCCCGGTCGGTGGACCGGCTGGGCAGCCGGACTACCTGAATGCCGTGATCATCATTGCCTGGGATCGATCGCCGTTTGCGCTGTTGGCGCTCATTCATCAGATTGAGGCCGATTTTGGTCGAGAGCGACTGGTGCGTTTTGGCCCGCGCACGCTCGACATCGACATTGTGGCCATCGATGGCCTTACGATCGAGAGTGCATCCCTCACAGTTCCCCATCCAAGGGCGCACGAACGCGCCTTCGTGTTGGTTCCACTCGCGGAGGTTAGCTCCGAGTATGCCACCATCCTTGGGTGGGATGGAAGCAGTCGTGCTGAGGTGATGAACGTTGCGAACTTCGATGTCGAGAGCAGCACCTGGGTCCCGTGAGCGGTGGTTGTACCGGGGGTGCCGACACTGAGCGGGGCTCGATGTCGGGTAAGCGAAAGCACAGGAACGAATAGCCATAGGCACTGGAGGAGATAGTGAGCGAGTTGCTTTTAACGGTTGACATCGGTAACACGGATACAGTCTTTGGTTTCTATGACCTGGTGGACCCAACGCCTGGCCGAAAGGCCGAGGATGGGCTTCGTGAGCACCTTCGTCTTGCGACCAGGTTGGATCGCACGGTCGATGAGATCTACCTCTTGTTGCGCCAGTTTGTCGACGCACGCGGGCTTTCGCTTACCGAAGATGTGACAGGAGTTATCATCTCATCGTCGGCCCCGAGTGCGACCCAGGCAATGATTGATCTCTCGAAGCGGTGGTTGGAGCGAACGCCACTGGTCCTCGGTCGTGGTCTTGACCTTGGGTTACGTATTCTTTACGACAACCCCAATGAGGTCGGTCCGGATCGACTTGCCGATGCGGTTGGTGCCTATGACCTCTATGGTGGCCCAACGATCGTCGTGGATCTCGGGACGGCAACCACCTTCGACGTAATCTCGGTCGATGGGGACTATCTCGGGGGCGCGATCTGCCCCGGAGTCGTCGTAGCCCTGGATGCACTGGTCTCGAGAGCAGCTGCCCTACGCAAAGTAGAGCTCGTGGCTCCTCGCTCGGTGGTCGGCAAAACCACCGTCGAATCGATCCAGGCAGGCGTGCTCTATGGCGTAAAGGGACAGGTCACGCAGATCGTGGCTGACACGGAGGAGATCATTGGGCCGGCGACGGTGATCGGGACCGGCGGGCTCGCTGAGTTGCTCGCACCGTTCATCCCTGTGATCAGCAGGGTTGAGCCATGGCTGACCCTTCATGGACTTAGACTGACCTTCGAGCGCAATCGTCATCTGGCGCCGTAAACGCAGAACAATCGACAGGGGAGATCGACGTCATGGAGCATGAGACCGACGCATCGTTAGATGAGGAGATACCCTACGAGGTGCTTGGCGTGGAGCCAATCGGACCACTGCGGGGTTCGTTTGGCGACCTAGGGGCCGACACAAGGACAGACCGTGTCGTCACAGTCGCCGGACGTCTGATGCGATTTCGTCGTCAGGGCAAGCTTGCCTTTGGCGATCTTGTCGACTCAACCGGTACGATCCAACTCCTGCTGCGACGGGAGGCAACCACAGACTTCGAGCGTTTCGTGCATGAGCGTGTCTTGGGGGACTGGATCGCGGTCACTGGCGAGATCATCACCTCGCGTAGCGGTGAACTCTCGGTGGAGGTCGCCTCATGGCAACTTTTGGCGCGCGCCCGCCGCAACTTTGGCGACAAGTGGCGGGGCGTGAGCGATCCTGACATTCGCTACCGGCAGCGATATGTTGACCTGTGGGCAAACCCGGAGGTTCGAGAGCGTCTTGCCACCCGATCTCGTATCATCACCCAGCTCCGCCACGATCTTGGTGAACGTGGGTTTATGGAGGTCGAGACGCCCATTTTGCAACCGATCGCCTCTGGCGCGGTGGCGAGACCCTTTGTCACTCATCACAACGCACTGGATACTGATCTGTACCTGCGTATCGCACCCGAACTCTACCTCAAGCGTCTCGTCGTTGGAGGTTTCGAACGGGTTTTCGAGCTGGGGCGAGATTTTCGCAATGAGGGTCTTTCACCCAGGCACAACCCCGAATTTACGATGCTGGAGGTTTATCAGGCCTATACGGACGTCTATGGGATGATCGAGCTTACGGAGATGCTGATCTCTCATGCGGCAATGGCCGCCGTTGGCAAACTCGACATCTCGTGTCAGGGCCAGATGATCAACCTGCACCCGCCGTTTCGAAGGGCGACGATGGAGGAGTTGGTCTCGGAGGCTGTCGGACGTGGTGTGAGCCTTGATGATTCGCGTGAGGAGCTCGCTCGTCTTGGAGCCGACCATGGAGTCAAGGTGGAGACAACAGATGGCCCTGGTCGGATCATCTTCTCGCTCTACGAGGAGCTGGTCGAGGGAGCGATTGTTGAGCCTACCTTTGTCTTGGACTTCCCGAAAGAGGTCTCGCCCCTAGCGCGTGATCATCGCGATCCGGCCAAGCGTGGGCGAGTTGAGCAGTTTGATCTTGTGATCATGGGTCGGGAGATGGGAACCGCGTACTCTGAGTTGAACGACCCAGACGAACAGCGTCGGCGATTCATCCAGCAAGCTGAGGCTCGACTTCACGGCGATGACGAAGCGATGCTGCTTGATGAGGACTTTTTGCGAGCGCTTGAACACGGCATGCCTCCCACGGGTGGACTAGGAATCGGTGTCGATCGATTGGTCATCCTTTTGACCGATGCTCCGCACATCAAAGAGGTGATCGCCTTCCCAGCGCTGCGACCAGAGGCCCCAGCAACCGAATCTTGACCGATCGAGCCTTGCTGGGTGCTGGATTGTGAGTTGCTCCGCCGAGGTACGACGTTCATCGTTTGACGGTAGTTGGGGATCTAATGGCCTGGTGAACTCAGGTGGCGAGTCGCAGAATCCCGATGCCTTGGCCGACCGCAGAACGTGCCGACTCAACCAGCTGGTTGAGCAGATTGGTCACCCAGGCGAAGTCGTAGGGTTCGAGCTTTGTGACCAGTTCGCCAACTCGGTCGCGGTATTGCTCCATGACCACGAGCGACTCCTCCAACGCACCCGAGGAGCGCAGGAGTTCGGCGATCTGGCGCAGATTCCTTGAGGTATTGGCGTTCGGGAGCAACCTTGTGAGCGCCTGAGCATCGTTTGGCTTGGCGAGGAGGAGAATCACCGGCAATGTATAAACGCCTTCGACGAGATCCTGCCCAGGCTCTTTCTTCAGGATTTCTTTGGGTGCGAAGATGTCCATGATGTCGTCGCGAATCTGGAATACCATGCCGATGGATTCGCCGATCTCTGTGAAGATAGCCACCTCGTCGTCGGCGAGACCAGCAAGGAGCGCTGGAATTCTCGCCGAGGCCGCCATCAACGAGGCGGTCTTGCCTGCGATGGCGGCGAGATATTCCGCGCGGTTACGATCAAGACGATGGGCGGCCGCGACCTCAAGGATCTGACCCTCACACATCCGCGCAAGGGTATCGGCGAGTAGCGTTGCGATCTCCTGGCTGAGCCGCGCCGAGATGCCAGCGGCTTTGGCGAGCAGAAAATCTCCAGTGACGATCGCGATGAGGTTGCCAAATTTCAAATTGACGCTTGGTACCCCTCGCCGTTCGTTCGCCTCATCCATGACGTCATCGTGATAGAGCGATGCGAGATGGACCAGCTCCACAGCGACTGCACCCTGGATGATCGCAGCATTAGAGAAGGAAGCGATCTCCTCTGGAGACCAGCCAAGTGCGTGGGCCATTGCAAACGAGATCATCGGCCTGACTCGCTTGCCTCCAGCTGCGATGAGGTGTGTTGCTGCCTCACTGATCATCGGGTCACCGGTCGTTGCAGCATCGCGCAACTGCTCTTCGAGGGTCGCTAAGGAGCGACTCATCCACGGTTCGATTAAACTAATTTCGTATTCCACCGAGATCCACCCTAGATGGTCGGCGGGCGTAAACATAATACGGGCACCCGATCTGTGGCTTAGACCAGGGCCTAGGGGTCATTGTCGGCAGGTGTTTTTGAACGGGCTCCCTGTTGGTGGGTTCGCCTGTTGGTGGGTTCGCATCGGGCGGTAGCCGGGCAGCAACATTGGGTAGTGCATTTGCCTTGACTGGATTGGTACTTGACTGGATTGGTAGTTGTGTTTGGGGTGATACCGGACGATAACACCCAGATGGTTAGCTCTTGTGAGTCCCATGAGGGCAGAGGTACCCCACTCGCGGTGGGTCCACAAGGTTGTGGCCTTGGCCGTGACGTTCGACCCAAGGGCAGGCCCGCGCGAGCGCGAAGCACGTGAGGCAACCGGGCTCGAGACGATCGTGGTGGGCGGTCAAGCATCGTCGCTACACCGCCGGTTCCGGTGTCGTGGGGCTGTGGAGTTAAGTTTTGTGAGAGTCCGTGAACTATGCGGGCATGGAAAGCTTGTCGTTGGTGTTGACTAGACTGATGAAAAGATAGATCGGGATTATGCGCTGGGTCACTCCAGCGGAGGATCTCGATGAGGAGGCAATTAAGTTGTTCGAACGTTTTACGGATCGTGCTCGCCGAGTTTTAGTGCTCGCCCAAGAGGAGGCCAAGCTCCTCCACCACAACTACATCGGGACTGAACACATCTTGCTAGGTCTCGTTCATGAGGGCGATGGCATTGCCGCCAAAGCGCTTGAGTCGCTCGGGGTGACGCTTGAAGGGCTTCGCGAAGAGGTTGTCAAGCTTGCCGAGCCCTCGTCTGGACCTACGCCGAATTCGCCAGCGTTCACGGTGAGTGCCAAGAAGGTGCTTGAGTATTCGTTGCGTGAGGCACTGCAGCTTGGCCACAACTACATCGGGACTGAGCACATGCTCCTTGGCTTGGTGCGAGAGGGCGAAGGAACCGGGTCAAAGGTGCTCATGAACCTGGGCATTGACCTGACGCGAGTTCGTTCGCAGGTCATGCAGATCCTCACGACCTATGAGGGCAAGCAGCCGGCTGGGGCCGGCGTTGGACCCTCGACAGGCCAGGAGAACTCAGGTGGATCAGCCGTCCTTGATCAGTTTGGTCGCAACCTGACGCAGATGGCTCGAGAGCGTAAGCTTGACCCGGTGGTCGGCCGCGATCGAGAGATCGAGCGGATGATGCAGGTGCTGTCACGCCGTCAGAAGAACAATCCCGTACTGATCGGTGAGCCAGGTGTTGGTAAGTCAGCGATCGTCGAGGGCTTGGCGGAGAAGATCGTGCAAGGTGACGTCCCCGATACGCTGCGAGGCAAGCAGATTTACACGCTTGATCTCGGTGCGTTGGTCGCCGGTAGCCGTTACCGTGGCGACTTCGAGGAGCGCCTCAAGAAGGTGCTCAAAGAGGTTCGCACCAAGGAAAACATCGTGCTCTTCATCGATGAGATCCACACCTTGGTAGGGGCGGGTGCAGCCGAAGGGGCCATCGATGCCGCTTCGATCCTCAAGCCGATGTTGGCTCGTGGCGAGTTGCAGACGATCGGTGCTACCACCATTGATGAGTATCGCAAGCATTTCGAGAAGGATGCCGCGCTCGAGCGGCGGTTCCAGCCGATCACCGTCGGCGAACCCTCGATCGAGGACACCTTTGAGATTTTGAAGGGCCTTCGTGAGCGCTACGAGTCGCACCACAACGTGACGATTACCGATGAGGCGCTGGTGGCGGCTGCCAATATGGCTGATCGCTATATCTCCGATCGTTTCTTGCCGGATAAGGCGATCGATCTGATCGACGAGGCTGGTAGTCGCCTACGAATCAAGCGGGTGACGTCACCTCCCGAACTTCGCAAGATCGATGACGATCTCGTTCGTACGCGTAAGGACAAGGACTCAGCACTAGCCCGACAGAACTTTGACGAAGCCAAGCGGCTCTCGACCAAGGAAGGCGAACTTGCTCAGCGTAAGAGTGAGTTGGAAGCCTCGTGGAAAGAGGAGGGCAAGGAGCGCTTCGGAGTCGTTGACGAAGAGGTGATTGCAGAGGTCTTGGCCATGTGGACCGGCATACCGGTGAATCGTCTCACCGAGGAAGAGACGGCAAAGCTTCTGCGGATGGAGGATGAACTCCATCGTCGAATCGTCGGGCAGCAAGAGGCGATCTCGGCGTTGTCGCGATCGATTCGTCGAACGCACGCTGGTCTCAAGGACCCAAGGCGCCCGTCAGGTTCGTTTATCTTTCTCGGACCAACGGGTGTAGGCAAGACTGAGTTGGCCAAGACGTTGGCTGAGTTCCTCTTCGGAGATCCAGACGCGCTGATCCAGCTCGACATGAGCGAGTACATGGAGAAGCACACGGTTGCCCGTTTGGTCGGTTCACCTCCTGGTTACGTGGGTTACGACGAAGGTGGACAGCTGACTGAGGCGGTTCGGAGAAAGCCGTTCTCGGTCGTGCTCTTCGATGAGATTGAAAAGGCGCATCCTGACATCTTCAACACCTTGTTGCAGATCCTTGAGGATGGTCGTCTCACGGACGCTCAGGGACGAGCGGTGGACTTTAAGAACACCATTTTGATCATGACCTCAAACCTTGGTAGCGCCGAACTCCACAAGAGTCAGGTGGGATTCTCGAAGAACACCGACGCGGTCAACCACGAGAAGATGCGCATCAAGTTGAACGAGGCTCTCAAGTCACACTTCAAGCCAGAGTTCTTGAATCGTATCGATGAGGTAATCGTCTTCCATGAGTTGACCCAGCCTGAGGTTGAGCAGATCGTTGATCTTCTGTTCAAACGAGTTCAAAAGCAACTCGAGACCAAGGGTATTGGTATTGAGTTGACTGAGTCGGTTCGTGCGCACCTAGCAAAGGTCGGTTACGACCGGGAGCTTGGCGCCCGTCCGCTGCGTCGAACGCTGCAGCGACTGATTGAGGACCCCTTGTCAGAACGTCTGTTGAATCGTGAGTTTCATGCAGGCGAGATGGTGGTCGTCGATCTCGATGGTGATGAGGTGGTCTTTAGGGTGATTGAAGGTGTCGATCCAACTCCGATGGAGTTAGCCGAGTCCTCCAGCGCAGACTAGCCTCGCCACTGACTGCGACAGCAGTGATGGGTCGGAGGTTCTGAGCCTTGGCAGATACGGTGGCTCCACACAGAGTTGCTGAGAGGTCGAGGTCTCGGTCAGCCGAGACAACGTTCTGTCATGGTTATGTTTGAAAGATTCCCATGCTGATAGGCTCTCTTCGAAGCCGGCGGTAATCCCGTCGGCTTCGGCCGTTTTGCAACGAAACCAGCGATCGTGGCGGGTGGGACTCGCCCTCGCCGGCGGGCCTCCGACGGTGAACAGTTGACATCAGGTTGTCAGAGGCTCGGACTAAACCAACCATTATGAAGCAAAAGTTTCGATGTTCTGGTTGTGGCGAGCTCCATCTCACGTGGAAAGGGCAGTGTCTTGCCTGTGGTGAGTGGGGGCTCATTGGTGAGGAGTCGGAGCCGACGCGCTTGACGCGAGCGATGACAACTCCGGTGCCCCTGGCACGTGTCACACGACATCGAGAGCGTCGCTTGACATCGGGGATCGTGGGACTTGACGAACTCCTGGGGGGCGGGTTCGTCTTCGGCTCCGTCGTGTTGGTCTCGGGCGAGCCGGGTGTTGGCAAGTCTTCGCTCATCCTTGGACTGTCTGCCGATATCATGGCCACGACATCGAGTCTCTACATTACCGCCGAAGAGACACAGTTGCAGCTTGCCCAGCGAGCCGAGCGGCTCGGTGGCACCTATGACCAGCTACTGGTGCTGGCGACGCGCGACAGTGATGAGGCCCTTGCAGCGATGGAGACGACCGAGGCAAAGTTTGTCGTGATCGATTCGCTGCAAGCCCTTGCGATCGGTGTCGCGTTGATGAAGGAGTTCGTCGACGCAGTCGTCAAGCTCGCCAAGTCGCGAGAGTTGGTGGTGGTGGTCATTGGCCAGGTCACAAAGGATGGCGATCTCCTTGGGCCGCGCTATGTCGAGCACATGGTGGATGCGTCGCTCATGCTCGAGGCGACTGGGGCACCTGGGATTCGTCGAGTCTTGGTTCGTAAGAATCGGTTTGGACCAAGTGATGGGGTGCGACGGTTCTCGTTGGAGGCCACAGGGGTACGGATGCTTGAGGAGTCGAATCGGCTTGAGGGCACCCCCGAGGTTGGGCGCGCATGGGCAGGGGTGAGAGTAGGTCGCCTCGCCCAGATCGTCGAGGTGAATGCCTTGGTTGGTGCCAAGTCCAAAGGGCGACTTTTGTCCCGTGGGGTTGAGACCGATCGGGTTCGGTACTTGCTCAGCGTGATCGACAAACACTGTGATCTTGATCTTGCGGATCGAGAGGTCATGGTGGCCATCCCGAGTGGCAGCGTAGTATCTGATCCGCGTGTCGACCTGGCGTTGGCGATCGCGTTGGTGAGTTCGCGCCGCTCGATACCGTTGGCTCGCCCATTGCTCGCCTGTGCTGAGATCGGGTTGTTAGGAGAACTGATCGCCGATGACGCAATCCGAGGGTTGACACAGGCGCTGCCGGTTCCATCCCGCGAGATCATCACGCCGACGACCAGACCATACCTTCGGGATGTATTGGCCGAACTCGGTCTTCATAAGTCCGATCGACTCCAGGTGGTAGGCTTATAGACAGATGAGCGCTTCGATCACTGAATTTCAACAAACGGCGTTGGCTAAGGTTGCGCCAGGGACCCCATTGCGGGCTGGTCTTGACCGCATCTTGCTTGCAGGGACTGGCGCGTTGGTCGTATTGGGTGATGCGGCAGAGGTGCTCGAGATCTGTACGGGTGGCTTTCTTATCGAGGCGGCCTTCTCGCCTCAAAAGCTGTTCGAGCTCGCCAAGATGGATGGTGCTATCATCCTCTCGGCCAACGGAACCAGAATTGTTCGAGCCAACGTCCACCTGGTACCTGATCCACGATTGGTGACCACTGAGACGGGGACGCGACATCGAACGGCTGAGCGGGTGGCCTCAAGCGTGGACGCCGTGGTGGTCGCCGTATCCGAGGAGCTCTCGGTGATCTCGGTGTATTATCGCAGTCACAAACAGACCTTGCAACCAATCCCCTCGGTGCTATCCCGCGCGAGTCAGGCACTCTCGACACTCGAGCGCTATCGAGAGCGCTTTGAATCGGTTTTGGCGAACTTGACTCCGCTAGAGCTCAATGATCAAGTTACCTTCCGTGACGTGCTCTTTGCCCTGCAGCGAGGGGAGATGGTGCGGCGTATCGGTGCTGAGATCGATGGATACCTACTCGAGCTCGGAACAGATGGTCGTTTGCTCGCGTTGCAGTCGGCCGAGATTTCGTTGGACTTCGAGGAGCGTTTCGATTCGCTGATCTTTGACTTCTTGGGCTATAGTGACCCACTCGAGATCGCGGCAGTTCGTGATTCGTTCTCCTCGCTATCAACCGACGACGTTACCGACCTGAGGACCTTTGCGAGTTGGGTGGCCCGACAGGCGATCTGCGAACCACTCCGTGAGGTCTCTCTCGAACAGGGCGATCTTGCCCTCTTCACGCTGCCGTCGCGGGGCTCAAGGTTGTTGAATAGCATCTCCAGAATCCCTACTGCAGCCGTAGCGGCCCTTTTGGATCGCTACCCATCGGTGGCGGCCATCCGCTCGGCACCGGAAGAGGAGCTGGCTTCGTTAGATGATATTGGACCCGACTGGGCCAGAGTGATTCGTGAGTCTCTTGGCGTCAGTCCGGTCGTCTCGCCGCTTGAGCGCTAAGAGCACAAGCTTGTCTGGATCCAGCACACGATAGATGCGGTGGTTGTCGATGGCGATGGCACCACAGCGCTGCAGGGTGATCAATGCCTTGTTGGTGCGCTCGCGCGAGGCCCCGACGAGGCTTGCGATCTCCTCTTGGGTAATATCGAGCACAAACTGTTCTTGACCTTGAGAGATGTCCACGAGGCGTCGTGCGAGACGGTTGATCAGGTCGAGGTTGAGCGCCTCGACTAGGCGTTCGTCGTTCGCACGGATCCTGGCCGCGTAGGCGCCAAGAACACTCCAGCTCAGCTCGGGGTTTTCGACGAGGCTTTTGCGTAGGAGATCGTAGGGGATGACAAGCACCAAGGATGGTTCAAGTGCTTTGGCGGTTGAGGTCCTCGCAGAGTGGTCAAAAAGGCTCAAATCTCCTACGACGGCACCACGTGACTTGATTCCAAGCATGCACGGGCTGCCCCATGGCCCCTCGGCGAGCAGTCCGATCCGCCCAGAGCAGATCAAGAAGCAGTCCTCAGCCTGCGTGTTGTGACGATACAGTATCCCATGCTTGGGGTAGTGCTTGAGATGGGAGCCGATAAAAGTAGGTGTCATCAGCTCTCCGGAGAAGCAAGAAAACACCGGATGACTTGCCACAAGGGCTAGCACCGTTCCGACTCCGTCACCTTCAGCACACTTGAGCACATCCACCCCCTGCCCTCGAGCTGGTATACTAGTAGAAAAGTTCAGTTAATCCTTACTGTATGTCCTTCTTGGAAGGCGGTTTCATTGTCATTTGAAGTCGGCGACAAGGTCGTCTATCCCCACCATGGTGCAGCGATCATCGAAGATCGGGAGCGTCGGGAGGACTTCGGGGAAGAACGCGAGTACTTTGTCCTCAAGATCGCCTACGGAGACCTGACGGTTCGTGTACCTGTTGATCTTGCTGAAGAGGTTGGTCTACGTGATGTGATCAACGATGAAGAGGTCGAGGAGGTCTTCGCCGTCCTCGGGAAAAAGGATGCACGCATGCCGACCAACTGGTCGCGGCGGTACAAGAACCACGTCGAGAAGCTGAAGTCGGGCGACATCTATCAGGTCGCCGAGGTGGTGCGCAACTTGACGATCCGTGACAATGACAAGGGTCTTTCTGCGGGTGAGCGAAGAATGCTTGCGAAGGCACGACAGATATTGGTCTCCGAACTCACCTTTGCGCTGTCGGTCACTCCTGAAGATGCTGAGGGGCGACTCGACAAGGCGCTCGCATAGCGGGGCGACCGTTGTCGGTCGCAACCTTGATTGTCGCTGCCGGTTCAGGCACGCGTTTTGGGGGCCTCAAGCAGTTTGAACGCGTTGACGGTATCACGCTGATCGATGCGGCGATTGCACGAGCCCGTACGGTGTCAAATCTGATCGTCGTCGCACTCCCTCCCGGGGTGAACCCACCACCAGGGGCGGACGATCTTCGGTATACGGTCGGTGCTAAGACCAGGACTGGGTCGGTCATCAACGCGTTTCGCCACCTTGATGAGACTGTTGATTACGTGCTCATCCATGACGCCGCGCGTCCGTTTGCCTCCGAGGTGCTCTTTGAACGAGTGGTCGCGGCACTTGCCCGTGGGTGCGCGGTGGTGGTTCCCGCGCTGGCGTCGGTTGACACGCTCAAGGTGGTCGAGGATGCAGTCGTGGTGCGGACCTTGGACAGGACAAAGATCGTTCGCGTGCAGACGCCACAAGGGTTTCACTACGACGTGCTCGCCGCCGTCGTCGAGAGCCATCGAGAGGCCACTGATGAGGCAGCAATCGCCGAGGAGCTGGGGTTTGCGGTGACGGTGGTGCCAGGGGATGAGCTCGCCTCGAAGGTGACTGTACCAGGCGACCTCGACCGCTTCCGACTCCCTCGGGTCGGCCTTGGCTTTGACATTCATCCGTTTGGAGCCAGCGGGGAGGGTGACCTCATCTTGGCCGGCACCCACTTTGGCCCTCCCGGGCTTGTCGGTCACTCCGATGGTGACTGTCTAGCTCACGCCGTCGCCGATGCGGTGCTAGGCGCCGCTGGTATTGGTGGCATTGGTGACCTGTTTCCGGACACGGACCCTGCTCTTCATGGTGCTGACTCGATGGAGCTCTTAGGTCGATGCCGTGATGCGGTCGAGGCGAAGGGCTATCGTATCCACTCTGTGGACGCGACGATCATAGCTGAACGGCCTCGTCTTGGGCCCTCACTTGGTGTGTTTGGCAAGGCCTTGGAGGAGTGTCTTGGAGCTCCAACGCTGGTGAAGGCCAAACGGGCTGAAGGTCTTGGCGACCTCGGTGCTGGACGTGGGGTCGCGACGTTTGCGATCGCGTTGCTAAGATGAGCGAACGGAACCTTGGTGGGACCCAGGTCGAGGGCCGTCGGGCGGTCATCGAGCTTTTGCGAGCCAATCGGCGAGAGGTAAACGAGCTATGGTGTGTGCGCCACGCGGTCGATCACGAGATTGTAGCGCTCGCCGAGATCCAAGGCATTCGGGTTCGGGAGGTCTCGGAGACGGCCTTCAAGGATCGGGCGTCGTCATTACAACCCCAAGGAGTCCTCGCGCTCGTTGAGCCGTTGCGATCCCATCCGCTTATCGAGTTCGCCGAACCAGGGGTACTTGTTCTCGTGCTGGACCACGTTCAGGACCCGCAAAATCTTGGCGCGATTCTCCGGAGCGCTGCCGCTGCTGGCGTTGACGGGGTCGTCTTGCCCGAACGGCGCGGGGCGCTCGTCACCCCGGCGGTCACCAAAGTGGCCTCTGGTGCCATCGAGTACCTCCGATTCAGCGTCGTTGCCGGTATCCCGGCGGCGCTTGCACAGCTCCAACAACGGTCGGTTTGGACGGTGGGGTTGGCTGCTGAGGCCGAGACCGAGCTTGCCAAGTGCAACCTTCTCACCGAGTCGTTGGCCCTCGTCGTCGGAGCTGAAGGGGATGGGTTGTCGCGGTTGGCGCGCCAGCGTTGTGATCTCCTGGCCAAGATACCGATGGCACCATCGGTTGCCTCCCTGAATGTGAGTGCGGCGACCGCAGTTGCGTTGTTTACCATTGCTGGAGCACGCGGTGTCGCATGACCCCAAAGTCCTGTTTGTGACCGATCGCGACGAGCTCGCGGCCTTGCTCGAAACGCTGCCCGACGAGTTGCTAGCCCAAGGTCATCGTGCGTATCAGCGACGGTTTGGCCCAGACGAAGCCTTGCTTGCCGTTGCTCTCGCACACCCAGATCAGCGGGTGGGTATCGCCGCGGTCACGGCGGTTCCTCGTGGGTTGTTGACTCCCGAGCTTGCGAGACAGTGGATGCAAGACCCCTCGTGGCTGGTTGCCGAATACGGGGCCTATGTCGCTGGCGAACTCGAGGATTCCTCACTGGTAACGACGCTGATCACGTTAGCTAGCGGTCACGAGGAGATGCTGGTGCGTGAGGCCGCGCTTGCCAGCCTTGGTGCGATTGGCGACGAGCGTGGCCTCCCGGTGGTCATTGAAGCCCTGCGATCAAAGAACGTCTATTTCCGGAGGCGTGCATTGGTTGTCTCGGTTGCCTTCGAATCTGATGAACTGACGAGGGCGGTCGAGGAGCTGCGCAACGATCGTGATGCGCAGATCCGTCAGCTCTTCGTTGACCTCGAGCGAGATCCTTACCAGTAAATCGTTTTTGGGTTTGTCGCGTGGACAACCGACAACCCTCGGGCCACCGCGAGCTCGGGTTCTGCGATGCAATGAACCTCGACGCCGAGTCTTCGCTCTAGCTCAGCGGCGAGCCCAACGAGATGAGCTCCGCCACCAAGAAGCCAGAGTCCTCGATCGGCAACGTCGGTCACCAGTTGGTTGGGCGCCTTGGCGATGCAGTCGGTAATCGTCTGGGTGATGAGGTCCAAGGTCGGGAGAATGGATGCAAAGATCTCATCCTCAAGAATCACACCGCTGGCGCTCTCACCATTGGCAAGGCTGCGTCCCCAGATCTTGGCCTGAGCACCACGATGCGTGCGCTCAAAGTCGACGAGCTGGGTGAGGATATCGTTGGCGACCTCTTCAGAGATGACGAGGTCACAGGTGGCTTTGACGGATTCGCGGATCGCCTGTCGAAAAGCACTCACACTTGCGGTGGCACTTGCGCGGGAGGCAAGTTTGCCAAACGAGACGATGCCGGCCTCAACGAGGGATTCACCGAGCACGACCGTCATGGTGCCGACCTCTCCGAGTACGTCCTCGTTGATGCCCGCTGTGGCGGCGATTGACGTCTCAAGTGGGGTGACCGGCTTTGCATTCAAATCCTCAAAGCAGCGCTTGAGCGAAGCGGTGTCCAGTTGCGAGGCATGGGTTGTGACACTGAAGAGAACCTCGGAGCGCGCGAATGAACGAACCCCGATTGAGCGCAGCGCGAGCTTCAAGAAGCCGCTGACGGCCTCGGGATCAGCCGGCGCTCCCCGCTGCATGATCTTGACGAGTTTGGTCTTCGAGCCGCTGCGCAGCACCTCTTGGGCTGCCTCGGATCCTATGACCCGAACCTCCTTGCGATCAAGGTCATAGGCCGCCTCCGAAGCAACCGTCATGATCGGCTCGTTTGCGACCTGGATCCGGGTGTTTGCAGCTCCGATGTCGACGGTGATAAGCGCCATTTACGAGCGGGGTTTCCGCGTACCGGCAGACGATTCGGCCCCTTGACGCCGATCGAGCGCCCTTCGCAACCCCTCGAAGGATCGGATGCCCTCATCGATGGGGACCGGCTTGACTCGGTGGAGCGAGCTCAGCACGCCGACGATCACAACGAAGCCGATAGGGATCAGTACATAGAGTAATTCAGTCATGGGGGCCTTTCATGGGGGATGGTACGTCTTGCAAGGGGTGGGCGGTGTTCGACCACTGGGTGGTGATCGAACTCACCTCTTGTTTCCAAATTGGGGCGGCTACCTTGATGGTGTCGATTCCATATCGCGCCGCGGCGAAGGCAGCGTCACGATGACCGGCAGCACAACCGACGAGCACGCTGGAGTCACCCAGGAGCACCTCGCCAATGCGGTGGATGAGCACGAGTGCGCGCACCTCATCAAAGCCGCGCTCGATGGTCGTAGCGATCTCGCCGAACCGCTCGGCAACGAGGTCGAGATAGGCCTCGTAATTGATAGCGGTTACGTCATCCATCTCAGCGGAGTAGGTACGTACGGTTCCTGAGAAGAGAACGACGGCACCAGCATCGACCCGATTGAGGAAGTCGTACGCCGGTCCTACCTGGAGTGTTGCATCGGTAACCTCGAGCCACCGGCTCGCCGTCTGCTCACGCCACGGAGACTGTTGCCGTGGTGTCTCCATTGAACCTACGCCTCCTCGCTCTGCACGTATCATGCTTACCGTCACTTATGTGGATCCTCGTTAAGCGAGGTGCCATCACAGCGATCGTCATCTAAAAGGATAGGCCAGCTGGCCCGATATCCGGTGCTTGGTGGAGGTATTCACACCAGGTTCTAAGCGAGGTCTCAGCTGGTCAATCGCCCAGTTCAACGCGTTGAGGCTTCATAACTGAACGGAGTGGTCAACGTGATCGTGAGAGAAACTTAGCGGTGGCCTTCGTTAGGCTACACTCTTAAGCGGTGCTATCAACGTGGTGGAGGTAACGGTGGCTGATTCCGAAGAGCCGATTAACCCATTTCAATTCATGATGGATGACATCATGAAGGCGATCGGATCGGCAAACGTCGACCCCCAGGGTCTACGACGGCAGTTCATGGGGCTCGCGCTTGGTAACGATGGTGCCAATGAGTTGCCAGCCATGAGCGAGCGCACCAGGGTAGAGTCGCTGTTCGATCTTGCTAGTCGCCACCTAGAGGCCGTCAGCTTCTTATCCGAGCTGGCCGCTCCGACGCGCCATCTTGTGGTCGAGCGCCCGGTGGATATTGCGGAACGGCTGCTTAATGAGCTGAAGGCCTATCTTGATCTGCTTGCCTCCGCCCTATCGGGTGGCGCCTCACCGAGCTCGCCAGCTGGTTCGATGGATCTCTCCCTGGGTTCCGACATGGACTTTGCCTCGCTCGCCGCTTCGCTCTCGGCCTCGCTGGGTCCCATGTTCTCGAACGCTCAGGTTGGATCGCTCGTTGGTCACTATGCGTTGTCGGCACTTGGCTCTCAAGACCTCCTACTTCCGTTATCCACCACCGGTGAACTCGGAATCGTGGTCGCAAATGTTCAACGGGTCGCACACGCCGTCGATGTACCCATCGATGAGGTGGCGCTCTATTGGACGATGCGTGAGCTGATCGTCGCCCGCGTGATGGCCCAGCCGGTTATTCTCGATCGACTGGACACCGAACTCCGGCTCTACCTGTTGGACCTCAAAGCTGATACCAACCGAATGATGGAGAGTTTTGCCGAGGGGGCGATGTCGGACCCGAATTTTCTCGCCAACTTTGACCCCTCTGCCATGCTGCAACAATCAACGAGTCCGGCACAGGTGGCTAACGTAGCCGAGCTCCAGACGACGATGGCCGTGGTGCAAGCCTTTGTCGAGCTCGTCATCGACCAGATCGGCCCGGCTGTGTTCGGTAACACCGCTTGGATAGAGACGATCAACCAGTATCTCGATGAGGATCCAGGACATGCGGTGATGGCGTCGGTGTTTGGTGTTACCCTTCCTGAGGTCCGCGCCCGAGCCGAACGGTTCGCCAGTGCGATCAAAGACTCCGCCGAGGACATCGATGCGCTCGTCGCGGCCCTCGGCGATGCTACTGGCTTCCCGAGTGCCGAGGAGTTCGATGACGTGAGTCTTTGGCGCCTTCGACGTTCGGTAGATGGCTAGCGGCGTCACGTCGTAACCTCCAGGACGTTCTCAACCTCAGTTCGCTCATCCTCTCAAGATCCGTCCGCTCGATCGACGACGGATGGTTCTCAAAGTGTTCTCATACAACCAGTGCGATCAAACCACTGGGGTCAAGCCGACGAGCCGACGAAGTCAGGTGTGCCAACGATGCGCCAGTGGCCCAGGGAGTACCCGATATTTGCATACTTGGGTACCAGATGTTGGCAACCGTCTGGCGCACTCCAATCCTATGTCCTTAGTCGCCGGTGCGAGACGTGCGATCGATCGCGGCCACCAGCCATCTTCCGCTCGATGGTGGCGTCGCCCATCAGTGAATGCACAGGACGTGCTAGCGAGAAGATGTGCTGGTAGGAGGTATGAGTCAGACCCGGTCACACCAACACCATGGCTAGCACAGGTACAACTCGTGGGCCTTCAAACAATCTGTGGATCCGAGCTCGACGATAAGGTGGCGTTCGTTGTGGCCACGATGTGGCGTCCCTCAATGGGCCAATGCGCAGCCAATTTGTGGTCGTGGTGTTAATCGATCGATTCGTTCCGTACGACCAGCTTTTGGCGAGCAGGCTGTGTGCAACTCGTTGGTGTCGGTCCTGTAGCGGTAGCAGGTTGCGATGGAGATCGCCAACGGATAGCTACGCCGGGGCGTGAGGGGAAAGTTACCCTAGACTGGCTGCGTGGTCGAGGCGGAAGGTAAGACATTCGCGAACGTATTGGCGAGCCTCGTGCGGACCAGCCTGGCCATTGACACCACAGCGCTGTCGTTGAGAAATGGCCTATTCTCGACTGTAGGAGTGATTGTACCGTTGGTGTACGGGTTTGGGACCCACCACCTACTGCTTGGTTCGGTCGCGGCGATCGGTGCGTTACTGGTAGGTTTTGCCGGTTTTCAACGAGGCTATCGCAGTCGCTTGGTAACGATGTCGTTGGCTGCGACCGTGGTGACTGTGGGGCTGGTCGTTGGCAACAGCATTGGAACCCGTCTCGCTCCCTCCTTGGTGTGTTATCTTGTGCTTGGACTCGCGGCTGGCGGCGCCATTGCTTTTGGCGAGAGCGCGTCAACCATCGGGATCCAGGCACTGGTAGCGTTCGCCATTGGGAGTGGTTTGGGTGCACCGCTTTCCCAGTCATGGTCATTAGTGGCAGCAACGATCCTTGGTGGGATCATCCAAGCGGCGATTACCGCCATTGCCATTGTCACGAGCACGTCCCCGCTCGAGTGTCGAGCGTTGGAGGGGGTCTACGCGTCACTGGCGCGATATGCGTCCGCCCCCGAGCACGATCGAGCACCAAACCCGCGACTCATCTCGAATCTTCAAGAGGCGCTGCTTGACCCGCAGCCTTTCAGGGGGGCTCGGGCGACCGCCTTTCTTCGGTTAACCCTTTCGGCTGAGGCCCTTCGAACCCAGCTTTCGATGCTCAGGATATCGCAGCTCCAAGGGGGAGCGCTGCTGGATGGATCCCAACTCATGGGTTTTGTCGTTGGGGTGTGTCAACAGGTGATCGAATTCTCGCATCGGCCAGTGGGTGCCGCTGAGTGTCGAGCCCTTAAGGCCGAGATCACGGCGGCTCGCGTGCCATTGGCAACCGGTTCCAGCGCCAACGAGACTAGTGCGATGATGCGCAACGACCTGCTCGTCTGTCTTGAGACCATCTTGGATGTGCTGATTGCCTTTGATGGGCGAAGCGTATCGCATCGCCCAATCACGAGTCGTGTAGCCTTCAACCCATTCGAACGGGCATTCTCGTCAACAACGAGGGCTACTACCATTCGACATGCGCTTCGACTTGGGGCCGCGCTGGTCGTGAGCGACCTGCTCGTTCATCTTCTCGGAGTTGGCCATGGGTACTGGGGGCCGATGACGGTGGCGCTCGTTCTTCGACCGCAACATATCAGCACGCTCCAACGGGGGTTGGTACGCATCGGTGGGACGATCATCGGCGTCGGCCTCATGACGGCTATTATCGTGGTGTTCTCACCCGACTCGGCGGTTTTGGTCGTGTTGGTCGCGATCGTGACCTGGGTCGGATTTGCGACCTTTCGAGCGAACTACTTCGTCTATAGCGTGAGCATTACCGGTGTGGTGGTCCTGCTCTTTGTCTTGCTCGGTGAGGTCGCGACGACCATCGCTGTCGATCGCTTGATCGACAGCGTGCTTGGGGGCGCCATCGCGATCCTCGTCTCCCTCGTGGTGCCGACGCGTGTCGGTGAGCCACTGCCTCGGCTCGTGGCCGAGACCATGGTTGCACAAGCATCGTTGATTGAGTTGCTGAGTACGCACTGGGGTGAGCGCGATGAGCATGGTTACACACCGCTGGCCCAAGCACGCCGTAAGCGGGTTGCCGCCATCGAGACGTTGGATGCCAGTACGAGCGAGGCTGCCTTGCGACAGAGCCCTGGCGATGTGTCCTTGGAGCGCGCCATCCTGACTCAACTTGATCGTTCGGCGTTGGCGCTCCTTGCGCTGGTCTCTCTGTCCGCTCTTCATACCCAGCTTGATCAACGCCGCCAACACGAACTAAGGACGCTATCGCAAAAGATGCGCACAGCAGCACAGTTGCTCGCCAGTCGTATACAGACCCCTTCACCCGTGCCCGCCAGCCGCGAATCTGGATTTCCCGACCTGCATCCCGATGAGATGGTGGATGGCCAGATGGTCGAGATCCTGTTCGCCCTTCTCGAGGACACGGTGCGTTCTATCGAAGTCCTGGTGACTCCATAAGGAATGAACGACGCATTCGTTTCCTCAACCAGCACTGCGTATGGATTCTCGTCACAACCGCTCTAACGCAGAAATTGGTGGGATGAAGGATTCGCCGTGGCGTGACGCCCCAGGCATCGCGTCAATGAAGATGACGCTCTCGACATCGCGTCAATGGAGATGACGCTCTCGACATCGCGTCATCGATGGTGACGCCTTTGACAGAGCGGCAGTTGTTTGCTGATTGTCGATCGGTCAGCCGTGAACGTACCCCAATTGTGGTCGTCGGGGCGAATGGTCGTAGGCTCGTACGCCAAGGGCTGATGGCATGGGAATACGAGACACGAGCGTTAGATCAGGTGGCCGCCTGGGCTGTGCGCGGTCGTCACGAGATACTGCCTTGGCCAGGGTCGTCTCGGCGGCAAGGCCAGGTTGGCGACTGATAGTGTTCTTGTGCTGGCTTGATAACGCCGCCGGCGAGGTCTTGCCAAGCGGCACCGGTCGTCGCGCGAAGAGGGCGCGGGTACGTTTGGAGGTGATAGGCGGCGTTGTCGGGTGATCTCATGATGTCCCTGGGCCCTCGCAGCAATCTCTGGCCCTTGTGTTCATCCAAGCAGCACTCGCGACCATACCGCTGGCTCGGTCATACCATGATGACCTCGGCCTCATTGGTCGGATTGGATCCACCTCAGTCCTCATGAGTAGAATTGGCCCATGGCAGAAAAACTGACCCTTGACGCCGAGGGCAAACTTGTAGTACCTGATGACGTTGTCTTGCCCTATATCGAGGGTGATGGCACCGGTGTTGACATCTGGCCGGCATCCCAACTTGTATTTGACAAGGCGCTCGCCAAGCACCACAAGCACGTCTCGTGGATGGAGGTGCTCGCCGGGGAGAAGGCGTTCAAGGAGACAGGCGAATGGCTCCCGGAGGCCACGATCGAGGCTTTTCGTGACTACCGCGTAGGTATCAAAGGCCCATTGACCACGCCCGTCGGCGGTGGTATCCGGTCGCTCAACGTCGCAATCCGTCAGATCATGGATCTTTATGTCTGCCTCCGCCCCGTGCGCTGGTTCCGTGGTGTGCCGTCTCCTGTACGCCACCCAGAACTCGTGGATATGGTTATCTTTCGGGAGAACACCGAAGATGTCTATGCCGGTCTTGAGGTAGAAGAGGGTTCACCTGAGGCGGCAAAACTTCGAACGTTTCTGCACGACAGCTTTGGATGGGATATCCGGGAGGATTCTGGGATCGGTATCAAGCCGATCTCCGAGACCGGTTCGAAACGATTGATCCGGGCAGCGATCAACTACGCCCTTGAACACGATCGTCGGAGTGTGACCCTGGTTCACAAAGGCAATATTCAAAAGTTCACCGAGGGCGCCTTTCGCGCGTGGGGCTATGAGCTGGTCAAAGAGGAGTTTGCGGACCGAGCAGTGAGCTGGGAGGATTGTAATGGAAAACCTGGCGATCGCCTCCTTGTGAAGGACGCGATCGCTGACAACGCACTTCAGCAGGTCTTGACCCGTGCCGACGAGTTTGACGTTATCGCCACCATGAACCTCAACGGCGACTATCTATCCGATGCCTTAGCTGCGCAGGTTGGAGGAATCGGAATCGCCCCGGGCGGCAATATCAACTATGTGACCGGTCACGGCCTCTTTGAGGCGACCCATGGCACGGCACCCAAGTACGCTGGCCTCGACAAGGTCAATCCTGGATCAGTAATTCTTTCAGGAGTGATGATGTTTGAGTATTTGGGGCTTGACGAGGTCGCTGCTGACATCACGAGGGCACTCGAGGAGACGATTTCGGCCAAGATCGTCACCTATGATTTTGCTCGCTTGATGGAGGGGGCGACAGAGGTCTCGTGTTCGGAGTTCGCTCACGCGGTGGCGGAGCGCATTTGAGTACTGCAGTAGCGTTAGCCGTAGGGCCATTGTCGTCTTCTGACTGAGCAACTTGTACGCCCGTTTGGGTGAGGGGTCGCTGGGCGACATGGTGATCCGTTCGTCAATGGATTGAACGGTGTCGCTGGAATCGTCGGATGAATGGTCAACGAGTTGGATGCGTGTCGTGTACGGTGCCACTCCATCCGCTTGGTGATGTGACATCGATGACGAGCTGCGACGATGGAGATTGACCGTCAGAGATAACCGTTTGAGATATGAGAGAAAGGAAATGAGAGATGAAGACTCCAGTCAAAGTAGCAGTAACGGGAGCTGCTGGACAGATTAGTTACTCGCTGTTGTTCCGTATAGCGGCGGGTGATGTGTTCGGTGCGGACGTGCCAGTCGAGTTGCGGCTGATCGAGATCGACCCTGCCATGCGCGCTCTTGAGGGTGTCGTCATGGAGCTCGATGACTGTGCCTTCCCGAATCTGGTCAATGTGGTGACCACCAGCGACCTCAAGGTCGGTTTTGACGGTGTCAATTGGGCGTTGCTGATTGGGTCAGTTCCGCGCAAGCAGGGCATGGAGCGAGGCGATCTGCTTGGCATCAACGGAGGTATTTTCAAGCCGCAGGGACAGGCGATCGCTGCGGCCGCTGCGAGCGATGTCCGGGTGCTGGTCGTCGGTAATCCCTGCAATACCAACTGCCTCATCGCACGTGAGAATGGAAAGGACGTTCCGGCGGACCGATGGTTCTCGATGATGCGACTCGACCAGAACCGCGCCATGACTCAGCTGGCGAGAAAGGCCAATAAGCCGGTAACCTCGGTCACCAAGATGGCGATCTGGGGCAACCACTCGGCGACGCAGTTCCCTGATTACCATCATGCCGAGATCGACGGTGTTCAGGTGCCGGAGGTGATCGCCGATCATGAGTGGCTCGGCGGAGACTTCATCTCGACCGTGCAAAAGCGTGGTGCTGCCATCATCGAGGCGAGAGGAGCATCATCGGCTGCCTCGGCTGCCAATGCAGTGATCGACACCGTTCGCTCTATTGCCACGCCGACACCAGAAGGTGATTGGACATCGGTTGGTGTTGTCTCTCGCGGCGAGTATGGCATCCCCGAAGGTTTGCAGTTTGGTTTTCCGATTCGTTCAAACGGCAACTCTTGGGAGGTCGTGACTGGAATCGAACATTCCGAGGCTGCCCAGCGTGCGATCGATACCACGCGTGATGAGCTACTCGGCGAACGTTCAGAGGTGACCGATTTGCTGGGGTAACCGAAACTGCAGCAATCGTTAAAGCTGGGATCGCCTCGAGGCGGTCCCAGCGTCGTTTTTGCACGAAGACGATGCGCAAGGTGCGATTTCGTATCAGCTTCTTGACTCTCCCTTGCGACGACCCTATGAGTTCACAACCCGAAGAACTCGATCGTTAGCATGCCGTTGGACCTGTTCCCGAGTAGGTGCTTCGATGGTGCTGGTCTCGTTGGACGCATGAGGTCGTCGGATGGCGGCAACCAATCCACCGTCGCTGCCACTGGCGGTGCTCCCCGACTTCGCTCATTGCCAATGGCCCTGATGGGGGAGCGCCCGAGCCGCTCATCATCACCGCAGAGAGCCCGTATCTGCGCCTTTGAGCTCCTCTGCGCGTTGGATCACCGCCACCCTTGCGAGCATGAGGATTCCAACGTCTTCTGTAAGCGACCGAGGGCCTACCCTGAGTCCTTGAACAAATCCAGAGCGACGGGACGCAGCCAGAACGTGGGGGGGAGATGCGAGAAAGCCAGCGTTCGCCGGATTGAAGTTCGAGGTCGCGACGGTCTTGATGCCAGCGGTTCTGAGTCATCCCGGATAACGAGAGGAGGCTGGCTGGATTAAGGGAGTATTCGGGCGAGTGGTTGGTTGGTGTTGCGCCCCTGTGCTAGAATGATCGGTAATCGACGATGAGCGATCGATTGATGATCCCATGAGGAGGTATCAGATGGCAACGATAGAGGTGTTTGACCCAGCGATGTGTTGTTCAACTGGGGTGTGTGGACCCAGCGTCGATCCCGCACTGTCGACGTTTGCGGCCAATTTGGGGTGGATTGAGAAGCAAGGGGTGACGGTAGCGCGCCATAACCTTTCGCAAGAGCCTGGTGCGTTCGCCGAAAGCCCGATCATTCGTCAGCTCCTAACCGATCAGGGTGATGAAGCGCTTCCGGCCGTTGTTGTGGCTGGTGAGCTGGCAGCCTGGGGACGGTACCCAACACGCGAAGAGCTGATTTCGTGGGCTTTGCGATCGTTGACCGACCAGAACATCGGTGACACCGATGCAGCGTTCGCCGATGAGACACCAATGGCCGAAGCCCCGGCCTGTTGTTCGGATACCGTGATGGTCGGCGATGTCTCGACATCGGAAGGGTCTGGTTGCTGTGGCTGATGCCCGGTCATTTCTCAGTGGGCTGTTGAGCGATCCGCCTCGTTTTCTCTTCTTCACCGGCAAAGGAGGTGTCGGCAAGACGACCACCGCGGCAGCGACCGCGGTCGCGTTGGCCGATCAGGGGGCTCGCGTCCTGCTGGTTTCGACGGATCCAGCCTCGAATCTTGATGAGGTGCTCGCGGTAGCGTTGGGATCGTCACCGTCACCGGTGATCGATCGGCTGGATGCGATGAACATCGATCCTGTCGCGGCTGCTGCCTCCTACCGGGAGCGAGTTGTTGGGCCCTATCGGGGTGTGCTCCCACAGTCTGCAGTGGCAAGCATCGAAGAGCAACTCTCTGGTGCATGCACCGTCGAGATCGCCGCGTTTGACGAGTTCACCTCCCTGCTCGCCGATCCAACGGCGACCTCGGCCTATGACCATGTGGTCTTTGATACCGCGCCTACCGGCCACACCTTGCGCATGCTGTCCTTGCCGGGGGCGTGGTCTGAGTTTCTCGAGACCAATGAGCTCGGTGCGACCTGCATCGGCCCTCTGGCGGGCCTGTCGAATCAGGAGGAGCGATATCGAGCGGCCGTGACGACACTCGCAGATGGGAAGCAGACGTTACTGGTTCTTGTGGCTCGACCTGATGTGATCGCGTTGAACGAGGCGGCGAGGGCCGCCAGGGAACTTGGGTCGCTGGGCATCGATAACCAACGGCTGGTGCTCAATGGAGTGTTCCATGTCAAAGATCGTGAGGACCCTCTTGCGATGGCACTATCGCTTCGGTCCCAACAGGCGCTCGACCAGCTTCCAGCACCGCTCCAAGCGCTGGCACGTGACGAGGTCGGCCTCGTGCCGTTTAGCCTCGTCGGCCTCGATGGCTTACGGGCGCTCGTTGCTGATGCGCAGCAGGTGTCGTCGACATCCAGTGACACAACGCACGCGCAAGAGACCATCGATCTTAGCGCATTGGTCGACGATTTGTCTGAGCGCGGTCATGGACTCGTCTTGACGATGGGTAAGGGCGGTGTGGGCAAGACAACCATGGCTGCCGCCATCGCTGTCGAGCTCGCTCGGCGCGGCCATGTGGTCGAATTGACCACCACCGACCCCGCCGATCATCTTGGTGCCGTGGTTGGGGACCAAGATGATGGCTTTGATGGTCGCCTACGTGTCGGTCGCATCGATCCGGCAGTGGTGACGAACGCGTATGCCCAGGAGGTGTTGTCGCGAGCAGGGGAGGGGCTCCAAGCGGATGCACTCGAGGTCTTAAAGGAGGACCTGCGATCTCCGTGCACCGAGGAGATCGCCGTCTTCAAGGAGTTTGCTCGAATCGTTGGACAGGCGAATGACCACTTTGTGGTTTTGGACACCGCACCAACCGGTCATACGATTCTGCTGCTGGATTCCGCAGAATCCTATCACCGTGATGTCACGCGCCAAAGCGCCGGAAGTGTTGACCCAGCGGTACGCCAATTGCTTGGTCGCCTCCAAGACCCTCAGTACACATCGATTTTCATCGTTGCGCTAGGAGAGGCTACGCCCGTCCACGAGGCGGGAGCACTGCAGCGCGATCTCTTGCGAGCTGGTATTACACCCACCGCGTGGATCATCAATCAGAGCCTCTTGGCCGCTGGAGTGACCGATCCAGTGCTCCGAGCGCGGGCTGACCAAGAGGTTCCGATCCTCAATGAGGTACAACAGGACCTATCCCAGCACGTGGCGTTGGTCCCGATGCTTGCGGATCCACCAACGGGGGTTGATGGACTCGTGCGACTGCTCGAACACTCCGTTTCGTTGGGGGTGAACACGCCAGCATACAATTCGCTGTTGTCGAATCACCGATAGCGAGTCTTGGCAACATCTAGAAATTAACTCAAGTCATGATAGGTCACATACGTAAGGAGAATGTTCATGAAGAAAGTTGTTATTCATATTTTTCACGCTGATGCGGATTCGATCGGTGCGGGGTCTCATGTTGCGGAGCGGATCCGCCAGGTGGCTAGCGACCAGGGGGCGGAACTCGAGGTCTATCTGTTTGGGCCAGCGCAGGCTGCGCTCAATGATGGGACGACTGATCCGGCGACGGCCGAGTATAACGCTCAAATCGATGCGTTGATCGCGGCTGGAGTGCCTGTTGGAGCCTGTTTGAATGCTGCTGAGGCCGCAAAAGTTGACAAGATCCTTACCGATCGTGGCATCCGCCTCCAGTACGCGCGTGATGCCTTCATTCGTTTTGCGCTCGAAGGCGCGACGGTCATCGGGTTCTGAGTCGATGTCATCGGCTACCCCCGATTACCGCGATGGCGCCTCGGGGTCACACTGGTATGTGCCGGCCTGGCTCGAGGACGCGGGGCTCCCGAGCTTTGCGGTGATCGACACCCGTTCGGCCCAGGGACGTATCGATCGACGCCCCAAGACGGTTACTGTCGCCGATCTTGTGCTGTTCCATGGCCACGCTTGTGACGGACTTTTGCGTGGAGTGTGGGCGATGCGCGCGCTCGCAGACGTCGCGTTGGGCGATCGCCCGTTCGATCGCAGCGACCTGATGGTAGTTTCGAAGAACTCACCGTGTCTCGGAGACGTCGCAGCGTACCTGACTGGCGGTCGAGCGCGCTTTGGCACGCATCGCCTTGATGCTGCCCTTGGCGTCGGCTACATCGTAGAGCGCATCAGCACTGGCGAAACCTGGGAGGTGCGCGAGGAACCTGACTTCTTTCCCGCGCTCATCGCCGCCTGGGAGGCTGCCCTCCTGGGAGATGTCGATGAGGATGCCAAGCGTGAACTGCTCGCCGTTCATGAGGCCGCCCAGTGGGATTGGGTCCGCAACACACTGTTGTCGAGCCAACCTGTTGATCACTATCGGGTGCAACAGCTCGATCGGTTTGACGCTCCTGCGCCGTTACTGATCGCTCGACGCACCGACACTGTCAACCGGTCGGTCCCCGAGCCTCGTGAGCTCAAGAGTCGCTACGATCCTGACCTCGATGGCGATACCGTGGCTCACGAGGCCGCCAGTCAGTGGCAACAACGATACCTGGCGGGACCGTGAACCGGAGTGGATGAGTGAGTGGTAATCGGCCAACCGATGACGCCATCGAATCGACGAGGCTTTCATAAAACTTGGATAGGCTGTTGGCATGGTGCCGATTGATCCCTCTATCATCTTTGCGCGTGGTGATGAGCTTTGGATCGTGGATCGTTACCAGCGGGTTGCGGCCGTGGCTGATCGGTCAGGGCTTCGGCTTGAACGCATTGGTAATACTCTTTGTCGAAATCGTTGGCGCCGTGGCACACCGTTTGGCGCCGTGTTCGTCTCGCGCGGAATTGACTCATGCATCACGGTGATCCGCCCTGATGGCACCGTTCACTGGCGACGAATTCCAGGAATACCAGATAACGTCCGTATCGATGTCGACCTCGATGATCAGCGCGTCTTTGTGATCATCACTTCCGATCACCCGACTACGCAGTTGCTCATGTGGCGTTTTGATGACGATGCGGTTGAGAACTACTCCATAGCTGGGCGTTTGGGTTATTTTGTCAATCTTGACGAGCAGGGTGTCTATGTTGCAGTGATCACCCATCAGGAGGAAATTCGTCCAGCAACGATCTATCGTTTCGATGGCCATGGATTTGTGTCCACCGACCTCGACGTTCCCGCGAGGAGCCGGTCGAATGACCGAACATTGCCGATCAAGCTGAACAATCATGCTAGTTGGCCGGATCCTCTGCGATTCCGCAAGAAATATGGTGAGCAGGACGCGACGGGAGAGCCAATGGATGTTTTGGTCTATCTTCAACATCCGACTGAGCCCCCAGCGGAGCCCTATGGCCTCTTTCCAAGTATGCCAATTTGGTTGTCTCCTCGAGATGAGGTGGCCTACCGGATCGAGTTGCCCGGAAGAATGTGGGTGAGCACCACGATTGGGTCAACCGTGTATATGATCGTCGATACTGCCCAAGATAGTCGAGTCTTTGTCCACGAGATCGGTTCGGTGAATCTCCGTGAGTTCGAGGGTATGGGAGGGCTCGACATCAGTGGGTACATCGTTGAGCCAACGACCCCCAACGAGGCCGAGGTCATGTCCCACATCGAACGGTCGCTGGGAGAATTCAGGGATATGCTCGTCGGCTTTCCTGCAAGCCACGGCGCCGTGACTGGGGTGGCGTTGGTGGCCAGTGGTGTTCACGCCAAGGTTGCGGTTGAGTTCACATTCGCGCGCTACCCGGAGGAGACTTTTGTAGTGTATCATCCGCTGTTTGCCAACGATGGGACACCGATCCTTGCCGGTTACGAAGATGTTGAATGGATGGAGATGGTCGACACCGGACGCGTGCCACCGCTCGAACGCTGGCGTCGAGATGATCGTGGTCGGATTGTTTGTGGACGTATTCGCTCGGCGTGAGCACTACCTTCGCATTGACTGGTGCGCTGAAGGCTCGCCGTTGGTATCGACGCCAAGCAATGGAGCGTCAACATCCTGCGTGCCAGTGCCGATTGCTCGTGTGTCCCCAGCATCCTCTTGCCTCCCGGCGACCGCGCAGAGGCGCAAAGCCAGCGTGAGGGGGATCATCGTTGGCGCTAGAGTTGCGTGTTTGCCTCAATGACAGAGCGACGCGCCCATGTTAGGGTTGGAGTTGGCGCTCTGTGCTAACAATGTCGCAGACGATGAGAAGCCCCGGCGGCGACACTAGCGTTAAATCGATGGCTGCGACTGATCCCGATCGAGCAAAAATCCACGTCAAGGTACGAACAGGCCGCAGGACCGAGCGGGTGTGGCGCGCAGCGGATGGCACCCTCATGGTTGATGTGAGGGCGCGGCCCCTGAACGGTAAGGCAAATGCTGCGGTGGTTGCGCTCATCGCCGAGTTGTGTGGAGTCGCTCCGTCGTCGGTGACCATAACCGCTGGTTTTGTCAATCCCCACAAGGTCACCCAAGTGCCGGCGGGTGGTCCCCCCCCCCGACTTTGTGCGACACTCCCTGAGGACGATCAGGACGGACGTGCCGGGTGCGACACCCACTGATGGGAGATGCGGTGGTCGTGTAGACTTACAGGGGTGACCAAGGCCGTCAAGACTCGTCGCGCTCGGTACGCAAGCACTAAACGATGGCTCATGTTGCGATGCCACGCAGGCGATGTTCAGTGGCCCTGCTCAACAGTGCACCACGGCCGACCAGTCGCTGGCCAATGGCTGTGTTGGCGATCGACAGGAGAGTGATCGTGGGGTCAGCGAGTCACGGCCATCATGGAGCATCGCTCACGGCTGCCGGCCGTAATCGGGGTCGATTGCTTCTGGTGCTCGCGGTATCACTTGTTATCATGATCGTCGAGATTATTGGCGGCGAGTTTGCCCACTCGCTTGCGCTCTTCGCTGACGCCGGACATGTCGCGACCGACGTGGCAGGTATTGGGCTCTCGCTGCTCGGGATATGGTTCGCCGGTCGGCCATCGAATGATGCGAGGACCTTTGGACTCCAGCGCGCCGAAATCTTCGCGGCGGTGATCAACGCGGTGCTGCTGTTTGGAGTTGGCATCGTCATTATCGTGGAGTCGATTGTGCGGTTGGTCCATCCAGAGGTGACGGCTCCGGCGATTATGGCCATCTTTGGAGTGGTCGCACTGATCGGCAATGGGGCGAGCTTGGTGATTCTGGGGTCCGGAGAGGGCGAGAGTCTCAACGTTCGCGGTGCCTTTCTCGAGGCGCTTTCCGATCTGCTCGGAGCGGGTGCTGTGATTGTAGCCGCAATTGTGATCGCGATCACGGGTTTCGAACGTGCCGATGCGATTGCGTCACTCGTCATTGGGGTGTTGATCTTGCCGAGGACCATGAAGCTGTTGCGCGAAACGGTGGACGTCCTGCTTGAGGCTACACCACGAGGTATCGATATGGGGGCAGTTCGCGACCACATTTGTGCTACCCCCGGCGTGGTTGCAGTTCATGATCTCCATGTTTGGACGATTACGAGTGGTGTTCCGGTACTGTCAGCCCATGTGGTGGTCGAGGACGCGGTCTTTGATGGCGCGGGGAATGCGAACGTCCTCGACGGGCTCAGCGATTGCCTCGCCGGTCACTTTGATGTGGAGCACTGCACGTTTCAACTTGAGCCAGCCAGACATCGTAAGCACGAACACCTGTCGCATCCTTGACGGTCATCGATGATGCATCAAAACGCAGTTCGGTTCTCGCGCGATTGTGAGAACGTGTGGGCCCCCGTGATGATTCTTGGTGCTGAACGTCGACGGATAGGGTCTCAGACCTTGGGTTCGTTCAAGTAATCTTCGCAACTGTTCGAGGCTTGAAGCGGAGCCTGTTGCGCCCCGTAGCGATCATCGCCATGGTGGCGGTGATTGTCCAGCTCGGGTGCTACTTCGTTGGGTCACGGGACGTCCCAGTCTCTCAGTCGCTCGCCGCATCCTGATCATCGCTGTTGAGTTCGTCAGTCGAGCACCGTTAACTTGTGCCCGATCACTGAGAGGCAATAACCTTCGTGCAGACGACTCGGCGCAACGGGATGCCAATGGTCGAGCCGATCCAGCTCCTGGTGGCCTCGACGCCCCGCTCGATGTCCTCGTCAGACCGCCCTGGAAGATAGAGAGAATTTGCGAAGCGCCGGGTGTGGTTCTCGTCTGGTAATGGATAGCGAAAACATCGACGCTCATCAACCACAACCTTGAAGCCCGCATGCTCGAGTCGAGCGCTAAGGCGCCCGAGATGGACGTTGTTTGGATACGTGGGCCGCAACTTGTGGAGGGCTGTGAGTAGTCGTAGGTAGCGCAGTCGGTCTCGGGTGGTGAGAGGGACCGATCCCGGTAGGAGTAGAGCCAGTGTGCCGTTGGCTTCTAGGACGCGATGGATCTCGGCGATCACGGTATCGACGGGGTTTAAGAGCATGAGTGCCATGGAGCACGTTACGAGGCCAAAGGTGGCGTTTCGAAAAGGTAATCGCTGTCCGTCGCCAAGTACCAGCGTCCGTGGATGCAGCTGCCCTGCTCTCGCAAGCTCACCTCGAGATCGGTCAACACCCACCCAACGGAGGTGAGAAGCGGTGCTATGGAGTGGGCAGCTTCCGCAGGCGAGGTCGAGTGCCAAGACGTCGGGTTCGGGAGGTGTCGCATCTAGCAGCCAATCGTAGGCGTTGATGCCGTCGACGTCGCTGGCCTCCGTTAAGACGTCCTGGGTGATGCCAGGGTTATGTTCGTGAAACTGGTCCAGATAGGAGGTCCATGAGTTGGTCGGTCCGGAGGTTGGATGCGTCATCGGCTTGTGTGACCTGCCCTCGCGCTCGGGATGCAAAGAGCGACACCCTCCGGTGTGGGAGCAGCGCGGAGGGCGCAATCGATGGGTCTAGACAATTGAATCATTCATGCTCCTTCAAAGCCGTGACGCCCATTGTTTGTGTCGATCGACGGCTGTCAATCGACATCTGCTGTGGAATCGATAGCTGGCGGGGCCCTAACCGGCAGCTACCGGCGTCTCGGTTGTTGACCTTGCTTTGCATGACTCAACGCCCCGACTCGTAGTGCCTCGTGTTCACCATAGCGCCGTGACGTGTTCCTGCCTGCGTAGATTTCCTGCTAGGCTCGGCCCACCGACCGAGTTGAGGGATAGATGTTTGATGAGCAACCACACAGTAAAGATTCGTTCCATCGTCCGGTGCTGGGCCAGCTGGTGGTTCGCGGCCGGGCGCTGTGCTCAGGTAGTCCTGGCACCAGCGGCGTCAATGACTCGGTCAACGTGACGTTGTCGTGCGCCCGCCGGGTGATTGGCCACTTCGCCGACGCTCAGGCGATTAAGCTATCGCGGCCCCTGGAAATGCGCTTCGCTCGAGACGATGCGGCTGTCACCGGTGACCACGGTGCCTGAGGTCGGGTCGCAGGTGGGCGTGACCGTCACGCAACCAGCAGGAGACGCTAGCACCAAGGACGCGACGACGCCATCGGGCGCTCGGGGCGCTCGGGTCGCCAAGTCTTACGACCTTGCCGTCATCGGCGGTGGTGCCGGTGGTCTATCAGCTGCTCGAGCCGGGGTACACCGCGGACTTCGCACCGTGCTCATCTCCGACGGTGCCCTTGGCGGCGACTGCACCTTCACGGGGTGTGTGCCTTCCAAGACGCTCATCGAGGCTGCCGCCAACGGGTTGGGATTTGCCGAAGCGTCGGCCAGGATGCGTGCCGTCGTCAACCAGATCGCGGCCACCGAGGACGCTGGTGTGCTGAGAAGCGAAGGTGTTGAGGTGCGAGAGGGCTGGGCGCGCTTTTGCGGGACTCGTGTCCTCATGCTCGATGGTCAGCCGATTCGGGCCAAGGTGATGGTGATCGCCACAGGATCTCGACCTGCGGTACCGCCGATCAAAGGACTCGATACGGTTGCGTTCCTCACCAATGAGTCGGTCTTCGACCTTGATGAGCTGCCGAAATCGATCGCCATCCTTGGTGGTGGTGCCATCGGCTGCGAATTAGCGCAAGCCTTCTCACGCTTTGGATCGCAGGTTCAGATCGTTGAAAGTGACAGCCGACTCCTTCCCCGCGAGGAGCCCGAAGCGAGTGACGTGTTAGAGAGCGTCTTTGCTGCCGAGGGGATCGGAGTGCACCTTGGCGCCAGTGTGGAGCGAGTCGAGCAGGCGGTCCCTGGTTCAGGTGTGCGCCTCATACGCTCGGATGGATCGATCATTGCAGCCGAGGCACTGCTCGTGGCGGTTGGACGGCGACCGGCCACAACCGACCTCGATGCTGAAGCCGGTGGCATCGAACTCGATGAGCGAGGTTTCGTGCAAACGGACGGGTTCCTCGCCACCACGAGCACCGGAGTGTATGCCGTTGGCGATGTGACGGGCAGGCTGCTGTTGACCCATGCAGCGGACGAGATGGGACGTCTTGCGGTTCATAACGCAAGCGTTCGCCTGGGACGACTTCGGCGTCGTGCCTTCGATACCTCATCGATACCCTGGGTGACGTTCTGTGACCCCGAGATCGCCCGTGTCGGTCTCACCGAAGCTGAGGCCGTCGCCCTCGGAGGCAAGGTCGCGTTCGTCCCGATGTCGGAGGTCGACCGGGCGATTGCGGCGATGAGGACCGAGGGTTTTGTCAAGCTCATTACCGGGCCTCGGCCCCTGTTGCGTGGGGCTGGCGGCGGTCGTCTTCTCGGTGCAACGATTGTCGCACCCCGAGCTGGTGAGATGATCCACGAGGTGGCCCTCGCGATACGCACTGGCATGTTTCCCGGGCGTCTTGCCCAGACGGTGCATGCCTATCCGACTTGGTCGACGAGCCTACGCCAGGCAGCAGCTCAGTTCTTTATGGAAAACGATGGCCGTCGAGCGCGTCCGGCCGGCTCCTCACCCACCGAGTGACAACAACCCAGCGGCAATCACTCGGTAGAACAAGTCGTGGGCATTCTTGCACGTAGACGTTGACTCGAGGATCGGTCTGCGGTGCGAATGGACGCTTGCTCGGTAGCTCCCAACTGGAGCTTGAGCGTCATACAGGTGGCTGGCTCGAACGATAGTTTTTCGTATTCCTACACGTTGGAACAGTCATGGCGGCTCGTTAGAGGTAGCGGTTAGTCATACGAGAGATTAAACAACCTACCGTGCTTGGATTGGTACTGTCTGTGTCGTGGCAGCTACCGGTTAGCATGCCCCTCAGTAACAGTTGACTTCAATGATGTTGTACGATTCAGGAAACTAACGGAATGAACTTGTTCCCAAGCGGGTTCGGTCCTTCATAAGAATTCCTTGGCGCTGGATGCGCCGGGGGCACGTAACGGCGCCAAGACCGATCTTGGAGTGGGCACGGCGAGGAGCGAAACCAAGTGACGAAGAGCCTAACTAGACAACCCTTTGGGTTGCGGCGAGCGATCGACTGGCTGAGCAGCCTGGAGCAGGCGACACGGCCGGTGGCCGAAGCAACTCGCACAGCCTTGATCCGGCGGTGGGCTGAGTTGCCAGACCACATTCGGACCGAGTCCCAGACGCTCGGCCGGATGGCTGCGGGATGCGAGGGTACCCACGGCGTCTTCCCACGCTGCAACTTTACCTGCACCCCTTGCTATCACTCGGCTGATGCCAACCGGGTTCGGGTCGATGGCGCGCACACCCTAGCCCAGGTCGAGGCCCAGATGGCGCTCCTCGCCAAGGAGCGCGGTCCGCATGTGCATGCCCAGCTGATCGGTGGTGAGGTGTCGTTGCTTGACCCCGATGACCATGCTGAAGCTCTTGCAATTATGCGCCGACATGGCCGTGAGCCGATGAGCTTTACGCACGGCGATTTCGATTACTCCTATCTGGAACGTGTGGCGCTTGGCCCTGACGGGAAGCCGCGGCAGGAGCGCCTATCGTTTGCTGGGCACTTTGACACGACGATGCGCGGCCGACGAGGTATGCGCAGGGTGAGCGCAGAGGCTGATCTCAACCCCAATCGGCAGGCCTTCTGTGATATGTTTCGCCGACTGCGAACTGAGCACGGCGTGAAGTACTTCCTCGCCCACAACATGACCGTCACCCCCAACAACGTGGACGAGATTCCTCAGGTGATCCGCGCCTGCCGACCGATGGGCTTTAACATGCTCTCGTTCCAACCGGCTGCGTTCGTGGGTGACTCGCGCCGCTGGCGTGAGGACTACCGCAGCCTTGAGGCCGATGCCGTCTGGGCGAAGATCGAAGAGGGCGTCGGAGTAAGTCTGCCATATCGAGTCTTTCAGACCGGTGATGTGCGATGCAACCGGTCGGCGTTTGGTTACTATCTCGGTGAGCGGTGGTTCCCGGTGCTCGAGCCCGATGACCCAGACGATCTCGCCACCCGTGACGCCTTTTTCACCTATCTAGGTGGGGTCCATTGGGGGGCTCCACCTGCGTTACTTGGGGCACGTTTGGCACGTGTAGCGGTTGCCCACCCTCACCTCATCGTCACGGGAGGGCGTTGGCTCAGCCGGCGTGTGCGAACGGCTGGCGGTGTCTGGGTCGTTCTAGGTGCCCTGCGACGTAAGGAGTTCGTGCCAATGACCTTCGTCATGCACCGCTTTATGCATGCCGAGGATGTAAAGCCGGCGTGGGAGCTGCTCCAGCGAGGTGAGACCAGTGACGATCCTCGGATCGTTGAGACGCAAGAGCGTCTTCGATCCTGCTTCTATGCCATGGCTCACCCTGAGACCGGTGAGATTGTCCCGGCCTGTGTGCAGCACAGCGTGCTCGATCCTGAGGAGAACGTTGTACTTGCCCAGTTGCTGCCTCTTCCGCGACGGCGTACCACGAGTGCGTCTCCAGAACCGGTAGCGGTGGCAAAAGCTGGGTCAGCGAAGGGCATGCCATGCTGATCGGGCTAATTTCTGGTTCAGGTATCGAGCACTGGCCTGGCCTGGAGGAGGCACATCCTTGGACGGCCGAGACGGCTTATGGCCCGGTCACGTTGGTATCTGGTCGGGTAGGCAACGTTGACGTTGTTCAACTTTCCCGCCACGGTCCGTTGCATCGACGCCTATCGAACCATGTTGAGCACAAGGCCAACCTGTCGGCACTGTTGTCGGCCAAGGTGGATGCGGTCATCGGCTTCACGGCCTGTGGCGCGGTCGACCCTTCACTCCCCGCAGGATCCCTCGTCGTCTTCGACGACCTCTACTTCCCCTCCAACCGTCTGCCTGACGGGACGTTGTGTACTTGGCATGACGAACCCGGGAAGGCCGGTCGTGGACACTGGATTTTCGACCGGCCCTTCAGCCAAACCTTGCGCCAGGCGCTGGTAGACGCGGGCGGTGATCTCGAGATACCACTGTACGACGGCGGCATCTACGGGCATGTCGATGGCCCACGCTTTAACACCCGTGCAGAGATTGCTGCCTTGGGGAAGGTCGGGGTGAGTGCAGTAAGCCAGACCGCAGGACCTGAGGCCGTCTTGGCCGGCGAGGCAGGGCTAGTGTACGCATTGGTCGGTTTTGTCACCGACTACGCGAACGGTGTGAAGGCTGAGCCAGAGGCGATAGAGGCGTTGCTTGACCGGATGAAGCGCAGTGGCGACTACTTTGCATCACTGGTTGCCGCTGCGCTACCACTGATTTCGGCCAAGGACCTATCCCGTGTGGGTACGTTCCAACAGGTGGGCCAGTGACCGATGAGGTTGCCGTCCTTGTGATGGCGAAAGCCCCTCGTCCAGGATTTGCCAAGACGCGCCTCCTCGCGATGCTCGGTGCTGATGGTTGTGCACGTCTGCAGGAGATACTCATCGCCGGCGCCGTCAGTGTCGCGCTCTCGGCCGCACCTGAGGCGACGTTCGTCGCCTTTGATCCTCCCGACGCAGAGGATGAGTTTGCTCACCTCGTCCCGCCTGGGGTGCGGCTCTTGCCCCAACACGGGGGAGATCTCGGTATGCGACTGACTGCGGCCGTGGATGCTGTGTACACAGTCCATCCTGGGCCGCTCGTCGTCGTCGGTACCGACATCCCGCTGCTTTCGGGTCGACAGCTACGCGACGCCTTTGCCGTACTCACCAGCGGAAGCGACGTAGTGCTTGGCCCGGCCTGTGATGGTGGCTACTACCTCATCGGCATGACTCGACCGGAGTCGTCGCTGTTTGACATTGCCCCGGAGTTGTGGGGTGGGCCGGGCGTGCTCGCCGCTACCATAGCTCGGGCCGAGGTTCAAAGGCTACGCTGGCAGTTGATCGAGGAGCTCCGTGACCTCGACACACCTGCAGACGCCGTGGCGCTGGCCACCGAACCGTCCCTGCCATCATCCCTTCGACCCCTCTTGGTCGGTCTGTCAGGGGAGAAGGCCGATGCCTGACCAGGAGCCTACTACCGGTGCCACCCGGCCGGCTCCTCCGCAGAACCCGGCTGATCCTCTCAGGGTCGCCATTGTCGTACCGGTGCTCAACGAAGAGCGCACCATCGTCACCACGATGCGCCAACTCAGTAACGACTTCCCAGATTGCGAGCTGATCTTGGTCGATGGTGGGTCCTGCGATTCCACGGCTGCACTTGGGGCTGGTTATGCACGGGTGCTACAAAGCTCTCCGGGTCGAGCAATCCAGATGAATGTGGGCGCTTTGGCGACCTCAGCCCCGGTGCTGTGGTTTATCCACGCCGACTGTCACATCGATCCGAGCGCCCTCGGTCAGATTCGTGCTGCGCTGGCGGATTCTAGCGTCGTGGGTGGTGGGCTTTCGTTACGTTTTGACCGACGAAATTATGGTCTCGATTACTTGGCGTGGAGTTCGAACAAGCGTGCTTGCCACCTCCATCAGGTCTTTGGTGACCAGGCGATGTTCGTGCGACGCGAGGCATTTGAGAGGCTCGGTAGATTCCCTGAAATCCCGATTATGGAGGACCTTGAGCTCTCGCGTCGGCTCAATCGTGCGGGTCGCCTTGTCGTGCTCCCCGCCACATCGACGGCATCGTCTCGCCGGTTTGTCGAACACGGCACCTGGTCGATGATTGTCTTCATGCAGCTCTTGAAGATCTGTTACTTCATCGGGGTTGCGCCCGAAAAGATCGCCCGCGGTTACCGCGCTGGGCCGCCCTGGAAGCGGTCGTCGAGGTGGACTCGGTGTCGACCGGATAGGGGGTCAACGAAGCCGAATGTCGATCGGGCGAGAAAGCTTCGATCCCGCACCCATGACGGAGTCCGATGACAGGCCCCGTCAATCCGGCGACACCGCCGGGCCCCACAAGAAGGAGACGCTGTTGACGAGACCGCTTACCCAAGCTGAGGTCGGTTCACGTCTTGACCGTTTGGCTTGGAGTCCTCTGCATACGACGATCCTGGTGGCCCTTGGCGCTGGATGGCTGTTCGACTCGTTCGAGGTGCAGATGTTCTCCAACGCCGTGGGCCCGCTCGGTGACTATTTCCGTGCGAGCGTGTTCGAACGCGACGCTATTCTCGCGGTGTGGTTGGTCGGGATCTTGATCGGAGCGCTGGCTGGCGGACGCCTCGCCGACCGTTTTGGACGTCGGCGCCTCTTTGTTGGAACCTTGCTGTGGTATGCGGGGTTTACGGTGGCGACTGGCTTAAGCCCAGACCTCGGCACCGTCTATGCGCTGCGTTTCTTGGCCGCGCTCGGCGTCGGCGCCGAGTACGCCATCGTCAACGCAGCGATCGCCGAGCTGATCCCCGCTCGAGTTCGAGGCAAGGCCAACGCTATCGTCATGAACTTCTGGCCTGTTGGGGCGATTGCGGCCGGTCTGCTTGCGTACCTGGTGCTCGACACGTTCGCTGTCGGAGCCGCCACCTCATGGCGTTACCTGTTTGTGTTCGGGGGCCTCATCGCCTTGGTGGTACTCTTCTTCCGTCGACGAATCCCCGAGTCACCCCGATGGCTGGTTGCCCGCGGTCGTCACGAGGAGGCAGAGGAGATCCTCGTCGCGTTGGAGGCTCGTGCCGAACGGCGAGTTGGTATGCTCGGGCTACGGTACCGACCATCGGTTGAGGTGGGGCTCCGTCAGGGAATCGGTGAGCTGCTTCGGCACCACCGTGGACGCTTAGCCCTTGGTGCGCTACTCGATTTGGCAGAGGCCTTCGGCTACTACGGGATCTTCGCCCTCTTGTCGGTGGTCGTCTTACACCAGGTTCATATCTCCAACCGAGCCATTCCGTTCTTTTACATCGTCGGCAACGTTGGTGGTCTAGCTGGCGGGCTATCGATGGCTGCGGTGTTCGACCGGGCTGGGCACCGCCTCACCGTTGGCACCTGTTACCTCGCCGCGGCCGGTGGGGTCGGGCTGCTCGCCTTGGCGACCGCAAGCCATAGCGCCACCATGGTTACGCTCGCCTTCGTCGTCGCCAACGCCGCTGGTACCGCCGCCTGGACTTCGGCGTATCCTACCTTCACTGAGCTGTTTCCGACACATCTGCGTGGAGCAGGTGTCGGCACTTCGGTCGCCATCGGTCGCGTTGGCGCCATCGTCGGGACACTTCTTCTGCCCGCGATCGCAATCCAACTTGGGGCCACAGCCTCGTATTTATTGGTGATTGGTTTTTGGCTTGCTGGAGTAGCTGCCATCGCTGTCTACTCCCTTGGAGGTGGCGCCGAGCCAGCAAAGCGGTCGTTGGAGTTCATTGACCGGGCTCGTCGGGGTTCGGTGTCGAGAGCTGTCGATGCTCAATCCGTGGCAGCTCGTCCAGTACCTGGAACCGAGCAACCCAACCGGTCAGAGGCGATGTCCGTCGAACCACCACGACGGATTGCGGTCTGTGGCGGGCCATACTCCAACCCGTATGCACTCAGTGCCTTTGTCGACGATGCACGGCGGCGTGGGTGTGACGAGCTCTACTGCCTCGGCGATCTCGGCGGTTTCGGCGCGGAGGTGAACGAGTTATGGCCAATCCTTCAATCAGCCGACATCACCTGCATAGCGGGCAACTACGACGTGGCAATCGCCCGTGGCGATCCCGACTGTGGCTGTGGGTACCGTGATCCGACGGACAACGAGTACGCCCAATTGATCTACGACTACACCCGCACCCATACAAGCCCTGACTTTGCCGCCTGGATGGGTCGCCTCCCCACGGAACGACGAGCACGTATCGGTGGTTGCGATGTGCATTTCGTCCACGGCTCGCCGCTAGCGCTCAATGACTTCTGGTGGGAGTCGCTGCCCGAAGAGGAGCATCGGCTCCGAGTCAAGATGAGCGGTGCCCAAGTGATCTGCTGCACTCACTCAGGTTTGCCGTGGAAGCGACGTTTTGACGATACTCTGGTGGTGAACGTCGGGGTATTGGGAAAGCCGGCCAATGACGGTGGCCAGGGGGTGTGGTACGCGATTATCGAGATCATCGACGGGCAGGCGGAAGCCGAACTGATCCCACTCGCCTATGACTGGGAGGCTCAGGCCAGCTCCATGCGTGCTGCGCAAATTCCCGAACTGTTTATCGAGACCATAAGGACCGGCTGGTGGACCACGTGTCTCGAGGTACTCCCACCCGCAGAGCGTGCGCGAGGCCGCTACCACCTGTACCGGTCTGCATTGCCAACCGCCTTCACTCCCGCTGGTGGGACTTGGAGCGACGATGGTGACGACAGCCGTACGCTCGTCGAACGCACCGTCTCTCAGTCTGACAACGGTGCTGCGAGCGACGCAGACCTGCCAGTAGTCCCGTTGTTTGGCACCGAATACTTTCCTCGTCGACTGTGGGTGTACACGAATTTTCACTGCAACTTGGCCTGTGACTACTGCGCCGTCGGCTCCTCGCCCCGCGCTCTTCCACGGCTTCTTTCCGTGGAACGCTTTCATGCGCTCATCGATGAGGCGCTCGACGAGGGTTTCAACGAAGTCTATCTCACAGGGGGGGAGCCGCTCCTGCACCCCGATATCACCAAACTTCTCGCCTACAGCACGGCCGCGTTCCCTACCGTTTTGCTTACCAACGCCACTGTTTTGCGAGCCACCCGGCTTGATCGACTCCGTGCCTTTGCTGGAAACCCGAACCTGGTGGTACAAACCTCCCTCGATGGTGCGCGACCCGCCACCCACGACGCACACCGGGGTGCGGGCACCTGGGCCAAGACGATGGACGGTATAGCCACCCTGGTAGCGTTGGGCGTGACGGTGCGCGTGGCGATGACCGAGACACCGGAAAACACGGATGAGGTGCCTGAGGTGGCTGCCTTGCTCACGAACGCAGGTGTGCCAGGTGACTGTTTCGTCGTGCGTCCGCTGCTGCGCCGAGGACTCTCTGATGCTGGCCTCGACATCACGGAGACCACTACCGTGCCCGAGCTGACCGTAGCGGCCGATGGGCTCTATTGGCATCCCGCTGGAGCCGACCAACGATCGAATTCTGACATGCGCATTGCGGACCCCGACTGCACGCTCAAACACGGCAAGCAGCTTGTTGTCCAACGGTTTCTCGCTGCCAGACTGGGTGACGGTAGTATGCCCCGCCCATATCGCTGTGCCGTATGAGTTGTGAAAAGCGTTACTAGCGGATCGGTTTTGCTTCGTCGTTCACCTGGATCGGGTGCCACGGACATCGACAACGTGGTCGTGTTGAGCGACGAGAGTGCTTGTCGATAGTTGTCAGATCGGGCCATGCGATAGCGCGACTATTGCCAAGATGGGATACACCTACCGAGCCAATGAAGGATCTCTCATCATCTCGTCCCAGCTTCCTGTCGGTGCTTGGTAGGCGTGTCTTGGCAAGCACACGGTGGCCGATGCCATCATGAATCGGATTGTGCACAACGCGTGCCGGTTGAACTCACGGGAGAGTCGATGTACAAGATGAAGAGCAAACCAGAGGAGGAGAACGGACCAATGGCCGTTGGCCTCTTGTTGCTCGACCTCGTGGTCCTGGGATAGGCGAATACACCTGCAGCGACGAGGCTTTGAGCTGATTGGGGCGAAGCCGAGCGTGTGACAGTAACACTAGCCCGCAGGCGAGACCAAAACCCCAGTGAGGGGTAGAGGTGAGTTGGGGTGGTGGTAAGTTCCGCCTGGTGGGCGCTGATATTGGTCGCTGTAGAGGGAAATGTGGCTTAGCTGTGGTATTGGTCCAGTGAGACCCATTCTTCGACGAGGTGCGGCTCCAAGCGCCCACGACCCAGGTGTCGGACGAAGACGGCGAGGACCTCCCCCACACCAGTGGCCGAGGGCGAGCTGATGCCGCTCGCGCCGAGGGAATGCAAGGCGACGCCGAGATCTTGACAGGTGGCCCAGTCGGTGCTGGTCAGAACGTCCAAGCCCACGCCGACCTGGTCGCGGATGGTCCTGTCGGTGAGGTCGAGCACTCGGTCAAGCTCTATCTCGTAGCGGTAGAGGACCCTCGGGAGCAGCGCTTGTATTCCAATCGCTTGGCGTTCGCCGAGCCTCTTGAGTTCAGCGACGGCACACGGGCGGCTCTGACAGAGATAAAGCACCGGGAAGCTTCCTGGTGGGTTGAAGCGCCCGCCGTGAAGACGCGCGCCCTCGCCGCTCAGCGGAGCATAGCGAGGCCCGAGATGTCGAAAGCCTTGGCCAGCGAACGGCCTGAGCGCTGGCGCAGCTACCCGGCCAACGTTGTCGATCACGTGCTTACGCGGTCACGCCCTCGGCCATAGCCAGCACTGCGCCGATCACCCTGCGGTACTCGCCTTCGGCGATCAGCTCGAGGGGCTTTCGCCAGTCGAGGTCAGGGTTCGGGCTACGTAGCCATAGCCGGGCTGGTTCGTCACGGAGCACCGACCGGAGCTGGTCTACCACCGCTTTGAGCTCCAAGAGCCGGTCCTCTGCCCGACGCCGGGGGATTGCCTTGGCCGTCGTCCAGCGGCTCACACTGCGCGAGGTGGCGCCTGTGATCTGAGCTAGGTCCCCTGCGTCAACGACGTGAGTGTAGATTAGCTCGTCGAGAACATCGCAAAGTACGACCATCATTCTCCTTATCGTCGTGCTATTGAACAGCTTAAAGTCCACTATAGTGTCGTAGGAACGTCCGATCAACGCTGCCGGGTGACCGATAGATCTTGACCATGGATCCTCATCTCGAACCGGCAGCCAGAGCTATAGGCTATCGAGTACTTCCTGTCACGAGAGGGACCGGGGCTGTTCAAGGTCGGATGCATTCGACCTGTTGCTATGGTTTGTCATACCTGTTAGGTCACGGCGTCGTTGCTTCAAGCACAACGGGGGTAACCAGAAGTATCCGCTAGTCGATGACTTACGATTTTGATGGCCTATACGCTGGCATGGCCATCCACCGGCCTTGAGCCTCTTCGTGGCGGTCGAGAAGCTTGCGGCGTGCCCGGGCTCGAGCGAGTACTCGATTGCCCTCGGGGTTGGGCCGAATCCATGGATCGGCACAAGTTGGCCAAGCCAAGCGCCATGTCCTAGCGTATGAGGTCGACGGTATTATCTTTGATCAACCCTTACCACAATCGCCACCGAGGCCGTCGTCGGCACAGCAAACGTACCGTCGGGGACGCGTCGGTGGACCCAGAGTCTCACGTTTCGCGTTTAGCCAAAGTTCTTACGGATAACCGCCTGCATGGCTCCTCCGCGGAGTGTTGGGATTGGCTAGTTGGCATATTGGTTGGTGTGGTTCGAATCCGGCGTTTTGGCGGGTGCACGACTCGTCTGATCTGACGGCTCAGATTGAGCGAGGGGAGCTATGACTCTCGTGTCTATCGATCGTGGCACCGTTGGCCAAGGTCGATGCTTGTCAGCCGGCTATTGGTGGGTCAATTGCTTAGAGGTCAGTGCTGGCCTCGGTGATGCCGTGGCGGTGGGCGTAGGCGATGGCTTGGGGGCGGTCCCGGCTGCCGGTCTTGGAGAAGATCTGGTTGATGTGGCTCTTGACGGTGGACTTGCTTATGTAGAGTCGCTCGGCGATCTCCGCGTTTGAGAGCCCTTGGGCGACAAGCGCGAGGACCTGGCCTTCACGGGTGCTAAGCCGGTCGGGCAGCGTCATGGAAAGTTTGGCTGCAGGGGCGTCGGATCTGGCGGTGGCCGCCTGCACCAGACGGGCCGCGACCCGTGCGTCGAGCGTGGCCTGACCAGATACTGCTGCGTGGAGTGCCCGGCGGATGTCGTCGACGGATGCGTCTTTGGTCAGGTAGCCGACGGCACCGGCTTGCATTGCGGCGAGGACAGACTCGTCATCGAAGTAGGTCGTGAGCACCACTACGGAGACCTCGGTCCGTTGGGCTCGCAGCCTCACGGTTGCCTCGACTCCGTTCATGACGGGCATGCGAAGGTCCATGAGCACCACGTCGACGTCGTGGTCGGAGGCGAGCGCGATCGCCTCGGCGCCGTCGCCGGCCGCCCCGACGACCTCAACGTCATCCATGGCGCCAAGGATGGTCATCAAAGCGTCGCGGATAATCTGCTGGTCGTCGGCTACGACCACCCTGATCGTCTCTCGGGTCATCGCCGCCTTCTAATCATCTTGCGGCGGACTCCTGTGTTTGCTCTGGGGTTGGAATTGCGATGTGCACCCGCCAGCCTCCGTCCGCCGGACCCACCCTGCAACAACCGCCGAGCAGGAGCACCCGCTCGCGCATGCCGACCAAGCCATAGCCAGAGCCGCCTGAATTAAAACGCGTGGCGACTCTGCCAGACGGAGATCCGTCGTTGTAGACGTCGAGGCTCACCTCGTCAGGCGAGAAGCTCACGGTCAGAGCGACCGCTGCTCCTGGCGCATGTCTGGCGGCATTGGTCAGGGCTTCTTGCGCAGTGCGCAAGACCACCAAGGAAACCTCCGCGTCGAGCGGGCGGGGCGTACCTGAGATCTCGAATGACGCTTCGTGGTCGCCACAGAGCCGGCGCAACTGGTCGACGAGGGGCCCACGGTCTTGTCTTAGCGCCCGAACCGCCTGGCGCGCCTCATCCAGGCCCTCACCGAGCAGGTGGCGGATGCGTTCGATCTCGTCGCGAAGCGCCTCATCTCCCGCGCCCGATCTCACCAACGCCTCAAGCGCGGTGAGCTGGATCGACAGCGCACCAAGGGTGTGTGCAAGCAAGTCGTGCATCTCGCGGCCGAGGCGGTTGCGCTCAGCGACCAAGTCGGCCTCTCGCCGGGCGAGCGCGGCCTGGTCGATTGCAAAGGCGAGCTCGGTTGCCTGCGTGGCTTGATGAACGATTTGGCGACGGGCCACTCCGGCGAGCAATCCTACCAAGCTCACCGTCCCCACCGCCAGCATACGACCCGGCAGAGAACCTCCTACCGCCGCTGCGACCACGAACCCAGCGGGTGCCCCGGCGGCGAGTACGGTCGCCGTGGGTAGGTTCCAGACGACCGCTGCGCCGCCCGCTGCTACACCCACGAACACCAGGGCACTTGGATCGCTCATGGCGGTGATCCCACCTGCGATGCCCATGGCAGCCAACGTGGGCGCCAGCAGCCTGCCGCGCCCGTCGGTTGCCGCCCAGACTAGCCACGCGAGCACGTCGACAGTCAGGGTACAGAGCGGTTCGAGTCTGCCCGAGCCAGAAGGCAACGTGGACAACACCGCCCAGAGCGTGACAGCTAGACTTGCCATTCGCACGACGAGTCTTAGCCACGGTCGCTGAACCAACCCGCTGACCCCGATGCTCGTCCGATACTCACCTGGGTCGCCGACCAGAGAGGCTCCGAGCAGCGCCTTTCCTGGTCTCATCCAGAGGTCAGTGTGACCCACAAGGCCACCGGCGTTCGACGCCTGCCACTCGGTGTGCGCTCACGATCTCTTCCTCCTCACATCCCACACGGTCTCAAAGCATTCCCTACCTTAAGAATAGGCATCCACGATCGTCTCCGTTGACCCTAGCGTGTGTGCCTTCTGAGTCGGAGACTCCAGGCGACGCTCATGCTGCCTGGCCGCTCGTCCTCGACCCACCAGACCGATACTGCGGAACAGATCCATACCGATCGACAAGAAGATGAACGCATTCGTGAGCCCCGACGCGCTCAGGCGCCAGGTCTCCATGAACTGTCCGAGCGCGTTGGGGAAGACATGCTGGGCACCATAGGCGAACCCCATGCGCGCGACGGTGACCGCCACCCATATCGACGCGTAACCGACACCCGCCCGAGTGATCGAAGCGCCACGCTGTCGCTGATTGCGGCGTGCCCGGCGGGACCACCGGCTTGTGTAGTCCGGATCGAAGCCAACTGAGACAAACAGAGACGACACTGAGAGCAGACCGAGTGTCGCTCCGATCAGAGCGCCAGCGGCCTGGAGCGCCAAGTCGTTACCCGAGGTGGGAAGTGTGGTGAAAAAGAAGGGCACGATGATCACGATGGTGATCACGGGCCGTAGGACTCGGAGCCAGCTGAGCTTGCGCCGACCAAGGTCGGATTCCAACACAACTATGAGGACTGCCAACTGCAGGATTACGATGTTTAATGACATGCTAGCCATCGTATTTGACCAGGACAGTGGCCATATTAGCCCACGGGTTGATCAACGGGTGGATTTCTCCAGGCAGCGGGTGGACCCCCTCTCAACCCAGCCAATGGGCCCGTGGCCTTATGACGAACGTAACGGCGAGGCCGTGTGCTTTCGCGTTACCCGCTTGCCGTGCCCACCGTCACGATATTGCGATGACCGAACAGGACAGCCCATTGGCTAAAGTCCACGCGAAAACTCGTACGAAGTTGCATGGTCTCCTACCAGCGATGTGTGGGATCGACCTTTCGCTCGCGCCCGGTGAGACAGTGACACTACTCGGCCCGAACGGGGCGGACAAGTCGACGGCGGTCGATGTGTTCCTCGGACTTGACCACTCCGACATCTAGCCGGGCTTTCAGCACATGCAGTACTGTTGGTCCCACCACCATGACCTGTCACTCTTTATCGGGGCCTACGGGGATCGACGCCGAGGAGTTCGAGGAGCCGTGCTTGTAGAGGGGCTTCAGAGAAGGGATTGTCATTAGAGGTATGAGGACGAGAGTGACTCTTTTGTACCCCAAGGTTGGCAAGGAACGCAAGCTATGCCATGAGAGGCCATAGAGGCTCCGTTATCAGCATGGATCGTCAACTGGTTGGGATTGGACGGCCCCTTGAGCTCTTTGGCTAGCTCGCTGCTCTCTTGATCTTCGATCCTCCAACCAACGATCGATCTCGAGTAGATGTCTAAGATCACATAGAGCTGGTAGTAGACCCCCTTGGAGGGACCCTTGAGCTTGCTGATGTCCCAGCTCCACACCTGTCCTGGTCCCGTCGCTAAGAGTTCTGGCTTGACCTTTGCTGGATGGGTTGCTTGGCGTCTCCTCTCTCGTGTCTCACCGGCTTCGGCCAGAATCCGGTACATCGTAGCCACCGAGGCCAGGTAGATCCCCTCATCGAGCAGGGTGGCATAGATCTCACGAACCGATACATCACAGAAGCGCTCCGAGTGACAGACCGCCAGGATGTGTTCTCGCTCTACATCGCTCAATCTTCTCGGACTGGGCTTTCTCGGCTTTGGTTCTCTCACCGGGGGATCAACCAGGTAGTAATAGCTTGAACGCGCGATCCCAAGACACTCACAAGCAGTCTCGAGTCCAACGATCTCCCTGAGCTCTCCTACCCCCTCGACGATGGCTGCGTTTGCTCTCGTTGATCCTCGGTGCTCCCTAGCGAGAGCTCTTCTAGTGTCCCTAGTCTGAAGTTTGCTCAGAAACACTAGGGCCCAGATATTTCCGCATAGAAGCGAAGATTTCGTCGGCACTCTTGGTCCAGATGAAAGGCTTGGGGTTCTTGTTCCAGGCCTCGGCCCACTCAGTAATTCCTTCATTGAGTTCGGTCACACTGTGATGAACGCTTCGCTGGAGGTACTTGG
>Ga0080006_1231026_pt1 | contig 87987 bp, 70 predicted proteins | sample RS3BMetagenome_FD_69209 | JGI IMG/M metagenome (GOLD analysis project Ga0080006, IMG submission 69209) | Ferric oxide microbial mat and aquatic microbial communities from Rainbow Spring, Yellowstone National Park, USA - RS3B (SPADES... ... | reverse complement strand
CCGCACCCATCCCCCCAACCTGATCCTTCCTATACATAAAGGACATGCGCATCCGCGCCTACAGAATGCGTTGCACCAGCACCTGCACCAATCGCAGCCTCCTGGATGGTGTACGCGTGCGCGCGCGCTCCGACCGGCGGAGCGCACACATTAATGCGCCACGCACGCTCCGGCTGTTAGGTAGAGGTCCCGCGGGTTCCCTCGGGGACTTGACCGACGAAAAGCTCCACATTTCACAAGTTACGTTGATGACACCGTTGAACTTCGTAGTACACGGTCTGCAGGCACCAGTTAGAGCTCCCGGGCGTTGCAGTTGTCGCGCCTCAGTGGCAACGTCCGCAGTGAGCAGTGGCGCGTTCGCAGAGCGGCGCTCACGGCCACCACGGCAAGGCTGGTGCATCCAGGTTGGATCTGTTCGGCGTCGGAACTTTACAAGCGAGCGTCTGCAGTTTATGACTCTTCTAGAAAATGGAGAGTCTATACTGCCGGCGTTCGGGCCGATGGATGACTTGGGAAACGGATTGGTGCCGCCGCCGGTTCGGCAGCCGGTGTCGGTGATTCTGCTGGCGGGGGGCCTGGGCAGCCGCATGCGTGCCGACCGGCCAAAGCAGTTTCTGCAGCTCTGTGGCAAGACTGTATCCGAACGTTCTCTGTTGCTCTTTCTGGGCTTGCCCGAGGTGACTCAGATAATTATCGTCGTTGAAAAACGATATCGTGAAGCGTATTTTGGAAACTATGTTTTGCGCGACAAGCGGATTTTATTCGCGGACCCGGGCTTAGAGCGGCAAGACTCAGTTCGCTCTGGACTCGCCCTCGTCCCAGATACGGTGGATCGTGAAAAAGATGAAACAGACGACATCCTCGTGTGTGTTCACGACGCGGCGCGACCACTTGTTTCACGCTCCTGCATACGGTCGTGCCTGCGGGACGCCTCGATCTACGGGGCCGCAGCAATTGGCGTGCCAGTGAAAGCGACGATTAAGGAGAGCGAGGATGGACAGTTTGTCAGGCGGACTATCGATCGCAGCAGGTTGTGGGAGATCCAAACACCACAAGTGGTTCGGGCTCGTCTCCTGCGTCAGGGCTTCGAGAACGCCATGCGCCGGGGCCTACGCGTAACAGACGACGTGAGCGTCGTGGAGTTGCTCGACGACAAGCATTATCCTGTGAAAATTACTATGGGCGAATACGCGAATATCAAAATCACGACCCCGGAAGATATGATTCTCGCAGAAATGATTATTCGAGAGCGCTGCAAAATGAACGGGATCGCCATCGAGGGAACGCATCCGGAATGTGAGAATATCTGATCGACGTGCCGTTTCTTTGCGAGCTGTACAATAGACTCATCGTGGCCAGTGTTTGAAAAGGCTGTAGGGGCCGTCATCGGACCACCAAGGCGATCTGAGCGTCACTGGAAACGACTATGGGGTTTGCGGCTGCGGCATCGGCTACTTTGGAACAACGTCGCGCGCTGCAGCGCGAATGAGGTATCCCAAGGCGAAGTGACAGCTAATGGTGCATCTCTTGATGTTGAGGTTGGTGTTGGCGCCTACAGGGGGTGCTGCGTTGGTTTTGCTGCGGAAAGGAACGGTTTGCCGAGAAAAACCTGAGTCGTGATGGATGCGTATGCGCAGTGCAGTGCAATGCAGTGCAATGCACAAGATTGCAAGCGGTCCGAAGGGCACTGTTGTACGCTAGAAAACTTCACCTTAGGCCTATGTTTCCTGTCAAATGCCCCAAAGCCCATGACTTGCGTCCATCGAAAGCGCGGATCCCAATGGATAGACAGAAGGGATGGCAACGCGTCGGGCTGCGGTATGAGACGAGCACCCGGAAACGCCTGCGTCAACCATGACAAGGGACCATGTGTCGATACAAATGCGTCCCACGGAGCCGTGTGTCCTGCCCCTTGCTTAGCGCATGGGTACCGTTTCTCTATACATTGATGCCAATTTATGCCAGGAGACGAATGCTAGGAACGCATTTGCTTCTCGAATACTCCGAACGAACGAACCAACGAACGAACGAACGAGCCCTTGTAGCGCTTGCGGATTGCGCTCGGGTTCAGGATTCGGTACCCTAGGCACCCGCAACGACTTTTGCGCCCTCCTCCAAGTCGATTACCTGAGGATCATGAATGCTCCCAAGAGCCGCTCTTTTTCCGTTGTCGACGAGACCACCGCTATCATGCTCGCCAGTATTCGCGTTTGTAGCATTCGACTCGTCACCGAAGCGGCACCAAGGTGCTGCGATGTCTGCCGCTCAACGTCTCTATAAGCATACAGCGTAAGCGCGCCCCAGTGTGTGTGTGTGTCTGCACCTGGGCGGCCGTGGCTTGCCCCCTACGAGGGCGGAAACCCCTGACGAATGCCACCCGACACATATACGGCATACGTCGCCAGACCGAGCACGGAAAATATGATCAGGAAAGTGATGTTAGGATTCAACCACCACGGCGGTCGCTCTCCAGTCGCACTCGCAAAAGGCGAGATGATAAACCATTTCGATTCCTTCTTTGGATTCGCGGCGCGCTCCTCGAGACGTTTGATATAGGCGCGAGAAATATCTTCTGGGGTACGTGGAACGTCATCTTCGTCGAGAGCACGCAAAGATGATTTGCTCTGGGCTTCGCTGTTGCCCGGTGCGGCCGGTAACACCTCCAGCACCTCAACCTCGAACTCAAGTTTCGCGCGAGGCGGGATCACCGGCGGCACTCCGCGCAGTCCATAGGCATAAGCGGGAGCACATACCAGACGCACGACATCGCCGGCCGCTAGACCAACCAGACCGGCCTCCCAACCCTTAATCACACTCCCTTCACCCAGGATAAACTCAAAAGGTTCCTGTCGCTCGCGAGATGCATCGAATATCTGGCCAGTCTCCGCTAGTTTGCCAACATAGTGCACCCGAAGGCGACTGCCCGACGTACTTTGCACCGGCGTCTGTTTGTTCGCCGCTTTCTCTGGTGCCCCTCGGGAGAGCAACTCGCGGAGCACACCACCGTCCCCTGTTAGGTCGATCAGGCCTGGTGCGTTCTCCGTGCTCGTCACCGTGGTTGCTGGGCGCTCGGGAACGGGCGCCGCTGGCCGCTGCTGGGTACGCTCCGAGGTGTCACGTTTCTCGAGGCCCAGGAGTGCTCGAATCCTCTCGTTCTGCTCGGATAGGTTGGAGCGTCGTCGAGGAAGCCCTGGGGATGTGGGTCCCCCGAAACCATCGGAAGCTCCGTCGACCAAGTCCTCAAACGGGGAACGTCGCCGCGGTCCGCCGGACGTTGGCACCCCCGGGTTTGCTGCCTCTGCACTCTGACCTCGTTCGAGGTTCACGGTTGCGTCAGCGTTCGTTGTGCTTTCATTTGAATTTGCGCTTCCGAAAGTCTCCGCCTTCGACGAAGCGTCTTTACGCCTTTGATCGCACAGTACCAGAGGCGAACGCCATAGCCGACGCCGAGCAACCGCTGCCCGAGGCAGCGGCCTGTGCTGGAAACGAACGTCGGTGCAGTTGTGCGACTTGAAAGCACTGCTACCGGCCTTGAAGCTGGCGCTCGTGTGAATTGAGAAAGCGACCCGAACTATGCCGAACATTGCTGTCGGAACGTTTCGTGAAACGAACACCGCAAAGCAGCGCTTCAAGGAAAAAACGCTGCGTCGACGCTTGACTGGGGCAGGCGTTTCTAGTTGCGGGCCGCTGACGCCGCGCTCCGCTGAGGCTCTGCTCACACGAGACGCTTCCTGGACGTCGAGGGGCAAAGTGGGGTCGCTCCATGCCAGGACTAAAGACTGGTTTCAAGTGTAAAGATTAGAGGTGGATCTAGCGACTGGTCAAGACAGTGTCCGAGGAAAAATGAAACGCGTTTCGTAGTGCGGTGTGGGTACGGTGGAGCCGTGCCCAACGAGGTAGACGTCGCAAGTGCCCACGACAGTGCTTCGAACACACAGAGCTCGCTGCAGCAGTTGTACTGGACGTTGTATGGACACTGGGAACTCGAGAGAACCCTTGCTAGGAACAACACGGAGCAACTGCGCACTGCATGGTGCGACTCTTTCATCGTTAAAAGGCGTCAGGATGTAATTGCTCCCGCGCACTTGATCACGTCAAGCAGAAGGAAGCCAATCCTAGGGCCGCATGAAGCAGTGTCGACTCGAGTGTCTGCGCGAGCGTGTATCATGACGAGGACGTGGCGGTCATATCAGAGGCATACGCGCCTCTGGATGCAATTTCTGTCATGGTAACGATCCGCATCTAGGAGTGCAAGGCGTAACCCGGATATTTTAGCCCACGAAAGCGTTCCCCGTGAACTGAGGCGGCGTTTCGGACTTGTTGATTGCTGCACCGTACCATGCCAGTGCCGTGGCGCTTAGGAGAACCCGATGCCCTCTCTCTCGGCCACTGATTTCTCGAATCGCAACGCTTCTGCATAGGAGCACAAGCCCCTGTTGAGTACGAAAGGATTCCGTCGAATGTTCGCTCGACAAAACCGCTCGAAGTCGAGGAGCCCAAGACACTTGCGAACGTTGATCGAGGCGTTCAAGTCTCGGTGCAGAGACTGATTCCGCGGATAGCCGCTGCTGGCATCAAACCAGAGCGAGTCTCACATTCCATGGATTTCCTCGCCAGGTGAAGGACGGTCCGCTTCCCGGACACCACCTCGTGCATATGCGTCTATTACACTTGCTTCTCCCTCTGTACCGGGTCCAGCGTGTGCCCGTGCTCATGATACGCGTACGCCATTCCGAATGCATCGATAGGTATCCAACAGATCCGATTGATGCGCTCGTTGGACACGCTCGTCGAAGGTGCAGGAATGAGGTATTTGTGGTGTACGGCACGTTTAGTGCCATTGGCCGCCATGAAACCATGCGACATATCGGGTATTCCGTATTCGAATTCGTTGGAAAAAAATTGACCAAAGGACGATGCTGGCTTCAGCAAAAAAAACAACACTGTCGGCGATCCAGCGCGGTGTCACATACACCTGCGAATGGTCGTCCGCATGCATCATTTGGACGCTCATGTACGCTCTGAACGAGGCGTATCAAGGATGCGCCTCTACTCGGTATGGTGGTTGGAGCTTCGACATGGGCCCTGCAGCCGTCATTCTATTTGCTGGTGTGTCTGCTGGTGTCCATCACGTCCGACTCCCTAGCATACAGAGCATTTTGAAAAATTGAGCAGCTTCATCTGCTACCCGTTGGAATCTTTGACTCTATCCTCTTGACTTGGAGGGGTTGCGATGGACCTGGAAACCTCCAGCACTGCATCCATACACACCATAGAATCATTCTCGTCATCTGTCTAGAAAGACTGGAAATGAGCCTCGTTGATCGACGCAGATAAACGTTTCCACCAGTTCATGCTGCTTGATACGCCGTCTATATCGATCGTCACTGTAAATTGCGTCTCATTTCCTCCCCGTAAACGAGAGCTCTTGGACGCGCTCTGCCAATGCTCTTCGCCAAGTTGTTCGCTTGCTTCAGAGTCGCTCGCAGAGACCAGCCGTAGCTCACTGATTCAGAAATCCTTTACAGAACAGAAGCTTCTTCTAGGAAATGATGGACATCGATCAGACCAGTCGGGACACCTTTGGATAGATCGTCGGGGAGGCTATCGCGGACGTATTCGTAAAGACGATTCGCTTTGCGCTAGAGGGCTCTATTCTGGAACACATAGATGCGCAAGATGAAAGCGCTGCATGGGTCACGTTTCCAGCATCATTTGGATACGATGTGCTCCGGTCTGAGGCCCAGAGCTACGCAATGAGCTCGGGCGATCTGAAGCGAATCTCGCGATCAATGCGACATCGAGTCCGAGCGCCTGACCGCCTGGATCGCTTCCGCCGCCAAGGATTCGTTTTTTTCTCGCACGCGTATCCCGAGAATTCCTACCGTAAGTACCCGTTTTTCTGGACCAGTGCGGTGAGCGCACAACGCCCATAGGAGGTGCCCCATGAAACGCTCGGCATTGGCACGCACACAGTTTTTGAGATTGCTAGACTCAGGTTCGTACCTGTGCTGTGGATGCTCCGATCAGTGCCTAGGAGTGGCGAAGCATCAAGGCATTCTGGAACGCGAGTATGCAAAGCGTGGATACTACGATCTGGCCGCATTTCATCTTCTGTCCTGAGTATCAGGTATATGGTCGTACTCGGGTTTGATCGAAAAATTCCAGAGGAATGTGGATATCTAGCAGCAGTGCGTCTGGGACCCGTACAAACACTTGCGTAACCAAGTGCTTGAAACTCGAGGGCAACGTGAGCGAAACCCGGTTCTTGGAAGAAGCTATGCAACACCTAACGATTTCCTGAAACTTGCGTTTCGGAAAATTCTTCCCGACGGCGTGGTTCAAAGCGAAGCACCTGATCATCGTTTCAGGCAGATTGTCCCTCTTCGACGGTTTTACGTTATGGTCCCTCGTCGACTTTCTGGGGGAATTTTCTTCCTCTTAGTCTGGCGTTCCTTCTCCTTGTTCTTTATCAGACTGGACGGCGCGAATATGCTCGCTATACTCGATATACCTTCTTTTTTACGTGTTGCACTCGTACCGGGTGGACTGTGGGGCTCGAATTCGCCTTTTCCATGAGCGCATCGATCATCATTTAAGCACTTTTTCGTCACCTTTTCCACCGCGAGAATCCTCAGGAACTGTAGCACACCTGTTCACTCGCTCAAGCGCAAGAACAGAGGAGCATCACATTAGTGGAGTGCCGATGAAAGTAGAGAACGACTTGTCGAGGAACAGTTTGTCAGAGAACGGTGTCGCTGATGCGAACGACCCGTCTATGGGCCCGTAAACGTAAATACAGAGTTTTACATCAGATAAGACGCCATCGACTGGGTTGAACCAGGCAGCCTAGGCCGGCACGAGCACGAGCTCAACGACAATCTCAACTGCGTACTCCGTCACTGCTTTTTTGTGTGACGGAAAGCGTCATCGTCTACGACCGGGACAGAAGAATGTCAGATGGAGAATCCTTGAAATTTGCTTTGACGGAGGATGAAATACTGACGAACCCGTCCGTTCTGGTAACCTAGGCGACCACAAGGTAGCATCGCCTTCAGCGCAGATTTTGTCGGAATACTCGCTTGTCCCTTTTTTACGAACACCGATTTACCCTCACTCTTTGAGAACCTATATACAGGTCTACCATTTCTTCCTCTATGAGCAAAAGTCTCTTCTATAGTCCGAGTTTGTGTTTCGCTTCGAAATCGAGAGTGTGTTGTCGAGCGCTCGGCGTTTTTTAGCGCATACTCGCGCTTTGTACCTCGTCCATCCATGTCGCTTCACGACCGTTGGTGTCAATGAGGCGGAATTCTCGCATCCTACGGCTTGCTTGATCGCCTCTCTAATAGAGCATATGGAGTGGAGTGGATTGACGATACGAAGATCGTGAAAATAGCCGTGATGAAGTTATGTTTTGGGTGCAAGACGTTTCGGGCAAACGCAATAAGAACGATGGTTCATCCACCTCCTCACCGGAGAAGGACTTGCATTTACGACTTGAGCTGCTCTTCCCAAGCAAGCAGTGCCAGCACCAGGATTTGACGCAACATTTCTCCAATTTACAGGATACAAACCCTTTCTTTGCATACCTGCAGAAAATCAAACAAAAACATAAGAGTGTGATGGTACAGGTGTTCCGGAACTCACAGTTCTTAGAATATGTACATGTCAGTGAAACAAAAAATGTCCCACGACCACGGATCGTAAGTACATACCCATGCACAGACGCCTCCCGGCCTTTTTTGACCGGCCGACTGCTCCTGGTTTCCGTTTATCCAGGCAGAGTACGAGCCTGAGAGGCTGCCCCATAAAGGTAGCTCGTGTTAGCTCCCCGGGTCTCGTCTTCGGCACAGCACATCATCTTGTATTGATGGAGGCGTTGAATTCTCCGTTCACGAACGCCGTACTTTTATTGCATCTGGCGGAACTCATCAATACAAGAATTGCTGGAGCTCGTGCCCTCTAGGCCACCACAGTCTCGTCATCGTCCCGTCAGGCGAATGCCCTTTCCCCGCCTATCTCCGCTCTTCGTCTCTCCATCGTCCACGAGACGGGGATTTTATTCGTGTTTTTTGTGGGACCCAACGACACCGGCCCTCCAGGTTCCCTAACTTTTATGCGTTTACCTTTCCCTTGGATTTTTTATTTGTTCAAATGAACGCACTTCGAATGCATCTCCTATATACCGCGAAAACGCATTTGATGACGTGCACCTAGAGGTGAAGCACCGTCGACGTGAAGGATCATAATGAGAGGAATATCGCATGCGCTGGGGCTCGCCCACACTTGTCCTATGACTATCCAGCGGCAAACGCGTGTGCGCAAAAACGTGCACCAAGCACTTGCTTTTACACCACGATGCGCATGGTATAAAACCGTGACTTTTTTTCCGTAGTGCATTATCCGCGCGCCATCTGAAGCAAGCACGTAGGATCTCGAATATTTCATTGGAGATGATCGCAACAGCCTCGAGTGCAGAGCAGAACACGTCTCCGTGCCAGCTCCACCAGAGCAGGCTGACAATTATTTGGATAATATAGAAAATACAGGGCACACTTCGAGTCCCGCACAAGCGTGCGCATGGAAAGCTGCACCAGAAACAACCCGGACTGCTGTGAACGTGGACATCTCGCCCATCCTCGAGCACGGAATACAAACGTTCTCGCAATGCATTTGCGTTGCCAGCAATACCATGCATCTGTGTTCGAGGCAGCTTGTATAGCAGGCGAAAGAACCGGTCTGCTTCGCGCATTGCCTCAAACGAATGTTCATGGATGTATCTTCCACGGCGTCCTGTCCCGGAAACACGGAAGAAACGCACCCAGAGCCAGTACACGCGCAGGACAGCCACAGCACCTAGCCGTAAAGCGACTTCTCCAGCTGGGGCGGGAGTTTCCGTAATACCCGCCCGGTGTTGCGATCCACGATCGTCAGTTCGACGCGTCCGTCAACATAAACGGTGCCGACAGGCGTTTGTTCGTTTTCAGGTAAGACAACTGTCGCCGCTGCCGCAACGATGCGGCACTCGAAAATAATACGCACACTCGTTCGCTGTCTCGGGCAGACTCGGAGAAGAACGTCGGCGACTTCACCAAACCGCACTGGCCGTTTGTAGCTCAGCGACAGCTGAATCACAGGTGTTTCGCACTGACACTCCCGCACCAGCTGTTCGTATGTAAAGCCGCGCGCAGCTAGAAACTCCACTCGCGCCTCCTCTAACCAGTCCACGTAACGACCGTGCCATACCACACCAGCGTAGTCCGTGTCCCGAGGCAGTACCCGTTTCCGCAGCGCAAACCAGCCGTCCAGTCGATGCGCTCCGCTGCTCTCGCGTCGTTCCCTCTGGGTAGGTGTTGTTTCGTCCAAAGCCATACACGAGGTAACAGCTGTCCTAAAAGACCACACAGGGGTGAAAAAGCGTCGTCGCTCTATAGCATTCAGGTCCCCGGCTGAGGTGCGGCTGCGGGTCCGCTCCGACGTAGACGCTCGCCAGCGCACCGGCATCGACCACTCTGTTGTTGACCTGGCGCGCGCATCCGTCAAGGAACACCACCAAAACTTGCAACCACTAACAAACATCCTATAAAACTTGTTTACACACCGCCAGCCTAGTCTCTGTGGAGCTCCCTCGCTCAGCGAATGCCGAACGCCAAACAAGAAGCGACCGTTACGCGTTGCCCTGCTGCGGGTACGACTGCCGTGTCGGTATCTCGCCGGCGGGCTGAAGCGTTTTTCTCCTTCTGATAGGTTTCTGTGGTGCTGCGCGACTTGCGGCTACTGGCACGCTTTGCCACATCAATTTGAGAGTAGAAGAATAGACGATAGGCAACGACAGCCACAAGTTGCATGGATGCAAGCTGGGACGCTTCCTTGAAGCATCCGCCGCTGCGCTCAGAAGCAGAGACGAGCGCGGAGCCCAGTCGCCTTCTCGACCCGAGCGTAGAAACCCTGGAGCCCCAAATCGCCGCGGAGCGTACACGTCTAGCGAACTTGGAACAACTTTTGACGGAGCGGGAACGAAGTCTGTCTCAAGTGCAGGTTGCAGTGAACCAGCGTCGAACAAGCTCTGTACGATCAGCGGCAACAACAAAACGCGCTCTGGAGAGCTCGGTGCTTTGTCTCCTCCAGAATACGAACGCTGCTTTAGAGCGACTCAATGCAGCGTATGAAGAGGTTTTGGACCTGACACGGCAGCGTTTAGAGCTAGCTGGTGGTGAGGAACCACGCGAAGATGAAACGCTACGAGCGCTGTTACATCAGCTCAGCGAGCGCGAGGCTATGCGGCAACGATACCTGCGCGAACGCGAACTCCTCCAGACGCGTATTGGTGCCTGGCAACAGGTCACGCGAATGACTGAACCACTGCGCCGAAGACTGGAGCATCTTCAGTCTGAGATCGAGCGACTGCGTCGAGAGAACGCTGAACGAACTGCTCAGATTGCCGCCGGCGAAAGCGAGAGGACACGTCTGGCTGCCGAGCTTTCTTCTTTAGAAAATGAAATTCAAGCAGGAGAGCAGGAGTTTCACAAGCTGAAAACTCAGCGAGATCAACAGCTGCAACGTCTCCAGGGCCTTGATGAGGAGAATGCGATCCAGGCAGACTTGGTTCAGGTTTTGCGTGCACAAAAACAAGCACTCGGTGCCAGTGCGTTACCTGCAAGTCCCGATGCCACCGCACCAGCACAGCGACACCCGATAGGCATCGTTTCACGTGCGGGTGCTGAACCTGCGGTACCGGAATCCGTGCCAGGGTCGTCCGGTGGTACTTCGGACCTCAGCATCTGCGCGGTTGCCAGTGGTGTTTCCCCAGAACGCACCTCGGGATCCGTCTCCTTGAAGAATAACGCCCAAATACCAGAGATGCCCTGGACGCATCCCCGCGAGCTTTCCGAGAACGATGCCTCAGGCGTGCCGCTTCGTGAGATGCGCTTGTCACAGACACCGTCAGCTTCTCACAGTACACGCCTGGAAAGCGGCGCTTCCGTTCGAAGGGCACGCCCAGCCGCTGCTAGGCTAGCATCGAGCTGGAGCAAACAACCGATAGAGACGGTCGCACCGCTTGATCTCGCTGCTGTAGAGGCGCAACCAGCCACATCGTCTGCCGGGCTCAGTGCCTGGCGTGCTGCCGACACCCCCGGTGGACGCGGCGATGAACGCGTTCCCGAGGACATCGAAACGCTCCACGAAGACCAGATTGAGCCGCTAACTCCTTCTCGCAAACTAGGATGCCAAGCGCAGCCGCATGGACACGAAACCTCACAACATCTCTCACCAACCGTAGCAGGGAGCTTGTCGCGAGGCGGAGCATCTGCAGCAGAAGCAGCAGCAGCAACAGCAACAGCAACGTTGCATGAACATTCGCAGGGTACTCGACCAGAGCGCTCCGAACGTACCGAGATTCCCAGTGATCGCATCCAAGCGGATGCCCGTCTGGTCATCCAGGGTGAATGTTTCAATAATCGTACGCTGACAGCAGTGATGAACGGTCTCGAATCGAGTTCCAGTCCAAGAGTGCGCTGGTATCATTTGTCGCGTCGAACAGCGTCCATTACACCATACGCCTACCGCGCTGAAGGCTATCGCTATCGAACGACAGCGGATGATGTGGGTATGCGACTTGCCGCGGTTACCGAGGCAACCGCGGGGCTACCCGCGCTGCAAGCGTTCACTGCACCAATCGAGGTAGATCCCACCATGGAGGAACGCCTCTCGGTGTGGATGCTCGAAGGTCGCGCTGCTTTTCTAGTTCGCGACGAGGCGTCGGGCGCTCCACGCTGTATCCTCGTCCACAAGCGCTATCTGAGCGTTCAGCGCCCGGCGCAGTCGTACCAAGCATCCGGTGCTGGTGCTGGTGCTGGTGCCGCTGATCCTTGGACTGAATCCCTTTATCATGCGACGGATGACTTTGACCCCCGCGAGGGTCACTGGATTACGGAAGAGAAGAAGTCTTGGACGTCCTTCATCAAAGTCGCCCTCGATGAGACGGATGCGCATGCGTTCGGCCTCACCCTGAAACATACCTTTGCCTTTCGAGCGAACAGTGCGGAACAGCGGGATCTGATCGCGCTCTGTGTTCGGCAGTTTGCGCTGCGCTATCGGAGTAGTAGTAGTAGTAGTAGCAGTGGTGGTGGTACGCTCAGCGGTCAGCGCCGCGAGTGCCGTATGCAGTGAGTGAGTCCCTGCGGTGCGCGACGCAGCAATTTGAACGATCCATCGAGGAGATGCGACCAGTGTCTGTGTTGCGGTGGAATCCGCAAGTGCGCATTTGCGAGTGAGCACTGTAATGAAGTCGTTGCACGGCATGGTACCCGATGCAACGCTGGAACGTCAAGTGAGCAGCATGCTTGTCGCCAGAAAACCGAACGCGGTACAACGAGTTTCAGACTGTATTGCACGCGGATAATCCCGTGGTCTAGTCTAGACTGGTTGATGATGAGGATGATGATGAAGTGAGGCGAGCAAGCGACCTCCCCAGAGACATGGTCGAGTCAACGGGAGCCAAACGCGTGAAGCAGTATCAAATGAAGCAAACCTACGACTATACCTACTGCTGGTTTCTATATCAGGGGCATCCATTGGTTACCTGGAAAACAGCGGCAACGGCACCGATAGCAAAGTATGCCAGAGCAGCCCTGGACCCTGATCCACAGCCTCCAACGCGTCATCTCCAAGGACCAGCACCCGCTTACACCGCGTCACACGAGCTGAAACAGCAGCGCTTCAGAACAGAGCAAGCCAGGATCCAGATCCATCCAGAGACACGTTTGCATCGGTACCAGCTAGTTGCTGCTTGCGGTGTACAGTGTCACCGACGAGTCGACATCTCCGGCTGCTAGCATCAGATCCTGCGCTGCGAACTCGAGGCAACTAATCGAACCAATACGAGGATTCTCGGCTCCATCATGGTGCCGAATCAACTGCAACAACTGACCCTGTTCGCCAAAGAGTTTGATACAGCGACTTGCACAACCAGTTGCGATCCAGGGCATCCCCTGATGCGCAGCTGCTGCCGTCAGATCGCGTCGATGAGCAACCACACACACCGAACTGGAGGCAGCGGCCAAGGGCCAGACACGAATGTCACCGGCGGCAGCGGCAGTCACCAGGGCGGGCGTCGGACTCCATCGACCGGCAATGGATATAACCGGACTGGAGTGCTCCAAGAGTTCCGTTTCAATCGCTCCCGTGCGCGTATCGTATGTGTAGACACTACCATCCGCACAGCCTGCCGCGAATAGGCTGGATCCCAGGTGCGCTACCGCCGTCACTCGATACGACGAGGCAATACAGCTCCAGATACACATCTCGCGTTCCGCGTCAAAGAGTCGAATGGTGCCGTGCTCGAGGCCGCCGGTTAGCAGCCAACCGTGCCAGGGGCTCCAGTCACAGACAAACGCTCGACCAGTTGCCATGCTTTCGTCGTATCTCGCTCGATCTACCGGCGAAAGCGCTGCTGCTTTTCCAGCACCTCCCGCCGATGACACCCGCCATGGAGGAGAAGCAAGACCCGCTACATCTGCAGGCATCGTTGCATGCGAGTTCGCGTTTGGCGTCTGTGATATCGCTGGTGCTGACGGTGACCGACATTGTCTCGATCCCGCAGTGTTCGAATACGCAGTGGTGGTGGTGGTGGTGCAGCATACGAGTTCCCGATCACGAGGCGTGCTGGCACCCGGTGTTGTCGCAGATACCCGCCTGCTTGTCGTACCCGGGCTAGCAGGAGTCGCGTCCGTCATACCAGGCATTCGACTCGCTTGTGATATTGCGGAGAACGCTGCCAACACCTGCTGTTGTGACTCATAGAAGCGTACAATCCCGTCGGCAGTCGCAACGAGCAGCAGAGGCCAGGTCGTGTGTGCATTCACCACACGCAGCGCGGCAATAGCGCTGGCGTTCGACCCAACCCCAAGGCGCCAGCAGCGTTCACCGTTTTCCTGCTGCAGTGCTACGACATTGCCAGAGGCATCGCCAGATAGCACGAGCTGCTGAGACGGATGGAAGCACAATGCCGAAATCTGCTCTGCCTGCAAACGCGTGACCCAGCGCTCTCTGAGCCGCGTCAAGGCAGCGGCGGCAGCGGCAGCCTCTGAGCGCCGTTCCATCCGCTGCTGCAACCGGGTTGGTTCCATGGGCTCGTGACCTGACCATCGCTCTCGGGTCTGGCTCTGCAGCACTTCCTGGTAGCTGTAGTCGCGAATATGCATCATGCGACGTCGACGGGAGAACGTAAACGCCTCATGCGGGAATCGAAACAAATCGCGAGGCTGGTAAGTATCGAGTCGACCGTGGCGACTGCGACTCGCACGACGCTCCTCCAGCTCCAGGGTCGCTGCGGCACGCAACTCGGGTTGACTCTGTGGACGTGCCAGTCGAACGGCTATTGCGGTGCTGGTACGAGTTTCCGCGTCACTGGAACCTCTTTCGCCCATGATGTGCTTCTGGGCTTTGGCTGCTTCAGTGTGAGCGTCCGTTGGAAATGCTGACGACGTTTGTGAGCGGTCGCCGGTCGTGCGCGGTGCTTCCGCGGCAAGCGCAGTAGCAGCAGCAGCCGCAGCAGTAGTACTGCTCCACGCGTATCGCCTTAGGTTGCTCCACGAGGCCGAGGCACGTCGCAGGATTTGCCTCGGTCCATGCTGCTGCTGTTGCTGCTGCTGTTGCTGTTGCACTGGATCACTCGAGGACGTGCCCGTCGCGGATGCAGGTCGCAACTGCATGGCCTCAGGCGGCCGGCTAGCGGTCCATCGTTCGGAAACTGCAGGCACTTGGGATGCGCCCGCGTTTGTTGCGTCTTCTTCATCGTCGTCAATATCGTTATCGGCTGCTGCTGCTGCTGCTGCTGCTGCTGCCGGCATCTGGGCAGCTCTCGGAGGCGATCCTGGCACGTGCACTGGGGCGGTTTCAGCGCCCGCATCCGCTAGCGTTGCCCAAAAGTGCTCCGCGAGAGCGGCAACAACGGGGTGTGGGTCACGCACCAGCACTGTCTGTGCCGGCCGGTTCGCAGCCAGTGTCACCAGCGCTATCTCCTTTCTCACCACTGCAGATACTTCATTCAATGCGCTCTGCTGGAACGCCTCGATGATATCAGCGGTGCAATAATCGAAGCGCAACATCGTTGCTAGCGTCTGTGCTGCGGCAGCGCGCACCTTGGGCGACAGGTCTGTGCGCAACAGCTCCAGCACTGTCGAGACGGTCCCCGTGGAAGGCACTTTTCGACTTGACTCCATCCAGGCTGTTAGGCAGAAGAGCGTCCAGCGGCGGACCGGTTCAGAGGCATGCTCCAGGCGCTGAAGGAAGAGTGCGAGGAGATTCGCATCCCCGAATGCGTCCACGGCTTTGTTCAACACATGGCAGAGCACGAAGGCCGCACAAGCCAGGTGCACAGCGCTCGCGTCCTCAGCAGCGTAGCTGGTGAGAAAGTAACGCTCGCCACTCTCTTTGAATAGTTCCTCTGTGCACGCCGGATCAACGGCCAAGATCTTCGCCCAGATGAACACGAGCTCCGCGCGAAGCTCTGCAGCTGGACTCTGGAGTAGCCGCAAGACGTACGGAAAGATGCCTACCGAGAGCGCCAGGTCAACGGCCCAGGGGCCGGTATCCAGGAAGCGAGAGAGAAGCTGAAGCGCACGTAGACGATGCGCCTGTGACAAGAGCACCTGCAGGACGATTGGTAGCTGCTCTGGAGGACTTCGTCGATGTGCGGGCAAGTCCAACCACACCTCGAACGCAGCCATCTGGTTCTCAAAGAACGGACTCGGCAGCGATACGTCTCCTTCGCTGGGCGAGTGAGCGTACAGCGGGGCCGTCAAACCCGTCTCGTTCGATCCGGCTCCAGTCGCTGCCGAGAGGTCCAGCGTCGGCTGTGCCGCTGGATTGGTGACACCAGGCCCCTGCACTCGATGCATTCCTCCGACATGGTGTGTCTGCGCTTGCACTGTGTCGTGCGTTCGGCACGAGGTGGTGCCGGCCTCACGATAGTCGTAGAGGTCGTGGAGCACTTCCAGATTCCCACGCGGCTCTGGACGCATCAGATGATTCGCCGCGCTCAGTGGAGCGCCAGGATCCGGCGGTGCATTAGGAAGCAAGTGGATAGGCGCCTGCGCTACTGTCGTATTCGCAGCAGCAGCAGCAGGGACGGCGACGCCTCCCATGCCGCCGTAACCCTGGTGGAGCGGGTTCGCGTTGTTCAGCAACGGACCAGCAGGTGCCATTCGTCCAGCACCAGCGGCAGCCACGGTGCGCATTGCCAGGCAAGTTGTTGCTCCCGTTCCCGAAACGCGACCTTCCGATGCGTCCTGCTGCAACAAGGACGGCAACCGTGCGAAGCACTCTTCGACAGCATGATCCCAGGCCTGCCAAAGCGGGTGCTGATGTGTTGCCTGTAACGGGGGATAGCTCACCGGTGTACAGTTAAACTGCCGCATTAAGCGATCAGCCAGAAGGAAATTGCGGAAAAGGCTCGCAACCAGCAGATCCTGGCGATAGAGTCGCTTGAACGTTGCTCGTGGGAATGTGTTCCACGCTATCGTGTCGGTAACCGCCGTGAAGATCCAGTTCAACTCACCGAGCATGGTTTTTCGATCATTCAAACGTCCAGGTATGCGATCAATCATGTCCATCGTGATGCTTCTCCCTGCAGAGCGCAGTGCCTGCCACCGCAGTGCAATCTTGATGGGCGTCGTCAAGCAGGCTGTGAACAAATCCGCCGGCAAGTCCGGGGTAGTCGGTAACGATTCATCGGCCTGGCAAGCGCCCAGCAGGAACGAGTCACGCACGAAGGAGGCATAGCTCGATGCGCTGGAAGCAGCTGCCGCACGTTCACCCGCTGCGAGTGACTCGCCTGCCAAACTAGCACGACTTGTTCGAGCGTTGGCGCCGCCGCCGCTACTACTACTAGCCAACGCGGCACTCTGCACTGGAACGTCCTCTGCACCCATATGGGGATGCGACGCTCCCGTCTGGTGCTGCTGGTACGGCTGTTCATGCTCGCGCTGCTCGGCAAACTGGAGGTAGGCACGTATCGCCAGTCCAGCAGCAGGACAATCAAAAACATAGACCGCTGGAGCTCCCAGCCAACACTGCAAGTCATAGAGGCTCAGCGGGATGTACTGCGTATAGTTTCTATTGAAGACCCAGATCTCGCCGTTGGCGGTTGGTCTCGGTACCCCGTGGCCGTTGAAGTGGAACAGCACCCGCTCCTCACGCGCAGTTCGACGCAGACCTAGGCAGAGTTTCTTGACCTCATCCGCGACCGGGTCTGTGAGCACCCGATACCGAGCACGTGGTTGCCATCGTTCGTATTGTAGCTGCAGCGCTTTGCCGATCGAGTCCAATGCTTTCTGCGGTGACATACTGAAGGGGTCGATCCAGCACTCGACCCGAGCACATGGTGTCGGTTTGATGACATCAGGTGGATCCACGCCTACATTGAGGCAGAGCACCAACGCGACTGCTGCTGTCTTGAATCGATCTCGAACTCGCCAGGACCTGAGAATCTGGGTGGGGTCCAGTACCTCGAGTGTTGCCGCTGGCGTCCCGGGAACGTACTTTTCTGATATGTTTTCTGCGCGAATATCTTGGCGGACATTCTCCAAATAGTGAACAATGGTGTCCAACGAGCCGTGCGGTGTCTCAAAGCGGCTAGGGCGTTGCCAACTGCCGGCCAAGTTCGGTGTGCCGCTCGGTGTGAGGTTGGTTTCCGGCTGCGCTGCAAGTTCGCAAACGGATCCGTTTTGGTTGCCCATAGAATCGTCCAGCTCAGCGCCTATCCCTCTCGTGAAGCTGACGGAAGTCGACCGGGTCCGCGTCGACTCGAGAAGCAACTGATCCACGAGCATAGCGCGGTACGGCTCTGCGTACACCACGGGAAGCTCCTTGGTTGTATCGAGACTCAAAGATGCACTCATAGCTGTCGAGAGAGCTTCGGAGTACTCGCTTTTTGTTTCATTTGTAAGCGCATCATCGTTGCTAGCGTCCGTCAAGTGCTCGTCGTCGTTTTCGACTGGAAGCCTCGAGACGCGTGACACCAACGAAGGCATGCTGAGGACCTCTACACACTCAAAAGACGGTACCGCTACTGAAGCCACTGTTGCTGCCCTGGAAAACGACGGCCATAGCGACGTACGTGCTAGACTGGACCACTACCTCTGCTAAAGTCCGGCTTTGTGCCGACTTGACTCGTAGCTAGCAACGCACGACGCAGGAAAGGCGCTCCAGTCTGGGGAAACGGCAACGAGTTCGCGTTGACGCGCTGCACAGGCGATCGTTGCCCGAAAAGCGTTCCAGGAGTGGCTTTTGTTTTACCGCCAACTGGTAAAGTGTTGTTCTTCTTTCTGGAGTCAGAGTTGGATAACTCCAGTCCACTGGGTTTAAGCAGTGCATAAGCGCTACAGGGCCGCTGTGCGAGGCCAACGTGTCGAGTTATCTGCCTTCAGGCCGAAGCGCTGGGTACACCCAGTCCAGTGGAGCTCTGCAACGGACGGTGGCGCTACTGCCTTGCGAATCGCAGGGCCTTGACGCCTCGGAACAGGGATGTGAACCAGAGGAGCAGTTCGGGAAGCAGTGTATACTGATTCCTCGGGAAAAGAGGTAAGATTGCGCGGCAGGAGCTATTCGTTGCCACTGAGCGAAACTGCGCGTCTCTGGCGGTTACACTCGAATTCGCGGTAGCTCCGACGCTGTACAGACTGGGAAAGTACATATATAGCGTTATGACAAAGCACAGGGGCACAGCTAATGGAGACTCGTGCATGCACCTGCCGGCAACCCGAGCGGAGCGCACGTGCTAGACGATTGCAGTATGGATCTTCGTTCCAGACAGCACAGAAAATTGTAGAGCGTTGCTCCAGAAGAAGTTGCGAAAGATCTACGCTTTAGAGCGGACGGTGGCAGCTCTCTACAACCCTTCCGTCGAGATGCTGAAAGCGCGATGCTCCCGATATCGCCATGGCTCCTGGGGGAGCGCCCAGCCCGCTACACGCCTCCGTACGCTCTCTTCACCACAGACGCGATGCACTGACCTACTCACATGGCAGTTGGTCGGATCCGGCATGCACCCTTGACAGACAAGGGTTTCAAGGGTGTTTTCGATCTTTATACGGGACAGGTGTGGGTAGATGGTTTCGATGCCGCAGTTCCAAGGCATTTGTGAGCATCGCTTCAGACGAGGGCAGGCTTGGTGCCACTTTGCGCGTCGCGTTTCCGGTCGATGGTTCGCGTTCCAACGATATGTACCTTGTCTGCATCCGGCGCTCAAAATAGATTCGGTATAGTATCCGTGAATCAGAGAACAGGTGCCTGGGAGGCTCTGCGTCTCGCCAGCTGCCTTGCTGCTAAACAGATCAACTCCGTGCTCTGCGAAGAATGGATATGCGGCACCACTTGAACTTGCTACGACAGGGCTCTTAACTGTATAGACACAATGGATCGCTGACTTTGATAGAGACGCTGTCCGAGGGATGTTCGCACGCGATGTCCGTTCGACACCAAGTAGATGCGCAGTGTCGCGGTGAACCTCGTTCCAACCTTGATCGAGGATCTGCGCGTACACTTTCAGTGTCGTGCTTCTCAGCGCATATCTGGACCACATAGAAGCGGCGCTCTTCCTAGACCAGTGCTGAATATGGGATTCTGCGGCTGATGAGCGTGCGGGTGCTCGCACTCTCGTGCCTCCATCCCGTGCAGGAGAGACGGCTTCCTCTTCACACAGAATGGAACGCACTGCCTCTGGTTCTGGAGATTTGTGCATTTTGGGACCCCTAGAGCCGGTCATAGGCGTTCGTTCCGTGTTGTGGATCAGGTACGTCACACGGTAAGTGTAGTTCGGGGTCTCAAACGGTGCGCTGGAACAAAGTGCATGGATCAGATGCGAAAACTCCACTGCGAATTTTGCACCACATGTTGCACGCTCAGATCGATGACGTCGTATTCTGGGTCAGTCGCTACGATGATTCGGACGCCTTTAGGTCGCGGACAATGCATCAAGTCTCTTCGGGCGCCGCACTGACAGAAGTCGGCACCAGAAGCGAACTAAAGAACCACGCGGATGCGGTGGCGCTGATCGAGACACATATTTGTGGATAGCGCTTGGGCGATAGGGATTGCCATTCCGTAACGGTGAAGAGATGATACCAAGTACCGTTCGTCTGGCTACAAACCGAGACGGAAATGGTAGTCTAGGGTTCTTCTGAGGCGCGTTTCTATGTCTTTCAGTTCCGATGATGGGAGGTCCTTTCCATGGCAACGTGCATGTTGCCGATATTCCCCAAAATCTCGCACGAGTGTCCAGCAGTGATTTATCTGCCACTGTTCGCTTGATGATCTGTCTGGTGCAGCAGATGCTGCATGCAGATTATATGTACATGTCGATGAAACAAAAAAACTGACCCACGACCATGGACGGTAAACCGATAACCATCCAGTGACGCCTCCCAGCCTATTTTGACCAGCGGCCTGCTATCGGCTTCAGTTTATCCAGGCATGTTTCGAGACTGAGAGGCTGTCCAACGAAGTTGTATCACATCAGCTTCTCGTGTCCCGTCTTCAGCACGACACATCGTCTTATGTTGATGGTGCCACTGAAGTGTCGATTGATGAACTCCTTGCATGCATTGACGCAAGTGGAACGCACCATTGCGAAAATGGCTAGCACTCGTGCTTTGTCTTCCACTAGAGTCTCGGCAACGTAGCGTCGGGCGAATTCCGTTTCTCGACTATCACCACTCTTCTTCTTCCGTATTTGCTCTTCCTTGCGCAATGCGCGGCAAGACGAGGATTTTTTCCTCGTCTTTTTTCAGTCACCCGATGCTGACAGGCCTCTAAGATCCCCGATTCCATGCGCATACCTCTCCCTTGGATTATTTATTCTTGAAAAAGAACGCACTTGGAACGTACCTGCTATGAACCGCGAAATCGCATTTCATTGCTCGCACCTGGGTGTAAAACACAACCGAAATAAAAGGCTATAAAGACGGCTGGCTAGCCCATGCAGCATCTCCGCTCTGTGCAACGTGACTCTCCAAAGAACACGCGGTTAACGTCGGTACAGCCGTGAGTTTGGGTCTCATGCACAATAAAGTCCGTGCGGTCGTGTCTGGGTCTTTCGTCAAAACATGGAGCTCAGTCGCACTTCAGCTCGCGCTCCATGCGAGACCGACACGCCCCCGCATTGGTGAAACACGCTTCGTACTTAGATCCGTTCGCTAACGAATATAGCTGCGCGGCATGCTGTTCGCACAGCGAAAGAAAGTAAACGATATGCCGGAGCCAGCTCGGCGCCGTGTTCCAGACCAGTATCCTTGTGTTCTAGCTCCTCGTCACGAAACTGTCGGATGTAGTGACGCAGCTGCGCTTCAGGCGATTTGGCTGCTCCTGCGGGTCCAACATCTCCGTCTACCGAGGCGTGCTGTTTCTCCAAAGCAATGAGCTCCCGCAGCTGATCATCGTAGTGTTGTGCCACGACCTCTTCGACGGCAACGGTGCAGGCCATGGCGGACTCGCGCCCCAATAACGCTGTACCAGCACCCAGTAAGAAGCCGGCCAAGTTCCAAAGCGGTAGTAGCGCTGTCGGCCGCACCCGGTACCGCTTTACGAGCTCATCGAAGACTTCTGCGTGCCGTCGTTCCTGCTCCGCCATGTGGTGTATGATTGGGGCTGCGGGCGTACCTCCGAGGACGCGTAACTGCCCGTCGTAGATGCGGCGAGCACCGATCTCGCCTGCGTGATCTACACGAATCATCCGATCTAGAGCCGCTTTCCTCTGAGATTCTAGCGTCCAAAGATCATTAGGTTCCTTCGAGCTCTGCTCCGTTCCCGAAGGCTCTACGTTGGGTACAGCGTTCCCGTCAGCAGCACCAGCAGCATTGCCGTTTGCAGACGCAAACTGCCGCCAGTTCCTTTTCTGCTCATGAAACGCCAACCTGCACGTTTCCTGTCGATTTTCGATCGAAGGCCTCAGCACCTGCACCCGTAGTAGTCGATACCAATGCGGACGCGATAAAGAGCTGTAGAACGCCATAGGGTACGCACACTGCCTATTGCAAGGATCATATGAATCGATGATGTTTTCATGTTGTGGCGTCCGTAGACGAGTCGTGATCAGAGGGGGGCATGCATGCATCATGCACCTTATGAATCATTATTATATAATTCTGCCCATTCAGATTGCATGCCGATGCGTGTGCGGCGCCCAGGGCCACCCCCGCGCTACGCCTGGCGCTCGGCGCTCTCGTTCGAATCCCCGTGGCTGAGAAACGGTGTGTCGCGCTGAAGGCCAGCAGAACGTCGGTTGTCTGCTTCGACTGCGGTGTGAGACTCGAGCGGAACGTCTCAAGAAGAGCGAAAGTGCCCTGAATAGTGGTTTGTTGGCTTGCTATCTTGTCGCCTTGGGAGAACATAGCCGTTTCCCGCACGCAGCGGCGCAAACAGGGGCTGGGTCGGCGCCTATGGAAAACCGGCCCCAGTCGCTTATCGTCGACCGCGTAGATACCTGCACACCGACGAGCATAACGCAGGAACTCGGTCGGAGCGACGCTGATCTCCGACACGATGGAATACACAGCTGGAACGTGGAAACCAACCACTGTGACTTCAAGTCGCAGGTATCCGATGAGGAAGGCAGTACAGCGGATGTCGCGTTTAGTAGAAAACCGACCAGGTTCCTAGAAACTAGTGCTATTTTTGACACACCTTTAGGAGATAAGGAACGATATGGTGCTGGTTGTGCAGCATTATCGCTAGTTCACGCACCGAACGCGTCTCCAGGGCGCGCTCGCATCGATGACAAAGCGACGGGTACGTGCCCTGCTAATGAGAAACTGTTGCGCGTGTTTACCCGATCAACAGAAGCAACCGGAGTCGAACGTGTCGGTGATTTACAGCACATGGGGACACGGGCAGAGGCAATGAACTTTGACAAAGCAAAGTCTGCAATGAGGACTGGTTTCTCAACGGGTCACGGTCAGCAGCTGCGAGTCGCATCGAGCGCTTCTCTCGCCCGAGTCGCGCGACTCTTTCATGAAGATCCCGCTCCAGGTGGCGCAGACAAGGATGCCCGAGCTGCATCACATCGAGCTACAGCCGCTGCAACTGGTTTCTCAACGGGTCACGGTCAGCAGCTGCAAGTCGCATCGAGCGCTTCTCTCGCCCGAGTCGCGCGACTCTTTAGCGAGGAGGCAGAGAATCGTCCACCAGTCGCTTGTGATGCATCGCCGTTTTCGGAGATCAAATCCATAGAGGATTGTCACATACGGCAAGAGTTTGCACATTCGCGAGCTTTTCCATGCGAGTTCCGCAACCAAGACGCTTCATCTATGTCTATTGATTGTGGAATGAATGAGCCACAAGTAGCGCATATGGGCCCGAGCTCGTGCGTCAATGCATACGCAGCTCCCAGCAAGCGATGCATCTGGCACGCTTCAAATAGTAATCTTCCACGAAAAAGGCCGCCGTGCTCCATGGACAATTCGAAACGGGCGGGAAACATCAACGATCAAGACAATGGAATATCCGTTTGTCACGCTCGACCACCGTTTGCAGACGTGACTTCGGTAGAAGCGCCTGCAAGACCGCTCAGTTCGCGGGCCCGACGCTTCACGCCACCGTCAAAGGCTGAGGCACCAATGACAAGCATCCATCGAAGCAAGACAGGTACCGATGCTCATGGAGCAGGGGATGCACCAGAGATCCAGTCACTGCCTGTCTGCCCTGAACATGACCCAAAGACTGGTGCACATGCTGCCTTCCGCGGCGATGCGGCACGCCGCACGGGATACTGGTCGCCAGCTTTGGTTCCAAAGTGTTTTCCGCGCCCTCCATGTGATATCGACCTGGAACATCCTTCCGTGCATGCGATTCGTGCGGCGTTTGCGCCCTGGGAAAGCATACGTTTCCGGTTCAAGTGCTCTCGCAACGATGCGGATGCCCTGATCACGAAACTCGAGTCGCTGCATGCGACTGGGCGCGACGACACTGCCACTGAGCGCCTTGTTACAAAACTGCGTGCCCAAGGTGCAGTCCTAGATGCGTGGGATTTCTTCTGTTTCTTCTGCGTTGACGATACCGTTCAAGAAAACCCAAAGCCGGATCCAACGGACACCTTTTGGCTGGTGTCTCAGCAAGATTTCGAGCCGACTGTTAATGCCTCCCAGGTTGTCAATCGAGTAGGTTCCCTTGCTTGGTTTCGTCGTTACTGGTGCTTGATTATTTACGAGATGAGTCTCATAGAGCTCGCTGTGCCGCAAGCACTATTCGGTCGCGTCTTAACCGTATGGCAAGTGCTGTATCAACTCATCGGGCGCTTCTGGCGTTGCCATCGTCGCATGGAACAGCAACGCTCTAGTTCCATGTTTGAAGCGATTGCTCGAGCTCCAGACGCTTTTAGTTATCTGCCCCCGATGAGACTCCTCCTCGTTCCAGGCTACGATTGCGAAACGAGCATCGAGACTGAGCATGTATGCTTATTGCTTTGCGACGGGCATTACTTGGTCTTTGCGAAAGGTACCCAGCCCGTTGAAGCGTGGCTGCATCACCTGCGCGTATTCGCAGCAACGGAGCGAGCGTTACAATATCGACCGCAGATTGGCTACAGATCGGTTTCTGCACCTCATCGCCTATGGACCAGGGCAGGTTGTCTTCACATCGGTGCGGCTCGGGTAGAGTGCAGCGCTGCGGCATCGCACCATGCCAGCGGGCGCTCCATCCGTACAGCGGCTGCACAGATCGAGCGAATCTCTTTAACCCTGTCCCTGAACAGCGTCCATCCAGCGCCACTGTTCCAGAAGCAGCGCTGGTCGATGAAACGTATCGGCGATTCCGTTCATCAGGCAATAGGTCGTGTGCAATCCGCATTCATGGCGGTGACCCTGCCACAGACCGATCCCTTGGGCGGCACCGTTCCCGCCCTGGACGTCGTCCTGCACCGAGTCCATCCACTAAGGTTCGTCGCGGAAACGCTACACCACCACCAACAACAACGACAGTTGGACAAAAATGGGGCCTATGTTTCACCCCGTCAGCCGGGAACTCTCCCCGGAAAGCCAAGATACCTTCTGAGCGCAACCTACACCGCACAGATCGTCGCAGATGCTGAACACGGGCAACTCCATGCCTGCCCTGTACCCATATTTTCGTGGAGCCCAGATGCGGCGCCTCGTACGCCTGGCGCCTGGTCTGCGTGCGGGCACCCTGAGCATCTCGAAAGCGATGCGTGCACGGATGCGGTGCACGCATCAGGACACGTAGACAAATTCCCGCCAAAAATAGGCTCCTTGTTAACGCTTGCCGTGGCGGACCCGCTGGGCAAACATTTAGCCAAGGTAGAGGTTTGGGATTGTCCACTGGACCTAGCACAGCTCCTGCGAACCAAATACGAGGGCTCGCTCGTGCGTCTCTGTTGTGTCGTGCCGGTATCTGCACAGCCCGGGGTGTGGCGGCTACTAGGCTCCGCCAAATTCGGTGTGAATATCGTTCCACTCGAGACTGACGGCAAGTTGGGTGCTCGTGTGTTCACGCGTCGCGTATATGTCCACTGGCCTCGGCAACGCATCCGGGTATCGGGGCTGGAAACGCTAACCCCGTTCGATACGTTTGACGCAGCACCTGGCTTGCGCCTGCTGTACGTGGGTGCGCTGCGCGGCGGCGATATACGCCAGGCGCAGCGGTACGCATACGCTGCCGACGACCCGGACGGACCGCTCCTTGTCATCAGGCTGCGCTACGAGGACGCAGTGCATCCACCTCGTTGTCTGGCACTAGATTCGCGGTCATCGAATGGCACCGATGCACGCATTAGCCCGGTATATCCGCTCATTCACTTTGAACATTGCCGGTATCGATGCTACGAGAGCGCACTGGATGCGCATGTCGTCGACGCGACGCCCTACACCACTTGGCACGCCAGCCCAGAGAACGATGCAGACGCCTGCGCTGCATGCGTTGCATTTGAGGATATCGCCTGTATAGCGAGCCGCATTGCACACGGGCAGGCGTTGGGTCATTTGCTCCGACGGTGCCGGGAGCGACGGCGGGCACGCGTCAAAGCCTGGATCTCGAAGGGGGCATTCTTTCGCTCGAACGTATCTGAGCCCGGCTGAGCAGCTCGACGAATGATTTGGCCGTGTTGGTGACGGTACCTGTCGCGTGATGCCGTTGCCGGCGCCAGCTGCACCCAACGAGTCGTACACGAATCCCCTTTGCGGCGGTCAGCGTCGAGATGCACACTCATCGCACAGATCAAGCATTGTTTCCATACGCTATACTGGCTTCGTGCTTTGCGAGATTTGAACGACAGCAGGTCTTTGCGGCAATACGTTTGCCTTTCGGAGCGCGCGGATGCGGTAATCCGTCTCTCTCTTCCTAGTCCGCTAGCGCAGCACCAGTCTTTGTCTTAGCTTTCGGATGCGAAGCGGCCTCGACACAAGCATGCCCCCGTGTGTGTATCCCTGCATCGTCAAGCACCACGCGTACTGCCGGTGTTACGCGTTGCTTTCCGCTACAGCGGCCTCCTTCGAGCAGCATGCGCTCCCTATGACACCCATAGAGTGCACGTCTCTGCACCGACATGGAGACGCCTCCCAGCCTTTTGTTTTTCGACCGACCGCATGCTATCGGTTTCAGCTTCTCCTGGCACACCTCGATCAGGAGCGGTTGCCCCCACAAGGTTCGCTCTCGTCACCACGCGTGCTACGCTGGCGCCACAGCGTTTGCCGACACGTCTCACGACTTTTCACGATCGCATTTCGAGGCCAACTCGATGCCCTATCGCTTCATGCTTACCAAACCTTTACAATGCTCTACACCGACATAAACCCGCCGCCGAGGAAAGAAACCACACCATACGCAACTGCGTTTTTAATGCGCCCCAAAAGTTGCGCTCATGATAGCGAGGGAGGCGGGTTCCAGGGCTTCAGGGCACGCGCCACGTCGGTACGCAGTTGTCGCAGTTTCTCCGCGAGCGAAAGCGTTGCAGCGGATGCCCCTGTGCCATTACGCGACATCGTCTTGGGTTCCTGCTTCACTTCAAAGGTCTTGCAGAAACCTTCGGGTTCATTCAACAGGTTCACAAGAAGCTCCGCCAGAACCGTCCGCGAGATTTTCCCAACCATAAGATCACCTTGGCCGAACCGTAGCTCGCCCTGGGCAGCTCCCGGAAAATCCGGATCATCGCCGTCGTTGAGTCCCACTGCCCGCACGATAGCGTAGGGTGCTCCCAAACTCGAGCGATGACTCACCAGTGTCCGTACAGCGTCTTCGCCAGCGAGTTTGTGACCAAGAACTCCGGCGGGGTTGAGCTTCACAATCGGTACCTGCGCGAGCTCCGGGTACGCTTGGCGTTTCAACGGTGGCCAGTACGGACGGGTGACCGCTGCCGACGACAACGCAAGGAAGCGTGGCGGCACCTGACGATATGCGCAGATGCGACGACAGGCCAGATGGAACCTTCCGGGTCTAAAGTCGATGGCGGGTCCACCACCGATGGCTACTTTCGAGTAGACGAGCCCCACAGAACGGATACGATTCGGATCAAGCTTCATGGCGTATAACTGTGCACTGCCGGTGCTGTACACGGGCTCTCCGCGTCGTACGGGAACAAAGTCCGCGAACGGGAGGAAGTGCGTTTCGAAGGTGCCCGGCGGTAAGTCATCACTTGTCACAAACTCCTGTTGGAAAACCAATTCTGGCTCAGATGATGTCTTGAGGTTGACTTTGTAGCGACGTCCATCGCCGCGTACGACTAGCGCGATACCATCGTATGCCGCCAAGTCCCAGTGAGGGACGCTTCGACCGTTTTCGTCAACGTTGACCAGAGGTGCGTCTCCGAAGCGCTCCGCTGGCATCACCGCAGACGCGTCGCAGCGAACGTGGCAGAAGCCACCGCCTCCATCGGTCGTCACGAGCCCTGTGAAAAGCCCTACCGAGTCGTTGCTGTCGAAGTGAAAGCTGCTTTTCGACTGGCCACCCATAATGACGTCGTCAACTGCTGTGAAGGCTGCAGGTACTAGCGGCCCGCGTCCAAAGTCCAGCACGCGTACCATTTCATCCGGAGAACGGAATGTCACACCGTTTGCGGTCGACTCCGTGGCGAGCACACTACATAAACGCTGTAGCGTGGCCTCATCGAGCGCAGCTGGCGACGTCTGGAACCCGTCACGACCACCGGAAGCTCCCGCACTCCATATGATCGCGTCGACGCCTCGTACGAGTTCACTCAACGCCTTGGAGTCAAGTCTGGTTAAGTCACCAACGGCCCTGACGTCAACATGCACACCATTGAGGGACGGGTCTTGCTTCCAGGATGCAAGCTCGTTCCGCAGTCGACTCGCGTCACGTACAATGGCTCGTACCTGGCGGCAAGCCCGCTGTGAACAGAGTTGCCGCAGAAGCTGCTTACCGGTCCGACCGCTTGCCCCAAAAACGGCAACCGTACCTACCCCTGCGGTTGGTTTCGAGTCCGTGGATGAAGCGTCCGCCGTTCCAGTTCCGGCAGTTCCCGCGCTACTCGTTTGTTGCATCCAGAGCCGAGCGCACTTTCGTTTGTTCCAGAGTCTTCTTTCTAGGGGAGCACCAGCATAGCGACTACCTACCAAGGGTTTTCGAAAGCTCTTTACTGTAGTGTGTCCAGACACCACAAACATCGTCACGATACCAAAATACTCGAGCGCAACGCCACGCCGTACCTGCAAAGCTCGCTGCAAAGCTTGAAAGATCGCCGCGAAGCAGCGACGAAGGATGCAGCGCTACTACAGCACAGAAGCATCCGGATCGATAAGCAGGCTCGGATACATGGTGGAAGAGAAGGCAAGCGCTAACTAGTGACGAGATAACAATGTCGTTCGGCTTGTATGATAAGCGTTGAAAGGGGGTAAAGGTTTTCATATTGGTGAACGATTACCCTCTGGGTGGAAGTTGCCGCGAGCCGCACGTTTCTGCTAGACTTGTGCTTCATGTGCCTCCGCCACCAGTGCCTGGTGTTGTAGTGAAATCTGAGCAGACTCTCCGATACGCAGTTTATTCTGGGGCTCGCATTGGGGAGAATCCGTCTGGACGTCGTCCTGGTCGTGGTGCTCTCCTAGTATACATCGCCTCGCGCTGCCGCAAGCAGTAGGCCTGTCTGTACAGTTTGGAGGCTCCCAGAATGATTAGGTACTCCGACTCCGTTTCAGGTGAAGCATTGCTTGAGCCGACGCCCTCTGTGGTACGGCAAAGCCGTCCTGTCTCTATGATGCACCTGCATCAGCGAATTAGGCGCTATTGCGGGTTCCGCAAGGCGGGTACTCGGCGCTGATCGAAGATTATCGTTTATTGGACAGAATGCTTGTATGGACTAGGGATGCTAGATTCCGCGATGGATAGTGACATCCAGGAACGCGCAGATCATTCTTGACGTTACATCCGCGTTAGATTATTTATACTCGTTCTCGGAGATTCTGGTCATTTCCTGCGACAAAAAACTGCCGAGGCTGTCTTGAGCACCCGCAATAGCGCCTAGACAACCGGTGCGGATTCAGTACGGAGACGAAACGGCTTCGAAATACTCCCGGGAGCGTCAGCTCGAGGCACGCTTCACTAGTCACAAAATCGGGATGCATTATCATTCTGGGAGCCTGAATCCTGCGCATACGGAAGCACTGCCTGTGGAGGCGCGAAGCGATGTGCTAGGAGTCCACTGCGACCATAGCGACGCCCCTACGCAGCTTACCAGCTACGAGTCCCAGAATGAAATGCGTTTCGGACAAGCAGCCATGTATTGGCTCAGCACCCGTCAGTGCAGAAGCACACAAAGCGCTAGCCCAGAACACTCATCCGGCTCGCAGGACCTGCCTCTTAGACGTAAATGGTCGAATATACAGGGAATGTTTTCCCCTTTCATCGCTCACCATATCCATTCAAACACCAGGTTCTCGAGTTGCTAGTGCGCATTTCGTTTCTTCGAGATTGCTCATGCACACGATTCTACCCGCCGCTGCGTCTTTTCTCCGTGCATTGCCGGGCACAGCAGCAGGCACACAGCACCCCGAGTGACATATGAACTGGGCATGCACTCCGAAGGGAAGCATGTTCAGTGACTAGCTTAACTTGGAGGTCGGATGCGGCATGATGGGCGTTTTCACTTATGTCGATACCTTTCGCGTACAATAGCGCGTCGTCGGTTCCTCTGGGGGTTCCGTCGATCAAAAACACAGGCGCGATGCTGTGCGGGTAGCCGCGCGAAGCACTGCTTCCAAATAGCGTCAAGGCGAGATATCTTTTGATGATTGATCCACGAATCTGACCAGCAATCCCCGGGATATGCAACCGCTGCCTATACCCAGGGAAGCGAGCCCTCATGTGCTTCGGAGACCTCTGGGTCACGTGAATCACGCTCCAGTCTGACTACCGAGAATGAGCGTTTCATTCACCAAACGAGCCTCCAAGCGTTGAATCCTAGTCCAGCACCGGACATAGCACCAGCAAACGCGGGCATCTCAGCACAGAACACGCGTATCGTGCCTGCAAAGAAGACTTCACTCGCAGGATTCGATGTTTTTCTCACTGGATCCATCGATGGCAAGCGCCATGGTTAAATGCCTACCAGCTAGAATCTTTCCCGAGAATAGAGGATCGTTTACCATGACCAGGGATTCCCCACTGCACGATGCTCACTGGTATCCGGGAGCGTGTCGCTTGTTCCGCACCTCACCGTCAGGGTCCATTGGCGAACCCGCTTCACCACTGTCCAGGATATGCTGGAGCATACCGAACGCAGTCAGCTGGGTACACGTGTGGGAAGCAGCCCGTCGAGAAGCGTGGCGCTGGGCGAGCTACATCTCCCGACGTGGCGGAACGGGTGCAAAGCATCCCAAAACAGCTTCCGTTCGTGGCTTGAAGCAAGTGCAGGCACCGGATACCGTTCAAAAGCGCTTTCATACGTATCACGTTCGGTTCGAAAGAGAGCTTCGTCCAAGTCGGGACTGGACGACGTTCGTGTGTTTCCGGCAGTGGAGACGCAAGTCTGCGACAATCCTTGTTTTACAGCTCCCGCAACAGTCGTAGCAGCGCGATGCTCCAAGCCAAAGAGGCATCGTTCGGCTCGAGCCAGCCGGTAGCTATCATAACGGGTGCATCCCGGGGGATAGGTCGGGCTATCGCCTTGACCCTTGCCGAGAGGGACCGCATGGTTCTCGTACTCGCGGCTAAGAGCCGGGTGTCTCGTGCAAACCTGCCTGGAACAGTGCAGAGCGTCGCTGACGAGTGCCTGGCTCGTGGTGCTGCTGCGGTTCTCCCGTTCCCGCTTGACGTCCGTGACGACCAAGGGATCGAGCGAATGGTGCACGAGACGCTACAGCGATTCGGTCGAATCGACGTGCTGGTGTGCAACGCTGGTGCTTTATGGTGGAAACCGGTGGCCGAGACGCCCCTCGAGCGCTTCGATCTCGTCCATGGTGTCAACGCCCGAGGCTCGTTTGCCTGTGCCCGCGCAGTTCTGCCCGCTATGGTGCGTCAAAAGACCGGCCTCATTATAACGATGTCGCCGCCGGTAGAGCTTGACGCGCTTCCCGGAATGACCGGGTATTTGATAAGCAAGTTCGGAATGACCATGCTGGTTCACGGGCTTGGTGGCGAGCTTGCCGGCACTGGCGTCACCTCGGTGGCTCTTTGGCCAGCTACGATGGTAGAGTCTTTCGCGACGAAGAACTTCCAGCTCGGAGATCGCTCGCAATGGCGAAAAGCCAGCATTATCGCTGATTGCGTCCACATGCTTCTCCATGACCCTGAGCGCAACGCATTGAGCGGTCGTGCGCTCATCGACGAAGACTACATGCGCTCTCGCGGTATCCGAGACTTTTCCCAGTACCGCTGCGATCCAGATGTGGAGCCAGAGCGAGCCTGGCCTCCACGCAAACCGTGGGCATCAACCGCGAAGGACCCCAGAGCGCTACCACCTGGTGTCTCGCTAGCACCGTCCAAATTATGAGGTTTGCTGAACCATGCACTGGAATGCGCAAGCTAGCATCTCGAACGTAGTGCACAGGTCGAGATCGCTGGGTCAGGTATCAAAGCCTCGTGCGCCTTCACATCGAAACATGTGCAGTGATCGCGCTGGAGCATCGCGCCTGGCAACTGGTATAGCAGGTGTTTATCTACAAAGCGCTGCGCTCTTTTCAATGTGCTCACCCGGATACCTCCAGATACGAACGACAAACGGGGATAATCGAACCTTGATTCGGTTGCAGAGCGCGGCAATCGTCACCAGCAGCCTTTGAAAGCGCCTGAGCTCTCCTCAGTACCGAGTTCCGCTGTGTATCCTTCGCTCAGGTGTCCATAGTCCAGATGACTGCGTTCTCCATTTTCGAGATACGGAGCTGATAAACGTGCTAATGGATATGCACTCGGCAAGCTAAACGCCAGCTCTGTAACGGAGATGTAGAAGAACAGGATTCAAGAGTCGCGAGGCATCCGTCAGCGAGGACTGGTTCACAGCCACCGACAATCTCTATGGGCAACGCAGCGTCGGACGGCCTGCTTGCTTCATGGTGCGAGCATGCTCATAAACACTCTATGACATGTTGTACTGGTTTGCATTCGTTGCCGATGCTTTCGATACATACAAAACCACAGGTGGTAGTGGAGAGGCAACCATGACGCGCCTCCACTGGAAGCCTCTGAGCTGATGCCCACTCCATACAGCATGGAAACAGGCGACGAGGTACCCGCAACCTCCAGCGCATTATCGAACGCTGGACCCGAAACGCTTCCCGCTTCATCATCACCTTTGAAGGCTCAACGTCAGCGACAACCACAGCAGTGCAGCAGACGCGAGCGTCCGTCCTTCGCTAACTAGCTCATACAGCAGTCGCATGATCGGAGATGTTGCTGCTGTAGCGCTCCATGCTTCATTCCCTCCTGGGTGCAATCACTGTTGTATGCACGTAAGATGCCTCCGCATCGAAACAAAAGCCGTTTTCGCTGGCTTAACTCATCGTTTCGATACTGAATGCGCTCGAAGCATACCCCAAGGCGCAGTGAACGGAACACGCGCTAGTCTCTTCGCACATACAGATCCACCTCGAAACGCACAGCACCAGAGCAAACCGGGAACCTACGTGTCCGTACGCGTGTCACAAAACTCCCCTGCTCAAGCCGCATACAAGCGACATCGGGAATCAGCCAGATCTCTTGACCCAGACGTCTGGGTTGCGGGGTAACCAGCACCTCAACGTCCGCACTTGCTGACAGCTCTGTGGCTATCCGAAACCCCGCGTTCCCCGGGAGACGCCAGCACTCGACTTTTGGTGTATGCGGGCTTGCTTCGGTTCCTTCCGAGCGTCTGCTTCCGAGTTTTGTGTTTACAATCGACCCAGAGACGACTCCTGTTTCGGGAAAGCGTCGTCTTAGGGTGTCGCGCTCTTCGCGACGCTTCACAGCCTGACGGTGACGACGCCCCCGAGTGTGTACGAGGTAGTTCGCCTCGCTGGGGTGGACGGTGCGGCAGAGCTTGCACTCGACGGCACCCAGCCGGTTTTTGAGTGCGTAGGCGTCCATTCCGGGCCCAGCCTCAAGGCTGTCAGGTGCCTATGGCAGGCCGCTCCGACGCTGAGGAGCAACACGTGCCCAGCGGTAGCACGCCAGCAGACTTCCAGTGGCCAAACTTGCGTATCCCGGGCTTCCGCCTGCTATTACCAAGAGAATCCAGCGTCACGCAAGACTTCAGTCGGAACACGCCCTGGGAGGACCTCGTGTACGCTTTAGAAGAAGCCGCAAAGGCCTTGGTTACGCAGGTGGCAACTCGTAATACCGTACCCGGAGCCGTACGACAGTCGTTGACGGTCGCACTGCCACCAGCACTGGACCGGACACCCTGGACACCTTGGACGACCTGCAGGGAAGACGCATCGACAAGCACTCGTGTGTCTGCAGAGCTCTTCCTCGTATGCGATGAAAGCTGGCAGGTGGCGCAACCTCTGGGGCTCGTAAGACTCTTTGGCGTTCCTGCGTACTGGCTACTCCGATTGACGCCAGCACTATCGTCATATCGTGACTGGGTTCAAGCTGCAGTTGGCGCACTTTTCTTCGTTGCCACGACCTGTCTACAGACCGATCAAGACCAGCCTGGTGAAAGCGCGTGCGTTCTATGGCAGTCTCGCGGAGCGGGGCGCCAGTGTATGACACCCGACTGTACCTCAGACGTCGAGACTGGTCCCAGGAGGAAGTGCACGACGCTCAACAAGCGAAACGGAAGCACACACTCTGTAGAGTCGACTGAGCCCCAGGACCGTAAGCACTGCACCAGCGTCTCGATGACAATGATGCCCACGACAGTTTTCGTTGAAACAAGCGCTACGATGACGGAAGCTGCAACCGAGTACCGCGGACTAGGGATTGGTGATGGGTTTGCATTGCGGCATTACGAAATGCGCGTGCTATCTACACCTCCTGCGAATATCGAGGATCTGGAATCCTTGTTGGCATTCTTTCGCCAGCATATCGCAACATCTTCGCTCTCGCCAGGCGCCACGGAGACGAACAGGAGCATCACACAAGAGCGGCTTGAGATTGCCCTGACCTATGAGGTAGTGCTGGAACCCGAAGCGGTCGAGTCCGAGGGCTTAGTCACATCGCCTCTTGTAGATGCGGATGCCCTGCGGCTTGCGTTGATGCTGCGATGGCCACTGAGGTCGCTCGCTGCCTACGAAAGCATGGATCTGCTGGATGCACCAGAGTGGATCCTCTGGTTACCGAGCGAAAGCCTGGACGCCGAACCCATGTCCAGCATGCCACGGAAAGTAATGCCGGTGCCGCACTGGACACAGATGCGACTGTTGAGACAACTCGTCAGACGACTAGTGCAACTGATTCGCAACCTCCGCTCCGTATCGATTAGTGATACTGAGCAGTACCTGGATCCAGAGCAGCCCAGCAGGATGTTCACGTCAAGGCACCTGATTTGTCCGCTCTTGGAAGCGTTGAGAGCGTGCGTCGACGACGCCTTGATTGCAAATTCATGGCCAAAAGGGCTGCACAGCGAGAACGACGGGACGGGTGCGGCAGAACTTCGTGTGACACTAGAGAGCTTGAATAGACTGGCGAGTGCGAATCTGCAGAAATCAACACCGGAGGCGACACCTCTTGACGCCGCAGCGGCTAGCGTAGAATCTCAACGGGTTCCAGTGGAAAGCACATGCCCAGCTGCCAGGAATCGAGGAGCCGTCGCATCTGAAAAGAGCGCTGGAGCACAGGCTCCCTCTGCTACGCCTGTGTATGCGCTGAACGCTGGAATTCGCGGAGAGGCCGGTGCGGTAGCTCTTGAGCAAACGGCAGTAGCGTTTGCGTCCGATGCATTCGGATCGCAGGCATACACAGTACGGGTGCCGGGACGCGCTTTGGGCTCCGTCAGCCCTGGGCAAGGGGTTGCTTCAGCTTCGCTCCCGTCACCTGAGCCAGCGCCTGTACCCAGTAGACCGGGCCACCTGCAGACGGCCGGCACACGAAAGCAACTGCATGGTGCGGCAAGCGAGCATGCTGTAAAGTCGGATCCTGAGGCGCTAGGCCAGGCTGAAGTGGATTCTGATGCGCAAATGCCGGTTGCCGCGGATGACACCTCGACGGAAGGCATCTTTTCTGTTGAAAACGATCCACACCGGTGCGCATCCCTGTACGACGCAAATCCAGGGGCCAACGGGACACCCACGGGCAACGCGACTGCCAAAGCTGAGGCATCTTTCTTTCCGGATGACTCGGAACCAAGTCGACAGCAATGGCAGAGACTGTTCGAGTTCGGGGCAATGCAGTGTGTGAGAGCGCTCTGGCAAGCGATCTGCTGCCAGTCTAGCATCGAACGCCAGTATGTAACGCGCTTTCGTCGCTGTTTCGAGTCCACAGCGGCTGCGTGTGCTGCGCTTTTCCAGTCCTCTGTGCCAGAGACTGGTGTTCTGGGTGCGCACCTGCAGCACAGCATGGACGAGATCGATCAACTGCTGACGCTTTGGGTGCACGTGCAACTTTTGCGACGAGTCTTCCAGGATCGTATGGAGCTTTTAGATGAATTGCTTCAACATGGGCAGCTGACGCTTCCGGGGCCGTATGCTTCGCCAACAGCAGCACCGGTGCAAACAGCACTTCTGGAGTACTTGACGCGCTCGATCTTTGACCTCGATGAGGCGGCTGTTCTGGAAACCCCGTACATGCGGGAATATGTCTTGGAAGCGCGAACCGAAGACAATGAGGAGCGCGCTCGCCTCCTCTACCGACTGACTGGTGAACATTGTGTGCTCGCAACTGTCCACGACAGCAACTGATGCGAATCGTGAATACTTTGGCGAACTCGATGCGGGATCGACCTCGCGATGCCGAGTCTGTACGAGCGCAGCTGCCGCTGCCTTCTTGCTGACGGCAGATTGATGAAACGACATACGACTTCGTTGTTGAACGCGTATCCGAGGCGGAATGCACGGTTCGAGTGCTTTCAACGGCCTACCAGGGTCCAGCATCCGGAACAGAGCAAGTCTAGGCACGTTCACGCCGGACGCAGCGTCGACGCTTCGAGCCTGACCCGGTGATACGTTGTTCGGTGACTGATTTTGGGTACCTCGTTCAGAAAAAGCGAGCTAGCCAGCTGCGGATCATTGAGAAAGGGATACTGCCCTTCCCTTGAGACAATACATCTATTTATGCATGTATTCGGCTGATGGAAAACTTCTGCAGTCTTCAAGTGCCTCAAATCGATCGAATATGCGATACGCCAATCGTCTCGAATAAAATCAAGATTCTTGTCGCTCGTTGGAGGCTGTGTTTATCGCGGGCTCGCGAATGAACAGCGCGGGAAACTTGGAGCACATACACATAAATAAACATACATTCATAAACAAAAATCTATCGTCGAGCGCCAATCTACGCTGAGGTAAACGCAGAGGTCATGACAGCATCAGGACCCGCACGGTTTATGTGGCTTCATCGGATACCCTCTGCCAGACTTGTGCGAGCAGGCTTCGATCAAGCTGCCATACACTGGACAAGAGCGCAAGGCTCACCCCAATTGTCCATCCGAATCCAACCTGGGGAACGTATTCACCGCCGTTGCCACTCTCTCCGACCTTTTCCGCGTGATACTTCTCGAAAAGATCACCACTCCGAAGCCAGCCCTGGTATACAGAACGCAGAAATCGGATGGCTATCTGCAAAGAAAGTTCGCGAGCTCGGTTGGAGATTTGCTCATTCGCGGAAAACTGCGTCGCTAGCGACGCAAACGCTTCGTGCAGCAGGAGTTGCACGGGTGGCCACGCGTTCGGGTAATCCCACTGTTGACCCGAATCGGTCACCAATGTTGCAACAACGCCTCCGTTTTGCAGGAGACCACTCTCCTCGAACGACTGGAGCACGCCACGCGCGATGGAAGCCGCTTGTTCCGATTCGATATGCTCGAGGATGCCGCTCCAGAGCGGGAAAAAGTTGCTCGAACTCACCGTCTGCCGCCAATCTGCAACCGTTTGCAGGGTCGTTGTATCGGCCTCCAGGTCGTAGTCGATCCATTGATCCCGGCTTGGTACGTATAAATACTTTTGCATCGTAGAGACCCGCTGTTGGACTCGATCAAGCAAGTCTCTTGTCACTGGGTCATTGGGGACCTCCTCATTTCCGGGTAACCGCTGTTCGAAAATGCTACCTTTTTCCGTTTCCGGTCGGCTACCGCTGATATACCATTGGTAGAGAAAAGCGAGATTGCGTTCCATGCGAAGCATGAAACTGTTGAAACACACAGGAATAATCAACTGCGTTCGGATGGAGCACATGCTTCGCCGGTCGCGCAGCCAGCGCGACGAAAAGTCCCATCCGCTTTCCGCTGCTGCAGTCAAGGCGATGAAGAGCTCACTCCGCCGCGGATCACCGAGAAGTTCCATCGAACAGTCACTTGCAAGTTTCGAGTCCTCGTAGAAGCATTCCGGTCGCGGTCCTTCGGCTGCGGGCGCATGGTAACGATTTAGGGTTCCCCCTGCGCGCATCTTTACCGCCCGTTGCTCCATCATGAAGTTGTATTCACGCTCCAGAAGCGGCAACGCTCGCCCCAAAAATGTCATCACGTCCCATCCGGCAAGTGCATGCTCTGCAATGCAGCGCACCATATCCGAAAGTAGTGGTGGTTGGGTACGATTCAGATAGTAGATGCGGGCACCGTTGGGCACAAAGCCGAACTGCTCTACCAGATCGAGAAGATTCTCAACGCAGCAGCGCGCAGTCTCCCACATACCGCAGACCAGAAGGCCGCGAACGATGAAGTAGGTATCCCAGTAGTAGCACTCGCGGAATCGACCACCAGCCACGATGAATGGATGTTTCAGGGGCAGCAGACTGAAGCGTTCAGGTTCTCTGAACACCATCGGCGAGGTCTCGCGACCGAGTTTTCGCCAGCGTGCGACCATATCCATGAGCCAGTTTCCCGCATCGACATCCTGTGCTTTCATCCAGCGCCAGATCTGGTGCAGCAACGGTGGCGAACCGGTCGCTGTCGTTCCAGGTTCAGGGTCCAGCTCCAACTGCGGCAAGTCCCGCGGGATCCAGGCAAGCAAGTCGCCACCAGGCGCGTAGTCAAAGTGCTCTAACAGAAAGCGACGTACCTCCTCGAAGTCGGTGTCAGGTCCCTCGACACGTGCTAGCCGAAAGGTGGGCACAGGGGGCTCGCGCTCGGCCTCGCGGAGCCCGCTGGTTGCTTCGCCTGGGCCCGCCAGCGGCTCCTCAACAACGCGGCGACCGAACTCAGCGTCCCAGTACTCTATGATCCGCTCCGGTATTCGCCCAGGTAGCAGAGGCAGATCCACAAAGTGTTTTGAGTCAGCGAAAATGCGCAGTCGCTGAACGACTGCGAGCAGCGACTTTTCACAGCCGGCACTAGTTTCAGCGCAGTTGGCGGCACAGTATACAACCGAACTCGGAAATGCAGGCGCCAACGCGCCCAGACGAAAAGCCATATGCACGTACGCTTCTATGACTTTCAATGTCATGGTGCTCAGGTTACGGTACTGAACAGTTGCATAGTACCACACGTTCTATACGTCAACTGATGGCGAATGCGTCTCGCGGAGCTCGCGTTTCGTCGATCGAGAAGCGCATCGATGCGCTTCTTGATCAATAGAGCTGGTGCTTTCCGCTGCTGACGCTGCCGCCTTTTTTTGGATAGGCGTGGTGTGCTTTGGCATTTGTGAGCTTGGCAACCTGGTGTGCCACTGGCGCTTGCGACAGGCCCCATACGGCTTGGTTTTCGAGCTTGTGTCGTGTCCGAACGACACACATTTGAGGTACTGGTGTGGGCAGGATTTGCATTGATGACGCAGATAATCGCAGGCATCCGGTTTATGCTCGTGGGCATTGCGCAGCTGATGGTCTGGGTTCGGGCGAAGCATCGGCAGTCTCTGAAGGAATTTGGAACCCTCTATCCCTGGATGAAGAAACGCGTGCTTCCTTTCGTTTGGTGAATGCGCAGCGGGTCACGAAATTTGTGTGCGTGCTGATGGGCAAGTCCTGACTTGGAGGTACGAGGCCGGTGCGCTTGTGACTTTTCGTCACTTTTGGATGAAGGTGGAATCGGTGATCGTTGGAAACCGTGTAGTGAAATGCACCCAGACTCGTGATGGTGCTCGATAGTCGAGCAACCAAAGTGCACTCGGATATTTTTCCCAGAATACCGTGGCGGCGACTAGACATCACCCTGAATATGAACGTTTAGGGTACGCGCTTGTTTTACGTACGTATTAGGAAACCGTAGCATGCTGTGCGGCTTCGTCGCGCACTATTCACGGCCAGCATGCCGTCACCAGAGCACCTGGTGCCGGCTGCAGCCTCCAGCTTCTGGTACCGATCGTTTGATAGCGCCAGTCAAGATGGATCGTTTCTTGACCTCAGCTCTATCACTAGCGTTTTCGACAAAACGTCATCAATATCAGGAGACGAATGGTGATGGAGGCGCGACCGGCGGAGCTGACGCGGTCCACCTTTCTGGGACATCCTCTCAGGGTCGAATTGTACAAAGAGAAGCTGCAACCGATAGCAGGGGGCCGGTCGAAAAAGGCTAGGAGACGTCTGTGATTGGATATTAATTTACCCTACATGGTCGTGAAACGTTTTCTTTCCATTGAACGGTAAGGGATAGAGAAAAAAATCCGTCTCTCGAGCAGTTTTACTACTGGAAGGGAAAAATCAGCAGGTGGCTAACGAACATCCGCGTGCTTAAGGAATGGCGGGGGGCGTAGGGGGGTACAGATAAGTTTACGGTTTGGTGCTTGCACAACTACATACAGGTTAGGCTCTTGAAACTAATCTTATAGAGTAGATAAGAATACAGTATGTGCTTTTGTCGGGTGCCTCGATCATGCCAGGCGAGATGCGTCGGCCGAACGTCGTGGCAGATATGGACGCTACCTGTGTGCTATGCCTATGTCAAGATCACCGGGTCCGAGACAGTAGCAGGCACCATAACTTGGGCAATGACGATAGCATGGAAATGACTTGAACGGTCATCAGTACCAGCCCATGACGCCGGAAAGAAGCAAAATTCAAATCAGTTCCTTATTCTAGCGTCCGTGCAGCATGCATTACAAGCATAGAGAATAAACTTACATCCGTGTTCGGGAACACTACCGTACTTAGTTTGGTTACGATCAATACAACTAACGAAACTCTTCAAGGCTAGTGTGATGCATACCTCATCCACACAAGCGTAAGCCGCAGAGAACGCTACGCTTTTGATAGAAGCGTCGAGAGGTATCGTGCCAGGCCCCAACAGCTCCATGTATGTCAGGGCGGTACTGCGATGGGCAGTAGCGTCGGCACCAGCGACATAGCCTATAGCAAGAAACTACTCTACGTGAGTTTTCGATTTAGGACACCTGATTTTTGCTGCTGCGCGATGCGAACACGCAAGTGCCAAGGCGGGGTGTCGGACACGTGTCCTTCATCGATCGGTGAGGCGTCTCGCGCGGTGCACGCATCGCGCTCGGTGAGCGCATCTGGGAGATCAGGCAGACATGAGACACGACATGTATCTCGCCGTTGAAGGGAAACGCGATCGCGATCTTTAGCGTGTTGCTCTCAAGTACAAGTTGTATTTGCGTTAAAGTCATAGCAGAGTATACTTTTCAGGTCAGTTATGTTTCAACCCTCAGTTTAGTTTATTCAAGTTATTTTTCGCGGTTTATATCAGAGGCGTTGATGGAGCGTTCTTTTTCAAAAAAAACAAAAAAGGAAAGCTATGAAAAAGCAAGTCGGCGATCCTGGAGGCCCAGGGTCGCCGGCTGTCAGAAAAAAAACAAAAACAGTGCTGATTCCAGAAGAAAAGGAAGAGAAAAAGAAGCAAAAGGGGAGGCCTTACGTCGAAGGCGGCAAAAAAGACAACTGTACGACGAGATGGTGGTTCAAGGTTGTCTTCTTAAACATATCAAGGATCCCAACAGGTAAGAGGTGCGAGACGCTATCGAAAAACGTGTTGCGTCATACTCCGAGAGTATTGTCAAGGCGTCGTCAGGACTGATGCATTTGGCGAGGTAGATGTATCGCGACGTGACGCACATGGAAACAGTCGAAATTCCGGACGAGTTTTTCGACATGACCTTTATTCGTCAGCTGATGCTTGGTACAGGGGAAGCGCGGAGGGAAAATGAGCGAATGCATGCCCTCCACGAAAAACATCCCTTTTACAGCTTCAATGGTACTCGATACAAGGGTGACGGGGATATTTACACATATGGGGCGATGAAGTACCTCACGAATCTGAAAAACCATTTGACAGCGAACCTCGAACGTTTCATGATACGCGCCGTGGTTGCACTCTACCAGTGCCTATCTCGCAATGGAAAATGGGCGATTATCAATGGCATCACGAAAGATCGTAAGCATGAAGATGAGGTCGAAGTCGTCGACAAGAAGGCGTCAAACAAGAGCACGAATGAGGATTCCGTCATCCGCGCGGTTATACAAGAGCATCGTGCGGTACTGGGGTTGGTTAATCCAACAGAAAAGATATCAGAGTTGAAAAAGATAAGGAAAGATACTATCGCCTCGTCCTGCGGTATTTCGTGATTTTGGACCGAGAACTCAAACGCAAGGCAGAGATGAAGCTGAGTGAGAGAAAAATGAAGAGTGGGAGAGACGGAAGGCTGTCCTAGTGGGTAAGCGCTTCAACGTCGTTCCGTTGTGCAACTTCAAGTCACATTTTGTGACTATCGACTCCAGAATCCTTTATGGCATCATGAGGGAGATCATTCCCGAGTTCGATGTTAACAGGGAAGAGTTCATCGGTGAAAACCTGGAGACGTACTGGAAGAACATCTTCAATTTCAAACGGCTCAAAGTGAGCAAACAAAAGGTATTCACTGGGTTGATCGAAACCGATGGAGTAGCCTTGTGTGTACGCTATCGGCGGTTGAAGAAAGATCGTTCAGTTCCGCCCTCGGCGAATCATGAAGATGAGAAGGAGGCGGACCCTGCGACGCAGGAGGTGGAGGATAACGACTTTGTCGTTGACGCGGTGAAGCAGGGAGAAAAGAGGGAGGCGGGTCCTGCGACGCAGAAAGTGCAGGGTAACGACTTTGTCGTTGGCGCGGACCCTGAGAATACGAGTATCATAACCATCGCGCAGCGTAGCGTGCGGAAGATAGTACTGACGGTTCCTTGCGTCAGAAAGACATGCGTCTTTTGAGGTTCCCGAGAGCAAGATACTATCGAGAATCGGGAGTCATGAATGCGAGGAAGAAAATTCCTGCATGGGATGCAGGAATGAAGGATCATCTGGAAGCTTTGAGCGAGGTGACGGACCGCGGAGCACACTTTCAAGCTTCTCGGAAAGTCATGGAAGTTCGTGTTCCTCATCGGGAGGCGCTGCGGGAGGAGTATACAAAGCCCCGGCGGGCTCGTCTGCGAATGAGTCTATACGGTGGGAGGCAGCGCGTGCTCGCGAACTTTTTCAATGAGTTGAACGCCCTGAAGGAGGATGAAAGTCAAAGGCTCGTAGTAGCGTACGGAGCAGGGCGCTGAGCGCCCAAGAAAGGAACTACGCCAGCTCCAACGACGAGGGTATGCAAGGAGTGTGCACGGCGTTTCGTTACAATACCGATAGATGAGTTTCGAACATCTTATACACACCACGAGCTGGGTTGTACACTTCAGAGGGTCGAGATGGAAAAGTGCCAGAGGAGCCCTGAAGATGTAAAGAAGTATGGACCGCTGACGGAGGAGCAAATGGAAAGGAGGGCAAAAGTGTGAGGGCCACTTGCACTAGTAAGTACAACCAGTGATGGCAAGAAGCGTATGGAGTTTGTGAATCGAGACTTTAATGCCACAATAAATATCAGGAGATGTGCGGTGCTGGAAAGAAGACCCCCAGCGCTGACAAGAGAGAATTTTGTGCGGCAACCTCTCAAAGTGGAACTATATGAGAAAAAGTTGGAAGCAGTAATAGGTGGCCGGTCCAATAAGACGGGGAGGCGTCTGCGCGTCAGTTGGAGACGTCTTGTCGAGGGCGCGGTTGCTGCCACTACTGTACACGCCCGACGTCGTTCGACTTTAGAGCGGCGTTGTTGGTGTGTGAGCACAGGCTTCGCCGATCGCGCAGCCAGCGCGACAAAGTCCCATCCGCTTTCCGCTGCTGCAGTCAAGGCGATGAAGAGCTCACTCCGCCGCGGATCACCGAGAAGCTCCATCAAACAGTCACTTGCGAGTTTCGAGTCCTCGTAGAAGGGTTCCGGTCCGTCTGCGGCGTACGCACCTGGGCCCGGAACTCGCTTTCGTTTAGCTGGAGGCGCTGCGTGGACACGCGTCCTGTATTTATTCTGGCAAAGATATTGCGTTACCACATCGAGATCCAGAACCTGTTTGGAACGACGAAAAAACCTGGTACGTTGTCCGTCGACAGCGTAGCGCACGCGATAAGCGAGCAATATGAGCAGCGCTTCGAGTTGGAAACCGTCCCAGCCTGCGGACCGATGGCTAAAGCAGAGCGTTCTGGGCGTTTATGCATCGGCACTGCTTTTTTTCTCGGTTTGGAATGCTGTGTTCTTCAAGCGTATGACAAATACTATGCCAAATTATCCCTATTTTCTATCGCAGGTCACGAGCTGGATTTACTTGCCAGTCCTGGGCCTCGTGCTGCTCTTCAAGCGCGTTTTCGATCGGCCGTCGCCATTGGAAGATGAGGAGCTGCCGCAGCTCAAGCTCGCTTTTGTCGGTCTCCTAGAGGCAATCGCAGGAATCTGCACCGTCCTCGGAGGTGTCTACACTCGCGGCACAACACAAATGATCCTCGTCCAGGCCAGCATCCCCATGACCATGTTTTGGTCCGCTTGCATTCTCGGGACGCGATACGTCGTACATCAGTTTGTTGCGGCGGGCGTCATCATCGGAGGGGCACTTGTCGTGTTAACGCCACGGCTCATTGGTATCCACAGCAGCGGGAGCACAAGCACAGGCACTGTTGACCTCCTGTTCTTCAATTTGGTGTTTCTCGCTGCACAACTGCCGCAATCTCTAGCCCATGTGTACAAGGAATACGCCCTTCGCGGCCAAGAGATGAGCGTGTTCGTAGTCATGTTCTACATCGCCTGGTATCAGTCCTTGATCGGGCTCTCTTTGATTCCGGTGAATTCCCTGCGGCTTTTCGGACCGGCCCGCGTCCCACTGCATGACTTGCCTAGCCTTCTTCTGAACGGAATCAAGTGCTTACTCGGTCAAGATGTCCTTCGCACCGACTGCATAATAGAGCGCGGGGACGACGGCACATCCCTGCCGCCGTGCGACCATTGTCGAGGGGCATGGCTCCCAGTTCTTCTGTATATGATTGCGAACATCTTGTATAATGTATTCGGCATCCTGGTGATCAAACACGGGGGTGCAACGCTCTATACGATGCTGATGACGCTCCGTCTCCCTCTGGTGAGCTTTGCATTCTGCATGTCATTTTTCATGGGCGATGAGGCGCAACCCGTCGACTGGTATGACCTTGTTGGCCTTGTCGTGATCCTCATTGGCCTGTGTATTTACCGCTGGGAAGAGCGGGCCGCTCATCGAACCGAAAACGAAGCTCCCACTGAGGCGAGTCAGGCGCTGGAGCGCGATCACGAAGCGAGCGCGAACGTTGCCGTCGGTCCGATTCTGAGCGAGCCTCTGCTTCTCGACACACCAGCAGGAGCGATATCACCAGTGCGACAAGCAGCCGCTGGCACGCGGTGGCGACCTCTGCAACGCGCACCCTTCTGGTCATCGAACCGTAATGCAAACCGTGACTATGATACGTTTGGTTGATGTCGAAGGCTGTTGTGGTGTGCCCTGCCCGGATTCACTGGATATGATCAAGGGTACGTTATGTGTTTGTGTTCGCGCTTTATTTATGGTCTAGAGCTGAAGCGAGCAACCAGATGCTCCCAGATGAACGAGCGCGTTCGCCTTTGCGTTACATTTTTCCACGCCTGCGACTTTGCTTGTCGTGCGTCGTGTTGTGCGCTTGCCGGGGCCGATGCTGCTCGTGCACGGCGATCGACACCGGTATGCGCTCGCCATGAGACGTCAGTGGAGCATCATGTTCGCTCGCTTTTCTTATGGTGTGCGAGATTCTAGCACTGAAGCAGGGATCTTTGGGTACGCGAATGCCATCGGCATCACCATCGCCACCATCGAGACTTGCCTTTGGAGATCACTGTTCGTTCAGACGATGATCGCTTGCGAATACGGCGGTGTTGGCAGGTTATCGGGGCATTTGCGTAGAAGCTGCTGCTGCTGCTGCTGCTGCTACGACGCTCATGGGCATCAGTATATGGCGGGCATCTCTGGGAATGTTGCACATGTGCACGGAAGGATCACAAGCGTCCGCACCGGCCATTGATGCCGCGGGCGAGGCCAAGCGTGTTTCTGAAACACCCGCTCTGCGTTACGATATGCTTTGCGCTGCACATCAAAGGTTCCAAAACCGATGGACTGGATTGATGAGTTGCGTCTCAGAGCACACAACTGAACCTTTTGTTTGCTGATCGAAAGCCAGCAGACACGGCAGTGCCATATTTGCGGCATAGCGCGTTCCGCAACCTTTCGTGCTTCGCGTCAACGCGTTGGAGCCTCGATGGTATCCACGGGGGCTCGAACGGCACCAGTGCCCCTGCTTGGATTCACGACGGTGTCGTTCGTGTGCTTCGTCCGGCTCCACCGCTCGTTGTATGATCTGCGTACAGCGTTCTTCGCTGACACCATCGTACTTGCCTGGCGGAAAGTGTTTTTAAACTCAGATAAAAGCTCTTGCGTTGCTTGTTTCAGAAATAGAGCTCCGAGACGCTGCTTCTGGCGACTGGAAGCGCCGCGTTCGCTGCAACCGGCGAGGTGCCTAGACCGCGTCGCGTTGACGTGAAATCTCAAAATCCCACACCTTTCTGTTGTGTTGTCATGGACGTAGACAGCAGGTTGGACGACGACGCAGCAGCTCGTTTAGCAGAACTATGGACGGAAGAGCTTTTCAATCGACTCGTTGAAGAGCTTCGAGCAAGTCGCGGCACGCTAACCAACGACCAGCTTGTTGCGCTCTATGTTCTGAGTGGCTGCAACGCGGCAACCTTGGATGCAGCACTGGAACTCGCTGCGAGCGAATCAAAACGCATCACGCTGCACTGTACTAAGGCTCAGTGGTTTGCGCTTGTTCGACCAGGTCGACCGCTTTCAGGGGCGCCCTACTTGTGTGAATCGTGCCCTCTACGCTGTTCGTGTAGCTGTGCGGACATACCGTTCTGTAAGCACCTACTGGCGGCAGTTCTTATTGAGGCGGCGGGACAGGGCGCCTCGGAGGCTCGCTGGATCCATTATAACCGAGTTTCTGACTGGATAGCCGTGCGTTGTTGTATCCTGGGGGAAGTCGAGGGCAACGCGTCGTGTTTCAGCGCACCGCGGGCCGAGCAGTGGCGAAGCGCGCACCCTGCAACCAACACATTTGGTGAGTGACGAACTTGTTGTGCCAACCTTGATGACCTTTTTTTAACAAGGCGGATGCAAAGAGCACTGGGTTAGCTTGGTGAAAGCATCTGATCAAGGTTCAGAGCGGCGCTGCGATGACTCGCGGTCGCAGCAGTCTGAGGGCAGCGGCACTCGCACTGAGATGCCGGTTTTTGTACAGCGACAGACGCCAACGCCCATTTTTTCAACAGGAATCCAAGAGTCTTGCATTAGAGAGACACAGAGAGATGCCTGTGGATGTGCAACGATGGACGTTACTACCCATCTTTCCACCAGTGATCCGGGAGCCGCGCATCAGAGGCTGCGCAGTATGCCAAGTAGCATCGAATCATGGGCTTTCACGATCGTTCACCAATAGCCCAGGAAAGTTATTTACGATCCATATGGACGGTATCGCAGCCTTGCTAGATCGCTGACCGTGCCATACGAGTGCCTTGCTTCGGGCGAGAATCCAATACCCGCACTCCTGGCCAATGGTTAGGTCTAAACGGAGGTCTTGAGCGTGCTCAGATGCTGCCCGCACTGCGTACCACACCATTACATGGGATGCTCGCTCGAAACAATACCGCTGCACGTTCCGGAAGCACGACGCTTTTTGAGATGCAGCTGGAGGCGCCCAAGTCTCGATTCAGGAAATGCTTGTGCGCATGCTTGCTGCTAGGATCACGCTGTAGAGAGAATCTCGCATTTGATTGTCTCGATAACGCAAGTCCGGGCGGCTTGTCGTCCGTCATATTGTGTATCAGTTTCTAATTGATTATCCTCTTCTATTCGTGGATGGAGTCTGCTCTGCGCTGGAGAGCTCTAATCAGCAGAGCGTAGGAGCGTGCGATGCAAGCAGGACAGGCATGACGCGCCCACCATCCGTTGGATACAACGTTCGTCGATCCGAAGCCAAGCGCTACACGATGGGTCTGGACGATCCGAGGCGATGCTCGCTCGCGTCATTTGCCATCATGGACATTCCAAGGCCCCTGTGTGATGAGTACTCGCTTTTCGAAGACCGGTACGTTGGGGGTACTACGCCCGCAGGGTGCGCTTCATGAAGCAATTGACATTGACCCGCATACGGGTTTAATGTTTCGTTGGATACTTTCAGGCGCCTGCTCTGTAGACGTTCTGATTACCCACGTACAGCTACTTCTCTTGAGGTTTCGGAAAGCGTGTGTGCATATCTCTGATCCTAAGATGAGGCCGTGTTAGACTTGGATCCCGAGTATCAGCTGTGTTGTTGCACCAAGTTTTGATGAAAAAATGCTACAGGAATGCGGACAACTGACATCACCGCTTCCGGAACTACTACCCTCGGATGCTCGAAACGCTGCAGGAGTGCGGGAGAAGCTCGGCGAGCCTCCCATGAGCAAGAACCGACACCATCCCGAATGCCGTCCGGCAGCTCTCGGTGCCATGAATGCGAACGACTCGTCGAATGAGCCGTGAGCCGAAACAGAGCTTTCGTCAACAGCGGAGACGCCGTTGACTCGACTGAACCTCGGAACCCGGGCTCCCACGGAGAGCAGCTCAATCACAGTCTCAACCAGGCACTCCTTGATCGCTTTTGTGTGGTGGAAAGCGACGTTTTCTGAGTGCAGGCCAAAAGCATTCGGGATTGAGAAGCCGCGAAGAGAGCTTTTTTTAAAGAGGATGAAATGCAGATCCGTTCTGTCCGATTGCCGATTTGTTGGCGAGCACATGACCGTACCGCTGCTTGGCATGGCATCTTCGTCGTGCTCGTTTAGCTCTTCTTCACCAGCATCGTTGCATGGGTATTCTTATAGTATCCATTTAGAGATGAATCGTTTATCCTGGATGGGGTTTCACTGACTGAGACAAAATCAATTCCTAATGGAATGAGCGTTCGGGTTTCCGTACGGAATCGACAGAATTTTTGTTGAGCGCACGACATTCGCAGTTAGAAGCGTACATGATTCTATGTCCATGCGCATCTCTTGGTCAGCCTTCGAATCAAATGTATGGAAACTTTATATCTTATGGATTCTTTGGGGGTGGGGGGGGGGACTTTTTAGACTACTTACGGTGTGGAATGCATGAATGAGCAGACGCTCTTATACGTAGAGTGCCACAAGTCCTGCTTTTAGTGCATGATGTTCAGGATGAGGACTACGACAAGCGTGGTTCATCCTCTTGCAGATGTTAGAATCATAGACCTATCGAATGAAGGCCTTTTGTCTCGAGCATGTGTTGAATGCATCAAGTCTCTCCGCGATCTTCCCGCGATCTACAAGAGACATTCCTTCTATAGAATACCTACCAGAGAAAATGGCGTGCTAGTACAGGTGTTCCGGAATTCTCTGCAAAGCGCAGCAACAGCCGAATAAATCCGGTACGAATGATGCGCGAGGCGGGTTCCCGGTCAAAAACAAGACCAGCAGGTGCATGCGATACCTCGACCAGCTGGAGGCGCATGGACTCGAGTTTCTACCATGTAGAAAAAAAGAGCGCCTAGAGCGTACACAGAATATCCCTGAACAAGCGCGAGCGCATGCTCTTGTCGTGCTAAGCTCGGCTCAGTTGCCGGGGCTGGATAAATCGATGCTACCAAGCGGAACCACGAGCAAAGACAAACTCTACCGCAGCTTTTCCGCACCACGTCGACGCAGGCACACCGACCGAAAGAATGCACTCTGAAAGCGAGCAGGAATCGCCCCGATACGCAGGTGGAATGCTGGTTCCAAGGTACCTGTACTGGTACCACCATCGGTACGGAGCGCCCTGAGGAAATACGCGGGCATTACTGCAAACAGCCTGATCATCTCGTCCACGATTACTGCAATGCTGTGAGCGCTTTTCGGTGAAGTTCGGGGTTTGCAGCTGCTAACACTCGGCCGTCGCTTTCCACTGTTAACGCCTGACCATTCCAGTCAGTGATGATACCTCCAGCACCAGTAACGATCGGAACCAAGGCCATGTAGTCCCAGGGTTTCAAATCTGCCTCAGCAACGATGTCGATGAACCCGGCAGCGAGCAGGCCATACGCGTAGCTATCACAGCCATAAACCACCTGCCAAACTTTTGCTGCCAGTCCCTCGAAGAAACGTTCGCGGTTTGCGTGCTGGAACATAGCCGGTGTTGTTGCGCTTAGAATTGCAGCTGACAACTCAGTATTTGTTTGGTTAGTATGCGCAACTTGGGTGTTCCATAGCGTCGGTCGCCCGTGGACACCAAGCCAGCACTCGCCAAGAAACGGCTGCTCAATGATACCGAGAACGGGCTCGCCGTCTCGCAGCAGGGCCACCAGGGTAGCAAAAGTCGGTTTTCCACACATGAAAGCTTTGGTTCCATCAATCGGATCCAGCACCCAGAGAAAGCCTCCAGTGCGTGGGTTGACGTCCGAGTCGGACAGCTCCTCGCCGAGAACCCCCTGCAGCGCTGCGGGCGCCTCGTGTCGAATAACCGCACGCATGGCCTCTTCGGCCTGTCGGTCAATCTCAGTTACAGGACTGCGGTCCTTTTTCGTATAAGATACGTAGGAATCCTTTCGGCGAAAGTGCCGAGCAACCACCTGAGACCCGGCCGAAGCGATCCTTCGCGCGAGAGCGACCAAGTCGTCGCTGACGTTCCCGGAATAGTGTGCTGGAGCGGGCACCTCCGTGGAACACATTCTCCCGCTGACGCACGTTCCTGCAGAACGGGGCCTGCCGAAGAACCTTGCAAACCGGTTTCCACGAGCATACGCACTCGTGACCCACATAAAGTCTGCAATACTGGGCTGGAATCCTCGGCACCGGCAAGCTGCAGCACCCCGTAGTGCCCAAGGCATCAGCCGACTGGCATCGATCAATCCAAAGCCTCACAAGGCTTTATATACGGATTTCACGCCTAGAATCTCTAGCTCCGGCGAAGCGCCGCTGAGATCCGGGTTCGATCGCACCCTTCGAACATCCCGGCGCCGGAAATCGCTCCGTCCACATCCGGCGTGGTGTAACGGCTATCATACAGCGCTCTCAACCGGCTCTTTTTTTGCCCGCTCAAGCGCACAGCCGACAAACGGCACTACCAATGCCATCAGCTACCCCATGCGAGAACCCATGATCAGGTTGCAGCGAAACGGATCGCGACCAACCAGGCCCCAGTATTGCACACCAACTCCACTCTATTTCCGCAACTGAGCGTCCCAGTGGGTACAGCAGCGAGAATCGCACCCGCGTCGCGATCGAAAACATGCACGCGCTGACTCGGTTGCATGACCCCGCACATTGAAAGCACTGCGCGGCAGAAAAGGATTCCCCGGATTCTCCGCATGGACGCATTGTGAGCGTGCTAACAACACGTCCTCCGGGTACCAGCCTGGCACACCTGTACCCCAAATGCTCGCGTACAACGTCGTTACTGACGTGACGCCGGGCCCGCTCACTGCTCCTTGCACCCCTCGTGCGCTTGCGCTGGTAGGTAGAGCGCTCGCCGGGTACCCGCCCGACAATACCCGCTTCGTCGCTGCGGCACATTCAGTGTCGAATACCCGTTCGCACACCGTACCTGTGCGACGCAACGTCTGGGCCCCGGACAGATCTCGTGAACTTGCGCGCATGCAACGGTAAAGCGTTGATGATGCTGGCCTCATGCCCACACATCCATAGGCATCAAAAAGCAAGATCGACGCAAAACCTGAGTCTGCACTATGCACAACAGATGGCAGCCTCTTTAGGTGACGCGTTTTCACGTCCAACGCGGCGCGGGAGCCGCTTGCTCAGTACGCTGCCAATTCGAAAAGATGTCAAAAGGGGTTTCTCGCGGCGGGGTTCGAACCCGCGATCTCCTGGGTGAAAGCCAGGCATCTGAGTTGTCAAGGTCTGCTTCAGGCAGACGCGATTTGACGCTAACATCTAGTCGCTCGATGCGGTCACTAGACCACGCGAGAAACAGGAACTCGCTGTGGACATTCCACAAAATTTGTATATAAAGACTTCACTGCGCCATGCCGATCGTTCCAGTTGCCGCTGCTGCGCGCTTGCCCACTGCGCCGATGGCCTGGCTCGCGGGGGGGCGAGGCTTGATACTGGGCAGTTTTCGTCTGCTGACGTTCCACGTTTGACCGCTGCTATGCAAACAGGTGCGTCAGAGGCCTGCACGGAACGACGCAGCAAAACTGCGTACAATGGATGCGTCAGGGCAGTTTTCGTCTGCTGACGTTCCACGTTTGACCGCTGCTATGCAAACAGGTGCGTCAGAGGCCTGCACGGAACGACGCAGCAAAACTGCGTATAATCGATGCGTCAGGGCAGTTTTCGTCTGCTGACGTTCCACGTTTGACCGCTGCTACGCAAACAGGTGCGTCAGAGGCCTGCACGGAACGACGCAGCAAAACTGCGTACAACGGGTGCTTCGCTCATCATAGCGCTTCGAAGTGTCAAGATCATTGCGTATCGAAGCATGAAGGCTTTGCGCAGGAGCCCCTGCCGTAAACCGAGTCGATGCGAGTCTGAGGCGCCTTGCGTCGCGAGCACACGTTCCCAAGCGTCAAACCAGTGCAATATCCTGGGATGCGCACGGGAACCCGGACCCGCCGTGCGTAGACGAGAATAATACGCTACGAGTCTGGGAGCCCCAGGACTGCACAGAACCCCAGAAGCGGGAGTTATCACGGGCGTGGCACGCTGCGCCATTCGGAACGTTGTTCAGCGCCGCGGTCGAATGACTACCGCAAGAATAGGTGCGCCAGCGTTCACTGCAAGAGCGGGTCCACAATTGAGGTACTCTGGGGTTTAAGGAGCAGCTAAATCAGCGTGGTATGGGGCGGCGTTCAAACAACGCCGATAATGGATTGAAAAAAGAGATTTCAAATGCACCGCGCAGGCCGTTCGTATGGATCCTTCCTGTCTGATTGCTATATCGATCTCCGTATCCAACAACATGACGAGCAATCGTGTTCACGAACATAAATGTGGCATTCGCACGAGAAAGCACTTCAAGGGGCATGCAACCGTACCTTGCATCGGGCAAACATCCGCATCTTACCGCCAAAAACGGTTCGGTCTGGATGCGAGTTTTGCGCTCAGGCCGGCACGCGGACGGTGCCGGCATGTCGCCGCTGTCTGCTCCTTACCGGGAAACTCTACTGGGCCCGTCAACAGTGGAAGCATTCGAGGAAGAATCCGGGTTTTTGTCCTGGTTGCCCGTAACACGGACGCATCCGGGAGCTTCTGCTCGGATGCAGTGAAATTCAAACACACAACCAATATACCACAGACTAGCATCCATATCGAGAATGCGTTACAGTCGCATTCGTATTCTCGAGGTGCTCCGCGACCATCTTGCAGGCACCATTGGTTAAGGTCGCGTCCCCTGTAGTGCCATCCAGCCAGACAAAGAGACCGTGCCGGACCAGGGTTTCGCTGAGGCGCTCCCGGAACCCGCCCACGTGGCCGTTACAGAGCTCGAGCTCCTCGCGCGTGAGCAGCAACAAGTACGACCCGTTCTCCAGTCGTCCCAGCACACAAGGCAGATGTTTGCCGGCGACCTTTCGGGCCTCTGGTCCTATCTCGTCTCGGTGGACGTTCCGGAGGCGAACCCTGGAACCCCAGTCGTGCTGCCCGGACTTGAGCGCGACCCACTCGGGCTTCTCGCTACGCCGTCCGTGCGTCAGCACACAAGCAGCGCAGTAGTTATGAAATAGCACCTTTTGCAAAAAATATCGAACCTCTCCCACGAGTGTCGAGTCGGCGTTGTAAATCACCAGAATCTCGACCAACGGGTTGCGACACCAGGGCGCTGGCACCACCTTCCGAACACGCGCCCCGCTGCTTTCACCTTCCTTGTCAGCGTGGCCGGTCTCCTCGTCTTCAACCAAAAGAGACATGGTTTGCGCACAGGCCATACGTCTCGTCCGTCGTTCGCCAGTCCGTCAACGCGTCAACTCCACCGAGTCTACGATTTGTTCGTACGTCTGTACGTATGTAGGTATCGACAATGCCCAGTAGGGAGCGAGCGAAAACCTGGAGTCGGCGCATAGCGCAACACCAGCGATACGAACGCGGCCGCAAATCGACCACACGCTGACGCACCAATGGTCCGTGTGGCGCCCTGACCGGCTACTCCGTATCGCCACTCATTTCTTAGTCTATGTCTCGCAATTGTGCTCGTGTATGTGTGCGGCACGTGGGTACCGGTCGTGCGGAGGTGCTCGACGAGGTCGACTTGACCGGCGAGCACGGTCTGGAGGCTCTGCGACAGCGGCTTGAGCAGGTGTTCGCTGTACCCGTTGCATGTCAGCGTCTGCGGGCTGGCGTTCCACCGCGGTTAGTGGAGACTGCGGCGGATATTCAGCCCCTGGATACGATTCTGCTGGAAAGCACTGTGCCTGAGACGCCACACCATCGACGAAGACCGAGCACGAACTCGAACACTGCGTCCAGAAATAGAAAGCGACCTGTTGGCACCCGGGGTGCGAAACAACTGGCAACGGATGCAGCGATTCAACCCGCTGAGGCGACTGCTGCACTGGGAACGCAACTCGTAAACGCGTTATCGGGCTCAGCGGGGAGTGCTCGGGAAGCACAGGCGTTTCGCAGAGCGCTGCGTGAAGCGCGCACTGAACACGACCAGGAGGTACGAGCGGCGGATCGGTACCGAGCGGCACTCGCACGCTCATATCACGTGGTACGCGAGGAGTCCGACCACGCTGACACTGGTGCTTCCGGGAATGCGTCTCGCTTTTGGATCGTGCAGTATCCCAAGATGGGCGCACGCACGGCAATGCACGAAGACACCCATGTGCGCAGTCTGCCTGTGGATGTGCTGCGGGAAATCATTCGGGAGGTCTACGGCATGCCTCCTGAACATAGAGAGAATTTGCGACCAGCGAAAATGGCACAGGTGTCACCACTCGTGTTTTGGAACGTCGTCGAGTACTGGTGGCGTTTAGATCATGGTCATCAACCGCGACTAGAAGATGCCTTGTGCACGCTTCTGCCAACGCTGGACTGGCAGTGGTTGCGTACTCGGCGCCGTACGCCAAGTCAGAAACGTTTCCGCTCGCTTTGAAACGTACAGTTCCTTCGCGACAGCTCGCTTGTCGGGCCGAATGCGTTTGGGTATCGATAACGTTGCTGGCCTTGGCGCTGAGCGATTGTCTGCGAACGTAACCGGCGGCGCCAAATTCGCTGCTGTTTCGTAGCAAGCGCTCGCTGGAGACTTTCATGGTACGTGATAGATCGTACGCCCGACGTCTACATCTTCGCGAATGAAACCAGTCTCGGTGCGAGAAGCATATTGATCAGATGGGTGTCAAGGCTCCATGCCAAGTTTGGACAAGAGGCCCGAAGCCTGTGCTTCCAGAAATTTGCGATGTAGACGCTCTTGACGCTGTTGCTCTTTCAAGAGTCGCTTCACGCGAGATTTTTCGAGTTCGCGACCCTCGGCGTCATGCGTCGGAATGCCGTCCTCTCGCCATTGGGAATAGAGACTCGGGTCCAGGAACATTTGACTAGGATGCGTGCGACCTTGTTCGAGCTCTTTCAAGAGCCGCTGTTCCGCTTCTCTACGACGGGCCTCTTTCTCCGCTGCTCGCGCAGCTTCGGCTTGCCGCCGCTGCTCGATGTCCGCCTGAATAGCCGCAGGATCATCGTATTTCCAGATTGCTGGTTTCGGATACGTCCGATCCTCAAGCCGTACGCCCAGAGGCGGTAATACCGCATCCCGAAACTCGTCGCACACCACAAGAATACTTTCTTTGAGGGCGTTCGCGTCAGTATTTGCATCCGCCGAAAGTACAACTTCGCGAATCTGGTCGCGGAGGCGCACGGCCCCCTGAATCCACGGTTCGACGGAGGCCAGTGCAGCTCCGCCCTGGGACGCGACATCATCCTTGACGTCGTAGTCAAGACCGAAACAAGATAGTATACGACCGACGGAGCTGCGTATGTGATGTAGAGTGGCGTATCCAACGCCCCCCGGTGTTTCATGCCGATGGAGATTCACCGTGCGAATCAGTGTAAGCAAGTCCTGCAACGCGTCCTGTGTGTTGAAGTTGTCGCTCAGGTGGGCACGAACAGTGGCCTCAGTTGCAGGCAGTACCTGGTATAAGAGCTCTAGATCGACTTTTGTGGGCTTCCGACGGCGTTCCTCGGGCAAGTGCGCCCGCAGCTCTGCCTCTGTAGAACGCATAAATTCCTGGATGGTCCTTTCGACTGCTGCCGCATGTGTCATGCTCTCTTCAGAATAATTCATGGTCGTCTGGTAATGGTGCATGAGAAACAGAACACGTAGTTGGCGCCAATTCCATCGACGGAGAACTTCACGAATGGTAATGAAATTTTTCAGCGATTTGGACATTTTGAGGCCCTCAATATTCAAATGCCCCGAATGGAGAAAGTAGCGTGACCACAGGTCGGTCTCGAAGTACGCTTCCGCTTCCGCGATCTCATTGTCATGATGCGGAAACTCGAGATCGATACCACCGGTGTGAATATCCAAGTGTGTCGTACCCGCACAGCTGACCAGCGACGCCATGACCGCACATTCAATGTGCCAGCCGGGACGCCCCCGCGCTAGACCGTTACTTTCCCAACCTGGCTCCATTGCTGACTTGGAGGCTTTCCACAGAGCAGCGTCTCGAGGGTTCCGTTTTTCTTCCTGGACAGAGAGCTGCTCAAGGCTGGGAGGATCGACCCCGTTTGCACCCGCATGCGGTCGGGTCTCAACGCTCGTTGCTGCTGCGGCAGCGGCAGGCCTGAGCTTCCCAAAACGGTGTCGTCCACTTCGCTCAAACGCTTCCACGTCAAAGTAGACGGAACCAGAGGCCGCCTCGTAGGCATATCCACGTTCCATAAGTTTGCGAACATATGCCGTTATCTCAGGAATGTACTCGGTCACTCGGGTAACAACGTCCGGTGGCAGGCAGTGCAGCGCTTCCAGGTCGTCGAAAAAGTCCGCCTCGAACCGACGCGCTATGTTTGTGAAGCTCTCCCCAGAATCAAACGACTTTTGAATGATTTTATCGTCAACATCCGTTATGTTCATTTGATAAAGTACCGGTATGCCGAAATAATCAACGAGCAAGCGTCGAACGATGTCGAAAGAGACGTAGTTCCGCGCGTGCCCCACGTGTGCGGCATCGTAGACCGTTGGTCCACAGATATACCAGCTCAGAAAGCTGCGACCCGATGAAAGGGTAATCTGCTCCTTTTCACGAGTTAAAGAGTTGAACACAGTAGGTTTCGGTTCCATTTCAGGAACGCTAGCACCCCGAGCAGCAAACGCTTTTCAAAAGAAAAACGCTTCCGCCGGTGGTTCAGTAGCGGCGAACGATGCGCCCTAGACGACGTCTCCAACTGAGGTGCAGACGCCTCCCGGCCTTTTTGGACCGGCCACCCACTACTGATTCCAACTTTTTCTCAAATAACTCCACTTTGGGAGGTTGTCCAATAACGTTCTCTCGTGGCAACTCTGGAGGTCTGCTCTCGAGCACCGCACATGTCGTTATCTTGATAGCGGCGTTAAAGTCTCGGTTCACAAACTCCATACGTTCCGTGCCATCATTGGTTGTACTTACTAATGCAAGTAGTCCCCGAACTTTCGCCCTCCTTTCCATTTGCGCTTCCGTCAGCGGTCCGTACTTTGCTATTCCCTCAGGGCTGCTCCGACACTTTTCTATCTCGACACTTTGAAGTGTACACCCCAGTTCATGGTGTGTATACGATGTTCGGAACTCATCTATCGATATCGTAACAAAACGTCGTGCACACTCTATGTACGTTCTCGTCGTTAGAGCTGGTGTACACCTTTTTTGGGTCTTCCAGCGCCCTGATCCGTACGCTACTACCAGCCTTTGGCTCTCGTCCTCCTTCAGGGCGTTCAACTCATTGAAAAAGTTCGCGAGCACGCGCTGCCTCCCACCGTATAGACTCATTCGCAGACGAGCCCGCCGGGGCTTTGTATACTCCTCCCGTAGCGCCTCCCGATGAGGAACACGAACTTCCATGACTTTCCGAGAAGCTTGAAAGTGTGCTCCGCGGCCCGTCACCTCGCTCAAAGCTTCCAGGTGATCCTTCATTCCTGCATCCCATGCAGGAATTTTCTTCCTCGCATTCATGACTCCCGATTCTCGATAGTATCTTGCTCTCGGGAACCTCAAAAGACGCATGTCTTTCTGACGCAAGGTACCGTCAGTACCATCTTCCGCACGTCTCGGTGCTGCGATTGTTACGATATTCGTATTCCCGGGGTCCGCGCCAACAACAAAGTCGTTATCTTGCACTTTCTGCACCGCAGGATCCGCCTCCTTCTCATCTTCATGCTGCGCCACGTCAACGACAAAGTCGTTATCCTGCACTTTCTGCGTCGCGGTACCCGCCTCCTTCTCATCTTCTTGCTGCGCCACGTCAACGACAAAGTCGTTATCCTGCACTTCCTGTGTGGCAGGATCCGCCTCTTTGTTTTCTGCATCCTTCGTCACGGGCGGAGCCGAGGGCGGAACTGGCCGATCTGTCTTCAACCGCCGATAGTGTACACACAAGGCTACTCCATCGGTTTCGATCATCCCAGTGAACAACTTTTGTTTGCTGACTTTGAGCCGTTTGAAACTGAAGATATTCTTCGTTGGGATGATCGAAACCGATGGAGCAGCCTTGTGTGTACACTATCGGCGGTTTCAGGCGGATCATCCAGCTCCGTCTTCGACTTCGCCGGGACGGAGCATGAAGCGAAGAAAGAGGCGGATCGTGCCACGCAGAAAGTGCAGGATAAAGAATTTCCCATTGACGCTACGAAGCATGAAGATGAGATGGAGGCGGATACCGCGACGCAGGAGATGCAGGATAACGACTTTGTCGTTGGCGCGGACCCTTGGAACACGAATATCATTGGCATGGCTGTACCCAAGCGTGCGGAAGATGGTATCAACGACAGCCCATTTCAGAGAGACATGCGTCTGTTGAGATTCTCGAGAGCAAGATACTACCTAGAATTGGGAATCATGAATGCAAGGAAGGAAATTGAGGCATGGAATGCGGAAGTGAAAGAGCATTAGGAAGCTTTGAGCGAGGTGACAAGCCGAGGAGCGGGCTTTCAAGCTTTTCTGAAATTCATGGAAGTTCGCATTGCGCACTGGGATGCATTGTGGGAGGAGTATACAAAGCCCCGGTGGGCTCGTTTGCAAATGAATCTATACGGTGGGAAGCAGCGGGCCTTCGCGAGTTTTTTCAATCAGTTGAGTGCCCTGAAGGAGGATGAAAATCAGAGGCTCGTAGTAGCGTATAGAGCAGGGCGCTGGGCGCCCAAGAAAGGCACTACGCCAGCTCCAACGACGGGGGCGTACAAGGAGTGCGCACGGCGTTTCGTCGCGATACCGATAGATGAGTTCCGTTCGTCCTATACACTCCATGAACTGGGGTGTACACTTCAGAGAGTGGAGATGGAAAAGTGCCAACGGAGCCCTGAGGAAATAGCAAAGTACGGACCTCTGACGGAAGAGCAAATGGAAAGGAGGGCGAAACTTCGGGGGCTACTTGCATTAGTAAGTACAACCAATGATGGCAAGGAACGTATGGAGTTTTTAAACCGAGACTTTAACGTCGCTATCAATTTAAGGAGATGTGCGGTGCTGGAGACGAGACCTCCAGAGCTGACAAGAGAGAACTTTGTTGGACAACCGCCCAAAGTAGAACTATATGAAAAAATATGGAATCAGTAGTAGGTGGCCGGTCCAAAAAGGCTGGGAGGCGTCTGCACGTCAGTGGGAGATGTTTCGTCTAGGGCGCGTGCTTCGCCACTATTGTACACCGTTGGCGTCGTTCGAGTGCGAAAGGCGTTCCCTTAGCGTCGCAGTGACAATGTCTTCTGGGTCGCAGGATACCTCTTCTGGTCAATCAGTTCTCAAAGATGCCGAGGCGAAGGTAGGCAGTGCATGGGAATCCACGAAGGAGTCAGTTTCTGAAGCGTTCACTTCGGCCAAGGAGACTATCTCTGACAAGTATCGTGATCTCACCGGCCAAAAGTCCGCGCAGGAGAAAGCCCAAGACAAGGCGAGCGAGGCGGTGGATCACCTAAAGGAAACCGGTCAGTCCGCGAAGGAGAGTTTGCAGCACGCTGCAGATGCAGCCTCGGAAAAGTTAAAGGACGGCTAACGGAGAGAGCGTAGAAAGACTTGAGTGAAGGATGCACGGAAGTAAAACAGGAAGGATACGACCTATGGACAGCGAGTGAGTGATCGTCCGTGCGTTGATGCGTAGCCTCGATGCCTATAAAGTGATGTTTTGCGAACGATTTTTAGCCGCCATGGTACTTGCACACGCGTCCCGCTCCGGGGCCGACCTGCAGCCCACACCTGTACCTATGCCTGTACCTGCTTTTCTGTCCACGCCCGCGTCTGTGTGAGTGCTATACGGCGCTGTTCTGCCAGTTGCGCGTCATGCCGACACCCAAACAATGCGCAAACGTATAGCGCTTATAGAGAGATAGTTGTTCCGCGGGGCGAGCGCCCGCAATCGCAGTCGAGGGCACAATCGACTCGATCGCTGCCGCACGGGGCGCGACGCATCGCACGCTGTGGTGCAGCGCAGCGCGTACCGGCCTCTGGAAGCAAGTTGTGCGCAGCAGCGATCTGAGGCCTTTATCCATCGGTGCAGCGTCTCGCGCGGTGCACGCATCGCGCTCGGTGAGCGCACCCGGGAGATCAGGCAGATATGAGACACGACGCGCATGTCGCCGCTGAAGGGAAACGCGATCCTGACCATTCGTTGACGTGTTGTTCTAACGTAAAACTTGTATTTGCATTGGAATCGTAACAGAATATATTGTTTCATCTCAGTCGTGTTTCAACCTTCAAGTAAAAATACTCGAGCGCTTTTTCGCGGTTTAGAGCAGAGACGCTAATAGTGCGTTCTAAATCAAAAAAAAACTAAAAAAGGAAAGTTCTGGACAGCGAAGTGGAGGACCCTGGAGGGTCAGTATCGCTGGCAGGCGAGAAAAAAGGAGCAAAAGAGCCAAACATAGAAGAACGAGACAAGACGAAGAAGCAGACGGGGGAGGTCCTACGTCAATGGCTGCAAGAAAGACGACAGTACGACGAGATGGAGGTGGAAACCTGTCTTCTCGGCTATAGCAAGGATTCGTAGAAGAAAAAATTGCGAGAGTCCATCAGAAACTGTGACGAGTCGGACTCCATGAGTTTTCGTAAGACTTCTTTAGGAATGATGCATCTAGCGAGGGAGATGTATCGCGACGTGACGCACATGGAAACAGTCGATGTTCCAGAAAAATTTTGCAACAGGAACTTTATTCTTCACCTGATGCTTGGTACAGGGGAAACATCGAGGAGAAATGAGCGGGTTCACGCCCTCCACGAAAACTTCGCGGAATTCCGCTTCGAGGGTACTCGGTACAGAGGTGACTCGAATATTTACATATACGGGGCGCTGAAGTACCTCACGAATCTGAAGAACCATTTGACAGTGAACCTTGAACGTTTCATGAGACGCTCGGTGTTTGCACTCTACCGGGGCATCTCTCGCACAGGAATACGGGCGATTACCAATGGCATCACCAACGAGCACCAGAATGAAGATGAAGTCGAATTTGTCGACAAGAAGGCGTCAAACGAGCGCACGAATGAAGCCTCTGTAATCCGTGCGGTTATACAAGAGCGCCGTACAATCTTGGGGTTGGCGGATCCAATAGACAAGATACCAGAGTTGAAAAAAAATATAAGGAAAGACACTATCGCCTCATCCTGCGATATTTCGTGTTTTTGCACCGAGAGCCCGAACGCAGTGCGCAGATGAAGCCGAGTGAGGAAAAAATATGAAGAGTGGGAGAGACGGAAAGCTTTCCTAATGGGGAAGCGCTTCAACGTCGTTCCAATGTGCAGCATCAAGTCACATTTTGTGACAGTCGACCCAACGTACGTTACAGCAAATTGAAGGAGATCTGTCCGGAGTTCAATGTAAGGAAGACAGAGTTCGCCGGTGAAAACCGGGAGACGTACTGGAAGAACATCTTCAATTTCAAACGGCTCAAAGTCAGCAAACAAAAGGTATTCACTGGGATGATCGAAAACAATGGGGTAGCCATGTGTGTCCACTATCGGCGGTCGAAGGTGGATCGCCCAATCGTGCCTTTCGCTTCGCCCTCTGCGAAGCATGAAGAAAGCAAAGAGGCGGATCCTGTGATGCAGGAGGTGCAGGATAACGACTCTGTCGTTGGCGCGGACCCGGGGAACACGAACATCGTAACCATCGCAGTACCCAAGCACGGGGTATATGGTAACGACGGCAATTTACGTCAGAAAGACATGCGTCTTTTGAGAATCTCGAGAGCGAGATGCTACCGAGAATCCGGTATAATGAATGTGAGGAAGAAAATTTCTGCATGGGATGCAGGAATGAAGGATCACCTGGAAGCCACGAGCGCGGTGACGAGCCGAGAAGCAGACTTTAAAGCTTTTCGGAAATTCGTGGAAGTTCGTGTTGCGCATTGGGATGCCCTGTGGGAGGAGTATACCAAGCCCAGATGGGCTCGTTTGCGTATGAATCTATACTGTGGAAAGCAGCGGGCGTTCGCGAATTTTTTCAATGAGTTGAGCGCCTTGAAGGAGGATGAAAATCAGAGGCTAGTAGTAGCATACGGAGCAGGGCGATGGACGACCCAAAAAGGGTGTACACCAGCTCCAACGACGAGGGTGTACAAGGAGTGCGCACGGCGTTTCGTTACGAACCCGGTAGATGAGTTTCGAACATCGTATACACACCATGAACTGGGGTGTACACTTCAGAGGGTCTAGATGGAAAAGTGTCGGGGGAGCCCCGAGGATATAGCAAAGTACGGACCGCTGACAGACGAGCACATGGAAAGGCTAGCGAAAGTGCGTGGGCTACTCGCATTAGTGAGTAAACTCCTAACGGCACGAAACAGGTGGAGTTTGTGAACCGAGACTTGAACGCCGCTATCAATGTAAGGAGATGTGCGGTACTGGAGAATAGACCTCCAGACTAAACAAGAGGGAACTTTGATGGACAATTCTGAAAATTTTACTATATGAGAAAAAGTTGGAAGCAGTTGTGGGTGGCCACTCCAAAAAGTCTGGCAGGCGTCTGCACATCAGTTGGAGACGTTTCGTTTAGGGCGGGCTTCTCGCCACTACTGTACACTGCCGGCAGCATCGTTCGACTCTGTGCCGTGCTTCGAGTACTTATACCACTAATTTCAACTGAGCCGCGTCAACTGGACCCGTTATCTTTCGAAGGCGAAACCCGCCCGAACAGGGAACAACAAGTTGCACTCGCGAAATCAGGTAACAGGGACGAGCCGCAACACCATCTCTATTTGAAGGCCACAAGGACGCGTTCCCGCCGCCGTTTCCCGAGTTGACGACCCGAGTGAACGCAATAGAGTGCACTCTATTATGGAGCTGCAGATAAATCAAAAGTTTGCGCGAGAGTACGACAAGCGTAAACGGCGAGAGGAGCTTAGCAACCTTCGAGAAGTCGAACGACAGCTGAACGAACGAAGAGACGTTGACCAGCGGCCAGCACGAGCACGCAACCAGGCACCTTCTCCATCGGGTGCCAGCTCCTTGCATTCCTCATCCAGTGATGCCGATGAAAGCACCGAGGAGGATGACCTGGGCCTGCTGCTCACCAAACGACTGGACGCGCAGTGGGCGCAGACGCTCGAGCTAATCAGAAGGCGCGATGCCCGCATCTACGATCCAAATTATCGTTTCTATGATGACTCGGGCAGTATTAGTGGTCGATCTGAATCTAGTCCAGGAACCACAACGAATGACGAGGCAGAGCCGGTCGCTGGATACGACCTTCTGGCGCTAAAAGCGGAAAAGGAGAAGGCCGTGTGTCTAGATCAGTACTGGCGTGAGGGGCTTCTGCGGGAGGCAGAGGCGGATTCCTCCTCGTCCATGTCATCGTCGCAGCTGTCGTCGAATTCCTCGCAAGTTGGCCAGAGAGACCGAACTGTAACCCCGGACATGGAGACTGTGGAACGCCGTCCTCGCATACCGGTCTACGATGAGCAGCAGGAGGCTCTTCGAGTGGAATTCTTGGAGCGGGCTGCAAGAGAAACCATGAAGCCGGATGGTGTAGCGAATTATCATGAGCGCTCTGTCAGCGAAGAATTGAATGAAGAGAGCAGTGAAGACTTTTTCATAATGAAACAAACCGACCGTCGGTTGGAGGAAATCCTACAGACCCATGTCTCTGGTGTGTCTGCACTGGCACCAGGAACCACCACTGACGCTCGGCGTGTGGATGCTACACCTCAGTCGGATGAAGAACGACAGCATGCGTACTTAGAGAAAGAGACCGTAGCCGAGAAGGATGCCTTTCTGTACGACTATGTCGTGAACAATCGATGGCTCGGGCCTACTCATGATCTGCTGCAGCGCGTTGCATCTGTCGAAAATCTCCGCAATCCACAAACGTCTGACACTCTAGAAGAGGACGAGCAGTTCCTCGAAAGGCAGGATCAGTTCGAGCAAGCACACAATTTCCGTTTCGAGGAGCCGCATGGGGATCTCATTCCCTCGCACCCGCGTCGAATTGAGGGCTCACTGCGCAAGCCATCGGCAAAGCAAGAAGCGCGGAGACGACAGCGTGAGGCCAAGGCGGCGCGTGAAGACCTCATGAAGCGCAAACAGCTGGAGACGCTTCGTCGCTTGCGAAATGTACATTTAGCGGAACGCACAGAGCGCTTACAACGCATTGCTCGCGCTGCTGGTCTGGAGCAGTCGGCAAAGGCAGCGTCATCCGGCGGACGAGCCTCCTCCGAAATGGAGCTTGTGGAGCGGGTTCTAGCGCTTGCGGAGAGCGACCATGATTTCGACGCCACCAAGTTTGATACTGCAATGCGCGACCTCTTCGAACGAGAGGCATACCAGAGCGCTCCAGATGAGGGCTGGCAACCGGACGCCGACTTCGGCATCGGAAAGAGCGCTTCTGGACCCGCTGACAGCTCTGCAGCGCGTAGCGATCGGGTCACGGGTTCGCATCGAATGAACGGTCACCCAAGCGAGATTGCTACCCCGTTCGATAACGACAGTGACGTCGACCAGTTTAACCGCGAGGACTTGCTGGCAAATACTCGTTTCCGGTACCGACGAGTGGAACCGCGCTCATTCGGTGTCTCACCAGAGGAGATGCTTGACATGGATGAACGCGAACTGAACGCCTACGCTTCGATCAAGTACATTCAGCCATTCCGGCCTATTGAGACGCTGCCCAAACGGCTGCGCAAACTCCACCGAGGCAATACAAGCATGCAGCGTTATCGGCTGCGGCAAGTCCAGCAGCGCGGACGCTTCCGCAAAACTGCCGATCGAGCGATGCGATGAGTTGTCGTGCAACTTCACGCACTAGGCGCGAGGCGAAAGCAAGCGCTCCCTACAAGCAACGGCATGGCAGTACAGGTGCATCGGTGTGTAGAGCGACCTGTGCGGTCTCGTTTGGCCAAGCACTTGGCGCGTACGATGTGCGATGATCCCCGTCATTCCCAGCAAGGTCCATAAAGTCAAGACGCGCCCGCCTGTTCCGGATGCAGCGCTCGCACGTGCTTTCTTCCACAGATCTACGGTGGATCCGTATCACTGGGTCCCTTCGGATCCGCGCTTCTTGTCCGCAAACGGAAAATTGCATAGCGCTTGGCGTCAGACACCTCGACAAGCTCGTGAACTCCAGACCCGACTATGCGTCGAAGATAGCACTGCTATCCATCGTGCACCGCTCCGAGCTTCCACTGCACCTGCTCTAGACGCCTTCGAAGATGTTGAAGGCACCAACATCGCCAATGACATCAGCATTACCATTAAAACAACCTGGGTATGCCTTGACATATTCCCCATTTATAGCCTTGTGGAATCGTGAAGCGCTCCAGTGTACCGCTTCTCGATTCCACCAGGCGAATGACAGAGGCACGTGCCGCGCGCTCCGCCAACGTCCCAGCGCACCTTTTTTTCGTTGACAAAACGTTTACTTAGGCGAGCGTTCTCTGAATATGTTCATTTTTCTTTTCTTACTTTTTTCTCTTTTTCAGTGCACTGTAAAGTATTCATCAAACGCCCTACCTCCAGGTTACGTTCCCTGTACTGATGGTCGGGCCCCGACGTACCTCCAAAGCGAAAGCGTTACAGATCGCGTAGCGCAGCGGCGCGGCGCGTAATCGATGTGCAGTTTCATGGGAGGAGGAGGCGGTGTCGCGTCAAGCAGCGCTGGACGGGTGCAGGTTCCAGCCAGATGCTCTGCTGCGGCTCTTTCGGACTGCAGCACGAGACCTGGGTGGCTTTGGAGCACGAGCGCTTTGTTCAACAGGCTGGTCGCTGTTTTGCAAGCTACCTGCAAAACGGAGATCCTCATGGGATTCTTTACTATCGGCAAGAAAAAGCACCCGAAGGAAGTGCATAAAGAGCAGAGCAAGGGAGCTGCGGGGAAGCGCTCGGGGCGCTCGATCGAAACTGCTGCAGCACGCGCGCCTGCAGCTGTGCCCGTTCACGGGTTCCAAGGATCGAAAAGTGGGGATGCGGCTCCGGTGCGTGCACGACAGGTGGCGCGCGCCGACGTTGGTGGGCGAAAACCCGGTGAGACTTCTCAACCGGCCAAAGCCGGGCAGCGCCTCCTTCAGCAGCAGGCGTCTCAACGTCCCAGCGAGCAGTCTACACCAGTAGCCAGCGTCAAGGGGGCGGTAGGGGCGTCGGGCTCTGCTCGCCGTCGCTCGCTGGTGCCGCGTCAGGTTCCGACGAGTGTGCGGGCTGCGGCGGAGGAGGCCAGTGCGCGAGCCGACGCCGACGCTGGGCACCGGAGAACGGACTCAGCATCATCCAGCAGTATTGGAAACGGCTGCAGCTCGAACACGCCTGTGGAGAACTGGGCAGCTCCGCAAGCCGAGGTCCAGCTGCTGCGAGTGGCACGAATCGCTGCTCGGAGCGATGAGGCACGTCGAAAGCTCGTCGAGCGCGAGGCGATCCCGTTCCTGGTGTCGGCGCTGCGTGACGCGAAGACTTCTGATCTAGGCAAGTCGCATGCAGCCTTTGCGCTGGCGGAGCTGTCGGTACTGGAAGAGCTTGAAGAAAAGCTGGTGCGTGCCGACGCACCATCTGCACTCATTGGATTTGTGCGTTCCGTGATTCCAGAGCTTGCCACTGCAACCCGCACCACAACGTCTTTGGTAGAGTGCGGAGCGAGCGCTGCGCTCGGGGTGCTACTCTCCACATTGGCCTCAGCGACACGCGCGCTCCGGAACCTCACGGCTGGGAGTCCGCGCACTGCCGAAGGAATGGTCCGTTTGGGCGTTATCCCCGCGCTCGTGCAGGTGTTATCCGCCCCCCAGGTCCTGGTCGAACATGAAATCATGCAGGGCGCGATGGTTGAAGCGACCGGAGCCTTCGGAAACATCGCCCAGGAGCCACCGTGCGCACTCGCACTGGTGAAGGCCAAGTGCATCAAGGCGATTCTTCGACACATTGATGCCTTCCGCAAGCCAGCAGAGCGAGCCGAGTTCAACTTCCATGTTGCCAGCATTATTGCCGAGTTATCGCTTCAGAGCGGTGCTGTCCACGACTACTTGATAGATATCGGGGTGTTTCCCGCACTTGCCAGGCTCATCGCGTCCGAACTTGCGAGCGGTCAGCTTTGGCACGAGTTCGACCGTGCCCCCTCTGCAGACCATTCGCACGTCTTCCGTGCTAGCGACACCATTGCCGAAGCGTGTCGAGCGTTTGGCAACTTGGGTGCAACTGCACGCGGTCGTGCAGCTGCCCGTAACTGGCCCCTCGTCACGCAAACGCTCTGTCGTTTCATCGAGCAGTGCGAGCAGCGACAGGCTACGCACTATTTCGAGTCTGCGTCCACAAACCCCCTGGCAGACGCTTGCAGGGCGCTGGCGAACCTGTGTCTCGAGGCTGCGACCGCTCGCGTTGCTGCCTCTCTGAGCGTTGACCTGCCCCTGCTGTCGATACTGGAGCTCGCGAAACCCGCCGGGGAGCTCAGCTCCGAGACTCGCCGTGCACTCATCGTTCTTGCCCGTGCGGGCAGCGATATTCGACAAACACTCCTGACGCACCTGCGTCAGTGCTCGATACGAAGCGTTCAGAGTGGACGCTCTGAGGCAGCACTCATCGACCTGCGATCTGCGCTTGTCCGGAGCGCACCCGAGGGGCAACGCTCAAAGAGCAACAACCTTGCCTCGGTAGCTGTGGAAGGACAGATCTCTGCGCTAGCACCCCTATCACTCAAATGTAGACCACTGCGGCCGTCCGTTGGTGCATTCCAGTCGACCGGTCGAACGGTGACCATGCGACCGCTAGCGAATGCCCAGAAAGATCATTTCTACACCGTAGATACCTTTGAGCTGGGCCAGGTTCTCGGTCGCGGTGGTTACGGTGTCGTCTACATGGCACGCAACGTTCGAACCAACGAAATCGTGGCCATCAAATCGTTCCACGCGGTGGATAGCGGCCAGACGCTCTACACCGTGGATCCGAGGGCCTTCAAGGAGCAGCGTCTGTGGCAACGTTTACGGCACGAGAACATTGTCGAGTACAAGGGGTCATTTATCGGCGAGAAGGGCGATCTGAACCTCGTGATTGAATATGTGGACGGGTGGTCGCTCGCAGAACACTTGGCCCAGTTCAACGAGTTCCACGAGCCGCTGGTACGCGAAATCACGCGTCAGGTGCTGCACGGTCTGCGATACCTGCATTCCCACGGGGTCACGCATCGCGACCTGAAACCGGGAAATATCATGGTGAACCAGAACGGAATGGTGAAAATCACCGACTTTGGCGTGAGTTCATGTGTTGATCTGCAGACTGCCGGCAGCGGACACACCATGGTCGGAACGCCCTGGTACATTGCACCGGAAATGATTGAAGGACGACCCTATGATCACAGCGTGGATATCTGGAGTCTCGGGTGCACGGTGCTGGAGCTCGCCACCGGTCGCAGACCGTATCACACGCTCAATGCCATGGCAGCACTTTTTCGAATGGTCCAAGATCGCATGCCACCAATACCCCCGAACCTATCCGCTGAGTGCGCCTCCTTTCTCAAAGCGTGTTGGGTATGGGAACCATCCAAGCGTCCGAGTGCTGCGGACCTCTTGAAGCATCCGTTTGTGCGCTTGGAAGTGACGAGCAACAGCGCCGCTCGAGTCTGATAGCGCTGCAAGCTGGGGCAAGGTTTACGTGGAGCGCTTTCGTTCCATGCGCGACGCTGGTGCCGGCAGCGACGCGTTTCGTGATCGTTTGCACCTGAAACTCGCCCCCTCGGTGACTTGATTACGGATAGAGCCCAGGACCCGTAAAGCTGAATTCACTATGGAGCTGCTTCAGAACTGCTGGCGTTGTCGATAGCAGCCGCTGCTCCAGGGCCGGATGACTGCCTGCTCGACGCGAGCGTTGGCAAGCGGAGGCGTTGGTGATCCGCGCTGAACATACTTTACCACCACCAGCAGCAGCAGCAGCAGCAGCACCTTCGAATCTTGACGTGAAGGGCGTCTGTCGGAGGTTCGTGTTGCAGCAGACGTATTCGGTTGACTTGGCACTCGGCCGAGTTGCTCTCGATGGTAACCTGGGCGCGTCTTCGGATATGCATGCTTGCTCCGTCGTACATCCATAGATTCTAAGCTTCATAGACTCGCTGGTGTCGTATACCGGAACAATATCATGGTTCACCTATTGACCGGGAAAATCGCTCCCGATCCATGTAGACGTATATGCCGCGCGTTTTGGCCTTTCTCACGGATACCTGAACCGTACCATGCGCGTGCTTTGCTCAAGGCAAGAATCCGATGCTCTCGCTTCTGGCCACTGACTCGTTCCATCGCAAGTCATCGGCGTTCTAGCACAATGCCCGCACGATGCACTGTGCGATGCCTTCGAAGTATCGCTTGAAACAAACCTGCTGAGCGCTCCGTACGTACGATACTTTTGCAGGCGTTGAGCGGGGCGCTCAGGTCTCGGGGTACGCAGAACATGCTTGCACGTCGGGTTGCTGGTCGTGTTACACCATCGCGAGCGCCTCGTTTTCGAGTGCTTCGCCATTTGATGTTCGGTCAGAGTTTACCGCCCAGCGTTTCGTGTGTCCATGTCGATTTCCGTCTCTTCTTATCCGTCTGTTTCCGTGTGTGCATCCGTCGCTGTGATGCGTGTATGTCGTTAGGGAGCGCATCGACAGGAATCGTATACCATCGATTCCAGTACTCGGTGTACGCGCTCGTCGAAGATACAGGAGTGCTGCTCTGGGCGTCACACTGCGTCCAGCGCCATAGGCTGCCACGAAACGATCCAACTTGTTCGTCATTGCCGTCTCCGACACATTCGAAAATTTGGCGAATACCTGCTTCCTGCATCCGTAAAATCGACATCGCTGACGAATCCCGAGCGGTCTCATGATCGCCCAGCATACGTCGTCCGCATGCTTCGTTTGAGCGCTCGTGTGTGTGCTCTCTCTGAATGCAGGGCGCAAGGCATCTGCCGCTGCCCGGTGCTGTACTGAGGGCGTCGGCATGCGTCTTGGCACGCTCACTCTACTGCGGGCATGCCTCTTGGGGGTCATCGTGACCGATCCCCGATCATAACGAGTCCCGTCAATGTTTGAGCAGCTTCATGTGGTTTCCATTCTGGTTTCTGGCTCCGTTGTCTTCATACAGAGGTGGAGTGGCGGCGGTTATTTCCTGAAATCCGAGAAGCACGCTCACGAAAGCGTCATTCTCTTCCTCAAGCTTGAACGATGGACGAGGGGTCTCGTTCCTCGACATTGGCTTCGGTCGAACAGAGTGCGTGCGGATGGATATCCCCTCGGTCTCCATCATCCACGCCAACTTATTTCCATATTCTCACTTTAAACGAGAACCCTTGAACGAGCTAAGCGAATGCTGCAAACAAAATTGTGCAAAGGCTTTATCATATTTGCTCGAAGTTAACGCCACCTTCTTCATCTGTTCCTTTGCGCAGCCGGTTTGCATGGATGTGCTGAATCTATCCAATATCCGTTTTCACTCGGTATTCAGATGCGCAGGTTGGGCAGTAGCACCGAAACTCGCCTTTTCCGTGCATGTATCTCAACTTCCTTACATGCAGTTTTTCGTCACCTGTTCCGTTGCGTGCACGGCCATGGACCGGAGTGCATCTTTTCGCTCCTTCCGGCCCACGAGCAGGCCGGCAATATACCAGTCCAAGACTGGTGAAGGTATCGAACCACTTGTCGAAGAACGGTGCCACGGATGCGAGTGACTCATCCAATGATTCGCGAGCGTCAAAATGGCGTTGCTACAGTAGACACGATGCATTCGAGTCAAGTGAACCTGAGAGAATAGGTTAACACGACGACCGGTTCAACGCGAATCGGAGCTGCGTACTCGTTCACCGCCTGTGAATGATGGAAAGCGACGATGTGTACGAGCGAGACAGAGGAATGCGCGGCGGAGAAGCCACCGGGCCGCATCGATGATGGACGCATTGCTGAACAGAAAAGATCGCTTGTCGCTTCACAGGTGACCTGTCGATTGAATCGCCGCTCGGAATGACATTTTCGAGACGCTCGCTTGTCTCTCCGATTCGGTCAGATGATTAGCCCGTTTGGAGTACCGCATGTATCGGTCTGGCGTTTCTCCCAACGAGGTCTCGTAGACTGAGTCGAAAACTCGTTCGTGTTGGACTGAGCGATCGCGTTTCAGTGCGACATCGATCGTTTGTTGCTCAACGCACGACGATCTCCAGCAGAAGCGCACCTGTTTCCGTTCTCCATCGGTGTCCCTTCGTCATCGTTCGTTTCAATGTTGTGGACACTTCAGTACCTGTGGTTTCTCTAGTATTATTCGGTAGAAAACGTCTCGAGTAGCATGTATGGACGAGGAGATGGCCGTGTACATAGAGTTCCACAGGTTATGTTTTGAGTGCGCGGCGTTCAGGATAACGTCGACGAACAGGGTGCGTCATCCACGTGCTGCCCGCAGAATTGCTGACTTGTGCAAATGAGTCTGCGTCTTCGCAAGCTAGTATTTACAGGATCAAGTCTTTACGCAACTTTTCCCCAAGCAACCCAATAAATTCCTTTCAGTGAGTACCTGCGAGAAAACCAAACGAAAAACAAGAAGGACCTGCATGGAAAGGTATTCCAGCAGGCAGTGCATCGAGGACCGCTTGAGCAGCAACACGCTGGCTGTAACGCCGTCAGACTCGGCACGTCGCGCTGCATTGCGTTGCGGCAAGTCGGCAGCCGCACTGCGTTGCCTACTTGAACCTGTGCTCTTGCAGGCGCTCCGTTGTACTGCAACGTGAAGTCGCTTCACACACGTTGTACACGTTGGGGTGGCGTGCTGCGCTGCAGAATCGACGCTTACGACCACAGAGTACTCAGGGCGCGCTCTCTGAATATCAACTGGAGCATCCGGTGGCGCGTTTGACTGCGGTGTTCCTGGGTGCTGGCCAGCGACGCCGACTTTTGAAACCCTTGCGAACAGTGACGTCCGCAAAGCACCATGCTCGGCTTCGCTGGGATAGTCACCACAGCGGCCTGGGCACGACCAGTAACCGTGAGACAAACCCAGGCACGATACCGCTCTAGACCTGCGTCACTGGCGTCCAGCCGTTCCTTGCGTTGCAAGCTCCAAACCGGAATAGTTGGCTTGCCGAACGTAGGCAAATCGACGCTTTTCAATGCACTGTGCGAGCAGACGAAAGCAGAGGCAGCCAACTTTCCCTTCTGCACGATCGAGCCGAATATTGGGGTAGTTACGGTGCCCGACTCCCGTCTCGAGGTGCTATCGGAGATCGGCGGCTCCAGCCGCATCGTCCCCACTTACTTGGAGTTTGTAGATATTGCAGGTCTGGTGAAGGGCGCATCGCGGGGCGAAGGCCTCGGCAACAGATTCCTCTCGCATATCCGTGAATGTGATGCGATTGTGCATGTCGTTCGATGTTTTATGGACGAACGCGTGGTGCATGTCGCTGGTCATGTCCATCCCAAGCAAGATATTGAAACCATTGATACAGAGCTTATGCTAGCCGACTTGGCTATGGTGGAGAAGAGGCTTGAGCGCCTGCGAAAGCCGGGTAGCTCGCGCCGTTCAGCAGGCGCGGGCACGATGACCTCGAGTCAGTTGGCCGAGGACACCGAACGCAGTGCACTCGAGCGCGTCACGAAGGCGCTAGATGCTGGGATGCCGATCAGGCGTTCTTTATCCGACTGCACCGTGGATGAGCGACAGGCCCTACGTCGCCTGGGTCTGCTGACCGCCAAACCGGTCATCTATGCTGCGAATGTTGCCGACAGCGTGCTTGCTGCTGCCACAGAAACGCTGGCGAAGGCGAAAATGCAGGGAAATGTCTGGCCGGATAACGAAAGCCCGCTTGCGCTCGTGCGTGAGGTCTTCGAATACGCCGCACTCGAACAGGCCCCTGTTGTGGCGGTGTCGGCGCAACTGGAGAGCGAGCTTGTAGAGCTTCCACCGCTCGAGCGAGAGCAGTACTTGGAATCGCTAGGCATCAACGATCTCCAAAATATAGGCTTACGGGCTTTGGTTCGTGCCGCATACGAGACGCTCGGGCTATGCACGTTCTTTACCTGCGGACCGCAGGAGACGCGCGCATGGACGATTCCGCGGGGCACCAAGGCGCCCCAGGCGGCCGGTGTGATTCACTCGGACTTTGAACGGGGCTTTATCCGCGCGGAAACTGTATCCTTCGTGGATCTAGTGAAGGCAGGTAGCTTGACGAGTGCGCGGGAGCAGGGACTCGTCCGTGCTGAAGGAAAGGATTATGTGGTGCAAGAGGGCGACGTTATACTGTTTCGCTTTAACGTGTAAAACTGAAACTATCCCATACGCATCACCCAGTAAACGCGATGACCAGGCCCGCTCGGCTACGTTCCGACGCCCTAGTCACGCAGTGGTGGCGAGAGCGCCAGGATAATCGCACCGAGTATGATGAGCGATATCGCCGGAATGAAATAACCGCCAAAGTCGCTTTCATTTGCTGCTGTGAGCAAGCTGGTACTTTGTGTGTTCGCAAATGCTACCACTGTCTCCAGCGACTGCGCGACGTGTGGAGCAAGAACCATTTGCACAGGCGAACGCGTAGCACCTGTACGCTTTGCTGTAGCGACACCAGCTGTTCGACGCGTGTGCGCTGCGGCACGTGCCACTGATGCTGAAGCTGCTCCCTTCTTGACCTTTACTGAAAGTGAGCCGTTCACAAACATGCTTCAAAAGTGTCGGTGTGTAATGCAGGCTTTCGAAACGTACAGATACGCAAGAAGCACGCTCTGAGCAACAAACAGTAACGCCACAAAGTCGATCCTCTCGTATGATGCCTGCGTCGTCCGCTTCGTGGCACTGCTGCGCACGCGCGCATCGGTTGTGCTCGGGGCGACGCTCGGCGAGATGCCGCAGCGAGCACAGCGGCGCGCACCGCCGCCGCTGCAGGAACAGGCAGCAGCAGGCAGCAGCAGCGGCGGATCGCGCTCGAGGCGCCCCGGGCGCGCCGCCGATCGGTACATAGCCGACAGGCTGGCGAGGAGCGCACCGAGCGGATGCCGCTGCAGGCCAGGAGCTCTGGAGGCCACTCCCGGACGTAAGCTGCCGCCTCTGAGGCCGACCTCTGCGCCATCCTCATCGACACGAGCCGCAGTAGGCTCGATATCGGGTGTGTTCATGGATGCATCAGGGGTCTGCAACCGTCCCCCCCCTCCGGGGGGAGAAGACGCATCTGGATTGTATGGGACGCTGGAGCATCTGTGGAGAAAATGAGGTCCATTCATTGGTCCTAAGCATGATGATACGCGCACCCGGACAGGTACGCGTGGACGCAGCGATGTGGTGTAGCATCCCGGCAGCGCAGGCTGCGCAGCAGGCAGCCGCGCCTCGCGATCCGCTGCTGGGCCGCGGAGACGCGGGCGGCAGGTACAGCGGCAGTGCCTCCGCGCCTCCGCGCCTCCGCGCCTCCTCCGTGGTGATCTCGCGGCCCCGGTGCCTGCTGCGCTGCCTGCGATGCTCGGCCCGCTGTGCCGCGATCGCCATCGCTGTCTGAGCGTGCTGCGGTTGTCTCTATCGCAAGCCGCGCTTCGTCAAGCCTCACTACAGAAGTTGCAGCGATGAACACGTTGTTTGTGACAAACTTGGTTGGATATTCATCAAAGTCGCGGCTTGTGCTGAAGCAAAGGGTGCGAGCACCCCTACCGAGCCGCTCGACGATGCGCGTTCACCGAGCTGTTGGCTGCACGCGCGCCGCCGTTTTGCTGAAGCAGCAGCAGCAGCAGCAGCGCGATGCTGGTGCGACACGTGCCCCGGAGGCGCAGTCAGGTTCGCCAGTTGCGTCAGCGGTGTCGCTCGCGGCGGCTATGTGGGCACTTCCTTCGATGGGATACGCCGCAGAGGAGAGCGGTATGACCGTGCAGTTCGGTGCGTACTTGGCGGTGTTCCTGGGCACTCTGATCCCTGTTGCGTTCCTGATTATCTTGTACATCCAGTCGGAAACTCGCAAAGCCGCAATGGAAGCCGTGTCGGGTAGCGGCAGGGAGGAGGAGGAGGAGCTCGAGTTTGAGTGAGTCGTTGGACGGCGCTCCGGAGCTGCGTAGCTGGGCAGACGAGGACGCTTTCTCGACAGGACAGTATCAGTCAAACAGCGACTGTGTGTGTATGTGTGTGTGGAGGGTTCGCGGCCTGACGTCTGTTATGCTGGCACTGCTGGTTTACCATTACGATCGATACAAGTAGTTCTTGCCCGTCGGGAGCATCCCGGCAGACTGGTGGTGACCTGCTTGGTGCGTGACGTGCTTTTCTCGTACAGCTGGCTGGCGCCGGGGCGGGAGAAAGCGTCGCCTATACGCCGTACGCGTGGGCATTCGCTCGGAACGACTAGTACACGAGGCAATAGGTGTTCTTGCAGCAGAGTACGTGGGCATAAAATCAAGATTCTCCGCTGGTACTTGGTAAATAGATGGCACCTGCCAGACAGAGTGGCTGGACGCCTGTTCGAGCCTCTTCCTTTAGTCGAGCGTTCGAGCCAAGCGGACCACGACCGCGTCGAATGTTTGTTTAAGACGTCTGCTGCGCTGACAACATCAGCCGAACATTCCGTAGAGCAGTGCATGCACGCCGCCGACCCGCCGGTATTCAGCGGGGAACGTGCTCAGCAAATGTCAGTATAAAATGGAACAGGCGTAGCAACATAGGCGTATGCGCTAGCGTTTGAGTCTCTGCCAATGCGCATCAACACAAGCCGTTGCGCGCTCTTCCGACACCGATGCCGTTTCCGCCCGACTATCTCCAGCTCGTAGCACGCCGGTCTTTTCTTTTCTCGCCGGCTTCGTGCTCGGCAGTCAAAGGATGGTGATGGTGGCTTTCCAGTCCCGATTTCGCCCGTTGTCAGGGTGAGTTCTATTCAAGGCACGAGGCATCACGCTGGTGTCAAATGGCGCGTCGTAGATGCCCACACGGAATCGAGGATGTGTGCTTCGAACGGAGTCTACGAACAGTTCACAAGTGATTTTCAGTGAACGCTTGGTATGTGCTTGCGAAAAAGGCGTCACGGGACGATACCCCGATTTATTCCGCGTCAGTCCTGCGGCAAGCACTGCTGCGCCCACGAGCTGTCCTGAGACAGAGATCGGTATCTTGGAGCATGCGCGGTTTGGGCATGCTCCATGTACGCAACGGAGAATCGCCGGGGCCCGTACGCATGCCCTGCATAATGATACGGGTTACTTTCTTGAAGTGTTCTCGGAGAGCGTCGCGAATCATCTCGATTCCGATGACGTCGCGAACGCCGACGGCAAAGCGTCGAAGGCGTATTCCGAGAAAAAGACCACCGCGAATCCTGGACCTACACACGAATCCGTGTGCTCCACTTGGTACACAGACAATGTCGATGCTGTACACCTAGAATACCTCGGAAATAACATTCGCATGACAGAGACAGGACGCAAAATTCATTTTTCCATGTTCATCGGACATCACTGCAGCCCCCCAGCAGCGCCTACTCGACAGCAGCGGCCGCAGCGCAGCGTTCACCGATCGATGCACAGCTGCTGCGACGACTTGTGCGCGGTGGCGTCACGGATTCGCACCTGCTTCATCACCGTTACGAAAACGTTCTTGGCTGTGAACGTCCCGACTGGATAACTGCGTGCGGCTTTTGACGAATCACCACGTGGGCAGTCACGCGTTTGTTTGACAGTCGAGGCAAGATACCTGGGCTTTGCATGGTATGCAGTTCTCAGGTCGTGACAAGGGGTGTTGCAACCCAGAACCCGTGAACCGGGTGAGAGCTGGAGCACGCGCTACTTTGCAAGCGCAGCCCGTGCATCCCCAGGTGCCTCTAACGGCGTTCATGCTCTCTCAACCGGTATTTTGGCGTGCGCAGCCTTTCGCTCGAGAAGTTTACTTTTGTGGCCGTTGGGATTGTACGGGACGGCGAGGCCTATGGCGACAGCGCCGCAAGCACGCTCACCTTGACCAGTTTTGGCGCGTCACCAAAGCGAGTCTGTCGGAGACGGAGAGCGTCATCGTTTCTGCGCATTCGGCACCCGGAACCTCGAATGCGATACCCATGGATGTTCAGCAAATCCAGCGCCGATATCGGTACACCGAGGAGGTCGAGGCGGGGCTTCGCGGATGGGCGCTGGTACGCCAGGACTGGCGACGCCTGCGCTCTTGGATCACTCGTCGAGGTCGCGCCGAGTTCCTTCACTACGATCTGCAGGCGTTTGCTCGCTTCTATCGTTGGCGATTCGACTTGGTCATCGCTCGGGCCGCGGCTGTCGCGTTCCCGCTGTTGCTCTGGTTTGTACGGTATCGCTGGCGGCTACGGGACCCGGAGCTTCGCCAGGCGCTGGCGAACGAGAAAGGCATCCGCATGGATGCAAGCTCTGCCGCCGAGCTACGAGCGCTCGCCGTCGACTTTGGCGCCACTGCAATCAAACTGGGGCAGACGCTCAGCAGTCGGCCGGATATTGTTGGTCCGACTTTTATGGTTGAGCTCCAGAAATTGCAGGACGACGTAGGTCCGTTTCCCAAAGAAGAGGCGTGGGCCTTGCTCAGGGCCGAACTTGGCGCTGAGGCCATGCACCAGTTATTTGGCAACGGTGCATTCGATGCGAGTCGCATGCCTGAGCCGGTTGCATCAGCGTCGCTCGGGCAGGTCTATCGGGCGCAGCTTTCAGATTCCGGGATGGAGGTTGCTGTCAAAGTGCAGCGACCACGCCTTCATTTAGACGTGCCGCTGGATCTGTTGATCCTACGCTGGCTTGCAGATAAGGCGAGAAAGTTTTTCCGACTGCGCTCCGATTTGCCAGCAATCGTGGATGAGTTCGGTGAGCGACTTTTCGAGGAGATGGATTACGTCCACGAAGCTATGAACGCGGAACGCTTCCGATCGTTGTACGCACGAGCGCCGTCCTTGGCTGCAAACGACGCGACGCTTCGAGACAAGATCCTCGTGCCCCACATCCTTTGGCGCTACACAACGCCGTATGTGTTGGCGCTGGAATGGATTAACGGCCTCAAACCGTCACAATGGGAAAAACAGGATGCTCTGCGTCTCATTCGAATCGGAGTGGCGAGCTCACTTCAACAGCTATTGGATGACGGGTTTTTTCATGCAGATCCACACCCAGGAAATTTTCTCTGTTCCCTACCAGAAGGCAGACTCGTGTACCTGGACTTTGGTTGTATGGCGGAACTTGATGCTGACCGACGATATCACTTGATCATGGCGATCACGCATCTCATTAACAAGGAGTACGCCGAGCTGAGTCGTGATTTGGTGGCGTTGGATTTCCTTCCACCCGATGTGGACCCGCTGCCCGTCAGCCGAGCGCTGGAGGAAGCCTTCGAGGCATCCAAGCGAGCGAGCAATGCGGATGCAGAACGAGGTGGACGTCGCGCGACCCTCACGGACCTGAACTTTGCAACGTTGACTTCGAACCTGGGCCGGGTCGCGTTCGCGTATCCCATTCGGATACCGGCGAGCCTGGCGCTGGTGATGCGTTCATTGACGGCGCTCGAGGGGCTTGCGCTCAAGTACGACCCTGGTTTCAGGATTGTTGATGCTGCGTACCCATATGTTGCGCGGCGGTTACTCTTCGCTCCGACGCCGGCGCTGCGGGAAGCAGTCCAGCAGGTGCTGCTCGATACCACCACTCGCCGGATTCGCTGGAATCGACTCTTCACGATGATCCGTCAGAGCAGTCTGGCTCTTGGAGGAGATGGGGCATCAAGCGGCGAAAACGGTTCCGTATATCCCGATGCAAGCAGCGCTGCGTCAAGCTCGGATATGTTGCGCTTCAGGGGCGTTGCTGGTTTTGCGGTGGATCCGTTCGAGCCCATGTCCGCCGACGCTGCCTGGAACCTCGCCCTAGAATACCTGCTCTCAAATGAGGGATTCTTTCTGCGCGAAGGCCTCTTGAATGAATTCGTTGATATCGTGGATGACTTACAGTTGGCGTTTCTGCAGACGCTCTCGCGTGCAACGTTTGGCATCGTTCCGAGCAGCGGGGAACCCAATTCAGCGCGACTCAGGGCGATCCAGGAGCTGCTGCTCGAGCAGCTGCTGCCGCCACTACCCCGTGAGCTCGAGACGACATCGCAGCGCTTTGATTTGAATACGCTACGGAGGAATCCGAATCTGCTGCGACTAGTCGTACGAGAACTGTTTCAAGACTCGCGAATGATCATGGGCAAGCTTCTCGAACGCCAGTCGGTTCGTTTCTGGCAGCTTCTTTTCCAACGCGCTGAGAAAGTTCTCGAGAGAGAGATCGAGCTCAGGAAAGGCGAGGAAGAGGTGTCTACGGGAAGTCCTCCGTCTTAATCGGAAGCCGCTGTTGCGCGCTCCGATCCGACCGTGACCAACCGAGTTATTCAACTCGGTCTACGATCATGTTTCGGGTCAGCTGCGCAACCGACATGGTGCTTTGGTTGCGTCAGTGGACCGAAGCGAGTCCAAAGGCGACTTTGTCGCAAAACGTGCGGCACGCGCAGCGTTTCCGCCCACGCGCTGTGTCTGATTCAGCCATTGAGCATCTGCCGAAGCCAGGTCGAACTCACTTTCTCCCGTTTTCCATCGGGGCGCGTTTGCCAAAGAATGGGAACCTGAACTAAAACCACTTCGCACAGGCCCCTTTCCTGCCGTTGTCGGTTAATTGCAGTTGCCGCAGCGGCGGTTTCCTCGGACACCACCAGCGCTTGAAGCGACGGGTCCGTCGCAGCAGGTCCAGCAGCGTCCTCCAACTCGACGAGATGGATGTTCACCGTGCTCAAGTGAGAAACCACGCTCCCCAGAAGCAGCATAAAGCCTTGGACAGCAGCACACCGCTCGGGGAATGCCTGCAGGTTGTGTTTCTGCGCCTTGTCGGCGACGAGTGCCTCGCCGGAGACCCCGATGTAGAGATGCGAGCGGCACAGGTATCGGGCAGCAGACAGCAGCAGTCGATGGCCTGCGTGCAACCGGTCAAAGGTGCCCCCGACAGCGACGTGCTCCCACTGGGGCCATGGGCTCGGACCACTCTGCAGAGAGGCTGCAATGGCGGACCGTTGCAGTGCGACAAGCAAGGGCAACGATAGCATGCGCACAACTGTGGATATGGGCATTGCGAAGCTTGTCGCTGACCAGACAAGAAGATCATAGACCAGAAACAGCGCGTCAATGACATCCCTCGTGGTCAGCACCTCTTGCTTCGATAAGATGTAGTCAATAACGACCGGAGCAGTTGCGCTCTCTTCGGTGAGTTTCCGGAGGGATTCCGCGGTGGTAAGCGTCCACTCCAGGCGACGTACGCCCGACTCTTGACTTGTCATCGTAGAAAGATACCGTTCGAACCTGAACTACGTCCCAAGTTCCAGATTCTGCAGCAAGGCTCGTTCCGGTCTTCGATACATGTACAGGTGCGTTGCAGGTAGCGGCAAAGGCAGCAGCGTTGGTAGCGTCTCCCGCAACGAGAGCAAGGCAAATCTCTGATGTCGTGCCTGGGGCGCTGTGGCAGCGCATTCGCGTCGCCGCCGTCGGCGCACGCACGCATGCGTGCAAAAATATACGCATCCGTGTGCGGGCGCTTCGTGCGGCGCAAGTGACGACGGCGCTCTCGACTGCTTGTGCAACGCGTTCGCTCACGGAAGCGCGCCGTAGACCGTTCCAGAAGCAGGTGCTGGTGCAGCGCGAACGAGTCGCTTTTGCGGTGTTGAGACCGCACTCGCAAGACAGGCGTCCATTGTGGGCTCGGTGCACGCTCGGGTTGGCGGTTGCACTGCTTCGGTGCAGCGCAGCGCACAATACGGCGTCAAGTCAGGGACTGCCTTGTGTGGACCCTGTGCTTCGTCACTAAACAAAACTTCTCTTCGTACAGGCAGCTTCCTTCCACTGGAGCTTACCAGCCAAATAGTCCTAGTTTGCGCGGTATCTTTTTTTTCTTGAGAAGAGGGTTGCAACTCAGGAACGATACGCTGACTGGGAACTGCTCCAAGTTTACCTGCGGAGTTGTTTGCCAAGTAGCTCACAGCGAAGTAACTCTTGAACACGCGAAACTTGGTACAGAGCGCAGTTCTCGGCCACTGCGGTCTCGCTGCGTCGTCTTCGAAGTCGCACGGTTCGTGCGTTTGCATCGTGCCTCGCACGGCGGGGAGCGCTGCACTGTTCGCATTGTCTCTGCTCTGGCGCTGCGTATTGCGCAATTTTTTCAGCCGGCGCTTTTCTGAATTCGACAAACGCTCGAACGTATGACTCGCCTACAACCGCTCTTGGAATACTCGGAAAACTTCGGGTTCCGTGGTGCGCCGCTTTCGCGCCCCGTGTACCCTTTGGCCGGTATCGCCATTTACCTGCTGGTGATCACAGGGCTCGAGCGAGTCATGCGGACACGCCGCCCGTTCTCTCTGCGAAGCGCGGTCGTCCTGCACAACGTTTTTCTCACGCTTCTTTCGTTGGCCATGGGTTTCGGGACGCTCATTGAAATCATGCTGCATGCCGTACGAGAGCCAGACGGGTTGCGTGCAATAGCCTGCGACCACCGCGGTACCGTGATGCGCGGTCGCTTGCTTTTCTGGATGTATGTGTTCTACGTCAGCAAGTATTATGAGTTACTCGATACCATCATCATGGTTTTGCGGAAACGGCCTCTGAGCTTCCTGCACGTCTATCACCATTGCGTAGTGCTGCCGCTTTTCTGGATGTACCTTCGGACTTCGATGGTGATTCATTTCATTCTAGTAGTGGCAAACTCGTTTGTGCATGTTTTCATGTACTACTACTACGCGGTGTCGGCGCTCGGGTATAGGGTCTGGTGGAAGCAGCATCTAACGATGGCGCAGATCGTTCAGTTCGTCATTGATTTAACCGCAACCTATCCTTTCGTCTACTTTTACTTTAGGCATCCTAAGGGGTGCTCAGGATCCATGCGGGCCTTTATTTTCGGACAGTTGGTTGGTATTTCGTTCTGCTATTTGTTTTGGGACTTTTTCCGCAAGTCGTATCGGACTCCAAAACAGAGCAGATCTCGCGAGAAAGAAGCTGCGCTATCTTCCGAACCCACGAGTGAAGCGCAACAGTTCGTGAAAAGCACCCATTTTTCAGCAGATGCCGGGGATCAAACGACGTCCGCTGCGAAAGCTGGTATGCTGGCATCGACCGCAAGAGGTTCCGTGACCGGCACGAGGAGGCATACGAGCGCGCGGAGATTGTCATAGAGCGCCATGCCTGGTTTGAGCGTCGCAAGTACGTTCACTGCAGACTGGGAGATTGTGCATTGCGTGGATGACGCACCGACTCCTATGTACATGCACGGGCGTATTGATCTGCGCTAGGAAACACGACGCCTGGAAGACGCGGTATTCACGGTGCTCGCACAAGGGCGCTTGTGATTCCGCGCGCAGCACCGCAGGTGATGCGAACGACGGCCAGCGACATCGCTGGTACTGGTGCTGGTGCCCCGGGTGCCGCTGCTCCTGCTTGTGAACGGTAAACCGATCAGTGCTATGGTTTTTGGTGTCTCTGTGTACGTGCGCAAGGCGCGCAGGACGCTCGAGAACGCGATCAATCCCTCGCATATGTAGGCCCGGCGTCCATGTTTCAAAGACGTGACATATCCAGCGTCTGCGTTCCTGGGAAATGCCCTATTTTATATTGCAGGTCTTTCACGAAGCTTCTGGCTCGTAAAGTTTCAGCGTATGTTACATCAGGGCATGATCACGCGTTGACTGGAGGCCGGCTCTGCACCCGTGCGGGATCTTTGCCAAGCAGGCACAGCGGAGGCGATAACGAGAACCCGGCGCCTTCCGCATCGATTCCTTTACTGGATACCATCGGAGTCTCTGATTCGATGGTGCCGGAAATTGCAAGCGTTGCCCGCTACCAGGCATGTGAGCACCGCTCCTTCACCGACGGTTGGATGCTCCACAAGCTCCCTAGCAGTATTCCATAAAAGATAAATAGGGACTGAAGGCATCCAGCGACCTTTTGCGTGCAGCGTCGATTGCGTCCGCCGTGCCGTGACCAGGCAACTCCGCGTAACGCGGGCAAGCGTCAGCGTTAGATGCTCCCGGCAGTCACTCCACCGCACCGCACCGCACCGCACACGACGCATGCCGTCCCACTTGGTGGCGTTCTCAGTGCGCACGCAACGCACGCCTGTCGTGCAGCTCGGAGCAGATCGATTCATCGCGGATGCTTTCCGTGAATCCTCAATTTCTCTGTGCTTTGCGTAGCAAGTGACAAGCGCGCCACAGCATGAATCCAGCAAAGCTGACACAGCCCAAGCCTAATGAGCGGAAGAGCGCGTTCATGACACGATCCTGCTTCTGAGCTCTGCGAACGCTTTCTGCATAGGGAATGTTGCTGAATGAGATCATGTGATAAAGGCTCATGAAATAACAAGGCATGAGCGCGTGAAGTTGGTTTTGGATCTCACGTTTCCAGCGGAAAAGACGCGACGAGGTCTTACTGGCCATTTCCCAGTAATTTTCGAGCGCCAAGTTGGTGATCGCGTCAGCATTCGGTTTCCGTTCAGCGCTATAGGCAGAGAACACCCGCTCCAGGTCCAAAAGTGCCGCGCCCTCGGATTCCGAATCTACGACACCGCCCAGATATCCATCATCGGCTAGAGCACGCTGCAGGCCTTTCGCATCTGTCAAGTCGTCCTCTGCAATGCCATCCTCGAAGTCAACCGTCAAGTCCGAGGCAGGGAGCCGCACGCATCCCCACACGCGTCTGTTTGGTGCTCGAAGCGCAGCGAGGCGTATCTCTTCACGGAAGAAATTTGCCAGAATCCGGCAATCCTCCATGGCGGCATTGCAACCTTGACCATAGAACGGCACCATCACGTGTGCTGCATCTCCGACGAGAACCGCCCTGCCGCGGTAATGAAATGGTGCACAGCGAATCGTAAAGAGCGGAGCAACCGGGTTACTCTGGTAATCTGCGACCAGCGATGGCACAAGCGCGTAAATATCCGGAAAATAGGACTCGAAAAATTGCTGGATTTGCGAAGGCGTTCGAACGGTTGCAAACGAAGGCACGTCTGGCGCTCCTGGATCCGCATCTCTGTTCATAAATAAAGTAGCAGTGAAGGAGCCGTCTCGGTTTGGCAGTGCAATCAACATAAAGCGATGTCGAGGCCAGATATGCAACGCGTGCGGTGCCAACAAGTAACCGCCCGAAGAGCCCCCGGTGTCATCTCGCTGTATGCGTGACGGAATCGAGAGCTCCTTGTACGCCGTTGGGATGTACTCCTGCTCGTAATTGAAAGGCACAAGTCGTTGCATGGCTTGGCGCACCCGCGAATGTGCACCATCCGCACCTATGATAAAACTTGCAGTGACATGACGCGTCGAGACCGCTCCGGCTGACGTCGAGCGTCCGGTCGCCGACATCAGCGACCCGGGGACGGCCTCGGCACCAGGCTCTCTGTGCGTAGCGTCGTGCTGCGGCGTACGCGGCGTTCTCTCTTTGGTGCCCAGGAAGCCGCGCGCGGGTGCTGCGCGCTTTCGCGCTCTTCGTTCTCGCTCGAGGCTGCGGCTACTCGGTGGCGAATCAACCGTGTCCTCAGTATTTGATTCTGGCCAACCGTGGTGCCTCGGTGACATCCATCCATCCTCGAATGTCAAGACGCACTGGTCGAGATCAATGTCGGTACATTTCTTTCCAAAATGCATCGTAATCAGGCCGCGCTCATCGAGCAGACAGGTCTCCACGAGCATCTGATTCAGCGTGGTGCGCGATACCGAGAGCAAGTACTCCTCGGGACGACCACCGTAGGCCTGAAAGTGTACGCGTCCTGCTGTATCGTGGATCATGCGCCCCCGCATAGGCACACCTATTTGCTGGATGCGCTGTGCGAGTCCGACGTTTTCCAGTGCACGCAAACCTCGCGCCGAAAGTGCCAGATTGATCGATCGTCCGCGATATCGCTGGTAAGGAGCCCGATCACCGCCACCTCCAGCGTACTCTATATAGGGTCTAAAATAATGCGCGGAGCGATATTCAAAAACTTCTACGGGAATACCAAGACGACTGAGTTCGAGTGCGATGAGGCAGCCCGCTGGGCCGGCACCCAGCACGACAGCGGGGTCACGTGCGAGCACCGTCGAAGCGGCGACACCTGGTGACCCAGACTCTGGTGACGAGCGAACCGTTCGGATACGCACCTCTGAGGCGCAAGCAAGGGCGTCTTGTTCGCAGCTCTCAGACAACTGCAACGTCTTTGCCGGAGACGGCTTGGTTGACGAGCCCTCTTCCCGGTTCTTGAGGCCCTTACTCGCTTCGCTATGAAAGTGGAGCACACGCCGAACCGGGTCAGTTGCGTGGTCATTCGAAGCCATTGTATATTCCTTGCCCGAGAAGCTTTCAGAAGACGCCATAGCGCTCTTTGCCCCAAGTCCCGGCTCTGGGTGGTCTCGCGTGCAAGTGAAAAATTGTTCTGGCGCAGAAATGGATTTTGTTCCGATGCCAAAACATTCCATTGACTATGGATCCCAGATTGCGGGATGGATAATCGCAATCGAAATTGCTTCCATCATGACGCTATACCCTACCTCCAAGTTCCATTGCTTGTACTTTCTTTCGGATGTGCTGGTTGTTTTGTACGTTCTAACGTGTGCCGAGTTCTTGCATCAATGCACCGGCAGTAGCGCCTAAAACGCTGGAGCAGATGCATCACGGAGTCAGAACGGCTTCGTCATACCGCTGAGGGCATCGGGTCGAGGAGTGCTTCACCTGAAGCGGGGTCAGAGTGCATAATTATTCTGAAACCCCGCAAGCTGTGCATATAGACCTATTGCCTGCAGCAGCGCGAAGCGATATTCCAGGAGTCCACCCGGACCAGGGCGACGCACAGACACCGTCCAACTGCCCAGAGTTCCAGAGTGCATTCGCAATGTGAACGAGTCGCTAACGTCTCGTCACAACATCCGCCACTGGGGGAGGGGCATGAAGTACGAGCCCCGGAGACTCGTCCGGCTTGTGGGCTCTTCCGTCTACAAGGGAAACTTTCGATCGTCCGGAAAGCGTCCCCCTTTTCTAAGGTTTATCGTACAGAGGGAAACCTACTGTTATCGAGTTCCTAGTCAGTGGTTTGTTTCTGATCTTTCGGCACACTTTCGCCAATACAATAGTAATTTTCTCTTCTTTTTCCATCATCCATAGGATGAAGCAATCGGATCGTTTCTGTACGTTGATTGATGGTTCGCAGTCACGAACTGAAACATCTTCGATTGGGCGCCAACGTTATCCGCGTACGTGAGGTCATTCATCATTCTGCACCATAACTGCAGGTTCCACCATTCACCTTCCGTTACAGTCGTTCAAAACAGTTTCGTGCCGCCACCTGCCACGCTGCGTAGCAGACGATCGATATCACACTCCAATGTACAGTGTAGATCGGAGCCGAGTTGCCCATAGGAAATGCGCTTTACGGAAGTGCACATGGAGGACTGCATTACTCCTTCAGGTTAGTCATACCAATGTACCCAGATAGTTGAGGAATACTGAAAGAAACAACTACAAGCGCTCCGTGCCAGATATGTGCGTTCTCAAAGACTGTTTGCTGCCAATGATCGTAAACGACCGATTGATCATCGCACAGCAAGCAGAGAGCGACGCTAGTAGCCACCATGACCGTCTCTGTTTCTCCACTGTTTGTTCGTATAGTCCTGAAAACGTTGGAATACAAGCGCAGAAAAAGTCCTGGTTCACGCACGGCCATTTACCATCGAAATCACAACAATAGCGTTCCTGGAACTCAGCGGTCGGTATGAAACGGAGTTATGTTGCTTTGTTTTCCCTCCGCAGATGACACGTCCATCGGATGAAATCGACTGAGCGTACACGGGTACTCGAGGTGATGGGGCCCGTTGTATGTATGATCGAACTCGAAGAGAACCAGGACATCATCATGTGTTCTAGCTGTGCACTGGATTCCAGTGGAGCCTTCGGTTTCGCTCGTAGAGCAGGCTCACTGGCCAGCATGAACCACTTTGTTGAATGATCGAAGACCTTTCACCTGTGGGTCTGGTGACGTCCCTCGGTTGGAAAACGTGGCATCTCAGCGTTCCCATTGCGTCCGAGCTTTTGCGCACTCTATCGGGGTAGAGCTGCTTTTCGTTCCTCCGTACGCTCCGTGGTTGAAGCCCATGGAAGGCGTGTTGTCTATTATGAAACGTATTGATCGATCCTCTAGGTGAATCGCTAGAGCGTTCAGCACACGGCGACACATCGGGATATCATGCGTCGTTCCTCCGCAGGCCCTTCTCCGTCCGTGAAGGTCACCACAAAGGGGCATAAACAAGTGCGTTCATTTTAAAGAAACAAAACATCCAAGGGACAGTTATGCACATGGCAGTCGAGGATCCTGCAGGCCCGTCATCGCCGGGTGCCCGAAATGGACGAAAACAATATGCTCGCCGGCCATCGAACGAAGAAGAGCAAGTGACGAAGAGGAGGGACACTGGCAAGAAAAGGTGTTTGCTCGACAGGCCAATGGCGGGACTGTAGTGGAACAGAATGCAAAAGTTCGAGTGAGCCTCGCGATAGTGAGTCCAACCAGCTGCAATAAACGCATGGAGGTCGTGAACCGAGACTTCAGCGCCGCCATCCACGCCAGACGATAT